>JAABUQ010009302.1_pt1 | contig 13352 bp, 14 predicted proteins | sample 5560001 | NCBI WGS metagenome assembly JAABUQ01 (sample SAMN10711888, study PRJNA513371) | rock metagenome | isolation source: Antarctica rocks | place: Antarctica: Victoria Land, Finger Mt nord | collected 2015-12-18 | reverse complement strand
CAACTCGGTCAGGTCCTTGCGCGATTCGGGGTCGAGGAAACCGGCGCGGATCATGACACAGATAGAATCCGCCCAGCACCGCTTGGCAAGGGGGCGCGCCGGATTCTCAAAGAGTCGGGGTATAGCATGTCGCGCCGGGTTGGAGGCTTTGATAGGGCCATATTCCTTTAGGTGTTGTTGCTGAACGACATCCCGGCAGGTCATGAGCTGCGGAAGTGCGCAAGCGGTGCCGAGGCGGCCAGCGCCAGACACTCGCCGCGGCTGCTGGCCCTTGCCGCAGACCGGCCCATGCAGGGCATAGCGAGCCGGTGATGCGCCGTCGCGCATCACCGGCAAACCAGTGACGCACGCTGCGTTGTAAGTCTTTGGCAAAGGAGAGCAGGACGCGATGACACGCACGACCGGAGACACGCCCGAGGCACGGGCGAAGGACGCGGCGCTACCGGGCAACCACGGGCAGTTCGGCGCCAACAACGGGACGGAGGATTACGAGCCGTTGCAGGACGTGCCGGCCGCACCGGTTCCGGAGGTCGCGCCGGAGCCGGACGCGCAACCCTGACCATTCCGGCACCCCGGCATCGTCTGTGAGGGCAGCGGTCCTCCTGCTCCCTCTCCCTCCGGGAGAGGGTCGGGGTGAGGGAGGCCCTATGGACCGTAACTGGTGCATGCGGCCTTTGCTTCTTGTGGGCGACGGTAGCACGTGCAGCTTCCCTCACCCCGGCCCTCTCCCGGAGGGAGAGGGAGAAGAATGGCATACGTCCGGGTCACGCCCTACTCACCAGGGCATCCCGCCTTGTCATGCGACACGCCAGCGGGGACCGGAGGCCGCTGAGAGCGGCTTTGCGACGTTCAGCCCTCCGGGAGGCACCCCATGAGCCGCCTGGCCCTGCTGGTCGCCGGTGCGTTCTTCATGGAGTTCCTGGATGGCACCATCATCGTGCCCGCCTTGCCCCGCATGGCCGAGTCCCTTGGCACCAATCCGGTGGACCTCCACATCGGCATCACCGCCTACCTGCTGACGGTTGCGGTGTTCATCCTGCCCGGCGGCTGGGCAGCGGACCGCTTCGGCGCGCGGGCGGTGTTCACGACCGCCGTGGGGGTGTTCACGCTGGGCTCGCTGTTGTGCGGGCTGGCGGACAGCACCGGCGCCTTTGTCGCGGCGCGGGTGCTGCAAGGTTTGGGTGGGGCGATGATGGTGCCGGTTGGCCGGCTGGCGGTGCTGCGGACGACGGCCAAGCCTGACCTGCTCCGCGCCATTGCCCTGCTGACCTGGCCGGGGCTGACGGCTCCGCTGCTCGGCCCGCCGCTGGGCGGGTTCCTGGCGGAGCACTTCACCTGGCGGATGATCTTCTGGGTCAACCTGCCGTTGGGAGTGCTGGGCATGATCCTGGCACTGCGGCTGGTGCCGGCCGCGGCTGGGGCGGCCCGGCGGCCATTCGACGGCGTGGGCTTCATGCTTGCCGCGGCTTGGTGCCTGTGCGCGACCCTGGCGCTTGATATGCTGGGCGAGGGTGCCGGAGCCTGGGGCGCCATTGCGTTGTTGGCGGCGGGCGCCGGGGCCGCGGGGCCGCTGCTGTGGCGGCACCTGCGCCGGCATCCGCATCCGCTGCTGGACACGGCGCCGTTCGCAACCCCCACGTTCCGCGCCACGATGCTGACGGGCACCTTGATGCGGACACTGATTGGGACGCTGCCGTTCCTGCTGCCGCTGCTGTTCCAGCTTGGTTATGGGCGGAGTGCGGTGGAGGCCGGGCTGCTGCTGCTGGTGCTATTTGCCGGCAACCTGGGGATCAAGCCATTGACGACGCCGGTCCTGCGCCGTGTGGGGTTCCGCAGGGTGTTGGTAAGCAATGGGCTGCTTCAATCCGCGGCGATGGTGGGGTTTGCCCTCCTGCCGGCCACGGTGCCGCTGCCGGTGCTGCTGGCGCTGCTGGCGGTGGCCGGAGCGTCGCGGTCTCTGCAATTCACGGCGCTAAACACCCTGGCGTTCGCCGACGTGCCGCAGCCGGCAATGGCGCCGGCCAATACCTGGTTCAGCGTGGCGTTCCAGTTGTCCATCGGCATCGGCGTCGCGGTGGGCGCGGTGGCGCTGCGCCTGGCGAGCCTAGCCGCCGGGGTGGAGCAGCCAGGGCTGGCGCAGTTCCACGCGGCGCTGGCGGTCATCGCGCTGGTCATGGCGGGTTCGGCGCTGGCGGCGCTGGGGCTGGCGCGGGACGCAGGGGCGGCGATCACGGCGCGGGCGTAGTCCTTCTCCCTCTCCTTCCGGGAGAGGGCCGGGGTGAGGGGGTCTCTGGCACAGATCGGCGGACGTTTAAGCCTCACGATATTCCACACCAGCGCCAGTTGCCGGACGCTGCGCCAGTCAACCCCGCCTCCGCCGCCGATCCCACCACGCCTGCACCGCGCCCAACGCCCGCATCGCCGGACGCTTTAGCCCTGGCACATCCTCCGCCAGCAGGATCACCCCCACCGGAAGCATCCAGAATCCCAGAACCGGCAGGAACCACAGGAAGCCACCGCCGATGCACAGCACTCCCAGCGGCAGGCGCACCCAACGCCGGCCGGGCTGCCGCAGCGCATGGAAGCCGCGCGCCACCGGCGTTGGCAGGCTGTCCAGCAAGCGGTGCAGCGGTGCCTCGTCCACCGGAGCTTTCGCCGTAGCCATGCCATCCCCGTCCATACCCGCCCAAATCGGGGTGCGCCGGGCCAGGTCCAACCCAACTGTCCGGGAACCCTGAGACCGGGCGCAGGCACGCTCCCACTGGCGTAAACGCCGAGTAGCAGGAACCCTAAGCCGCCGCGGCGCGCTCCCATCCCGCAGCAAGAAAGCAACGTCCATGCAATGGTCCATCCCGATTGGCGCTGTCAGAGGCACCGTCATACGCATCCATCTCACCTTCGTGCTGTTCCTGGCCTGGATCGCCATAACCGCCTATGCCCGTGGCGGCCAGCGCGCGGCGATGGAGGGAGTGCTGTTCATCAGCCTGGTGTTCGCCAGCGTGCTGCTGCACGAGTTCGGCCACGTCTTCGCCGCCCGCCGCTACGGGATCAAGACCCCCGACATCACCCTGCTGCCCATCGGCGGCGTCGCGCAAATGGAGCGCATCCCGGAAAAGCCGTCCGAGGAGCTGGTGGTCGCCCTGGCCGGCCCGGCGGTGAATGTCGTGATCGCTGGCATCCTGGCGCTGGTCCTCGGCGGATTGCCGCACATCGGCGTGGGGCTGAACCTGGAGAACCCCGGCGTCAGCCTGCTCGGGCGGCTTGCTTGGGTGAACGTCACGCTGGTGCTGTTCAACCTGGTGCCCGCCTTCCCGATGGATGGCGGACGCATCCTGCGGGCGCTGTTGGCACTGCGCATGGGCCATGCCCGGGCGACCCGGGTGGCTGCGAGCGTCGGCCAGGTCGTGGCATTCGGGCTGGGGCTGGCCGGGCTGTTCGGCAACCCGATGCTGATCTTCATCGCCCTATTCGTTTATATGGGCGCGGCGTCCGAGGGCGCCGCGGCCCAGCAGCGCCAGGTGAGCCAGAACCTGCTGGCGTCGGACGCCGCCGTGACACGGTTCGAGACCCTGTCGCCCGGCGCCACCGTGGCCGTGGCGGTGGAACACCTGCTGCGGACCTCGCAGCACGACTTCCCCGTAGTGGACGGCGCCGGGCGGATGCGCGGGGTGGTGACCCGCAACGGCATGATCCGGGCGTTGCAGGCGACGGGTCCGGACACGCCGGTGCTGGAGGTGATGCAGCGCGACATCCCCACGGTAGGCGCCAGCCAGCCGTTGGAAGATGCGGTGCGGCTGATGCAGGACGGCGGCCTGCCAGCGGTCGGCGTGGTGGATGGGGATGGCCGCCTTGTCGGCTTGGTCACCCCGGAGAACCTGGGTGAACTGATGATGGTCCAGGCGCTGCGGCCGAAGGCGCCTCCGCCGCCGGCCAACCCGTGGGGCAGCCCTGGCCCGGTACGCTGAATGCATGGGGCGCAGCCGGCGGCAGCGCATCGGCCACGGCCCACGCCTTGCCGTATCCGAGCCGAGGATGGGACAGCCCCTTGCCCCTGTGCCGCTCCCGTTGCGGCCCACGCTGGAGCAGCTTACCTTCGGGTCCAGAAGCGAACCGCCCTAATTTTTTCGGTTGCCCGCAGATGCGTGCGATGGGGTCCGGAGCTTCTGCGTCCGGATCTGACCGCAGCCGGCTCTACTGCGTCAGGTCGTGCTGCAGCGCCTGGGCGAAGCTGCCCAGCCGGGCCTCCAGCGCGCTGGGCACCTCGCAGGCATAACGGATAGTGCGCCCGATCTCCTCGTACTCGCGGATGAGGAAGGCGCGGCGCTGTACGACCTCCTCCCGTGCCGCAGCGGGCGCGTCGGGCGGCAAGGCGCGCAGCTCATCGCTGACGCGGCCGGTGATCTCGGTCAGGGTCCGCTGGCGCCGGCCGATGCCGCGTAGCCGTTCGATCACGTCGGTGCGCTGCCGGTTGGTTTCGTCCACCAGCCCAGTGAACAGCAGGGACAGGGCGGCGGGGCGGTCTGCGGCGGGGATCGTGGCGGCATAGGCCTCCAGCCGTGCCACCGCCTTCGAAACCGGCTGGGTGCGCGGGGCGGCATCCGACACGGCGACGACGACTTGCGGGTCGGCCCGCCAATCCCCCGCAGCCTCGTGCCCGGACCAGAGCGTGCCAGCCGTCAGCGTCGGCACCAGGCGCTGCACACAGGGCCAGTCGGGATCGGCTGGAGGCGGCCCGGCAGCGCCAAGGACTAGCGCAGTGGCGCCAACCAGCACGCGCCTCATTCCGCACCGCCCTTCCGCGCCATCATGCCGCGCCCGGGGTCGTAGCCCACGGCAGCCACCGCCATGAACACCACGGAGCAACCCACGACGACAAGCGCAGAGATCCAATCCACCTTCTGATACAGCGCGAACCGGATCAGCTCGGTCGCCGAGGTGAAGGGGTTCAGTGTGCACACCCACCACAGGAACAGGCTGCTCTCCTTAACTCGCCACAGCGGATACAGCGCGGAGGACGCGAAGAACATCGGGAAGATCACGAAGTTCATCACCCCGGCGAAGTTCTCCAACTGCTTGATGAAGGAGGACATTACCAGTCCCAGCGCCCCCAGCATCAACCCGGACAGCACCAGCGCCGGCAGTACCGTGACGTAGCCGCCCAGCGGCGGCTCGATCTCCCAGAACCAGGCAATGCCGAGGAAGATGTAGGCCTGCACCACCGCCACTGCGACACCGGCCAGCAACTTGCACAGCAGCAGGTACCAGCGCGGGAACGGGCTGACCATCAGCGTCCGCATGCTGCCCATCTCGCGGTCATAGACCATGGACAGGCTGCTCTGCATCCCGTTGAAGAGCTGGATCATCGCGACCAGGCCGGGCGCGATGTAAACCTCGTAGGGGATGTAGGTCTCGTAGGGCGGGATGATGGACACCCCCAGCACGAAGCGGAACCCGGCGGCGAAGATCGCCAGCCACACCAGGGGCCGCACCAGCGCCGCTATGAACCGCCCGCGCTGGTGCACCCAGCGCAGCCCCTCCCGCCGGACGATCCCCGCCATGCAAAGGGCGTAGGCCGCAGGTCCCAGCCGGACCGGCGCAGGCGCAAGAGTTGGGGCGATGTAGTTCATGCGGCGACCCTCGTCATCTGTTCGAACGCGCCGCGCAGCCCGGCGGCGCCCGTCCTGTCCACCACGTCCGCAACCGGCCCGGCGTCCAGCACCCGGCCGCGGTGCAGGACGATCACCTCAGAGTCCTCGCCAGCTTCCTCCAGCAGGTGCGTCGCCCATAGCACTGCCAGGCCGCGGTCGCGGCACAGGGCGCGCACGTGCTCCAGCAGGAAGGCGCGGCTGTCCAGGTCCAGCCCGGCCGTGGGTTCGTCCAATAGCAGCAGCGAAGGCTCGTGCAGCAGCGAGCGCGCCAGCTCCACCCGGCGGCGCTGCCCGCCGGACAACAGGCGCACCCGTTCCCTGGCGCGGTCGGCCAGGCCAACGCGCTCCAGTTCCGCGGCGATGCGCGGGGCCGCGGCCGCCGGGGACAGCCCGTGCAGGGCGGCGTGGTAGTGCAGGTTCTGCGCGACCGTCAGGTCCAGGTCGAGCGTCGGCTGCTGGAACACCACGCCCATGCGCGCCAGCGCCGCGCCGGGGTCCTCGCGGAACGGCCGTCCGAACACCGCGATCCCGCCGCGGCTGGCGTGATACAGCCGGGTGACCAGCGCAAACAGGGTGGTCTTGCCCGCGCCGTTCTGCCCCAACAGCACCGTGAACGCGCCGGGCTGGATGCTGAACGACACGTCATGCAGCACCGTGCGCGATCCGAAGGCATGGGTCAGGCTGGCCACCTCAAGTGCGGCATGACTGGACGGGAGGGTCATTGCGTCACCACGACACCCCAGGGCAGCCGCCCCACCGGCACGGACTTGGTGACGCGCAGCGCATCCACGTCAATCACCGACAGGTCGTTGCTGATGCCGTTGGTGGTGTAAAGCCGCTTGCCGTCCAGGGAGAACGCCATGTTCCACACGCGCTGGCCGACCAGCAGGTATTTGCGGACCTCGAACGTCTTGGTGTCCACCACCGCGATGCGGTTCGCCGGGCCGAGGGCGATGAACGCGGTCGAGGCGTCCGCGGTGATGGCGATGCCCACGGGTTGGACGCCCTCGGCGGGGACGCCGGGGATGTCGAAGGCGATGGTGTGCACCACCTTATGCGTCGCCGCGTCTATGATCGCGACGGTGCCGCCGACCTCCGAGCTGACCCAGACCTGCTTGCCGTCCGCCGTGAAGCGCGCCACCCGCGGGCGGCTGCCGACCAGGACGTTGGCGACGGACTTCTGGGTGCCCGTGTCAATGAAGTGCGCCATGCTGGTGGTCTCGGAGGTGTTGACCAGGGTGCGGCCATCGGGGCTGACGGCCATCCCCTCCGGCTCGACGCCCACGGGTATTTCCGTCACCACCTGCCCGGCGGCGATGTCCAGCACGGAGACGAGGTTGTCGTTCTCGTTGGAGATATACAGCGTGCTGCCGTCCGGGCTGAGGGCGAACAGCTCCGGGTCGGGGCCGCTGGGCAGGATGCGGCTGACTTTCAGCGTTTGCAGGTCCAGCACCTCGATGTGGTCGCTGTCGCTGGTGCAGATGTAGAGCGACTTGCCGTCGCGTGAGGCGACGATGCCGCGCGGCCGGTCGCCGACAGGGATGGTGCTGGTGACGGCCATCGTGCCGCCGTCAATGACGGTGATCGTGTTGTCCTTCTCATTGGACACGAACAGCCGCTCCGCGCGTGCTGCGGCGGGTGCGAGGAGGATCAGGGCGGCAAACAGGACTGCGGCAGCCCCCTCTCCCCTCGGGAGAGGGTTAGGGTGAGGGGGTCTTGGCTGCGGAGCGGAGCACGAACCACGGCACCGCAGCGCAACCCCGCTGCGGGCAACGACCGCTCCCCAAGACCCCCTCACCCCGACCCTCTCCCGGAGGAAGAGGGGGCAGCTTGCTCCTACTGCTTGCATGTGGTCTCCGGCTGATCAATGCCGAGCGTGTCCAGCTCGGAGAATTGGTGCAGGTAGCCCGGTTGCGGGCTGACCGAAACCAGGCTGCGCGTGTCTGACAGCAGCACCGGCTGCCGCAACTGCCCGTCCCACGAGCGGAACGTCAGGCGCGCGCCCTTGAAGGCCGCCAGCTCGAACTTGGGGCTGCGAAGGTAGGCGCCGATGGCAGCCGGGTCGGTGCCGCCACCGCGGGTCGCGGCCTCGCCTACCGCCCGCACCGCCATCCATGCGCCGAAGTCGTGCGTCGTCATCGGCCTGCCCGCTGCCTTCTGGAAGCGGAGTTGCAGCTGCGTCGCCCCCCACTGCTCGAACGGGCGGGACCAGGCGCCGGGCACCAGCCCGTGCGTGCCGGCGACCGGGCGCGGGTCGGTCTGCCGGTAGGCCAGGTCATCCCCGAAGTCCCCGGCCGTGTCCGCCACCACCAGCACGTCATACGACAGGCCCTGGGTAAAGCGCGCGACCTCGGCTGCGATGGTGACGTGGCCGGTATCGGTGCGCTGGGCGCCGGGCTGGAAGGTCCAGGGCTTGTCGGCGGCCAGGCGCAGGCCGAACTTGCGGGCGCTGCGCCGCAGGGCGTCGGCATAGGCGCGGTCGGCCTCCGCTGGCCCTTGCACCAGCAGCAGGTTGCGCCAGCGCTTCACCGCCAGGTACTGCATCAGCGCGTCCGCCAGCATCGCCCGGCTGGGAAGCAGGTGGAACACCTGCCGGCGGCAGTCGGCGCCGCGCAGGGCGTCGTCTTCCTGGGTCGCGTCCAGCAGGGTGGCATCCTTCGCCTCTGGCAGGTCGGCGACTTGCAGCAGCAGCTGCGCAGGCAGGTCGGTCACGATTACCCGCTGACCCGCCGCCAGCATGGCGTGCGCCGCAGCCATGACGCCGGCAGCATCCGGCGCCAGCGCTTCCTGCAGCTTGTAGGTCTGGTCCAGGAAGCGGCCCGTCGTCGCATTGTCCTGCAGCGCCACCCGGGCACCCTGCACGCCCTCGTCCGTGATGGGTGGATCCAGCAGCGTCAGCGGCGCCGCGTGCGCCGGCATGAGGGCAAGATAGCCAATCGTGACCTCCCCTGCCGCGGGTTGCGCCGATGCAGGAATGGCAGCCAAAAGGCCAGCGGCAAGCAGTGCGATCAGGCCGGGCAATGCCCGCATCAGTTTCCCCAACTTGGCTGCCTCCAGCTGCAGCGTCTTATACGGGAGATAGTGGGGGATCATGCGCGGGTTGTCAGCCCCGCAGCGCGAGACCGCCCAACGTCCAACGCTTGAACCGATCAGGAATGGCCTTTCTGCGAGGGCGCAGCATTAGGGTGGGACTCTGCCCTGTCCCCTGCTTCGCTCCGAGGAACCGTGTCCGGGTGCATCCGCATGGGCGGCCCAGCGTCCGCGTTCACGAACGCAGCCCATGGAAACGCTAACAGCTTTCCATTGCGTTGACGCATCCATACGGTGTTAATATGATCTTAGCCGACGCCCTGCTTGGCGCCGCACACGGATGCGCCTCTCACAGCGGCGCCGCGCCTGGCCCTCATCCTCCCAGCAACCCCATCACACGGAGACCGAGCCATGACCCGAAGCTTTGCTGCCGCGCTTGCGGCAACCATCCTGCCCGCCGCCATCGGCTTTGCACCGCACGCGCGGGCCGAATTTGCCGCTTGCGACATTCCGGAAAGGACCGTCGAGCACCTGCAAACCCAGCTCTCCTCCGTCGTTGTGGGGGGGAATGGCGGGCTGTTCAGCCCGAACCCGAACCGCATGTGGTCGGCGGTCGTGGACCGCAGGGGCCGGCTTTGTTCTGTCATCAGAAACAGCGACGACGCCTGGCCGGGCAGCCGCGCCATCGCCATCGCCAAGGCCTCCACTGCCAACGATTTCAGCAACAATATCCTGGCCCTGTCCACCGCCAACCTGTATGGCCCGACGCAGCCGAGCGGCTCGCTATATGGGCTGAACAACAGCAACCCCTTCAACCCAGCATTCCTGCCGCAGGGCAGCGGCATCGGCTACGTGCCGGGAGGCATCATCACCTTCGGCGGCGGCGTCGCGTTGTATCAGGGCGGCTTTATCATAGGAGGGCTGGGCGTCAGCGGCGACACGTCCTGCGCCGACCATGCCGTCGCATACAAAATGCGGCAAAACGCCGGGCTGAACGGCATTCCGCCAAATGGCGTTGGGCCGAAAGGCACCGACAATATCCTTTATAGCACCACGCCGGTCGTGAACCCCGCGACGTTCACCCACCCGCACTGCCTCGCCACCGACATCACGCCGTAGCATCCTGCCAGCGGCAGCGGCTTGCGTCCGGCTCTGGACACAAGCCGCTGCGGCTTATGGGTGCGGGCAACGGCCACAATCTGTTCCGGTCGGCGCGGCTCCGCGCTATCCCGGCCGGCCCCGGGCCGGGAGGGTCCGCGGCGGCGGCCTGCTGCAGCCATGTCCCGCCACCGGACAGGCGGGCGCCGCAGGCCACGCCAGCCCGGCCTCCCGCCACGCTTGCCGAAGCACCGGCGGCACCTGACCATCCGACCCGGCCAGCGTCAGCAGCACGGCCACCACCAGCGGCTCCATCGCCGACCCGGACCGGCACAGCGGCAGCGCCCAGGTCCGTCGCATCGGCCAGGCCAGGCGCAGGCCGGCGGGCGTCAGCAGGTCAGCCGCAAGATGCGACAGCGCCCCCACGGCCAGCGGCGCCACCACCCAGCGCGGCGCCCCGCCCTGCGTCAGCCCCCACACGCAGGCCGCGACTGCCAGCGCCGAGTGGGTGATCCCACGGTGCCCCAGCAGCGCAGCCACCGGACGGGACACCAGCCGCAGCCGGCGGCCCAGCCAGGACTTTGGGTGGTCTAAATCCGGCAATAGCGACCCGGTCAGCGCCAGCGCCAGGCAGGCCGGGGACAGCGCGGGTAGGCCCAGCCGGGGCGCCACGACCACCCAGGCCGCCGCCCCCAGAGCCACATGCGACCCCGCCATCATCGGCCCAGCTTATCCCTCGCATGCGGCAAGCCCGACACTTGCGCTTGCCGGAGTCCGAAGGCAACAGGCCAAAGCCGCACGGGGCTTGACAGCCGCCGCACCCCGGTGTGGGACGATGAAATGGGCGCTGCCTGAACGGCGCCGACGCCCCTGGGAGGACCCCGCCATGCCCCGCCGCCGCGCCCTGCTGCTCGCCCCGTTGCTGGCCGCCTTCCCCCGGCCTAGCCGGGCGGCGTCCCCGATCCGCGTCGGCACGCTGCGCTTCGGCTCCGTTGGGTGGGAGCTGGACGTGATGCGCCATCATGGCCTGGACGCCGCCGCCGGCGTCGCCCTGGAGCCAGTGGAGTTCGCCGCCGGCCAGGCCACGGAGGTCGCGCTGCAGGGGGGCCGTGTGGACATGATCGTGCAGGACTGGCTGTGGGTGTCGCGCCAGCGGGCGTCCGGGGCGGATTGGACACTGTCGCCGTCCTCCGCCGCATTGGGCGCCGTGATGGCGCCGCCAGGGTCGCCGATCGCCGGGGTTCCGGACCTGCGCGGACGCCGGCTGGGCGTCGCCGGCAGCCCGCTCGACAAAAGCTGGCTGATCCTGCGCGCCTATGCGCAGAAGCTGCACGGGCTGGATCTGAACGCCGAGGCCGAGAAGCAGTTCGGTCCGCCGCCCCTGCTGGCGGAGCAGCTCAGGGCAGGACGGCTGGACGCCGTGCTGACCTACTGGCCCTTCGCCGCCCGGGCGGAGGCAGCCGGGCAGCGCCGCATCCTGGCGATGGAGGATGCGGTGCAGGCCCTGGGCATCCCGGCCGGCGTGCCGTTCGTCGGCTGGGTATTCGCCGACGCCTTTGCCGCACGCAACCCGGCCGCGGTGGCGGGCTTCCTCCGTGCCTCAACCGCCGCCCGCACGATCATGGCCGCCACCGGGCCGGAGGCGGATGCCGAGTGGGCGCGCATTGCCCCGCTGACCGGCGCCGCCAGCCCGGCGGAACTGGACCGCCTGCGCGAGTGGTATCGCCGCGGCCTGCCCCCGGCCTGGAACGAGGCCGCCACGGCGCAGCTCTATGACGTCCTGGCCGCTATCGGCGGCCCGGCCCTGGTCGGCCCCGCCACCCACCTGGCGCCGGGCACCTTCTGGGCCGCCCCGCCGGCATGACATCGGCGGCATGAGGGGCCGCCATCTCCTGTCCCGCATCCTACCCGTGCTGGCCCTGCTGCTGGTGTGGGAGGTCGCGGCGCGGCTGGCCGGCAGCCGGCTGTTCCCGCCGGCCAGCGCCGTCGTTGCGGCACTGGTGCAGGACGCGCGGCATGGCCCGTTGCTGCACAACCTGGCTGTGACGCTCGGGCGGGTGGCCGCCGCCTTCACGCTGGCGATGGTTGGGGGCAGCGCGCTCGGGATCGTCATGGGCCGGATGCCCCGGCTGGACCGGGCGCTGGACAGCCTGCTGACCGGACTGCTGAACCTGCCCGCGCTGGTCAGCATCGTGCTGATCTACGTGTGGTTCGGCCTGAGCGAGGCCACCGCCATAACCGCCGTGGCGCTGAACAAGCTGCCCAGCACGGCGGTCACAGTGCGCGAAGGCGCGCGGGCGCTGGACCTGGGCCTGGCTGACATGGCGCGCAGCTTCCGCATGGGCCGCGCCGCCACGCTGCGCCACGTCATCCTACCGCAGCTCTATCCATACCTGTTCGGCGCCGCGCGATCCGGGCTGGCGCTGATCTGGAAGATCGTGCTGGTGGCGGAGTTGCTGGGCCGCAGCGACGGCGTGGGATTCCAGATCCAGGTGCTGTTCCAGTTGTTCGACGTGACCGGCATCCTAGCCTACACCCTAGCCTTCGTCGCCGTCGTGCAGGGGATCGAGTGGGGGTTGCTGCAGCCGCTGGAACGCCGGGCCAACCGGTGGCGGTGACACCGTTCCTGGACGTGGACGTGGAGCGCAAGGATGCGGGCGGGCGCACGGTGATCGCCGGGCTGCGCTTTTCCTTGGCCGCAGGGGAGATCGTCGCCCTGGTCGGCCCATCCGGCTGCGGCAAGACGACGCTGCTGCGCCTGATCGGCGGGCTGGACGGCAGGTTCCAGGGCCGCATCGCCTGGGCCGCGGGCGCGCCCCCGCGTATCGGCACCGTGTTCCAGGAGCCGCGGCTGCTGCCCTGGCGCACCATCCGCCAAAACATTGCCCTGGTCCGGCCGCCCGACCCGGCCGTGGCCGAAGCGCTGCTGGAGCAACTTGGGCTTGCGCCCTATGGCGACCTGTATCCGCCGGCCCTTTCGCTCGGCATGGCCCGGCGGACAGCCATTGCACGGGCCTTCGCCGTGCAACCGCAACTGCTGCTGCTGGATGAGCCGTTCGTGTCGCTGGACCCTGCGATGGCCGAGCAGGGCCGGGACGCGCTAACCGCAACATGGGCTGCCCGGCGCTGCGCCGCCCTGCTGGTCACCCATGACCTGCCCGAAGCCGCATCGCTGGCCGACCGCATCCTGCTGCTCTCCACCGGCCCGGCACAGGTGATGCGAGAGGTCGTGGTGCCGGAGGCGCGTCGGCGCAGAGGAATTCGCGAAGGCGCAAAAGTCGCCGTAGAACTGTTCCCTTCCCCCTCTCCCTCCGGGAGAGGGTTGGGGTGAGGGGGTCTCCGCGGCGCTGTCCATGCTGATGTAAGACCAGCCGCCAGAAGTCTTGACCTGCGCCCAGCCGTTCGCGTTCTACGGAACGGCATGGTTTGATGGGCCAGGATTTTCGGCGGCTGGTATAAGTTCGACACCAAAACATTGACCCGCCGTGGATGAAACCTGTGGCACTGTTTGCGGGCCATTGGCGGAGAGGTTGGTCGTTCTATGGTGTGATCGAGCCCGCGTATAAGTTGAACCCG
>JAABUQ010009300.1_pt1 | contig 13354 bp, 9 predicted proteins | sample 5560001 | NCBI WGS metagenome assembly JAABUQ01 (sample SAMN10711888, study PRJNA513371) | rock metagenome | isolation source: Antarctica rocks | place: Antarctica: Victoria Land, Finger Mt nord | collected 2015-12-18 | reverse complement strand
TGGACGGAACACGAACTTCACCGCGAGCTTGCCTTGCGTCAGCCCGGCGTCCACCATCCGGCCAAACGCCTGCTCCGCCTCCTGCGACCGGCCGAGCGCCAGATCGCTCAGGTACATGCCGTTCCACACCCGCATCTGGTCACCCCCAGGCAGCAGGCTCGCTTGGGTGTAAAGGGCCAGCGCCTCCGGGTAGCGCCCTCCCTCGTAGGCTGAGATCGCGTCGTTCACAGCCGCAGCGGCCTTGATGCCGTTCAAGTAGGCCAGGCTGACCGTGTCGCCCATGTCGCCAGCGCAGGCTTGGAGATGCGCCGACATGCCGCCGCTCACCGTCCACGCCGGGCTGTCCTGGAAGAACGGGGTGGGCGTCATGTCCATGTCCTCCGGGCGCACCCAGGCCACCTCCTCATTTGAGATGAACTTGCCGGTGCGCAAATCCGCGAGCGACGCCCAGATCCGGTAGGCTTTGGCCCGCCCGTTGGCGGGCGGCATCGCCGTCCCAGGCGCGTCCACCGAGGTGGTGCAGCCCACGAGCACGATCGGCTGCCGGTCCAGCGCAGCAACGTTGAACGCTGCCGGCTCGATGTGCGGATAGCGCTGGCTCACCACCTGCAGCATGCGCGGCTCCATCGCGCGCGTGACGGCAGCCTGGTTGCCCGTGGCGCGGTCGATCACCGGGTCGACCACGAGAACGCGCTTCTCGCCGCCGTCAATCCGCGCACGGGCGAGCAGTTTGGTGGTAAGGCTCGCCACGGCGTCGTCAAGCGACTGCGCCTCGTTTGCCGGATGCCCGGCGGTTCGCGGGTCCGGCGTGGCGGTGCAGGCGCCGAGCGCAGCGGCCGTCGCCACCGCCGCGGCAAGCAGCCAGCGCGGCCTATTTGGCATGGCACCCGCTGCGGAGGAATTGTTTGTCAGCATCGGACGGGTCCTTTCCCAACTGAGCACCAAACACGATGTCGCGGCAGCGCCGGTCGTCAGTGGGGCCGGGCCGGTCATCCGCAGGGCGAGCATCCGCAGGACGGGTATCCGCAAGGCGGGCGGGCAAAGCGGCCAAAGGGGCCGCGGCCCGCTGCGTCTCCTTGCGCGTGCGCCGCGCCGCAACCGCGGCATCGGGCAGCAGGCCCGCCGCCTGCGCGCCAGCCTTGGGAAACGACGTGGCTGCCGCTTCGGCGTCCACAGCCGAAGCCGCATCTGGCGTTTCCACCGCCGCGGCCGGCTCCGGCGCCTGGACCGGAGCGGAGGCGGCAGCCCGGACTGGGTCGGTGCGCTCAGGCGTTGCCGGGACGGGCGGCTTGTCGGCAGGGGCTGCATTGCCCACGGCGGCGGCTGCGGGCGGCTGCGATGGGACCCTAGCGGCGGAGGCGTCCGGAACAGCGGCAGGCAGCGCCGGCTTCTGCTCCACGGCTGGGTTGACCGTCTCGGGCGCTTCGGGCCGCGGAACGGGCACGAACCTGACGACCGGCTCCTGCGCCGTTGCGGCAGGCCCGGTTGTTCCGGGCTGGGCAGAGGGCGTGGCCAAGGATGAAGCCGGCTGGTGGCGCCACGCTATCACTCCCACCAAAAGCACGAGCGAGGCGACCAGGCCCCACCTGACCAGCGGCCAGGAACCGTTCCGTTTGGACACGGCCGGCACCGACGGCAGCCTCGGCGCGTCCGCGAACAGGCTCGACGAGTAGCCCGCAGCGGGATCAGGCAGCTCCAGCATACGCATGCTGCGCCGGAGCGGGGTGAACTCATCCGCCGCCAGAACACCGGCCAAGTTGGGTCCGCCAACCAGCACAATGCGCAACTCCGGGCTGGACCGGCTCGCGAGCTGGAGGTAGCGCGCCGCCGACGGCTGCAGGTTGTGCGCCTCAGTGACCAGCAGCGCCACCGCAGCATGGCCGTTCCCGGAGCCGGTCAACGCCATGAACGCGGCCTTCAGGTCGTCGTCCGTGAGGGCGCCCGGATCGGGCCGGCCCACAATCTGCGCTATCAGGTCTTTTGGAGCCAACCCACCCGACGAAGGGCCGTAAACGCGGATGCAGCGGATGCGGCGGCTGGACAGCTCAAGCTCCATCTGGACCAGCAACGCCACTGTGTCGACGCCATCCCTGGCCACCACGCCCACGCACCCACCCTGTCCGGCGACAGCATCCGCCAGCTCGACAGCGGTTCGAATCTGGTTGGGCGAAGCATGGATAAGCGGAACGTTCATATCAAGCTCGAAACATTACCATAACGGTATATTGCCAGCACGGCGGAGCACCTCCATAAGCTAAGCTGGTACTATTGCGCTCGGCAAGGGCTGCAACACCCAGCCTCGGAAATATTTTGCCAATGCTGGATGACGGCAACGTGAATATTTTATTTTCATAACGTTTTTTATTCGCAGAGCATGATTGTTTATAACATTGTATTGTTATTTTATTTAGCAATGCTTCTTTCGCTTCAATATCCCCTGCCAGAAGCTGCGTGGGCGGCGGGCGGGGAGACAGGCCTCGAATCAGGTCTCGCCATAGGTCGAGATGGCCGGGTCGAGCCGGAACTCGTCCAAGAGGAAATCAATGACGGCCCGTGTCCGCGGCGCCAGGTTGCGACGGGACGGGTAGACCGCATGGATCGGCACCTGCTCCGCCTGGAAGCGCTGCAGCACGGCCCGCACCCGCCCGCTCGCCAGGTCGGCGCCGAACACCCACGACGGCACCAGCGCCAGGCCGACGCCGGTGATGACGGCCTCGCGCACCGCCTCGCTGCTGTCGCTGCGGAACCGGCCGCCGACCTCGACCGCCACCGCGCCGCCAGGCCCGTCGAAGCGCCACTCGTTCGGCGTCGCGCTCTGCAAGTGGATGATGCACGAGTGGCGCGCGAGGTCGGACGGGTGCGCCGGAACCCCGTTGCGCTCCAAGTACTCGGCCGATCCGACGACATAGCGGGCCGACGCGCCGATCCGCCGGCTCACCAGGCTCGCCTCGTGCACCGTCCCGCCGCGTATGGCGAGGTCGATCCCCGAAGCGATCATGTCCATCACCACGTCCGACATATGCAGCTCGACCGACAGGTCGGGATAGCGGTCCAGCAGCCGGCGCATGCGCGGCGCGACGTAGAGCCGGCCAAACGCCGAAGGTGTGGCGATGCGGACCAGCCCGCTCGGCATCCCTTGGCGTCGTCCGACCGCGGTTTCCGCCTCCTCCACGCAGTCCAGCACCCGGCGCGCATGGTCCAGCAGGTCGCGCCCGTCCTCGGTGAGGGTCAGGCTGCGCGTGGTCCGCTGGATCAGCCGGGCGTCGAGGTGCTGCTCCAATGCGCCGATCTGCCGGGAGATCGCAGGCTGCGTCGCTCCCACCTCGCGCGCCACGGCCGAGAACGACCCAGACTCGGCGACGCGGACGAAGGTGCGGAGGGCGGCGAGCAGGTCCATCGGCTCATAGTGCAGTGCATGGATGTTATGGGGGGCAGCAACTTCCCAAGACCCCGTGCATAAACCACTTTAGAAAAAACGAACATGCGAGGAGGCAAGCGATGGGCGACGGGCAGCTATCTCTGGCGGAGCAACTGAGCGGCTTGTACCAGTGCATGCAAAGCCGCATGGCGCCGGTCGATTTCGAGACGCTGCGGCACGCGGAGAGCATGGTTGCGGCCGACAGGGCTGGCAAGGCAACAGCGCGGCCCGGCGATCCCGCGCCAGGGTTCGCCTTGCGGGATCAGAACGGCGTGTCGGTCCGCCTGGCGGACTGGCTGGCGCTGGGTCCAGTCGTGCTGCTGTTCAGCCGTGGCGGCTGGTGCCCGTTCTGCACGCTGTGGCTGCGCGCTTGGCAGGACGCTTTGCCGCAGTTGCACGATGCGGGCGGAAACTTGTTGGCCATCTTCCCTCAGCAAGCTGAGGCCTGCAGCCGTGCCGCCAAGCGCGACCTCCTGACATATCCCGTGCTGTCCGACCCCGGCGGCGAGGTCGCGGACAACTACGGCATAAGCGTCGACCTGCCCGAGATGGTCCGGCCGTTGTTCGTCCGTCTCGGGCACGACCTGCCCCGCGTCAACGGATCCGGAACCTGGCGGTTGCCGCTGCCCGCCACCTTCGTGATCGCGCGTGACGGCGGCATAGCGGCGTCCCATGCCGACCTGACCCTGCCGAACCGCCAGGAACCCAAGGCCGCCATCGAAGCCGTGCGCCGGCTGGCGGTGAGGGCCGCGTAGCCATCCGCTCAGGTCCGGACGACAGAGGCCGCAGCCGCCTCTCCGCCCGGATCGGCAGCCCTCGGACGCGCACCCCCATCGCGTGGGGCACCGCATTCGCCACCGCCGCGTTCAGGATGTTGCGGCGATGGCCCCCACAGCAGTTTGTTCTTGATTTGTTCAAGACGCAAGTCCTAGACATGCCGCCGGAGAACGCTGGAGGCTGCCATGGAGAACCCAGACCCAACTGTCACCAGTGATCAGGCTTGGCCAACGACACAGGCTAAGCCCGGCCCGGCAGCGACGGAGCGTCACACTCGGCCGGCCTTGACTTGGGGGCAGCGGTGGCTAGCTTTTGCCACAGCCGGCGCTGTTCTTTTATCTGGCCTGAACGCGCTGGTCCAAGTTTGGAAGGTGATCATCGAATGCTGCATCCGGCATTGGTGAGCGCCACCAGCGCCGGGCGCGGCCACAATCAGGGCATCGCCACAAAATGCGCGACAACCCGCGGCTTCGCGGCGATCTGGGCAGACCCACTTTGCAGGACTGGTCGACGCAATGTACCTGGCGAGCTAGGAAGACAGGCCGCCCGCGCTGCCCAACAGTCCTTCCATCAAGCCGCTCGACGCACTGCTGACCGAGCGCGGGGCGGCCTTGTCGGCGAGCGCCGCAAGGCCCAGGCATGGCTGCATGTCGTCGCCATTGGCATCGTGAACGGCGCGCTGCCGCCGGTCTGCCTGGCTTCGGACCCCGACCACGGGCGCCGGCCCCAGCGTCCTGCTTGCCTTCAGGACGGCGCGGGCGGAGGGAAGCCGTGCCCAAGCCTGGCCGAAGGCGGCCCTCATTGGCTGGTTCATGTGACAAGGCAGCGTCGCAACCGCTATAATGCCTATGGCTCAACATTCAAAGGCGACGATCTTGCAGGGTTCGGACACGACAACAGGCCTACCGCTGGCCGTGCAGCGCCGTTTTGGCGTTGCATGGGCGCAAACCCTCACGGCGGCGGTGGTCGGCAGCGCGCTGCTCGCCTTGTCCGCCCATGTGCAGGTCCCGTTCTGGCCGGTCCGGCTCTCGATGCAGAGTTTCGTGGTGCTGGCCATCGGCGCCGCCTGCGGTGGGCGGCTTGGCGCGGCGACGCTGCTCGCCTACCTCGCCGAGGGGGCGCTCGGCCTGCCTGTGTTCCAGGGTGGGGCGGGGCTGGCCTACATGGCCGGGCCGTCCGGCGGCTACCTGCTCGGCTACCTGCTCGCCGCCGCTGCGGTCGGCACGCTGGCAGACCGTGGCGCCATGCGGTCCCCGCTGGGCGCCATCGCCGTGCTGCTGCTCGGCGAGGCGCTGATCTACGCGCCCGGCGTCGCCTGGCTGGCAGTGCTGTTCGGGCCAGCCAAAAGCGTGGCGTTCGGCCTCGCGCCGTTCCTGCCGGCTGAGGCCCTCAAGCTGGCGCTCGCGGCGGCGGCAACGCCGTTCCTGCGCCGCCGGGCACGCTGAGCGCCCGTGCCGTCAGGCACGCTGAGCGCCCAGTGCCGTCAGGCACGCTGAGTTCCCGCCATACGATGCCAGCTTGCCATCCCATGCGAGCTTGCCATCCCGTAGCGAACATCGGCCGCTTCCTGCTCGGCGCTTGGCAGGTGACGCGGCTGGGGTGGGACGGCATGCCGGCACGGACCATGCGGCTGCGCGGCACCGCGCGATTCTCCGCCTGTGCCGCGGGGTTGCTGTTCGAGGAGCGCGGCACGATGGCGGCGGGCACGTACTTGGGCGAGGCGGTGCGCCGCTACATCTTCCGCCTTGAGGGCGACGGGGCAGCGGATGTCTGTTTCGAGGATGGCAGGCTGTTCCACCCGATCAACCTTGAGGCCGGCGTGGCGCATGTGCGGCACGACTGCGCGCCCGACCGATACGAGGGCCGCTACCGCGTGCTTACCCCGGCCTGTTGGCTGCTGAGTTGGCGCGTGACCGGACCCCGTAAAAACTACAGGGTAGCCAGCCGTTTCATCCGGAAGGCGCCGGCAAGCCCCCGCGAACAGCCTGCCGGCGAAGCTGCCCGCCCAGCGGAGGGGACCGCCCACGGCCCGGCGAACGCCGTCAGGGAAGCAGCACGGTGGAACCAGTGGTCTTGCGCGCTTCAAGCGCCCGGTGCGCCTCCGCGGCGTCTTTCAGGGGAAAGGTTTGATTGACTTCGATCTGGACTGCGCCAGACGCCACAGCCTGGATCAAATCTTTGGCCGACGCTTCCAGGTCTGTCCTTGAAGCAGTGTAGGTTGCCAGCGAGGGCCTGGTCAGGAACAGGCTGCCCTTGGCGCCAAGTATGCTGATGTCTATGGGAGGCACTGGACCAGACGAGTTGCCGAAGCTGACCATGGTGCCGAATGGGGCGAGGCAATCCAGGCTTGCCCCGAATGTGTCCTTGCCGACGCTGTCATAAACCACCGGAACCATGGAACCTGCCGTCAGCCGCTTGACCTCCGCCGAAAGCCGCTCGTGGCCAACGATCACATGCGAGGCGCCATGCTCACGCGCCAACTGCGCTTTTTCCTCGGTTGAAACGACGCCGATCACCGTCGCGCCCAAGTGTTTCGCCCATTGGCAGAGGATTAGCCCGACGCCGCCGGCTGCGGCATGGATCAAAACGGTCTCACCGCTTTTCACCGGATGCGTCCGGCGCAGCAAATACTGTGCCGTCATGCCTTGCAGCATCATGGCTGCGGCCGTTCGGTCGCCGATGCCATCGGGCAACTTGATCAGCCGGTCCGCGGAGATCACGCGATCAGTGGCGTAGGCGCCGATGGGGCCTGTCGCATAGGCGACCCGGTCGCCAACCGCAATCCCACTGACATCCGCTCCTACCGCACGGACGACCCCGGCGGCCTCCATGCCCAGTATCGCCGGCAATGACGGAGCCTTGTAGAGGCCCGTTCGAAAATAAACGTCAATGTAGTTGAGTCCGATAGCGGTATGATGGACGAGGGCTTCGGCTGGCCCAGGCTCTGGTGTCGGCACGTCCTCCCATCGCATGGCCTCGGGACCACCATAAGCGTGTATGCGGATCGCTTTCGTCATTGCGCGGTCTCCAAAGCAATAATGGTTCAGGCGGCTTCATTTGAAGCAAGCCATAGCGTCCCACTCAACAAACACGAGTGCATTGAACAGTTCACTAATACAATTTTGGCTGATAGAAATTGAAGATGGGTCATAGGGAATGTGCTTCGAGTTGCAACAGATACCGCTTGGTGACTAGTCCCTCGTTGCCGGAGTAGCTGCCGATGCCATCCGCCCCGACTACTCGATGGCATGGAACAAGGATAGGAACTGGGTTGCGACGGTTTGCTTGGCCGACCGACCGCGCTCCACCCCCGACTATCTGTGCGATGTCGGCATAGCTGCGCGTTTGCCCATAGGGAATTGATGACAGGGCCTCCCATACCCTCCTTTGATACACAGTGCCAGCAAGCCTGGTTGGAAGCTCAAACTGTTGGCGTTCGCCGTCCAGGTACTCATGCACCTGAGTCCGGGCGCACCCAAGCAGCATGGTCTCGCTTTGATCGCGGCCCCACCCCCAGTCAAGGGCCACAATAGCTCCGTCCTCTTCTGAAAGCGTGAGGGCGCCAAGCGGGGTGTGCAGCGAGAGTTGAGGCAATCCGGTCCTCGAAGGGAGAGCGGGTTGATCGCAATCCTTATGGCGCCTCCTGTCAAGCAGGATGCCACGGAGCCAGGGCGTTTTGCGTGCGGGACGGCGCCGACGCCGCAGACGCGCCGCACGCGGCGCTCGGGTCCGCACTCGACGCCATCGCGCGCCGCGACGCACAAGGTCATTTCAGGCACTCTGGATACAGGGCCGCCAAACCTACATGGAAAACGCCCTGGTAACAGAATGCGCGGCATCGCGGTATAAGGAGGCAAGGCTGTGAAAGGGAGAGGGACGTGGCACACGAGATCCTGCAAGAGAGCGGGCCTTCGGCGGGTAGCTGCCCGTTCAACGGCGGTGCGCCGAGGAATGCCGAGGCGCGCACGGCTCCGATAGGCTGTCCCATTTCGGCCGGCGCGGCTGCGTTCGATGCTTTCGAAGGACCCTACCAAGTCGATCCAGCCGAGGCCCTGCGCTGGTCGCGGGAACAGGAGCCGGTTTTCTACAGCCCGAAGCTCGGCTACTGGGTCGTGAGCCGCTACGAGCACGTCAAGGCCATCTTCCGCGACAACGCCACCTTTTCGCCTGCCAACGCGCTCGAAAAGGTCACCCCGAACGCGCCGGAGGCCGATGCCGTCCTGGCCCGGTATGAATACGGCATGAACCGCACGCTCGTGAACGAGGACGAACCCGCCCACATGGAGCGGCGGCGGTCGCTGATGCACTCGTTCGTGCCGGAGGAGCTCGCGCACCACGAGCCGATGGTTCGGCGCCTGACCCGGATGCACGTGGACCGCTTCATCGACAAGGGCGAGGCCGACCTCGTCGACGAGATGCTGTGGGAAATCCCGCTCACCGTAGCCCTTCACTTCCTTGGCGTCCCCGAGGAGGACATGGACACATTGCGAAAATACTCCATCGCCCACACCGTCAACACCTGGGGCCGCCCGACTCGTGATGAGCAGCTCGCGGTGGCGGAGTCGGTCGGCAAGTTCTGGCAGTATGCCGGGCAGGTGCTCGAAAAGATGCGCGCCGACCCGTCCGGGCACGGTTGGATGGAGTATGCGATCCGCCGCCAGGCCGAGCTGCCGGACGTCATCACGGATTCTTACCTGCACTCGATGATGATGGCCGGGATCGTGGCCGCGCATGAGACGACGGCGAACGCGGCTGCGAACGCCTTGCGGCTTCTCCTGCAACGGCGCGACGTGTGGGATGCGATTTGCAACGACCCGTCGCTCATCCCGAACGCCGTGGAGGAGTGCCTGCGCCTGTCTGGCTCCATCGTCGCGTGGCGGCGGCTGGTGACGGCCGACACGCGGGTCGGCGGCGTCGACCTCCCCAAAGGCGCCAAGCTGCTGATCGTCATGGCTTCGGCCAACCATGACCCGCGGCATTTCGAGAACGCGGACGACTTGGACATCCACCGCGACAACACCACCGACCACTTGTCGTTCGGCTACGGCAGCCACCAGTGCATGGGCAAGAACCTTGCCCGGATGGAGATGCGTATCTTCCTGGAGGAGTTCACCAGGCGCCTGCCGCACATGGAGCTGGCTCCCGGCCAGAGTTTCACTTACTTGCCGAACACCTCCTTCCGCGGCCCTGACCACCTCCTGGTGCGGTGGGACGCGGCAAGCAACCCGGAACGCCGCGATGCCAGCCGGCTCGGCCAGCATACCTTCTTCCCAATCGGCGCGCCTGCGAAGCACGCGGTCGCCCGCCAGGTCCGCATCGCCGGCGTGCATGCGGAGGCTGAGGGCGTCCTGCGGCTGCGGCTGGAGGACGCGGAGGGCCGGGGGATGCCGAGCTGGACGGCCGGGGCCCATATCGACGTGCTGATCGGCGGCTACGAGCGGAAGTACTCGCTTTGCGGCAGGGACGGCGACACGCGGGCCTTCGAAATCGCGGTGCGCAGGGAGGAGGCTGGCCGCGGCGGCTCCGCCTACATCCACGATGCGGTCGCGCCGGGCGCGGAGATCCGCATCCGTGGCCCCAAGAGCCATTTCCGGCTGGACGAGAGCGCCGAGCGCTACCTCCTGATCGCCGGCGGCATTGGCATCACCGCCATCATCGCCATGGCCGACCGCCTCAGGCTCGCCGGCAAGGACTACGCGGTCCACTACGCCGGGCGCTCGCTCGCCGGCATGGCGTTCTTGGACCGGCTGCGCCGCGACCATGGCGACCGGCTCCAACTGTACCCAGGGCTGGAAGGCCGCCGCCTGGACGCCGCCGCCGTGATCGGCGCCAGCGCGGCGGACACGCAGGTTTACGCCTGCGGCCCCGCGCGCCTGCTCGGCGCGCTGGAGGCGATCATGCGCGACCAGCCGGCGCGGCTGCACGTCGAGTACTTCTCGGCGGCGAGCACGCGGCTGGACCCGAAGAACGAGAGGCCGTTCGACATCGAGCTGCGCGACTCTGTGCTGTCGGTCCACGTGGCGGCCGACCAGACCCTGCTCCAGGCCCTGCACGCGATCGGGGTCGACGTGCCGTGCGACTGCCAGGAAGGGCTGTGCGGCTCGTGCGAGGTCGGCGTGCTCGCTGGCGAGGTCGACCACCGCGACAAGGTCCTGAGCGCCGCGGAGCGTGCGGAGAACACACGAATGATGGCCTGCTGCTCGCGTGCGCGCGACAAGACGCTTGTGCTTGCGCTCTGAAGTGCGCAGCCGAACCGTGCAACCTCAACCCGAGATGCGCCAATGAACATGCAATCCCCGTCCAACTTGTCCCGCCTTGCGACCGGGTCCGGCATCACGCCGGGCTACATGGCGGGCTTCGGCAACGGCTTCGAGACCGAGGCACTGCCCGGCGCGCTCCCCGTGGGCCGCAACTCGCCGCAGCGGTGCGCCTACGGCCTGTATGCCGAGCAGCTCTCAGGCTCGCCCTTCACGGCGCCGCGCACCACCAACGAGCGCTCCTGGCTGTATCGCATCCGCCCGACGGTGGCGAACTGGGGCCGCTTCCAGAGGGTCGACGCTCCGCTCTGGCGCACCGGGCCGGCGACCGAGGCCGAAACGCCGCTTGCGCCCCTGCGCTGGGACCCGATTGCCGTCCCGGCCGAGCCGCTCTCCTTCGTCGAGGGCGTCCGCACCATGACGACGGCGGGCGACGCCGGCTCGCAGGCGGGGATGGGCGCGCACCTCTACTTCGCCACCCGCTCCATGCAGGACGAGTATTTCTACAACGCCGACGCCGAGATGCTGGTCGTGCCGCAGCAGGGCAGCCTGCGCTTCGCCACCGAGTTCGGGGTGATCGACGTCGAACCCGGCGAAGTCTGCGTGATCCCGCGCGGGGTGAAGATCCGGGTCGGGCTGCACGGCGGGCCGGCCCGCGGCTACCTGTGCGAGAACTACGGCGGCGCCTTCACCCTGCCCGAACGCGGGCCGATTGGCGCAAACTGCCTCGCCAACCAGCGCGACTTCCTGACCCCCGTGGCGGCCTACGAGGATAGCGACGCGCCATCGAAGCTGTTCGTGAAATGGGGCGGCACGCTGCGGGCCGCTGAGATCGCGCACTCGCCGCTCGACGTCGTCGCCTGGCACGGCAACTACGCGCCCTACAAATACGACCTGCGCCGGTTTTCCCCGGTCGGGCCGGTCCTGTTCGACCATGCCGACCCGTCGATCTTCACCGTGCTGACCTCGCCGTCCGAGACGCCGGGGACGGCGAACATCGACTTCGTGATCTTCCCCGACCGCTGGCTGGTGGCGGAGAACACCTTCCGGCCGCCTTGGTACCACATGAACGTCATGAGCGAGTTCATGGGCCTGGTCTACGGCGTGTACGACGCCAAGACCGGCGGCGGCTTCGCGCCGGGCGGCGTCAGCCTGCACAACATGATGCTGCCGCACGGGCCGGACGTGGACGCCTTCGAAAAGGCCAGCAACGCCGGCCTGGCGCCGCACAAGCTCGAAGGCACGCTCGCCTTCATGTTCGAGACCCGTTTTCCCCAGCACCTCACCGCCTTCGCCGCCGGGCACGAGGCGTTGCAGGCGGACTACGGCGTCTACGGCCAGAACCTCGCCAAGCACTTCGACCCTAGCCGGCCTTGAGCGGGCGCAGGCTGGAAGGCCGGTCCAGGCCGCTCAGGCAGGCGCCGGGACGCGGGACGGGAGCCTGGCCCGGCCCATCACCATCGCCTCGAACGCAAGAAAAATACGGTCGATGAACGGGTTCTTGCCGGCATGCCGGCTGCCCGGCGCTTCCGGGTGGACCAGCATGGTGGCGTTGCTTTCGAACAGCAGCACGCGGCCGTCCGGCAGCAGGGAAAAATCCGCCCCGCAATAGTCGAGGTCGAGCCGCTGTGCGATGGCGCCGAGGGCCGCGGTGGCGACAGGGCCGAGGCATCTAGGCATGTCGGCCAGGAACGCCAGTTCCTCCGCCAGCCGGTCATCATGCTCCATCTCGGCCGAGAAATAATGCACCAGCCAGTTGGGCGAGATCGCCAGATGGTAAGGCATCGGCGTCCGGTCGATGAAGATCGCACGGTACTTGCGGTAGAGCCCATCCGGCGAGGCGTACTCGTGGTACTGCGTCAAGTACACGGCAGCGTCCGGCTCAAGCTCGGCCGCCGCTGCGGCCAGGTCCGCCGCCCCCTCGATCCGCCGCACACTTTCACCGCCGTGCTTGCCGGCGGCGCGCAGCAGCACGGGGAACTGCAAGCCGTGGGCCTCATGTGCAGCGTTCGCTTGCAGCCCGGCGCCGGTGAGCTGCACCACGCGCGGCGTCACAAGGCCGGGGATGCCGGCGAGCAGGTCGCCGACCATGTGGCGCTTCGTGCGGAGCACATGCGCCGGGTCGTTCAGCATCGGGGCGGCGCAGCGCTGCTGGAATGCGTGGGCGTAGCGCAAGGCGGCCCCGCCCACGTCGGCGTCGCCGACCACGTTCAGCACGGCGTCGTAGTGCGGCAGGCGGGCCTCGTGCGCCGCGGTGGCGAAGTCCAGGTGCCAGCCCACCGTCGCCAGGGGCAGGCGCGGCAGGAGGTGCTCCGTCGGGATGTTGCCTTCGACCGCCATCAGCACCAGCAGCGTGCCAGCGGAGTTGGCCGGCGGCGTCTGGACGACGAAGCTTTGCTGCCGGTAGGCTTCCTGGGCCAGCGCATAGGCTTCCTCCTTGCGCCCTTGCTTCACCAGGACGTGTATCAGGTTCGCGGTCACAGGGTTGTGGCCGGGAACGCCCCCCATAGCCTTGCGGAGCACGGCCTCGGCCGCCTCCCACTGATCCAGTTGCAACAGCAAGTAGCCCAGCTTGCTGAGCGCGTCGGCAATGTGCGGGTCGCCTGGGGGCAGCAGCTCGCGCAGAAGGGCGAGGGCCGCGTCCTGGTGCGTCAGGGCGTCGCCGTAGCGCCCGGCGCACGCTGCCGCCTCCCCGGCCATGGCAAGGGTGCCGGCGCGGGACAGGTCCGCGCTGCCGCCAAGCGCCAGGACGGCCTCATGCTCGGCCAACGCCTCGTTGAAGCGTCCGAGTGCCACCAAGGCTTCCGCGATGACGGTGTGCAAGGTGGCCATCCCCACCCGGTTGCCGGGATCGGTGCGCTGCTGGGTGGCGAACGCCTGCTCGTACCATCGCAGCGCCGCC
>JAABUQ010009299.1_pt1 | contig 13354 bp, 12 predicted proteins | sample 5560001 | NCBI WGS metagenome assembly JAABUQ01 (sample SAMN10711888, study PRJNA513371) | rock metagenome | isolation source: Antarctica rocks | place: Antarctica: Victoria Land, Finger Mt nord | collected 2015-12-18 | reverse complement strand
CAACGGCGTCCAGAACATCAGCCTGGCGCTCTACACCAACGCCGTCAGCTTCGATCAGCTACTTGCTCTCGGAACCTAGTAATTAGAACTGAATGGCCCTGGCGTCAAACCATGGTTGGCGCTGTTTACGCGAGAACGACCATTCCGTTGACCGACACCGAAGAACGTTTGCCCCTTGCCAACTGAAACGCGGCCGTGTCAGTCTGCGCCCATGGAGCCGCAGAAGCTCGAGGGTTCACGACGCAGCAGAGCGTAACAGCCGCGCCGAACCAAAGGGCGGGTACCTCGGGCTTGAGGAGGCCGCTAGCTACGTGCCGCCGACTTTGAACTGGTCCCCCCGTTCAATCGATGTGCAACTTGCAAGAAAGGCGTCAGTCATGGGTCATCGCGGCCTGAATGAGACGAAGCACATGCCGTATGGACCGGAGCAGGAGCGAACCATTCTGCTCAACGTGCCATGGCCCCGACGTTGTCATCCCGAGGCGGAGAAGCACGTCGACGACGCCTTTCAAGCGATGGTGTCGTTTGGCGCAATAGACGGTGATGACATCCGCGAGGCCGCGAGGGTAAAGGCGTTCGCAAGGCTTAACCCTTACGTGTATGCCTACGCGAGTGCGGAGCGCCTGCGCATCGTTGCGACACTCACGCACTGGCTCTTCCTGCTGGACGACCAGTTCGACGATTACGCCGAGTTCGGAAAAGACCTCGCCGCCGTGGAAGCGCTTATGCGGCGCAGCTTGGCGATCCTCTCGAGCGGCGATCTGCCCTTGGAGCCCACTGGGCTGGATCGCTTCACCATCTACTCCCGCAGCCTGATGCGGTCGGTCATGACCGACGACGAGTTCGGGCACCTTCTCGAGGACGTTCGCGACTATCTTTTCCTTGGCTCCTTGGTCGCGGCAGAGCACTGGGCGGCAGGCCGTGTGCCCTCCGCAAAAGATTATGCGGCGGCGCGCGTCCATGACTCAGGCGCGCTTCTGGTGATGCACATGATCCGGATAGCTGGGGGGGTGCACCTTCCCAGGAGCGTGCTGAACCATCAAGCAGTACATTTGGCTTCGGACTTTGCCGTGCAGCACATATCGTTTGTCAACGATATCGTCTCCTACCACAAGGAGATCGTTGTCAACAAAGGACTGTGGAACCTGGTGCATTCGAAAATGGTCACGGAGGATCGTTCTTACGAGGATGCCATGTTCGCAGCAGTCAATATAGCCAACCACTGCGTTTCGGCCTTCCAGGATGCTGAGCGCTCCCTACCCAACTGGGACACGAAGATCGACGCCGACGTGAGGACATACTTTTCCGGCATGAAGACCTGGATGCGCGGCAATGTGGATTTCGCGGCAGAAGGAAAGCGTTACCACCTGCCGGGAATGGTGCTGCATTCCATCGGCTAACCGCTCGCAGCCCATGCCGTGTCGGCTTCGTGAGGTCGAGTGCGCCGGCGCGACACTCAAAAGTCACCCACCCTCGATCACTTGGCCCAAGCTGACGAGCAACGGCTTGCGTGCGTCACCGGCCGCGGGTTCGCCACCCACCCTTGCCCGGACGCACCAGTTACCCTGGAAGAGCTAAGATGGCGCCGAACACGGAAACAGCCGCGAGGCTGCCGCGCAAGTACCCTATTTTGGGCCACGGCCCTCACCTGGTCAGGCAGCCTTTCCAGTTCTTGAAGGCGGTCCGTGAGCAGGGGCCGGTAACCCTCATCAAACTCGGGCCTAAGCCGGCCTATGTGGTGAGCAGCCATGACCTCGTGTGGCGGATCCTGCTGACCGACGCGGCAAGCTTCGAACGAAGCTTCCTGACAGAGAAAATCCAGTCGCTGTTCAGCAAGGGGTTCTCTGCGATCTCGGGTCCTGAGCACGTCAGTCAGCGGCGCATGCTGCAATCAGCTTTCCGGCAGCGGAACCTGGTTCGATATGCGTCACTGGGGTGGCCCATCTCCTTGGGGGCGGTGGGCACATGGCGCGATGGGGCGCAACTCGAGATGACCGAGGAGGTGTCCCGCATCATCACGAAAATGACGATCCGAACACTGTTCGCCACCGAGCTTTCAACAGAACTCGAGAAGTGTCTCCTTGAGTGCATTCCCATTTTCTTGGGCGGCCTGTTTCGCCGCTTCGCAAATCCCATAGCGTTGTTTGAACGGCTGCCCACGCCGTTCAACCTTAGATTTAGTGCAGCGCTCTCACAACTTCATAGGATTGTTCACACCGTCGTCCTGCAATCTCGTGAGCGGGGCGTCGATGACGGCGACTTGCTGTCGACCCTCCAGTTCACCCGTGACGGCGAAACCGGAGAGCAGCTGGCGGACGATGTAATTCACGATGTCATCATGAACCTCTTGCTTGCCGGAATCGAAACCACGTCGGCGCTCATGAGCTGGGTTTGTCACTTGCTCGGGCGATTTCCCGGAACGCAAGAACGATTGCAGCAGGAAGTCGATCAGGTCCTTTCGGGGGGTGCTCTGGTCTACGATGACATCGGCAAGTTCGCGTACACCCAACGCTTAATTACAGAGGCGCTCCGGATGTTCCCGCCGATCTGGGAGCTTCCATACTGGGCCCGACATGATGTCGACCTGGGAGGGCATCGGATTCCGGGAGGCAGCATGGTGCTCTCCTCGATCTACGGGGTGCACCATGATCCTTCGGTCTACGCCGATCCCGAACGCTTCGACCCGGATCGCTGGTGTCCGGACAGGGCGGAAGGACTCCCCCGGTCCGCCTTCATTCCGTTCGGCGTCGGCGTCCGGAAATGCCTCGGCGAATCGTTGGCCAAGCTGCAGTCAGTCGTCATCCTCGCCGCGGTCATGCAACGCTGGACCTTGCGCCCCGTAGGTGATGGCGAAGCTCGACCTGTCGTAACCATGGCGATCTCGCCCCGAAGCGTGCCGATGACAACACATCGGCGTCGCTGAGCTGCACACGCTACAGCGGGCGCGGAGTCCCAGACGGCCGATCGATCTGTTTATGCACCGTAGGCGCAACCCTGCTCCAACGGGTCGAGCCGAGGTTCCTCCATCCCAGGCCCAGGCCAGCCCGCAAACGCCGACTTCGACGAGGAGAAGGACAGCATGACTGACAGCTTATCCCAAAGCGCCTGCAACTCCTGGGGCTTGCCGGTTTCCGGCGTCGACCCGTTCTCGATGGAATTCCTCGACGACCCCTTCCCAATCTACGAACAGTTGCGGGAGACGGGGCCGGTTGTGTGGCTGGAGTCCTACGGCGTGTGGGCGGCGGGTCGCCTCGCGGAGGTGCACGCGATCCTGAACGACTGGGAAACGTTCTGCTCCGGCCGGGGTGGAGGCCTCAGCGACTTTGCCAAAGAGAAGCCTTGGCGCCCGCCGAGCCTCATCACTGAGTCCGATGGGCACAAGCATGGCCGTGTCCGCGCCGTCCTGAACCGCGTGCTTTCGCCGGCGGCGGTGAGAAGCCTGCGCGAGCGGTTCGCCGGCGCTGCGGACCGTCTCGTAGGAGACCTCCTCGCCCAGGGAGGACGTTTCGATGCCGTGGCCGACCTCGCGGAGGCCTTTCCGCTCGATGTCTTCTCCGACGCAGTCGGCCTCTGTTCGCAAGGGCGCGAGCATTTGCTGCCTTATGCTCGCGCCGTCTTCAACGCCCTTGGTCCAGACAATAAGCTGCGTCGTGACTCGCTGGCCGCCGCCGCCCCGCATGTCGCCTGGGTCGCAGAGCAGTGCAGGCGGGAGAACCTGCTGCCAGGTGGCTTCGGTGCCGACATCTACGCGGCCACCGACACGGGCGAGATTACGCCGGAGGAGGCCTCGCTATTGGTCCGGTCCCTCCTCGGCGCGGGCCTGGACACGACCGGAAACGGCATCGGCGCCGCGCTCTACTGCATGGCGCGCTTCCCTGAACAGTTCGACCGCCTGCGCCAGACGCCATCGCTTGCCCGTCAAGCCTTCGATGAGGCCGTACGCTTTGAAAGCCCCGTGCAAGCCTTTTTCCGCACGACTACGCGCCCTGCCGAGATTGGCGGCGTTCCCCTCGGCGAGGGCGAGAAGGTGCTCGTGCTGCTTGGGTCGGCGAACCGCGACCCCCGATTCTGGGATGCCCCCAATACATACGACATAACCCGGCGCACCACCGGCCACGTGGGCTTCGGCCATGGCGTTCACATGTGCGTCGGACAGCTTCTAGCGCGCCTGGAGGGCGAATGCATCATGGTCGCGCTGGCTCGCCGGGTCTCTGCCATCAAGATCGTCGGCACGCCCGAACGCCGATACAACAACACGCTGCGCGGTCTCGCCAGCCTGCCCGTAGAGATCACCGCACACCGGGACAACGGCGCCCCCTCGGCCAAGGGCAACTAGCAAGTCACTGATGCCCATGGCGAGGCTCAAAAACGCCGTCAGCAGTCATTGTAGGCCTGCTCCGGTGTTGTCGGCTGGGCAGCAACGAGTTGGTCTTGAGGACCGCCCACATCCACGGGCCTGAGCGTGGCGCAGGGATCGGATAATTGGCGCTGAGGAGCCGGGTGGCGCAGGAGACCGCCCTCCCCAGACCTCGGATGCCCTTTTGCCGCTCAAGCTGAACCAGGGCCGCCGCCGACACGCCCGGCGGCCCGGCGGCAGCGGCACAAGGTGACGAACTCGCTGGGAGCGCTGCTTTGCGATGAAGCGGAGCAATGCCCGTGGAGCGAAGGGGCCCTGCCGTTTGTAACGTCTCCGACATAGGGGCAGGCAAGGACGAGACGACAAAGGCGTCCATCGATTTGCAAGACCTGGGGCGGAGGATACACGTCAAGGCGAAGGCTGAACCGTCCTGGCGGTTCCGGGGCCATGCGTCCACGTCTGCACGATGGAGACCCTGCGTGCAGCGTATGAGACGGCCAAACAGAACGACGGTGCGCCGGGAGTAGACGGGGTTGCCTTCGAGGCCATCGGGGCACAAGGCGTAGCGGCTCTGCTCGAGTAGTTGCGGGACGAACTGACCGGGCGCACCTACCAGCCCCGGAACGCGCCCACGCCCAGGTTCTCCTGCACCGTCAGGCGGGAGAACACGCGAAATTTGTCCAGGGACCAGTCAGCTTCGGCCAGGCGGGCTGCCGTCAGTAGACATGCTCCTCAATCGGCATGTTGGCCGCAATCCGTTCAAAGGCGAACGGCTTGAGGTCCACCGACCGGGCCTCGCGGTAGATGATGATTTCGCTGGCCCCTGCGCCCACCGCTGGCGAGTGCATCATGCCATGCCCGCTGAACCCGCAGGCCAGCACCAGGTTGCCGACCTCGGGATGCCGCCCGACGATGCCGCTGTGGTCGAAGGTGTTCATCTCGTAAAGTCCAGCCCAGGCGCGCAGCATCCTCAGTTGCTCGAAGCGGGGGATGCGGTGGGCCAGCGCGGGCCAGATCATCTCATCGAACTGCGCGTAGTCCACGTCGAGGCTGAAATCGTCCTCCGCGCTCTCGGCCTTGGGCGTCATGCCGCAGATATACAGGTGCCCCTCGGGCCGGAAGATGAAGCCTGACGTGTCGAAGATGAAGGGGCCGTGCGGTATCCGCTCGGGGCTGTCGAACACGAAGACGCAACGCTTGCGCGGCACCACGGGCACGTCCAGCCCGGCCATCCGGCCGATCCCGCCGCTCCACGGCCCGGCGGCGTTGACCACGGTGCCGCTCGCCAACCGGCCGCCGCCCTCCAGCCGGACCGCGCCGATCCGGCCGGGGCTTGCCATGTCCAGTCCCACGACGGACCCGGCGATGTAGTCCACGCCCTGGGCGCGGGCCTTGCGTTTGAACGCTTGCAGCAGGGCGGGGCCGTCGAACCAGCCTTCCTTCTCCGGCCCGTACGAGCCGATCCCGAGGTCGTCCACCCGCAGCCAGGGATGGCGCCGCCGCATCTCGGCGGGGCTGAGCAGCTCGATGTTGGTCCCGCAGGCCCGCTGCGCCGCGTTCCTCGCCTCGAACGCCCGCACCTGGTCCGGGGCGCCGAGGATGAGGTAGCCGGGCTCGCGAAGGCCGATGCCGGCATCGTAGCCGTCAACGCCCAGCAGCTCCTCCACCCTGCGCAGGAAGCCGATGCTGTAGTCGGACATGCGGATGTTCGGCGGCGTGGCGAACTGCTGCCGGATGGCGCTGGTCGAGAGCGAGGACGAGGACGAGGACGCGGCGTAGGTAGGGTCCCGCTCGACGACCGCAACACGGCCGGTGAAGTCGGGGTTGGCGGAGAGGTGGTAGGCCACTGAACTTCCGATGACGCCGCCGCCGATGATCACCACGTCGTAGGAACTCTGCATCCCGGAACCCCTCGTGGCCCGTACCGGGGCCTGTTGCGAACATGTCAAGGCTGCGGTGCTGCCCAGCAAGCGCGCCACACCCGTTCCGGCGTGGCCGGCATGTTCAGGTGGGCGATGCCCAGGGCGTCTGCAACGACGCTCACGATCATCCGCAGCAGTCTGCGGCGCGCCGATGGCCCCTGCCTGGCCCGGTCCCCGCGGAATGCTACGGGTCCTCGCACCAGAACTGACGGGACAGCAGGCCAGGCTCAGTGTTTCTGGATACCCCAGAACAGCGGGAAGCTGAACGGCACCACACCGGAAAGGCTGGAACGCCAGGCTCCAGGAGCTGCGAACTGGCCGCCCACTATAAAGGTTACATCTGAGTGCGCCGCCGCCTGCAACTTGTCCGCGAGCAAGCGTCGCGTTTCGGGCGTAGCGGCTTCGGAATAGCGCGCCAGAAGCGTCGTGATCTCCCCGTCGCAGTACCAGCCCGGCTGCACCGGCGAGCAGTTGAACGTCAGCAGCGGGTTGGCCAGCGGGTCGACCAGATCGATCCCATTCAGCACGAGCGGCGCGGCGCTCCAGCCACCCTGATCCGCAGGTGCCCGGCTGAGCCGCTTCTGGGCCACGGTCGCATAATCGGACGAGCGCAGGTCCACGTTGAAGCCGGCGCGGCGGAGCTGGTCCGACATGACGAGGCCAACCGGGTTCAGCAGCGCCGACGTCTGCGCATGCAGGAAAACGACCGGCTCACCGTGGTAGCCCGCCTCGCGCAGCAGAGCCTGCGCACGCTGCGTCCCGGCTGCCTGCAGCGCATCGGTTCCGGCCCCGCTCGCGCCGGGCGTGCCACACATGTAGATCGAGCCGCAGTAGGACGTGACGAGATCCGGCGGCAGGCCCATGGCATCCATGCCCTCGGGCTGCAGCACCGCAGCCTGCGCGGCACGGCGCACCAGGACATTGTCGAACGGCGGCGCCGCATGGTTGATGTTCAGCACCGCGAGGAACTGGTCGACGCCGCGCGGCGCGCCGACGGTAATGGCCGGGTTGCGCCGCAGCCGCCCGATATAGTCGAGTGGCGCGATCTCCACATAGTCGATCTCGCCGGCCTCAAGCGCCGCTGCCTTGGTGGCGAGGTCCGGGACGCTGATCAATTCCACCCGGTCCACCTTGACCGGTTTGCCGCCCGAGAGCCCGTCCGCTGGCTCGGGGCGAGGACGGTAGCGCGGGTTGCTCACGAAACTCGCCCGCTCGCCGGGCCGCCACTCGTCGCGCAGGAAAAGGAAAGGTCCGGAGCCGACGATCTCCGGCACCTGCGTGCTTGGGTCGTGCGCGGCCAGGCGGGCTGGCATCATCACCGGAATGGTGTGGCCTGGCTTGCCCAGCGCCTCGATGACAAGGGCGAAGGGACGGTTGAGCACGAGCACGAAGCTCGTGGCATCGAGCGCATGCAGGTCCGCAGCCGCGGCCATGAGCTTGCCGCCGAGCGGCTCGCGCTTGGCCCAGCGTCGGATCGAGGCGACGCAGTCCTCCGCAGTCACCGGCGCGCCGTCGCTCCATTCCAGCCCGTCGCGCAGGCGGAAGGTTCAGGTCAGCCGGTCCTGGCTGACCTCCCAGCCGTCCAGCATCTGCGGCTTGTAGTTGCCGTGGCCGTCAACGCCGACCAGCGTGTCAAAGACGAGGTAGGCGAAGACTCGCGTCGCGTTGATGGTGGTCACCAGTGGATCGAGCACCTGCAGCTCGGTGCTGAGCGCCACGCGGAGCACCTGGTCCGGCGCCGCCGCCAGCGCCGGACGCACTGCCAGGAGCAGGAGGACAAGTGCTGCTGCGCGGCGCAGGCCGTGTGCCCTCACACCGCGGTCGCCGCTTGCTGCGGCCGGAAATGGTCGTAGTTCTGGCCGCGGAACCAAGCCATGTACTCGCCCACGGTTTGCACCGGAAAGCGCGGCGGATTGGCCTCGCCGGTGCAGGTCGGCAGGCATTCGATGCGCGCGTCCTCATTCGGGTGGAAGAAGAACGGGATCGCGTAGCGCGGCCTATCGGCTGTGTTGAACGCGCGGTGCGGCGTCGAGAGGAAGCGGCCGTTGGTCCAACGGTTGAGCACGTCGCCGGTGTTGACGACGAAGGTCTCGGGTATCACCGGGGCGTCAATCCATTCTCCCGACTGGGTGCGTATCTGCAGGCCGGGCACGGGATTCTGCGCCAGCAGCGTGAGGAAGGTGGAGTCGGTGTGCGGCGCGATGCCGTACTCGTCAGCGCCATAAGCGATTGGCGGGTAGTGGGTCAGCCGCAGCGTGCTGGACGACTGCGTGCAGAGCGGCTTGAAATAATCCGCCGGCAGGTCGAGCGCGCGGGCGTAGAGCGGCAGCATGCGGTGCGCGAGCGCGTCGAGCGCCGCGTAGTAGCGCAGCGCGGTCGCGCCGAAGTCGGGCAACTCCTCGGGCCAGCGGTTCGCGGGCGCCCCGCCCCGCTCGGGCTTGGTGAAGAACGCCTCGTTCTCGTTGGGCTTGCGCACCGCCACCAACCCGTTGGCGCGCGTGGTGCTGCTTTTGTAGGGCAGGTAGCCCTGCATTCCATCGTCGATCTTGACCGCCATCTTCCGCTCGAGCGACAGCCCATGGAAGCGCGCGGCGGCGGCAAAGGTCTCCTCGACCAGCGACCACTCCACCCCGTGGTTGATGATGTAAAGGAAACCGACCGTCTCGTTGATGCGCCGAAGTTCCGCCGCGGTGCGCTCAAGCGCGCCAGGCTCGCCGGCGAGGAACGGGCCAAGGTCAAGAAGGGGCAACGAAGCCTGGTGGTCCATCGTCATGTCCTTGCACGCTCCCCAACTCACCGATGCTTCAACCCGTCGCCCGCATTGCCGAAATGCATGGCTGGACATGACTCCGTCGCCTCGCCGCACGACGCCCTCAGCCGCCAGCCGGACGAGCCGACAGCACGAGAATGCAGGCAGGCTCGCGCGCGTAGGGCAAGACACGGCGCGCCACCTCCGCCGCGGCCTGCATGTCGGCGACCAGGGCAGTGAAGTCGTCCAGCTCCGACGCCGGCAGGCGCAGGCCAAGCTCCGTCAGGCGGGCGGCCACGTCGGCGCTCACTTCGCACCTGCCGTCTGCCAGGCCATCTCCGGCCGCCTGTCGCGCCAGGGCATCGCGTTCTCGAACGCATGGGCGACGCGGAACAGCAACGCCTCGCAAAATGGCTTGGCGGCGACCTGCAGCGCCAGCGGCAAGCCGCCCTCGCCGAAGCCGCTGCACACGGAGATGGCCGGGTAGCCCGTCACGTTGAACGGGATGGTGAAGTTCGGCTTCTCCAGGTTGGTCCACTTGGGCACGGCTGCGATCAGCGGCGCCTCGGCCGGCTGCGCCGCCGTCACCAGCACGTCCACCCCAGCCATGGCGGCGGCCATTTCGAGGCACAGCTCCCGCCGGCGCCGCAGCGCCTGCACGTAGTTCGGCCCGCTGACCAGCGCCCCGAGCGCGATGCGGTCGCGGAACAGCTCGCCGTAATCGTAGAACCGGGTGCGCAGCCAGGGTTCGTGGATCGCATAGGCCTCTGCCGTCAGGATCAGGAAGCCGCAGGAGTGGTACTCCTGCATGGGCGACAGGGTGATCTCCTGCACGGCGGCGCCGAGCTGGCGCAGCACGTCCAGCCCCTTTTCGATCCCGGACAGGGTGGCCGGGCTGCCGGGGTTGTCCGTTTCGTGGAAATGGCTCACCACGCCCACGCGCAGGCCCTTGATGCCCTCGGCGATGCCGGCGGTGAAATCGGGAACGGGGCGGTTGGCGCTCGCCGGGTCGCCCGCGTCGTAGCCGGCCATGGCCTGCAGCAGCAGCGCGCAGTCCTCCGCCGTCCAGGCCAGCGGTCCCGCATGGTCCAGCGTGAACGACAGCGGCAGGATGCCGCGCCGGCTGATCAGCCCGTAGGTCGGCTTGATGCCGGAAACGCCGCACAGCGCCGCCGGGCCGCGGATGGAGCCGCCGGTGTCCGAGCCGGTGCCGCCCAGGATGAACCCGGCCGCCACCGCGGCGCCCGTGCCGCTGCTGCTGCCGGCGGTGAAGTGGTCCGGGTTCCACGGGTTGCGCGCCGGCGGCCACGGCACGTCGAAGGACGGGCCGCCCATGGCGAACTCGTGCGTGGCAAGCTTGCCCAGCAGCACCGTCCCCGCCTCCGCCAGCCTGCGGACGCTCTCGGCGTCCTCCGTGGGCACGTTGTCCTCCAGCAGGCGGGAATGCGCCGTCGTGCGGATGCCCGCGGTGTTGTAGATGTCCTTGTGCGCGATCGGGATGCCATCGAGCTTGCCCCGGGCGTCGCCCCGCGCCCACCGCGCTTCCGAGGCGCGGGCATCCGCCAGCGCACGCTCCTCCGTCAACAGCAGGAAGCTGTGCAGCCGGCCGTCCGCGGCCCGGATGCGGGACAGGCAATCCTGCGTCAGCTCCACCGGGGAGAGCGTGCCGGCGGCGATTTGCCGGGACGCCTCGGCGATGGTGAGCTGCGCGCTCATGGGCGTTGCCCTGGGTGGAACACGAGGGCAGGCTCCGCCTCGCGCGGCTTGTCCCGCGTCACCCGCTCCACCATGGCCTCCATGATGTGGCTGGCGCGGCGAAGCTCGGAAAGGGTTTCGGGCGTGAGCGGCAACCCGCTGCGGCTCATGGCCGCCTTGAACTCGTCATCTGTCATGATCGTCATTCCCATGGTTCGAGTACTCGTGGCTCAGGCAACCGGTGGCTCGGCCAGTTGGCGGACAGGCGTGTCGTGGACGCAGCGCACGGCGGCACCGGGTTTCGGCCGCAGCACAGGCGGGTCCATGCGGCACTGGCTGACGGCGGAGCGGCAGCGCGGGGTGAAGGCACAGCCCGGCGGCAGGTGGGCGAGACTCGGCGGGCTGCCGGCAATGGTGCTGAGCGGGGTGCCGCGCATGGCGCCGTGTACCGTCGAATCCAACAGCCCGGCCGTATACGGGTTGTGCGGGTTGCGCAGCACGTCCCGCACGGCCCCTGTTTCCACGAAACGGCCGGCGTACATCACCGCGACCCGATCCGAGATTTCCGCCGCCACGCCCACGTCATGGGTCACGAACACCACTGCCATCCCCATCTGCTGCTGCAACTGGCGCAGCAGCAGGATCTGGATCTGCACGGTCACGTCCAGCGCCGTCGTCGGCTCGTCCGCCAACAGCACGCTCGGCGAGCAGGCAAGCGCCAGGGCGATCATCGCGCGCTGCCGCATCCCGCCGGACATCTCGTGCGGGAAGTTTTCCATGCGGCGGGCGGCAGAGGGGATGCGGACGTGCTCCAGCATCTCCAGCGCGCGTTTGCGGGCCCGGCGCCTGTCCACGCCCTCGTGCTTGACGACCGTCTCGCTGATCTGCTCGCCGATCGTATAGACCGGGTCGAGCGCCGCCATCGGCTCTTGGAAGATCATGGACACGGCGGCGGCGCGCAACTTGGCCAGTTGCTTGGGCGGCAGCGTCAGGATGTCCGTCCCATTCAGCCGCACGCTGCCCCCGACCGCGGCATAGCCCGGCAGCAGCCCCATAACGGCCTTCAGCCCCACGCTCTTGCCCGAGCCGGACTCGCCGAGGATCGTCAGCGTCTCGCCGGCGTGCAAGTCGTAGGAGATGCCGCCCACCGCGCGCACCCGCCCGCCATGGGAGGGAAAGCTCACCGTCAGGTCCGAGACCGTCATCATCGGCGTTGCCGCGGCGTCAACCATGCGTCGCCGCGGCGCCGGCGCCATGCAGGCCGGCCGCCTGCGCCTCAGGGACGATGCAGGCCACCAGGTGGCCGGGCGGCGAGGCTTCGGCCATCGCGTGCGCGAGGGGCGGGGTGGCCGCCGCGCAGGCCGCCTGCGCGTAGGCGCAGCGGGTGCGGAAGCGGCATCCGGAGGGCGGATCGATCGGGTTCGGCGGGTCGCCGGCCAGCGGCATCTCGGTGGTGCGGTCGTCCGGGTCCATCGCCGGCTTGGAGGCGAGCAGGGCGCGCGTGTACGGGTGGCGCGGATGGCGGTAGATGCTCTCGACCGGGCCCATCTCCACCACCTGGCCCAGGTACATCACCATCACCCGGTCGCTCATGTACTCGACGACGTTGAGGTCGTGGCTGATGAAGACGTAGGTGAGGTCGAACCGCTGCTTCAGCTCGCCCAATAGGTTCAGCACCTGCGCCTCGACCGACTTGTCGAGCGCGGACACTGCCTCGTCCAGGATCACCAGCCGCGGGCGCAGCGCCAGGGCCCGCGCGATGTTGACGCGCTGGCGCTGCCCGCCGGACATCTCGTGCGGGTAGCGGCCGGCGTGCTGCGCCGGGTTCAGCCCGACCTGGCCCAGCAGCCGCTCGGCTTGGTCGATGGCCTCCCGCCTGGCGGTGCCGTGCAATGCGCGGCGCGTAGGCGATGCTTTCCACGGTTGTCATGCGCGGGTTCAACGAGGAGTAGCTGTCCTGGAACACCATCTGCATCTGCCGGCGCACGGCGGCGACGGAGATGCCGCGCTGCGCCGCCACCTCTTCGCCGTCGAAGGTCAGCACGCCGGCATCGGGCTTGATGAGGTGCATCAGCAGGCGCGCGGTGGTGGACTTGCCGCAGCCGCTCTCCCCCACGATGCCGAGCGTCTCGCCCTTGCGCACGAAGAAGCTCACGTCGTCCACCGCGTGCACGGTGGCGGTGCGGCGGTTCAGCAGGCCGCCGCACAGGGGGAAGTGCTTGCGCAGCCCGTCCGCGATCAGCAGCGGCTGGGCCTGGCCGCCCCGGTCCCGCGGGTCGGCCCCGCCGCGCTGCGCCAGCCTCATCGCCCGCTCCTCACGTGTTCAGCCGCACGTCCATGGCGCTGCACAGCCCGTCGCTCATCAGGTTGAAGCACATCGAGGTCGCGAAGATCATCAGCCCCGGCAGCGCCGCCACGAAGGGCTGCACGTAGATCGCCTGCCGCAGCGAGTTCAGCATCAGCCCCCATTCCGCGCTGGGCGGCGTGACGCCGAGGCCCAGGAAGCTCATACCAACTGCCCTGACCGTTGACCGGGACGTGATTCCGCCCTGGTAGCTTTTGTGGTCTGCTGTGCTGCTTGGTTTAGGACGGGGGCGAGCATGGCGGTGGCGATTACGCGGCAGGACGTGT
>JAABUQ010009298.1_pt1 | contig 13354 bp, 11 predicted proteins | sample 5560001 | NCBI WGS metagenome assembly JAABUQ01 (sample SAMN10711888, study PRJNA513371) | rock metagenome | isolation source: Antarctica rocks | place: Antarctica: Victoria Land, Finger Mt nord | collected 2015-12-18 | reverse complement strand
CCGGCGGCAAGACGGTCCACCTGGCGACAGGCATCCGCAAAACTGGTCCTGCGGCCGAAGAACTGCCACGCTGGTTGGTTCGGAAACAGCGCCGCCGCGTCGTCGAGCAGCTTCGTCAGTGGGGCGGATGGGAGTGGGGCGTGCCAATCTACGCCGTCGGGATAATGGTCCAGCCAAGGATGCGGGGCGTCGTCCATGGGACGAGACTACTGCGCCGGGGGGCGGTTCAGAAACCACGCCGTCTCGCGCGCGCAGCAGGGTAGGCGCCAGCCGTCGTTGGGCGGCAATTTTAGCTTACGTGCAATCTGTATAGCGTCACGAAACGTCAACAGGCGATCCGCGAAGCCTTTTATGATGACGCACCCGGAACGACAACCCAGATCCGCAATAAGCGGACTATGAGGTCCTCTTGCGGTCTGCCATGCGGTTTGCGTCATCGCCGTGCAACGCTCGCCAGCACGGTTTGCGCCTCATCCCACAAAGGATGCCGGAGGATCCGTAAGGCGACAGCCCAGCCAAGGACACCGGCGGCGCAGGCGATGGAGACCTGTTCAAGCGGCGTGTGCGGCGACCACCGATGGCTGGCCATTACTGTCGCCACTGGTGTCGCCGCGGTGATCGCGAGGAGAAGACCGCTGCGATAGACCGGAACGAAGTCCGCCCAGCGCGTGCCCGTCAGCCGCGCGAGGTGATGATGATAGATGAACAGCGTGATGACGGCCTCGAGGATCTTCATACCGGCCGCGGCGGGTAGGCTGATGAGGCAGCCCAGTGTCACGAGTGCTAGGCTCATCGGTGCCCTAGCCAGCTCTATCCAAGTCTGAAGGCCTACCTGGCCGCTCACGATGAAGACGTCGCTGCCCGCCATGAGCGGCACGAATCCGACTGAAGAGAGCGCCAGCAAGCTCAACGGCAGCGCTGCACTGACCCACTGGTCGCCGTAGAGGGCGATCACAAGCGGGCCGGACACGACCGCCATGCCGACGAAGGCGGGCCACAACAATCCGGTCAACGATCCAATCAGCCGGAGATAGCTTTCGCCGACGGACAGGCCTTGGCGCCGTTCTGCCGAGAACTTGACGAAAAACACGCGAAGAACGACGACTTGAACGTTTTCCCACAAGACGCCCGTTAAACCATTAGCGCGGGAGTATACTCCCAGTGCCGACAGGCCCAACAACCGCGCCATCAGGAGATCGGCAATGCGCCCCTGCAAGCCAAACAGAGCGGAGATGCTCAGCATTTGCATGCCGAAGCGGGAGATGTCGCGCCACTGTTCGAGACCGAAGCGCACCGTCACCAGCCGATGTCCGAAGATGTTGTTCAGGATCGTCGCAAGCACGGCACTGATGACATGCCCATAACCTGGACTCATGTAGCCGGCCCCAAGATAGGCGAAGGCCAGAGTAGCCACGCTCCCGGTTCCAAAGCGGATGACATTGATCGTCGCGATCGAGCGGAAATCACCTCGCCGTTCGATACCGGCGGCTGGCACGAGGTCGAAAATGCCGAGCAGCGGGACAACCGTCAGGACGAGCAATAGCCTACGGACCCCCGGCTCCTGCAGCACGACGGCGCCGAGCAGGCCCAGGCCCAACACGGCACCTGCTACAAGTACCGCGAGCAGGGCGTTGATGGTGAAGACCGTTGACAGGAGCGGCTTGGTCAGTTCCGGGGCGCGAACGATATAGGACCCAAGTCCGATCGATCGAATGATGGACAGCATTCCGAGGACAGACATGGCCACGGCAAAGACGCCCATTTCGTAGGGGCCGAGTATGCGCGCGATGATGACTGAGACGACGAACTGCAAAACGAATAGGGCGCCCTGGCTGAGCGCCATCCAACCAAGACTAGCGCGAACCGACACCGCTTCTGCCCTTCATCCTCAGTGAACCTCGGCGATCGGCGCGGATCGACAAACAGAGCCGCACTGGCAGAGCCTCAACGAAGGCCCTGAGCCGCCAAACGCGGCGACGCAGGCGTTTCACGCCGGGCATAGATGTCGAAGTAATAACGATCGTCGGTCCGGCCCCTCGCGAAAACTTGCCTCAGACGGGCACCGATCTCGCTTGGAGCGACCGGAGCGAGCGCCTCCTCACTATCTCCTCGCACCATTTCCAAGGAGTCGAATGTGGCCAAGAAAGCGATCACGCGGTCGACCTCGCCACCGAGTTGGTCGAGCAACATCGGCGAGAACTCCAGCACCACCAATTCCGCTCGTGCCAGAAGTTCGGTGCCGCCGGCAATGATGAAGGGCTCAGCACCTTGCGCATCGATCTTTGCGGCGAGCGGTCCGGCGAAAGTGGTCACGATGTCGTCCACTCGCGCAGATCGCACCTCAATCGTCCGGCCGCGGTCCTGTTTCTCGGCCATGACTCGGTGGTCACCGAGATTGCCGTCCATCGCGAGGCCGAGTGCAACGGTACCTTCCCGGTCGTAGAGCGCGACCTGGTGTAGCTCGACATTGCCGTGCACCGCATTGCGCCGGACATTGTCAACCAGGTTGGCGAAATTGGCCGGTTCCGGCTCAAATGCGATGCAGCGCACGTTTGCATTGCTGGCCACGGAGAGCGTGGTCAGGCCAATATTGGCGCCGATGTCCAGATAGGTTCCGCCTCGGCCGGCGAAAAATTCAACGAAAACTTGATTGGTTTGCTCCGCCCAGGTTCCGATGCGAGCATACTCGAGCAGTATCCTGCGATCGGCTGACGTACTTTGTATCGCGCCGTTGCGCCCGGAAGCGATGAAGCCCGTAATGCCGGCCTCCATGGCCAGGCGGCCGAGCAGGGCGTCTTCACCGACTTCCTCAATCAGCGCCCGCATCAAAAGCTCTCGGACCCGTGCCGGCAATCTCTTTGCACCGGTCACCAAGACCGTTTTCGTAAGTCGCCGCAAAATTGTCACTGGGCCCGAGCGAGGATTGCTGGTCGGGTTTGTCGCCGATCCGTGCCGGGCTGCATCGCGACCCGAATGGCCTCGTCCATGGTGGCCGGACTATATTCGCGCTGCTGATAGGCGCGGGCTCGATCGGCGAGATGTTGGCGCGCATCTGGATCGCGAGCCAGCGCGATGACGGGCCCGACAAAGCCGGCGACCTCTTCGACGAGCATCGCCTCGCGGCCATTTTCTAAGCCGAGGCCTTCGGCGCCAACGAACGTGCTCACAACCGGGCGGCCATAGGCCATGGCCTCGAGGATCTTGATCCGAGTACCGCTGCCGATAAGGATCGGGGAGATCACGATATCAGATCGTTGGTAGAACCTATGCAGATCGGGCACGTTGGCATGCAACTCGAAACCGTGCTCAGCCACGATGTCCCTAACTTCGTCCGATGGGTCGAGACCGACGACGAGAAGGCTCGCATGTGGCAAAGCCGACCGAATGCTTGGCCAAGCGTCGCGGGCAAACCTACGCAAGCCGTCGACATTAGGCAGCGAGCCCAGATTGCCGACGAATAGGATCTGAACCGCATCATCGGCCGGTCGGGTCGGTAGAAAGTCGCGGCTCACGACGTTTGGGATTTTGCTGGGTCGAGACTGCGGAGCAAGGTCTCGAATGTCATCGACATCCGCGTCCGTGCAGACCGACACGCCGTCCCACGCGGAGGCGATGCGTGCTTCGGCTCGGCGGATGTATCGCGCATCGTAGCGAAGTATCGCTCGGCCTTGCCGTCCGGCAAAAGCAGCTTCCGCCTGCAGCCGCCGTTCGACGTATCTGGACATCAGATCATCGAAATCGGCAAACCGGAAATCGGCGGCGAGCAGCCCGCGCTCGATCATGCTTTGGAGTATCACCGCAGTCGGCAGCCGCCCTGCAAAAAGCATATCCGCCGAGCGGATCGGAAACTGTTCGGCGACCTTGCGCAGGCTTTCATAGGTTAATTTCGGTGCCTCTGCCGAACGCAACTTCCAGACCTGGCGCCAATCTCTGTGCATAGGTCCCAAATGCGGCAGCGGCTCGAAATTCCATTCCGGTATGTCGATGTGCGTCACCGACTCGACGAGCGGCCGGATCGGATCGAGTGGCACTGTAGCTGCATCGCGGTCGAACTTGCGGCTAACGAGGACGAAGTGGATTGGCGCAAGCTGGCGAAGCGCATGGAGCAAAAACCAAGCGCGCTGCGAGCCGCCGTGTCCATTCAGGGCAGGAGGGATCCGCATCACGCATAATATCTTCATGGGGTCCTCCTTTAACTCACTCTCGAACTCCGCGCGAGAGACGACCTCAGACGATCTGTACGCATTGACGGATGTTATGGGAGCTTGAGCGCCCATAAGCGCTTATATTGCTGCACTTCGATCGAAATCACTAGTCTGCTCCCGAGTCATAAGTCTTGCGCCCGCCCGCGCCTCTGGATCTAATAACATCTGAGAACTGACGCAAGAATAGACTTAAAATGGGACACGATCGAGCTTGGCTGGATTTCACTACGGTTGCTGTAGAGCTCGGCCGCTGACGCGTAGGCTGAACGCGCTACAGGATTATCCCACAGCAGCTGCATACCACCCAGCCACTTATCCAGCGGCGCATCAGGGGAAATCGTGATTCCGCCAGGTCCGACGGATTCCGGCAATCCACCGCGATCACTCGCAAGGACAGGTATGCCGTTCAAGTGTGCCTCCGTGACGACCCGACCCCAAGCCTCTTCCCACTTTGACGGCGCAAGAAGAAGTCCAGTTCGACTGTAGAAAAATCGCATATCTTGAGTTGGCCGTCTGAGCCGGACGTTTACAAGGGTCCGAGTTTGCTGCCTCAATTCAGAAAGTGCGTCTGCCTTCATTGTCGAACTCAACATAAAGTTGAATGGCACGTCAGGACGTTTCGCCGCAATGGCCAAAGCAATGTCGAGACCTTTACGGGGGACTGTATTAACAAACAGGACCGACTTTGAATGTTTGTGTGCTCGGTAGTGCGCCGGATCTACAATTGGATAGACAACGTCGCAGTCAAGTCCGCATGCCGTTGACAGCCGATCAGCGACAAACTTGGAATTGCCAATCACTTGGATGCCAAGAGCCTTCAGGCGGCGGAGATGAATGACCTCTTCAACTTCGTGCAGGTAGATGACTTGAGGTAAGTTGAAACGTCGAACTTCATCGATCAAGGGATCCGGATGCGTCGATTGAACAACGACGATATCAGGTCTGAATTCCCCAAGGACTTCATGCATGGCTGTCGTGTTCCAGCCGCGGTAGACCCGATACCCGCAAATCTGGTCGCGGCTGAACTCTCGTGAACGCGGGACCTTCCTTCTGACCCGACTTGTCAAACTAAACAGTGAGCCATCGGAACGAAGGCTACAAAGGACGGCAACATCGTCGCCAAGTTGCTGAAGAGCTAAACACAAGTCATGCGTATTACGTTCGCCGCCGCCCGCACCCTGTGGAATATGGATGTGATCCGTCGCAAACAGTATCCTCACCGACGGTACAATTCGGGGTCTGACAAGCAACGCACTCCAATTTTGCCACATTCGTGCAGCTTTTCGGGATTAACGGACTTAAATGGTACTCTGACAAAATACTGGCGCTACTGCAAGGCCACGAAAATGTGATCTTTCGGCCGGCTGCCGCTGACACATCCGCCTGGACGCTTACGTCTCTGACCGTAACGTCGCCAGTTCGATCTCTCGAGTTGACTAGATGTTGTCGTTGGCGCGCCCGGAAAGACTCGAACTTCCAACCCCCAGATTCGTAGTCTGGTGCTCTATCCAATTGAGCTACGGGCGCTGCGCTGGCGGCGGGATGTAGCCCACGCGGTTTTGGGCCGCAAGCCCTAACGCTTGGCCAAGGGCGGCACGAACAGCGGCGCGGTGTCCCACGGGAACAGGATCCAGGTCTCCTGCGGCACCTCGACCACCCAGGTGTCGGCCATGCGCTGGCCGGCCGGCTTGGCATAAAGGCAGGCGAAATGGGCTTTCGGCAGCAGTTCGCGCACCACTTTCGCAGTGACGCCGCTGTCGACCAGGTCATCGATGATCAGAAATCCCTCGCCGTCGCCCGCGGCCGTAGCCGGCTTGAGGACGCGCGGCTCGCCCTGGACCTCCTCGTCGTAGCTGACGATCGAGATGCTCTCGACCAGGCGGCACTCCAGCTCGCGGGCGACGATGGCGGCCGGGATCAGGCCGCCGCGGGTGACGGCCACGATGCCGCGGAACGGAGCGCGGTCCATCAGCGTGCTCGCGAGCGTGCGCGCATCGCGGTGAAGCTGGTCCCAGGTGACGGTGGCGTAGGTTCGTCCGGTCAAAATAGGCGGCCTCCGTCCGGGACCGCCTGGTCGGGGCGGATCAGCACGACCGCGCCGTCCGGATCCGCCATGCCGAGGGTCAGCACCTCGCTCATGAACGGGCCGATCTGGCGGGGCGCGAAGTTGACCACGGCGCAGACCTGGCGGCCGATCAGGCTCGCGGGCGTATAATGGTGGGTGATCTGGGCCGAGGAGCGCTTGACGCCGATCTCGGCTCCGAAATCGATCCATAGCTTGATCGCCGGTTTGCGCGCCTCGGGGAACGGCTGGGCGTCGCGGATGGTGCCGACGCGGATGTCGATCCGCTCGAATTCCTCATGGCTGGCCGTGCTCATAGGCGCATGTAGCCAGCCGGCGCCGCGTTGCCAAGCCGATAGGCCCATGTCAGCGTCCGGTTCGTTTTGCCCGAGGGCCCGCATGGCGCTGTCCGTCTCCCGCGACTTCCATTTTCCCGGCCGCAGCCCGGTCTACGCCACGCACGGCATGGCGGCGACGAGCATGCCGGCGGCGACGCTGACCGCGCTCGACATGCTGCGCGCGGGCGGCAACGCGCTGGACGCGGCGGTGGCGGCGGTGGCCGTGCTGGGCGTGATCGAGCCGCAGTCGACCGGCATCGGCGGCGATTGTTTCTGTTTGTATGCGCCGGCCGGCGAGAACCGGGTGGTGGCGATGAACGGCTCCGGTCGGGCCGCGGCGGCGGCCTCGATCGACTGGTTCGAGGCCCGCGGGATCGCCGCGCTGGAGAACACCTCGCCGCACACGGTGACGATCCCGGGTGCGGTCGGGGCGTGGGAGGCGCTGCTGGCGGCGCATGGGCGCCGCGGGCTCGACGAGTTGCTGCAGCCGGCGATCCGGTTCGCCGAGGAAGGGTGGCCGGTGCACAGCCGGGTCGCGTTCGACTGGGCGCGGGTCGAGGACAAGCTGCGCCGCACCGGGGCGGAGGCGTTCCTGCCGCAGGCCGCGGCGCCGCGGCCGGGCGATCGGTTCGTGCAGAAGCAGTTGGCCGAGACCCTCCGGACCATCGCGCGGGAGGGCGCGCGGGGGTTCTACGAGGGGCGCGTGGCCGTTGACATGGTGGCGACCTTGCGCGCGCAGGGCGGGCTGCAGACGGAGGAGGACTTCGCGGCCGGGCTGACGGGAGCGGAGTTCGTCACGCCGATTCGGACCGATTGGAAGGGGTACGAGGTCTGGCAGTGCCCGCCGAACGGGTCGGGGCTGCTGGCGTTGATGCTGCTCGGCATTCTCGATCATTTCCCGCCAACCGCGGGCCCGCTGAGCGTCGAGCGGCTGCATCGCCACCTCGAGGCGGCACGCCTGGTCTATCGCGACCGCGACGCCCTGCTCGGCGACCCGGCGCAAGTCGAGGTCCCGGTCGATCGCCTGCTCGATTCCGCCTATCTGGGCAGCCTGGCCCGGCTGATCGACCCGGCGCGCGCCATGGCGCACATGCCGGCCGCATTGGAGAGCGCGCTACCGTCGCATCGCGACACCGTTTATCTCTGCGTCGTCGATCGCGACGGCAATGCGTGCAGCTTCATCAACTCGCTGTTCCAAAGTTTTGGGAGTGGCATCCTGGCCGAGCAGAGCGGCGTCATGCTGCACAATCGCGGGTTCGGCTTTAGGCTGCAGCGCGGGCATCCGAACAGCATCGCGCCGGGCAAGCGGCCGATGCACACGATTATGCCGAGCATGGTGACGAAGGATCTGCGCGCGGTGATGCCGTTCGGCGTCATGGGCGGGCATTTCCAGCCGATGGGGCAGAGCTGGTTCCTGCACAACATGCTGGAATACGGGCTCGACATCCAGCAATCGCTCGATCTGCCGCGGGTGTTTCCCTATGCCGGCAAGGTGGAGGCGGAGCGCGGGGTCGCGCCGGAGACGATCCGCGCGCTGGCGGCGATGGGCCACGACGTGATCGAGGCGGAGCGGCCACATGGCGGCGGGCAGGCGATCTGGATCGATCACGCGCGGGGCGTGCTGGTCGGCGGCTCGGAGCCGCGCAAGGACGGGATGGCGTTGGGGTATTGATGGTGGCAAACGAAACTGAGGCCTGCGACCTGACCGCCATCGACGCGCGGCGGCTGATCGGCGACAAGAAACTGTCGCCGGTTGAGCTGTTGGATAGTTGCATCGGGCGCATCGAGGCGGTCGATCATGCCGTCAACGCCATCCCCGCGCGCGATTTCGAACGCGCGCGCGCCGCCGCCCGTGCAGCGGAAACGGCGGTAATGGCGGGCGAGCGGCTGGGCGCGCTGCACGGATTACCGATCGCGATCAAGGACCTCGAGGACGCGGAAGGCCTGGTCAATAGCCAGGGCAGCCCGATCTACGCCGCCGATGTGCGGCCGGCGGACCAGCGGTCGGTGGCGATGGTGCGGGCGGCGGGCGCGGTCATCGTCGGCAAGTCGAACGTGCCGGAGTTCGGCGCGGGGGCGAACAGCCGCAACCGGGTGTATGGGGCGACGGGCAATCCGTTCGATCCGAGCAAGAGTGCGGCCGGGTCGTCGGGCGGCTCGGCGGTGGCGCTGGCGTGCGGGATGGTGCCGCTGGCGACCGGGTCCGACACTGGCGGCAGCCTGCGCAACCCGGCGGCATTCGACGGAATCGTCGGGTTCCGGCCATCGCCGGGCTTGGTGCCGAACGAGAAGGCCGGGCATGGCTGGTCGGTGCTCAGTGTGCTGGGGCCGATGGCGCGGAATGTGGCGGATGCGGCGCTGCTGATGAGCGCGATGACGGGCGGCGACGGGCGCGATCCGCTGGCGGGCATGCGTCAGGGTCGGTCGGCGTTTTCCGCGCTGGCGGAGCTGGATCTGTCGTCGCTGCGGGTCGCGCTGACGCCGGATTTCGGGCAGGCCCCGACCGAGCGGCAGATTGCGGACGCGTTCGCGGAGAAAACCGGCCTATTTCGCGACTGCTGCGGCCGCGCCGACGACGCGCATCCCGATTGCAGCGGCGGCGACGAGGCGTTCGAAGTGCTGCGCTCGCTCGGCTTCCTGTCCAAGCATGCCGAGCACGTCCGGACCCGGCCGGGCGATCTCGGGCCCAACATCCACGCCAATTTCGAGGAGGGCTTGGCCTACTCGGCGATGGACGTGGCGCGCGCGATGAAGGCGCAGACCGACATGTATCGACGTTGGCAGGCGTTCTTCGAAACCTACGACGTCCTGCTGTCGCCGGCGATCACGATCAGTCCGCGGCCCTGGGGCGAACTGTATCCGGCCGAGATCGACGGCCGCCCGACGCGGACCTACTTTCATTGGCTGGCGCTGGCCTACTATCCGTCGCTCGTCGGCCATCCCGCGCTGTCGCTGCCGGTCGGGCTCGACCGGAACGGGATGCCGTTCGGCCTGCAGATCGTGGGGCCGCAAGGCGGCGACGCACTCGTCTTGCAGGTCGCGGCGGCGCTCGAGCGGGCGTTAGCGGGCGATGCGCGGACCCGGCGCCCGGTGCCGGACCTCGACGCGCTGAGACGGGCGCCGCCGATTGCGGACGCGCCGAATTTTCGCACGCTGGTTTAGAATGGCTTAACTTTCTCCGGACACAATACGCGGACACATTTTGGGACAATCCGCCGTGTCTGCTCATCCCTCCGCAGCTTCCGCCTTCGACCTGCTCGCGCCCAATCTGCTCTCGCCCGACCTGTCTCCGGACCTGCCGTCCTCGACCTGCCGCAGGGCGTGTCGCCGATCGAGGCGGGCGCTTTCGGTGGCGTCCAGCCGATGGCGCTGTTCCTGACCGAGGTGGGCGACACCGCGGTGATCAGCATGAACGACATCCATCAGGGCCAGATCGGCGACTGCTTCCTGCTCTCGCCGATCGGTGACCTCGCCGCCGTCGACCCGGCGCTGATCAAGACCATGATCCACGCCAATGCCGACGGGTCGGAGACGGTGACGCTCAATCTGGACAAGAGCGGCGGCCTCGCGCTGCCGGGCGCGTCGGCGTTCAAGTCGGTGACCACGACCGTGACCAACGTGTTCCCGAACGATGGCGTGAACAACGGGGCGACGCAGGACGTCGTCAACGGGAGCAAGGAGATCTGGGCGCAGGTGCTGGAGAAGGCCGTCGCGCAAGTCGATGGCGGCTACGGCGCCATCGCCAAGGGCGGCAACCCGGCGATGGCGATGGAAGAGCTGACCGGGCACACCGCCAACGCCTATCGCGCGAGCAGCGTGAGCGCTTCGGCGCTGCAGGCCTTCGCAAAGGCAGGCGACATCATCACGTTCGATACGTTCAACAAGTCGGGCCTGGCGGACAATCTGGTCGGCAGCCACGCCTACATGTTCAAGGGCGTGGTCAATACGGCCGGAGGCCCGGCGGTGCAGCTCGCCAATCCGTGGGGGTTCAACCAGCCCACGCTGGTGCCGGTGTCGCAGTTCGCGAGCGTATTTGCCGAGATCGATGTCGGCCGGGTCGCGTGATGCGAACTTCAGAGTCGGGACACTAGCGCTTGGTGGCGGCGAAGGCGTTGAAGGTGATCAGCGTGTAGGTGTCGGCGACGCCGGCCAGCGTCTGCACGCGTTCGGTCACGAAGAGGCCGGTGTCCTGCTCGGCGCCGAGATAAAACTTGCCGAGCAGGTCGTATTGGCCGGAGGTCGAATAGATCTCCGACAGCTCCTCGATCGTGTCGACCGCCGCCTGCGCGACCTGATAGGCGGTACCCATCTTGCATTTGATCTGCACGAATATCGGCCGCATCCAGCCCTCCTGCCGGCACCCTGCCACGAGAGGGGACGGCTGGACAGCGGCGGCTCGACGCCTAAGCTGCTCGCTATGTCAGCTTCAGCGCAGCCTTCTCCACACAGCCGTCGCGGCGGGCGCGTGCTGGCCGACGCGCTCGTGGCGCAAGGGATCGACACCGCGTTCGTCGTTCCGGGCGAAAGCTATCTCGATGTGCTGGACGGGCTCTACGACGTGGGCGCGCACGTCAAGACCGTCACCTGCCGGTTCGAGGCGGGTGCCGTGAACATGGCCGAGGCCTATGGCAAGCTGACCGGGCGCCCGGCGGCTGCGTTCGTGACCCGCGGGCCCGGCGCCTGCCACGCGTCGATCGGCGTCCATATCGCGATGCAGGACAGCACGCCGCTGCTGCTGTTCGTCGGCCAGATCCCGTTCGAGGAGACCGATCGGGAGAGCTTCCAGGAGGTCGATTATCGCCAAATGTTCGGCCCGCTCGCCAAATGGGTGACGCAGATCGACGACGCGCGGCGGATCCCCGAGCTGGTCGCGCATGCGGTCGACGTGGCGACGAGCGGGCGGCCGGGTCCGGTGGTGATCGCGCTGTCCGAAGAGATGCAGCGCCATATGGTGGACGTGCCGGATCTCGCGCGGATCGTGGTGCGGCCGCCAATGCCGGACCCGCGCGGGATCGAGGCGATGGCTGATCTGCTCGCGCAAAGCCGCAAGCCGCTGGCGATCCTGGGCGGCTCGACCTGGAGCGCGGCGGGGCGCGCGGCAATCCGGCGCTTTCTGACCGTGTGGAATTTGCCGGTCGCGACCGGGTTCCGGCGGCAGGCGACCTATGACGGAACGCTGGACAATTTCGTCGGCGATCTCGGCGTCGGCAGCGACCCGGCGCTCGTCGGCCGCGCGGGCGAGGCCGACCTCGTGCTGGCGATCGGCACCCGGCTCGGCGAGGCGGTCACGCAGGGCTACACGCTGTTCGATCGGGCCGGGGGCGTGCCGATCGTGCATGTGCATCCGGATCAGGCGGAGATCGGCCGGGTGTATCGACCGGCGCTGGGGATTGCGGGCGATCTGAATGGGTTCGCCGAAGCGGCGGCCGGGCTGCCGATGCGCGAGGTGCGGTGGGCGGAATGGACGCGCAGCCTGCGCGCGTTGCGCGAGGCGGGGCGGGAGGTGCCGGCGTATCGAGGGCTCAACATGGCGCAGGTCATGCGCGAGCTCGAAGCGGTGGCGGCGGCGGACGCGGTGTTCACTTGCGACGCCGGCAACTTCGCCACCTGGCCGGCGCGGTTCATCAATTTTGGGGATGGGCAGCGCTTCATCGGGCCGACCAATGGCGCCATGGGATACGGCGTGCCGGCCTGCGTCGGCGCGGCGATCGCGTTCCCGGGGCGGCAAGCGATTGGATTCGTTGGCGATGGCGGGATGCTGATGACCGGCACCGAGATCGCGACCGCGTTTCACCATGGTGCCGCGCCGATCGTGATCGTGTTCAACAACGCCATGTACGGCACGATACGGATGTATCAGGAGCGGACCTACCCCGGCCGCGTGTCCGGTACGCAGCTCACCAATCCGGATTTCGCCGCGTTCATGCGCAGCTTCGGTGGCCATGGCGAGATAGTGACCGAGAACGCCGAATTCGCTCCCGCTTTTCAGCGCGCGGTGGCAAGCGGGCTGCCGGCGCTGATCGAATTGCGGCAGGATCCCGACCAGATCACCTCGCGCGCCACGATCGCGCAGCTCCAGGCCGGCACGGGCGTAGTCAAGGCGGAACGAAGTTGAAACTTTCTCCCGGGATGCTTCGTTGGATTGGTTTCGTTTGATGAGACCGTCGCATGGCTCGTAGTTCGCGCCCGGTATGGGATGGGCACCTTCGCCTTTCGCTGGTCACCTGCCCGGTGTCGCTGTTCAAGGCGACGTCGGAGGGGGCCGGGGTGCATTTCCACTTGCTTCATCCGCAGTCGAAGAACCGGGTCAAGCAGGCCTGGAAGGACCCGGCGCTGCCCGAGGGCGAGCAGGAGATCCCACGCGGCGAGTTGTTGCACGGCTATGAAATAGAGAAGGGCAAATATGTCCTGATCGACGACGCAGATATCAAGGCAGTCAAGCTCGAGAGCACCAAGACGATCCAGATCGAGCGCTTTGTCGATGCCGAGACGATCGATCGCGTCTATTGGGACACGCCGTATTACATGGTCCCGACCGGCAAGCCCGAGTTGCTCGAGCCGTTCGCCGTGATCCGTGAGGCGATGGCGGGCGCCGGCCGGATCGCGATTGGGCGGCTCGTGATGACCGGCCGCGAGCGGATCGTGGCGATCGAAGTGCGCGGCAAGGGGCTGCTGCTGAGCACGCTTCACGCGCAGGACGAGGTGCGCAGCGACGCCGAATATTTTGACGGCATCCCTGCCGCGCCCCC
>JAABUQ010009297.1_pt1 | contig 13355 bp, 7 predicted proteins | sample 5560001 | NCBI WGS metagenome assembly JAABUQ01 (sample SAMN10711888, study PRJNA513371) | rock metagenome | isolation source: Antarctica rocks | place: Antarctica: Victoria Land, Finger Mt nord | collected 2015-12-18 | reverse complement strand
TGACGAGATTAAGATGGGCATTTATTATCTCGATGAAATTCTTTACGATGCGCTGCCCGATCTGTATAGCGAGTTTGAAGAGCTCCTGCACGAGGCATACCCTGATCTACGCGTCCCACCATTCTTACGGCTGGGGTCCTGGATCGGAGGTGACCAGGATGGCAATCCCTTTGTTGGGCCTGATACCATGCTCACAGCGCTACATCTTCAGCGTGGGTATGTGATCGGCCATTATCGTACAGTCATTGAGTCACTGGCCAAAGAGTATTCGCAGTCGATCAATCATACACATGTGACCCCCGAACTTCAGCATTCACTTGCCCGTGATGCCGCCCTCCTGCCTGACTACGTGCAAGAATTAGGCCCACAGACGGCGCTCGAACCATACCGTACCAGGCTTTCGCTTATATGGAAACGGCTCGAAGCAACACTTTCCTCTCCTCCGCCAGCCAGTACATTAGCATGGTCGCCCACCACAAGCGCACGCACGGAGAAGCAAGAACAGGCGCCTCATGTTATCTACCAGGACGCGGAAGAACTGCTCACTGATCTGCGACTTGTACACTCCAGCCTGCTTGCCGATGGTGAACATGAACTTGCTCAGGGGCCGCTCAGTACGTTGATACGGCAGGTAGAGGTATTCGGCTTTTATTTTGCCGCGCTGGATGTACGCCAGCACAGCGAGCGCCATGCCACAGCCATCGCCGAACTGCTGCGCGTTACCGGCTTACGCACTGACGACTATACGAAACTCACAGAACTTGAACGGCTTGCCATCCTGGAACACCTGCTGCGCGATCCACGTATCCTGACGCGACCAGGCTTAGAGCTCAGTAAAGAAACGCGCCACATCCTCGATACATTCCAGGCTATTCGCCTGGCCCGCGATACCTTTGGGCATAAAGCTATCACGTGCTACATCATCAGCATGTCACACACACTGAGCGACTTGCTGGAGGTGCAATTCTTCTGTAAAGAGGTGGGCATTAGCGATCTGCCTATTGTGCCCCTCTTCGAAACTATCGACGATCTGCGCGATTGCACAACTATTTTAGAGCAGGCATTCACCCACCCGGACTATCGCGTCTATCTGGAGCACTGCCAGTGTGAGCAGCAGGTAATGCTTGGCTATTCTGATAGCAGTAAAGATGGCGGTATTCTCACTTCAAGCTGGGAACTGTATCAGACGCAGCGCAGGCTCGCGGTGCTGGGGCAGAGCCAGGGCATTGCTATCACTATTTTCCACGGTCGTGGCGGCGCTATCGGGCGCGGCGGCGGTCCTATTTATGAGGCTATCCTTGCGCAGCCTCCCAATACGGTCAATGGACGGCTGCGCATCACAGAACAGGGCGAGATGCTCTCCTTCAAGTATGGTCTCCACGAGATCGCCAAGCGCAACATGGAGCTGGTGATAGCCGGCGTGGTCCAGTCAAGCATCCCCGATGAACGTATCATCGAAAACCAGGTGCATCCTTCCCCGACAGACGAGTGGGTCGCGGCGCTGGATGAGCTCTCGGCAAGTGCTCACAGACGGTACCGCACACTCATCTATGAGGACCCGGACTTCCTGACCTTTTTTGAACAGGCGACCCCGATTCGTGAGATCGGCTGGCTGAACATCGGGTCGCGCCCGGCCCGGCGCACGGTGGGACGCGCAATCGAGGAGCTGCGCGCGATCCCCTGGGTCTTCTCATGGATGCAGAGTCGCTATGTGCTGCCTAGCTGGTACGGCGTGGGAGGTGCGCTTGAGGAGTATACAGCCGAGCATCCTGAACGACTGGAGCTCCTGCGCGCGATGTACAACCAGTGGCCTTTCTGGCACGCGTTCCTCGATAACTTGCAGATGACGCTCTCCAAGGCCGATATGCATATCGCGCAGAACTACGCGACACTGGTAGAAGACGAGGCGATACGCAAACGGATTTCACGCGAGATCGGGCAGGAATATGAACGCACGCGGCGCCTGGTCGTCAGCATCGTGGGCGGCCAGGACCTGCTGGACAATTCACCGGTACTGCAAGAATCGATTCGGCGGCGCAACCCCTACGTTGATCCGTTGAGCTACTTCCAGGTGGTCTTGCTGCGCCGCCTGCGCGAACTGGGCGGCCCCTTGATGCTGGATAACCAGGCTCAACAGGAGGCCAGCCCCATAGAGCGCGAGCGAGCCCGGCTCACCTACGCGGTCCTGCTCACGATCAACGGCATCGCAGCGGGCGTGCGCAATACGGGGTAGAATTCTCTCGCCGCGACGAGACTCTAATGGTCTGCAAAAAAAGCTGCACCACCGAGCGAAGCACAGGTGGTGCAGTTGGGATAGCCTTAGAAATCACTCTTACAAAAGCCGGAACATACGATTGATTGTCCCTTTACAAGCGTCCACCTATGACGATCTCTCAGGTAGGGTATCTTTTGGGAACAGAGCCAGTTGTGCATCTTCAACGCTCTGGGCAGTGAAAAGAGCGTCAACAATTGCTTGCAGCGACTCCGGGGCCTGTATATGCTCCGTTTGCTGTCTGGCCAGGGAAACAAGGGTCGGGAAGTGCGTCTCCACAAACCGGTTGAGCATCAAGCGGAGGGTCAGCAGTTCTCCCTGTTGAAGTCCCTGCTTCAACCCTTTCTCCATCCCTTTCTCCATCCCCTTTTCCATCCCTTTTTCGACCAACTCCTGGTAGGCCCAGGAACCTTCTAACACATCAGCCATCTGCCAAAACCTTTCTTTGAGCCAGCGTTGTTCTTCGCCATCCCTAAAAACGAACGCTGTGAATACGTAGCCCAGCGGGAGTAGATCTTCTTTTCCAGAAGTCTTTAACCCACTGATCATTTCTTCCACCACTTCACGCCGCTTCCCATTTTTCAGTAGTGGCAGGAGGGGAAGCAGACCTTCCAGCCCTGATTGCTTGAGTACCTCGCCTGGCAGTTCCCAGAGTTTCACGTTGGTAAACGCGCAGCCCTGACTCTCCTGACCATAAGGCAATAACCTGCTATAGGGAGGCTCTACCACACTGCCATTATCCACCAGATAGAGCACAAACGAGGCAACGGGCAAGTTCGTGATGAGGTCACACGCCGCATTATACTCCCAGACGCGCCGCGCCATCGTTGTATCGCGCCGGCGCTGAAATTCGGCATGTAACACCATCTCCTGCCCCAACCACTCAACACGCGAGACCCAATCGGCATGGATCGTGCGCACTTTGAGTTCTTTGTCCTGCTCGCTCAGGAAGCGTGCCCCTGGCAGCAGGAACGAGACCAATGCCTGCTGATTTTCTCGCACCAACATCTTCATCACGTCATCCCATGAGATTTCCAAAACCCTTACCCCCTACTACATAATGTAACAACCTTCTTGTGTCAGTGTAACATAGAGTAAATAATCTGTCGAGTGACAATTTATTCATAAATATGCATGTGCTAGATCCTGCCTGATCCTCTTTTACAATGGACCATTTTCCTCCTGCTTCCGTGATGCCCCTCTCATTCATCACATCACGGTGTGGGCGTAGCTCCTACCTGACTGGAAGACGTAGTAGGCACTGGAGCCGGCTGTGTCGGAGCGACTGGCTGTGTTGGAACTGAGACTGGCTGTGTTGAGGCAGGTTGACGTGTCGGCGCGGGCTGCTGCTGAACTGGTGTGGCTTGTGCGGCTGGCGTCTGACCTACAGCAGGGGTAGAGCTGGCACCATTCGCTGGCACGCCAGAGGAGCCGGCAGCCGGTGTCGTGTTCGCGGCAGGCGCTCCCTGGTTCCCCTGCCCACGGTTAGGGGCGGGGAGCGTTTGCATAGTCGGGGCCGGTGTCGGGGCCGGGACAAATTGGGGTGCAGGGTTAGCCGCGCTATATGTAAACCAGATAAAAGCAATGAGGAGCACAAGTATAACTCCGCCGCCAATAAGCATGCCGCGTGTAGAGAATATACCTCCTCTCACATTTTTCGTGGCCCGAGATGCTTCCTGTTTCTCAGATTTAACGGCTTGCTGCTGAGCGGGTTGGGGAACTTCTGGCTTTGTAATTTCAGTTGTTTCCTGATTATAGAACTCAGGTGGTTGCTGCGGCTGCATGATCATCTCCCGCGTATCTCTATTTGCCAATATTACACGTCATCAACACGGGAGAACATGCAAGAGAGTTTCAGAGCAGCAAAAGTCGTCAGTCATTCCACTTGATTTCCTGGCAAAGATATGTTAGAGTTGATTTATTCAGTGAAGTAACCAGGTACGGAGGCCCAACGATGGTTTCGCTCCATAAAGGTTCACGCGACTTGATTCGCGATCTCAATCATCACCTGGTCCTCACCTTGCTCCGTACTTATGCGCCCATCGCCCAGCAGGAGATTGCACGCCTCTCAGGTCTCAGTCCCGCAACCATCTCCAGCATTATTGCCGATCTCACCACTGATGGGTGGATCGAAGAGGTGGGCTTTGGACCATCCACAGGTCGTCGTGGTGGACGACGCCCGGTACTCCTGCGTCTCAACGCTCGCGCTGGACTGGTTATAGGCGTAAAAATGATGGAACACGCCATCGTCACTGTGATTACAGACCTTGACGCCACTGTCCTGCATAGCGCAGCAGTCTCGCTTGAACTCCCCGTTACTTCACAGGAATATGTCGATCCCGATCATGTTATTGCGGCCCTACGGAAAGCTATTGAGGCTATTCTCGCCTCATCAGGTGTGAACCCGCAGCATATCCTGGGCATCGGCGTCGGCATAAGTGGGCTGGTCGATGCGAAGGAGGGTATCTGCCGCGTCTCGCGCATCTTCCCCGGACAACGGGACGTACCTCTGGCGGCGATCCTGACCGAGCATCTGGGCCTGCCGGTCTCGATCGAGAACGATGTACGGGCGCGCACCATTGCTGAACACGCATTTGGACCTGGACACAACGTGCAGCATTTTTTGCTGGTTACTATTGGTCGTGGGATCGGATCAGGGATTGTGATCAATGGGCAATTGTATCGTGGAGCAGTCAATGGCGCGGGCGAACTGGGGCATATGTGTATGGACGAGAACGGACCGTTATGTGAATGTGGTCGCCGGGGCTGCCTGGAAGCGCTGGCCTCCACGCCAGCTATCGTTACGCAGGCCGCCTCAGCCTATCTTGCTGCTGCCAGGAAACCGCCGGACTCCATCGAGGAACTGGTTGAAGCGGCTCAAGGGGGAGATACCCTTGCTCAGCAATTACTGGCGCGGGCTGGACATCTTATCGGCCTGGGCGTCGCCAACGCCGTTAACCTGCTCAGTCCTGAATGCATTTTCGTCGTAGGTGAAGGTACCAGCGCAGGCGAGTGGCTGCTGGAGCCACTGCGTAAAGCAATGCGGACTCACATCTTTCCCGGTCTCAATTCAGAACTCGTTGTTGATGTTGAGGCAAAGAGTGATGAGGCATGGGCACGTGGTTCGGCCTGTATGGTGATCAGTACGCTATTTCAGTCGCCTATTCCCGCATAAAGGAGGGAAAACCCTTCTTTCTGCTTTCCCCTTTCTCAGTGCGTTTTTTTTAACAAGCAGGCACTATGATGGTGCCCGAATGTACAAGGAGGAACATTATGCTTCGTCGTCCGCGTATCCATTATTTCCCTCGCCTGGCTGCGCTTCTGGCTCTACTTACAGTTGCCTTCCTGGCAACAGGCCCTACGCCAGCCGCTCATGCCGATTCTACAGTGACCATCGACCCTGGTCAGCAGTATCAGGTGATTCAGGGCTGGGGTTCCAGTATGGCCTGGTGGGCCAACTGGGCTGGCGGCCTGAACGACAGCCAGCGCAACTCCCTGGCTGACGCGCTCTTTGATCCCAATAAGGGGATTGGTCTGAATGTGTTACGCTACAATTTTGGCGCTGATGGTCCCGGCAATGTCTGCCATAACTCCATCGCAGCAGGAAAAGCAGGCGTCTACACAAACATCCCTACCTACAAACCGACCGCCGCCGGCAACTATGATTGGGCACAGGATGCCAACCAGCGCTGGGTATTGCAAGCGGCGCAAAATCGTGGGGCCAATGTCTTTGAAGGCTTTGTGAACTCTCCACCAGCCTGGATGCTCACCAATAACTGTACATCAGGCGCTGGTGGTAATGCGGAGAATCTGAGCAGCGCCCATTATGATGATTATACCAGCTACCTGACTACCATCGCCAAACGTTTTCATGATTACTGGGGTCTGACACTCCAGACGATTGAACCATTCAATGAGCCAACGCCCGGCTACTGGAATTACAATGGCGACCAGGAAGGCACAAACGTTTCACAGGCCACACAAAATACGATCGTCAAGAAGCTAGGTGCCGCCCTTGATAGCACCGGCGTCTCGGCCTACTCTGTGGTTTCAGCGCCTGACGATACTTCGGTCGATAGATCAAACAGCGATTACAACTCCTATGACAGCACTGCCAAAGGCTATGTGGCCCAGTATAACACGCATACCTATAGTGGTAGCACTAGTGATCGGGACTACGCCTACAACACGATCGGCCAGAGCGACAACAAGCGCATATGGATGTCTGAGTGGGGCACAGGATCACAGGGCAGCCAGATCGGAGCGGCGCTGACGCTGTCCCAGAGTATTCTGAATGATGAGCAGCATTTGCACCCCTCGGCGTGGGTCATCTGGCAGGCGGCAGATAATTATCCCGCGAACGCGTCATCTGGCAATCCTGGCTCCGACAGCGATGTGTGGGGTCTGGCCAGTACCGACAGCAGCGGCAATATTATCTACCCGTCGCGCTTTTATGGCTTTGGAAACTACACAAAGTTTGTCCGTCCTGGCTACAGGATGATTGGCAATAGTGATAGCAGCACGTTTAGCGCTTACGATGCCGGATCCAATACACTGGTGCTTGTCGCCACCAATAGCGGATCAAGCTCAAACAACGTATCTTACAATCTCGCGAACTTCTCGGGCGTGGGTGGTGCCGCGACACCATATCAGACGACGGCGAGCCAGAACCTGGCCCAGTTGTCGAACATCGGGATCTCGAACAACTCGTTTACTGCATCGCTCCCCGCGCAATCGATCACGACGTTTGTCATCCCCAACGTGACCTATAGTGGCTCCAACGCGGTGACCCAGGTCGATGATTCCGTCCAGGGCAGTGGGCTAAACCAGTTCAACTACCAGGGCAGTTGGGGACATTGTACCAGTTGTGGCAGTAATCTCTACAATGGTAGCAATAGCTGGGATGCGCAGGCTGGTGACTCTGTAACCATGCAATTTACCGGCTCACGCATCAGGTTGTTCGGCGTCAAGGATACCAACGAAGGCATCGGCTCGGTCTCCATCGATGGTGGGCCAGCGCACCAGGTAGATTTCTACGCGGCCCAGCGCGCTGGCAACCAGTTCCTCTGGGAGAGCCCCGCGCTTGGTTCCGGCACACATACCTTCAAGCTGAGCGTCACCGGGCAGAAGAACCCGCAGAGCTCTAATGTCTGGCCCGCGCTTGACCGGGTGGAGATCGATCCGGCCGCCGCCGTTGCAGCCGGCAATGTCAAGATCGTGAACCGCAACAGCGGCAAGGCGCTCGACGTGACAGGCCAATCCACCAGTGATGGTGCCCTGCTGGAGCAGTGGGACTATTGGGGTGGACCCAACCAGAAGTGGCAGACGGTGGATGTAGGTGGGGGTTATGTCAAGATCGTGAACCTCAACAGCGGCAAGGTGCTCGACGTGGCGGACCAATCCACCAGCGATGGTGCCCAGATTATCCAGTATACAGATAATGGCGGACGCAACCAGCAGTGGCAGATAGTGGATGTAGGTGGAGGCTATGTCAAGATCGTGAACCGCAACAGTGGTAAGGTACTCGACGTGGCGGGCCAATCCACCAGCAATGGCGGCTCGATTATCCAGTATACAGACAACGGCGGGACCAACCAGCAGTGGCAGATACAATCCGTCTAAGTCTGAGAAATACAGAAATGAGGGTGCGGCTTTTTCCTCGCCTCCGAAGAGGAAAAATCCGCACCCTCATTTCTGTACAGGCGTCAGCCAGACACATCTTACGTAACAGGCGCTGACAGCCCTTATTGCCCCTTCCCAAAAAGTTCGCGCAGCAACTTTGGCAACAAAATCGCATGCGAGGCCAGCGCAACAATCCATAAACCAGTGGTGATTGCGTTGCCATATTTTTTGACAAAACTATTTGTCGTCTGACCACTATAGTTCTCGCTCATTCGCCTCTCTCCTTTTTATAAAATGTTATTTTTGCACTTTTCTTCCTATAAAGCATACATCCCAAATGGTTACATGATCAAGGTTTAGCTGGTGAACAGGTCACAAGCACAGCCTGTGCGTTATCAACATAGCATCAACCCGAACAATGTGCGAGAGTCACATCCAATCGCCCACGTTTTCCGTTGACATTTCACAATCCTGCTGGTATCCTTAACGAAAGACAAAAATATAGAATGACCCGCGTTGAGCGAAAAGAGTACGAAGGCTGCGACCAACAGCGATCCGATAGAGAGTGAAAGGTCGGAGTGGCGACGCACCTTCAGAACGCATTCGTGAGCGGCCGGCCGAAGAAAGCTTTCTATACAGCAGGCAAGTAGGCCGGGTGGGTGGTTCCCACGCCAGATATAACCAGGAACAAGTGGTCACTGTCATTTTGTCACGACGACGTGAAAAGGCGCAACTAGAGCAGATAGTGACAATAGGGGTGGCACCACGGGTTTAGCAACGCACGGATTCTTTCTACTCCGCTGCCGTCTACTCTCGTCCCTTCAAGAAGTATTGGAGGGTCGAGATTTTTTTTACCTCTCACCTTCCATAAATCCTGGCCTTTGTTTGCTCTTGTGCTGACTGTGCAGTCTGTTCTGTGAACAGACTGCACAGTCAACAAAACAAAATAGTCAGATTGACCTGGCAGTATGTTCTTACCGTAGCAACACAGGTATACACTTTTCCACATGGAAATGACCTGTCTGAGAACCTGCGTAGCGCGCACGGACGTATCATATACGGTGCAGCAGAAAGGATGATTATGCAAGCTCAAGTTATAACCAGCCCGAGCCCGGTCGAGGAGCGGCCCCTCTACGGCACCCTGGTATTAGAAGATGGCACGCAATTTGTGGGCAAGTCATTTGGCTACGCGGAAGGACAGGCGGGCGAAGTCGTGTTTAGCACAGGAATGGTCGGCTACCCGGAGGCGATTACTGATGCATCATTCGCCGGTCAGCTCCTGGTGCTCACCTACCCGCTTGCAGGCAACTATGGTGTGCCCGAACAATCCCAATGGGAGGACAGCCGCATTCACGTCACCGGGCTGATCGTCTCCAATTACATCGATACGCCGTTCCACGCCCAGAGCACCATGACGCTAAGCACATGGCTGCGGCAGCAAAAGGTTCCGGCCCTGGAAATTAAGGATACGCGCCTGCTCACACAGCATATTCGCAACCACGGCGCGATGCTCGGCAAGATCGTTTTCACGCAGGACATCCCCTTTTATAATCCAAACCTCGACAACCAGGTCGCGCGCGTCTCCAGTAAGGAGGTGACGCAGGTAGGGAACGGCGAGAAAACGATTGTTCTGCTCGACTGCGGGGCAAAGCGCAATATCGTACGCTGCCTGCTCAAGCGCAACGTACGCGTGGTCACTGTCCCCTGGGATTGGGATCTATTCGCCGCGCACAATGATCTTCATTTCGACGGTATCATCATTTCTAACGGTCCCGGCGATCCCAAACACGCGGCACAGACAATTACAACTATTCGTACTGCGCTGGAGCATAATATCCCGACGCTTGGCATCTGCCTGGGCAACCAGCTCCTGACTCTGGCGGCGGGAGGCGACACTTATAAAATGAAATTTGGGCACCGCAGCCAGAACCAGCCATGCATCATGCACAACACGCAGCGCTGCTACATTACCACCCAGAACCACGGCTTCGCGGTCGGCACCATTCCAGAAGGCTACCACCCCTGGTTCATCAACGCCAACGATGGCAGCAACGAAGGCATTCACCACGAGTCCAAACCGTTTATGTCCGTCCAGTTCCATCCCGAGGCAGCACCGGGACCGGTGGATACCGAGTGGGTCTTTGATTACTTCCTGGAGAAAGTGTGATGAAAACGGTACAAAAAGTGCTCCTCCTGGGCTCTGGCGCGCTCAAAATTGGCCAGGCCGGCGAGTTCGACTATTCGGGCTCGCAGGCGCTCAAGGCATTAAAAGAGGAGGGCGTACAGACGGTTCTGGTCAACCCGAATATCGCGACCATCCAGACCTCGCGCTTGCTGGCCGACCGGGTCTACTTTCTGCCCGTGACGCCCTACTTTGTGGAAAAGATTATCGAGCGCGAGCGGCCAGATGGCATTCTGCTGGCGTTCGGCGGCCAGACCGCGCTCAACTGTGGCATCGCGCTCCACGAACAGGGTGTGCTGGCCAGGTACAATGTGGCGATCCTGGGCACGCCTGTCTCGGCCATCATCCTTACCGAGGACCGGCAGCAGTTCGCGGAACACCTGCACGCCATCGACATCCCCACTCCACACAGCCAGAGCGCGACGTCTCTGCCAGAGGCTCTCACGATCGGCGAGCGTATTGGCTTCCCTCTCATGGTCCGTGCCGGGTTCGCGCTGGGCGGCCAGGGCTCGGGGATCGCTCACAACGTGGAAGAGCTGACCCACATCGTCACTAACGCCCTGGCGTTTGCTCCCCAGGTGCTTGTCGAACAATACCTGCACCACTATAAAGAAGTTGAATATGAAGTGGTACGTGATCGCCACGATAACTGCATCACCGTCTGTAACATGGAGAACATGGACCCCCTGGGCATCCACACCGGGGAGTCCATCGTCGTCGCGCCAAGCCAGACGCTGACCAACGAGGAGTATCATAAGCTGCGTAGCGCCTCTATCACGATCGTGCGCAGCCTGGGCATCGTTGGCGAGTGTAACGTGCAGTTCGCCCTCAGCCCGCTGACCTCTGAGTACTATGTGATCGAAGTGAACGCGCGCCTATCCAGAAGCTCGGCCCTCGCCAGCAAAGTTACCGGTTATCCGCTGGCCTACATCGCTACAAAGCTGGCACTGGGCTACGGCCTTACCGAACTGGCGAATAAGGTGACCGGCGTCACCAAAGCATGCTTCGAGCCGAGCCTTGATTACCTGGTAGTAAAAATTCCGCGCTGGGACCTGGCGAAATTTAAAGGGGTGGACGAGACCATCGGCACGGGCATGAAATCGGTGGGCGAAGTGATGGGCATTGGACGAACATTTGAAGAAGCCTATCAAAAAGCGCTGCGTATGCTTGAACAAAACTTCGCGGGTGCAGTACCGCCCGACGACTTCTTTGCCTCTCCCGCTGAAGTAGACAGATACCTCTCTACCCCTACGCCCAGGCGCGTCTTCGCCATCGCGCAGGCGCTGCGTGCCGGCTACACGCTGGAAGCCCTTTATGAGCTGACCGGTATTGATCCCTGGTTCCTCCAACGTATTGGACAGATCGTCGCGATGGAAGAGCGGGTACGCGCAGACGCGCAGACAGCACTGACCGCTGATGAACTGCGGGAGATTAAAAGGCTGGGCCTGGCGGATAAACGTATCGGCGAGCTCACAGGCCACAGCGAACAAGAGATACGCGCACTGCGCAAGCAACATGGCGTGCTCCCCGCCGTCTTCCAGATCGACACGCTCGCTGCCGAGTTCCCGTCCAATACAAACTATCTCTACCTGACATACAATGGTGAGCATAACGACGTCCAACCTTTTACAGATGAAGGCGTGATCGTGCTGGGCTCTGGCCCCTACCGTATTGGCTCCTCCGTCGAGTTCGACTGGACCAGCGTCAGCACCGTCGAGGCCCTCAAGCACTATCAGAAACGCTCGATCATTATCAACTGCAATCCCGAAACCGTCTCTACCGACTATGATGTCTCGGATCGCCTCTACTTTGAGGAATTAACCTTCGAGCGTATCGCGGACATCTACGACTTTGAGCAGCCACAGGGCCTGATCGTCTCGGTAGGCGGGCAGACGCCAAACAATCAGGCACAGGCGCTGCACGCCTATGGCTGCATGCTGCTGGGGACGAAAGCGCAGGACATCGATCGCGCCGAAAATAGAAGTACTTTCTCCCAGCTTCTGGATACGCTGGGGGTACAACAGCCTGAATGGAATTCATTCACGACGTTCGCCGAGCTGAACGCTTTCGTCGAGCGCGTTGGCTACCCTGTGCTGGTCCGTCCCTCCTATGTGCTCTCAGGCAATGCGATGAAAGTCTGTGACACGTTCGAGGAGCTGGTCCGCTATACGCAAGAGGCCGCCACGCTCTCGCCAGAGCATCCCGTGATGGTATCAAAATTCTTTGAATACGCGCGCGAGATCGAATTTGACGCGCTGGCTGAGCATGGACAGGTCAAAGCCTCGGTCATCTCGGAACATGTGGAGAATGCGGGTGTACATTCGGGCGATGCCACCATCGTCTTGCCGCCGCAGACGACCCCACTGGCGATACAGCAGCAGATTACCGAGATTGGTCGCAAGCTCGCCTCCGCCCTGTCGATTACCGGTCCGTTCAATATCCAGTTTCTGTACAAAGACGATCAGCTCTACGTGATCGAGACCAACCTGCGCGCCTCGCGCACCTTCCCTTTCATCTCAAAGGTAACCGGTGTCAATTTCATGGAGCTCTTTGTCGCGTCCCTCTTCGAGAACGAGATTCCAGCAGTGATAATGCCCGCGATCCCCTTTACAGCTATCAAAGCGCCGCAATTCTCGTTCTCGCGCCTGACCAATGCTGATCCGGTCCTGGGTGTGGAGATGGCCTCAACCGGCGAGGTTGCCTGCTTTGGTGAAGATGTGGAGGAGGCGTATCTCAAAGTCACGCTTGCCACGGGCGGCACAATACCTGAAAAGGGCATCTTTCTCAGCCTGTGTGGCGAAGATAAGCATGCTGCCCTCTTGCCGAGCCTGCCGCAATTGCAGGCGCTCAAGTTGCCACTCTACGCGACGGCTGAGACCTGGCGGTTCTTGCATGAGCATGGCCTTAGCGCCACCCTGCTCCACGGTCCCTCCGAGCAGGCCGAGCCCAACGTGCGGAGCTGCTTACGCGACAAGGCTATCGATCTGGCAATCGTCGTCGTCACAGGCCGCATGCAAAAGGACTTCGACGAGTACTACGTCATGCGCCGCCTGGCGGTGGACAGCAATATCCACCTGGTCACCAAGATCAAACAGATGCGCCTGTTCCTCAACGCGCTTGTACACAAAAATCTGGCAACCCTGCCGCTTAAAGCGTGGGACGAGTACCAGGTCGCGCCAGCATCTCACACTGGTACAGATGCCGATGCGCCTCTTGTGAGCACCCCTTTATAAGGGTGCTCGCAGAAATAGGCAGTGGATTGCCATAAAAACATCCTCC
>JAABUQ010009296.1_pt1 | contig 13356 bp, 12 predicted proteins | sample 5560001 | NCBI WGS metagenome assembly JAABUQ01 (sample SAMN10711888, study PRJNA513371) | rock metagenome | isolation source: Antarctica rocks | place: Antarctica: Victoria Land, Finger Mt nord | collected 2015-12-18 | reverse complement strand
TGCCGGGGTTTTATACCCCCGGCACACACCTGGGCCAATGATTGCATACCCCCGGCACACACCTGGGCCAATGATTGCATACCCCCGGCACACACCTGGGCCAATGATTGCATACCCCCGGCACACACCTGGGCCAATGATTGCATACCCCCGGTGCAAGTTTAGGCCATTGGTTGTATGCCCCTGGCACTCTGCGTAACGTCCGTTAAGAAAACAGCCCCCTCGCTTCCGGTTGGGAGGAAGGGGGCTGTTTGGACAGCACTGAATACAAGCTATTTCGCCACACGCACAGGCACATCAGACATCCGGCGCGCCCCGATGGGTGGGTAAAGCAGACGGCTGGGATGCTTCCACCAGCCGGGCGTGCTCAGTTCGGGCAAGTCGGGGGTCTGCCCGGCGGCAAGAGATTGAACCAGGCTCGCGAGCAAGGTCGGGAGTGGCTCCCCGCTGCTGGTGTCGAAGACGCCGGGTTCGTAGCAGCCTTCCCAGCGTGTCAGCAGACTGTTCCAATCATACGCGCCGAACAGCGCCCAGGCAGTGACCGCACGGATGTCGGCTCCCTTGCGGCGCGCGGCCTGGGCATTCTGCCAGATGTCCCACAGCCAGCGCACCTGCTCATCGGGCGTGCAGCCGAGATGGGCTTCCGTGACGGCGAGGGGGATTTGGTAGCGCTGCCACGCTTCCCCCAGAATAGCGGCGAGGTTTGGCATGCCGCGGTGCAGGACGCGCACGGCTTCCACATCGGCATACGCCTCGCGCCCGTTGTGCCCGTGTGTCCACGGCGGATAGGGGGCGAGATTGTCGTCCAAAAAGCGCTCGCTGGTCACGTAATAATCAATGCCCAGCAGGTCGGGCGGGCATGGGTTATCCGCAAACCAGTCCAGCTCGGCGGCGGGGATGCCCAGCCAGTGCAGATAATGGTGCATGGGATGGCCGGGCCGGACGCGCCCGCAGAGCAGGTCAAAGGTCAGCCAGCGCCGCTCATTCTCAAAGTCGGCCTGATAGGACAGGGAGGAAGTGGCGTAGGTTTTGCCGATGTCTTCGTTCTGCACAAGCCGGGCCAGCGGGGAAACTTCGCGGATGGCGCGCATCGCCAGCACGGTCGCCCGGCACTGGCTCAGCAGGCAGCGAGCGAATGTCAGCGGGTCCTGTCCGTGCGGATACCAGTGGCCGTACAGCCCGCAAAAGCGGGCCGTGGTCAGCGGCTCATTGATAGGCGTGAAGGATTGAAGGTGGGGATAACGGGACGCGACGGCACGGGCATAGTCCGCCAGTCTTTCAGCAAACAGAGGGTCTAGAAGATGAGTGTCCGCAGGGCCGTTGCCGTGATGCACCAGCCCGGCGACAACATCAATCCCCAGCGCCTGCAAACGCTCCAGGCGCTGGTCGGTCCATGTCCAATCGGCCTGCGCCAGCCCTTGCGGCGCGGTGCGCTCCCACAAAACGGGGTAGCGCAATGTCCGCAGGCCCAGACCGGCGCATAAGTCAAGGTCATGGAGACGGGAGGCGTGCCCGCCACGTTCAAGCTGGTCGAACGTGCGGTCGCCGATCCGATTTACGGTACATTCAATGCCGCCCCAGAGGTGCATACGCGCCTACTCTCCCCCGGCTTGCAACATCCTACGCGGACTGTCCGGCCGTTGCAACTGCCTGCCTGCGGCTTGCTTTGGCCTGCGCAGTTTTTGGTTCGGCCGGCACCCTCTTATCAGGCAAAGAGAGACGATCCGCCCGCGCGCCCATGATCTTGTCAAACGTCGCCAGCGCCTGACCGACCACTTGATCCATATTGTAGTACTTGTAGGTCGCAAGCCGCCCGACAAAATAAACGCCTTCGGCGGCGTCCGCCAGGGCCTTGTATTTGTTATACAGGGCGGTGCATTCCGGCTTGGGAATAGGATAGTACGGATCGCCCTCAGCCTGCGGGTACTCATACACGACACTGGTCTTGGCATGCTCCTGCCCGGTGAGTTGTTTAAACTCTGTGATGCGCGTGTAATCGTGTTCGTTGGGATAGTTGACAACAGCCACCGGCAGATGCTGCGCCTTGTCCAAAGTCTTATGCTTGAACTCCAGCGACCGATACGGCAATTTGCCGAAGCGATAGTCAAAATATTCATCTACAGGCCCGGTGTAGATAATCTCCCGAAAATCCAGCATCGCCCGGATTTCGCGCCAGTCCGTGTTCAGCATGATTTTGATATTGGGATGGGCCAGCATATTCTCAAACATGCGTGTGTATCCGTGCAGCGGCATAAACTGGAAGTCGTCCAGAAAGTAGCGGTCGTCGGTGGTGGCGCGGGTGGGAACACGGGCGGTCACCTGCGCGTCCAGCTCGGAAGGATCCAGGCCCCACTGCTTGCGGGTGTAGCCGCGAAAGAACTTCTCGTATAGCTCGCGGCCCACTTTGCCCACCACGACGTCTTCCGATGTGCGGGCGTGCCCGATCTCTTCGGCTTTGGAGGCGAAGAACGCCTCGCACTCTTGCTCGGTTTCCAGGCTGAGATTGTAAAGCTTGTTGACCGTCGTGCGGTTGATGGGGATCGGCAGAAGCTGATCGTCTACGGATGCCAGCACGCGATGCTCATAGGCACGCCACTGGGTGAACTGCCCCAGATAGTTAAAGATACGCTCGGAGTTGGTGTGGAAAATATGCGGGCCATAAGGATGCACCAGGATGCCGTCCTCGTTGTAGCGGTCGTAAGCATTGCCGCCAATGTGGGCGCGCCGGTCTACAATCAGTACTTTTTTGTTTGCCTGGGTTGCCAGCCGCTCGGCCAGAACGCACCCGGCAAAGCCCGCGCCCACAATCAGATAGTCAAACATGGTATAGCTTCTTTCATTTTATGCGTGATGTGCGGCGACGGCTGTTTGGAGCAAATCCGCCATCTGTCGCCATGTCTTGTCCCAGGAGAGTTGCGATAAGAAAGCGTCTGCCCGTGCCTGCCTGTCCGTCCCGTCTTCGGTCAGGGCAAGTTCACATGCGGCAGCAAAATCGGCAGGCGTGTCCGCAATGCGCACGAGGTCTTGGTCGCCGTAAGGCCGCACCACATCGCGAATGGAGGTAGACACGACAGCCTTGCCCGCAGCCAGGTATTCGGGCGTTTTGGTGGGCGAGATAAAGCGTGTGGCTTCCGTGCGCGCAAACAGCAGCAGGGCGGCATCCCAATGTGCGAGATAGGCGGGCAGCAGGTCATAACTCTTGCCGCCCAGGTAATGGATATTAGGGGCTTGCGGCAGCGTGGCAGGGTCGATCTTGACGACCGGGCCGATAATCACCCACTGCCAGTCGGGGCGCAGCGCAGCCGCTTCGCGCAGCAACTCCAGGTCAAGCCGCTCATCCACCACGCCGAAAAACCCCAGGCGCGGGTGCGCAATGCCTTTTTGGTCGTCGGGGTCAGGCAGGCCCTGACGCGCCTGCGCAAAGTGCGGCACATCCACGCTGCTGGGAAACGCGTACACGCATGGGTGGCGCGCCTGCTTCGCCTCATACAAAGACTGTCCACCTGTGAACACAAGGTCGGCGCGCCCAAACAGCTCCTGCTCACATTGAAGCAGGGCGGGCGACGCCCCCTGGAACGCGGACAGTTCATCCATGCAGTCATATACGGTGGCAAGCGGGGCGAGAAGCTCAGTCCACGCCAGGGCCATCGGCGTGTAATACCAAAGCGCAAACTTCTCAATGCCCTGATGAATAAAAAACTCAGCCAACAGCTTCTTTTGTTGCGTCCCAATCTCTTCTTCGGAAAGCCCATGTGGCAGAAAAGGGACAGCGACCTGCACGCCCAGCGCTGTCCGACGCAGCTCCAAACGTGGCTGGGTTCCCTCAAACACAGGCTCTTCTACAAAAAAAACGCGCCGCTCACGCGCGCACCGACTCATCAGTTGTTGGGGACGCTGAAACACAAAGTCCCACCGCAGGTGAGACAAACACAGCACATCAAATTCTACCGCCACGCATCCTGCTTTCACCGCTGCCAAGCCGACATATGTCTGCACGTTACAAGCTGTTATAGTTGTTGATATTTACCCGCAGCCGGGAAAGGGTAAACACGAACCTGGAAGGCCCCGACGCATCAGGGCGTGTGCTCGGCGGCGTGAAACGGCGACTGCGCGAACTGCGCCAGCAGATCGGCAGGGTCGGCATAGACAGCCAGCGCCCCTCCCAAATCGCTGTTGCTCCAGCCGCCGCTGCGCAGGGCAATAGTCTGGACATGCGCTTTGGCCGCCGCTTCAATGTCGTAGGGCGTGTCGCCTAGCATCAGCGCTTGGCCTGGCTGCAAACTTGCTTTTTTTAGCGCGACTTCAATAGGCTGCGGGGCAGGCTTGGAGCTTTCCGTATCCTGAGACGTGGACATGGCGTCAATGAGCTGCTCCACACCGGCGATCTGAAGCAGGGCATCTACTTCTTCTTTTTCACTGGACGATGCCACTGCCAGTGTCAGGCCGGTGTCCTTTATGCGCTGCAGCAAGTCATGGGTCTGAGGAAACGCTTTCACCTGGGGCAGATACTTGGCCTTGAAGATTTCTCCCCGCCGTTTGCTCGCCTGTTCGCCTTGCGGGCTGTCTTTTTCAATATGAGCAACCTGCGGCAGCAGTTTGTCCCCGCCCATGCCGATGGCGCGGCGCACGGCATCAAATGGCACATCAATGCCCGCTTCGGCGAGAGCGTCTTTCCAGGCATGGGCATGCTGATCGTTGCTGTCTACAAGGGTTCCATCCACGTCCAGCAGGACGCCGCGCAGTTTGTCAGGCATAAATCACAGTGTCCTAGTCATAGGGAGGAGGAGATGAACAGAGCGTGTGGGGCGTATCTGTGGGAAACAATCATCTTCTACCCAATTGTCCCTTTCCTAAAACACCTAGCTGCAAGGGGGAATGTCCATTTCGGCTTGGCCCTGCCTCCGTGTCTCAATGGCGCTGCTACGGCATGTCCACGGCATGCCAACGACGGAACAAATCCGTCCGTCGTCGCTCATGGCTTGGTACGCCGTTGCAGAGAGGGAGAAACGCCGAAACTACGCCTTTGGAATCTTCTGGGGATGGCCTCAATCCAATGACACCGGCAATGCCAAACCGGGCGAAGTTGGACACACCCTGACAAGGGATTGAAGAAGGCAGCGCTTACCACAAACGCTTGGCCCCGCTGACCACCGTGTCCGCGACCGAGTGGGTCACGCCGCCCAGGATCAGGCCAACCACAGCCCAAAGCGCCCACGATGGATGCGCTGCGCTCCAAGACCAGGTGTGCTGCCACGCGCCGAGCAGCAGCGCCTGCCGGTCAATGGGGATGCCCGCTTTGATCAGCAGCCAGGCCCCGCTGCGCACCAGCAGCCACAGCATCAGCAGGAAATACGCCACGCGGATCAGCGGCCCCACCCCAAGGCCATGCGACACCCACGACCGGTGCGGAACCAGCTTTTGGTAAGGCCACCACAGACCACGCAGCGGCCCCCAGCGTTTGTACGACACCGAGTTGGTATCCAGGTCATCCGACAGCCAAAAGCCGGAAAACACATACGCGCCGAGGGCGGCGGCCAGAGCCGCGGCGTCCTGTGGGTCGTGGGCAGGCACCAAAAGCCACCAGCATGGCACGGCGGCGGCTGCCGTGACCACCGTCAACCGATCATGCGTTTTGCCGTTGGGCACCGGTTATCAGCCTTTCGCGTGGAGGGGGAGATCAAAGAACGCAGGGGGTGTCATCTGCCGAACTTGCGATCCAAATCCGTGTTGGGCAGCTCCACAATGATAGGCCGCCCATGCGGACATGTGTACGGATTGTCCGAGCGGAACAGGTCTGCGACCAGGGCATCCATCTCCTCAAACGAGAGCGGGTCGCCCGCTTTGACGGCCATTTTGCAGGATGCCGTGATCAAGACCTCTTCGGCAGGCAGCAGCAGGCGCCGCGAGACCGTCTTTTCCACCAGTTCATCCACAATCGCCCGCAAAGTGGCTTCCGGGCCGTCCTGCGCCTTCAGGTGGTTGTTTGCCACGCTGGCCGGAACAGAGCGCACGACAAAGGCATCGCCCCCAAACGGCTCCAGGTCAAAGCCAGCGCGGGCGAGATCTGCTAGCCGTGTTTCCAGCACAAGCGCTTCGCGGCGGCTGGTTTGCAGTGTGAACGGCAGCATCAGGCGCTGAGTCGGCACGCCCGCGCCGCCGCCTTCCGCCCCGGCCAGCAGCCTTTCGTACAAGACGCGCTCGTGGGCAATGTGCTGGTCGATCAGCAAGAGGGCGTTGTCGGTCTGCGCGAGTATGTACTGGTTGCGCGTCTGCGCCAGCACCCGCACTTGTTTGGCGTCTTGGCCCCGATAGTCGCTGCCCGTGGACGCAGGGGATGCAGCGTCACCGGCGGCAGGCGGCAGGGCCATCGCAGCAGGCGAGGCAGACGACGAACTTGGCACAGCCGCCGTGCCCATCCCCGCGCCGCCCGCAAAGCTGCCCGCATCGTCAAAAGGGTCGTCATCGGCGGGCCGCGGCGCACTCGCCCGGTCCTGCCAGGCCTCATGGAACAAGGCCATATCCTGGTGCGTGTGGGCAGGCGGACGCGGCGGCACGGAGAGCAATGGCCCCGGCGCGTCGGCATCCCATCGGGACGGCGGACGGGGCGTTTCTTCAGGCCGGGCTGTGGCCTTCTGGATAATGGTCGGCACGAGGCCGCCAGCCAGCAGTGCTTCCTGCACGGCTTTGTAGACGGCGGAGTAGATGTCGCTTTCGCGGGTGAAGCGCACTTCGGTCTTGGTGGGCGAGACATTGACATCCACATGCGCGGGGTCGATGTCCAGCAGGACGACAGCAGCGGGAAAGCGTGTGCCGTGCAGTGTCTGCACGCTTTTGTACGCTTCGTCCAGGGCGCGCGTGATCGCTTTGCTGCGCACAAAGCGTTTGTTGACATACGTGTGCTGACTTGAGCGCGTACCCTTCAGCGCGGCGGGCGTGCCGATGAAGCCCGTCACCCGCAGGCCCACGCCGTCAAAGCTCAGCGGCACCAGATGCCGGGCGGTGTCCCGCCCGAAGACATGCACGCAGGCATCCATCAAGGACCCGCTGCCGCCCGACGCAAACACTTCACTGCTGCCCTGCATCAGACGCAGGGCGACATCGGGCCGGGCCAGGGCGAACCGCTGCATCAAGTCTACGATATGCCCCAGCTCGGTAGACGCCGTCTTGAGAAACTTCAAGCGCGCGGGGACATTGTAAAACAGGTTCTCCACGGTGATGGATGTGCCTGCCCGCGCCCCGACTTCGCTCACGTCTTCCAGGGTCCCGCCCGCGCAGCGCAGTTGCGTGCCCGATGCCTCGTCCTGCCCCGCTTCTTTGGTCAGCAGGGTCATCTGCGACACGGACGCGATAGACGGCAGCGCCTCGCCGCGAAAGCCCATTGTCGTGATGCGAAACAAGTCGTCGGCATTGCGGATTTTGCTGGTGGCATGGCGCTGCAGCGCGAGCACGGCATCCGCCCGCCCCATGCCGCCGCCGTCATCAGTAACGCGCAGCAGCCGCTTACCGCCTTCTTCCAGCTCCACGACCACCTGACGCGCGCGGGCATCCAGCGCATTTTCCACCAGCTCTTTGACCGCAGCGGCGGGGCGCTCAATCACTTCCCCGGCGGCGATCTGGTTGGCCGTGGTGTCGTCTAAAATCTGCACTTTGGGGGAAGCATCAGGCATCATACGCTATTATAGCACACGAACACCTGTGCGGCTACCGAACGACTAAAATGGACTCTCGGAAGGCCAGGTAGTCCGCCTGCCCCGTGAACACGCCGCTGTTCCTGTTGATGCCCTGGCGCATAGAGCCGAGGCCGTCCAGCTGCGGCGCTTCCCCGTACTTTGCCAGCCGGTTTGTGCCCAGCAGGTAGCGGCTGCTCGTGTTCCCCGCTTCTAACAGCGTCACTGACGGGCGTAGATGTCTTTAGCTGCCGTTCCGCCTTGAGTATAGCTGATGCTAAGCGTATTGCCTCCATTGCTCAGGACAGCCGGAGTTGAGGCCGTGCTGCCGCCCGCTGCGGCGGAGAACTTCAGCGTCAGCGTGGAGCCGTCAAACTGCCATGTTCCGCTTTGGGGTTGGCTCCCGTCGGAGAGCGTCTCCGTGAATGTGTTGTCTGCACGGAACTGAATGTTGTCGTTGTTGCCGCAACTGTCACTGCTGCCATCCGCAAGAAGAACAGAGCCGGGGCAGGTTGCTGACGTGGATGATGTGGCAACGCTGGTTTGGCGGAACTGTCCCACTATCGTAGGAGTGGCAGGGGATGTGCTGCTGCCGCTTCCACCCCCGCACCCGGACAACATGGGGCAGCCGATGAGTATAACAAGCGCAAAGCGAGTTGACGTGGTTTTCATGCGTTCTCCATACTTTAGTTTGTCACTGAACTTGCATTGTCACTGAACTTGGAGAGGTTGTCCCGGTTTCTTGATATGAAACTCGCTCACCATGATGGTTCTATCTGCTGCGTAGGCAGGCTGGTTCTCAAACACAAGACCGAACGGCAAGGCGTGCTTGATTTCCACAACAGCCGTTGAGGGCAGTGCGCTGGCGGAGGCAGGCAGCGGGAGCGGCTTCCCTCCCGACTTGTCCAGAAGACCCCAAATGCCTGTTTGTTTTCCCGTTGCCGCAGGGACATAGGCTTGTCCGCCACCAGTAGTTGTGTAAGGTTTATAAGCTTTTCGCGTCAGGGTCTGGAAATACTTGCCCGAAGGCCACAACGTCACTGTTTCTGAATATGGCCCTGCCGAATACGAGTAAAACGCAATCGCATTTTTGGGGTCTTCGGTTGTGGTTTTGTTTTGGCAGCCGCAAAACAGAACAATGCCGCTCAAGCCAAGCAGCACGGGCAGAGACTTAGCACTCGCCATTATTTGTCTCCTTTTGAGACTGGTAGAAATTTTAGCTCAAACCGTGTTACATGCCATACTCATCATACGAGGCCATGTAACATGGTTTGAGCCTGTTTGTACATAAAGACCACTCTAATTTGCTTATAGTTTTGGTTTATCTCCAACTGTTGGGGTCAGTGGTGGAAGTCTGTATGTTACGCCCCATGAAAGTCCATTGAAAGCACCATTTATGGCTAATCCTAGTGCATTCCTTCCTTGCACTTCTCCGGTTAAATACCCTGCGATAAATCCAGAAATACCGCCAGCTTCTACTGCGTAACCTGCAACAAATACCAAATCAGCAAGTGGAAACAGATTAATCACGACGTAAAAAACAGCTTCAAACATTCTGTTAGCAACCAAGTTGCGAATGTCTGCAACAGCCAAATTCACAACGGTCTTAAATATTGATTTAACAGCCTTTCCTATACTCTTAAAAATACTACTGAGCCAACTATGCCCACTAGGATCGGTGTGGTTAACCGGGTCACCATTGCAGTAAGCATACGGCGCTTGACTCAGATCGCTATCCCTGCTTGTGAACCTGCCGATGCTTGGGTCATACCAGCGCGCCCCCATCAGCACCAGCCCGCAGTCTCCTTGTCCGCTCCCCCCGTCCTGCCGGTAGCCGCTCTGCGCTCCCCACCCATACGGAGACGACGACCCGCTGCCGCCAATCTGCTCCCCAAACGCCGAGTAGTCAAAGAGGCCCGTGAACCGCGCGCTGCCATTGTCCAGACCCTGGCGCATGCTCCCCAGACCGTCCATCTGCGGCGTTTCGGCTCCCGCCCCCCAGTCCGGACGAGACAGCAGCTCGCCGCCTGCGCCGCGCTGGTAGCGGTTCACCGTTCCCCCGTTCTGCTTCTCCGTCAGCACCTGGCTGCCGTCGTACTGGTAGTCGGTGCGCACCCCGTCCCCAGAGTTCGCGCCCCCGCTGGGGCTGGCAACGCGGAAGGCGCGTCGCCCCAGCGCATCGTAGCCGTAAGAGTAGGCCGGAAAGTTGGCGCCTGTGTAGATTTGGGCGATCTGCCCCTCGTTGGTGGAGTACGGGTAGATCCAGTTGCCCCCCCGCCGCCGCCCAATCAGGCTGCCTGCCGCATCGTATTGGTAGACGCTGTAGTTGTTGTCCCCGGTCACCTCGTCGTCGGTATCGTAGGAGTAGGTCGTTGTAGTGCCGTTGATGGTCTGGCTGGTGCGGTTGCCCACCCCATCCACCCCATAGGTCGCATTGCGGGTTGAATTGCCCGCGCGCACCTCGCTGGTCAGGTGGCCCAGCGGGTCGTAGCGCCACGCCACGTCGGCAACTTTGACCCCATTGGCGCCTCCATAGCCGTACTCGCCGCTGCCTACCTTTTGGCTGTCCGTGTTATATTGGTAGGAGTAGCCGCTCAGGTAGGTGTTATGCGGATCACGGTTGATGAGGCTCGTCAGCCGCCCCGCCGCATCCCAGCTTTTGGCGGCGAGGTTGCCCCAGCCGTCGTTGACCGCGAGCGCATTGCCGTCCTGGTCGTACTGGTAGTTGGTCGCGACCCCGCTCTGCGATGACTGCGCCAGCTCATCGCGATGCGTGTAGGCGAACGAAGTCACCTGCCTGTCTGCGTCCGTGGTCGCCGACAGCAGGCCCTGCTGCCCGTTCCCATCGTAGGCGTGCTGCACTTGCATCACGCCGTCCCTGTCTTCCTCCGTCATTCGCCCGTCTGCATCATACGAGCGCGTGTAGTGGCCCGCCGCGTTGGTGAAGTCGGTCAAGTTGGAATCCAGATCGTAGGCGAATGTTTTGTTGCCGTCGCTGCCCGGATACTGGACGGACGAGTACGTGACGCTTGTGGTTCGGTTCCACTCATCCAGGCCATAAGTGGCCGTGATGGGGGCCGGGCCGCCGGGATTGAGGCCCGGAGACGTGCGGCTCGTCGCCACCCCGTCGGCGTTGTACGTCCAGGAGGTCTTGTTTCCAAGCGGCGTGGTCACCGTTTGCAAGTTGCCGCTGCCGTCATAGTCATAGTGCGTATGGTGGTTGTTGGCGTCGTACTTGTCCGTCACCAGCCCGTAGGTGGACGCGCTGACGGTGAACGTCGTAGTCGCTTTGACGTTGTTGCTTGCGTCTTTGTTCTGTACCTGCGTCAGGTTGTCATTGCCATCGTAGGTCAGCACAGACCACTCGCCGCCCGGCGCTTTGATCGTCAAGGGTTTGTTGTGGCCGTTGTAGCTCACCGTGACCTTGTTGCCGTTGGAGTTCTCCGGCGTCGGCGGGGCCTGAGCCGTCAGCACGTTGCCTTTGCCGTCAAAAGTATATTTCCAATAGTTGCTGCGCTTGTCCTGCACCGTCTGCGCGTTGTTGTTGCCATCGTAGCTTGAGAAGTTCTGCGAGTAGCCAAGCGCGTGTTGCCCAGGCCGTCGGCTGCCGGCCACTCTCCGTTGCGGCGCACCAGGCCGCCCGGCCCCCACAGGTACTGGCTGGTGCTGCCGTTGGTTGTTTCCGTCAGCATCTGGCTGCCGTCGTACTGGTACTGCGTTGTCACGCCCCCACCTGGCGGCTTGTGCGGCAGTCTTATGGCTTGATAGTTGAGAACGTAATGATCTGCGGCTTGGCTTTGCCTGCGTGGCATACTGTAAGCGTTTGCACAGGCTTTTGCAGTAGGGCCTCAACATCAGATAATGGCTTACCCGCGACCGAAATACCGTTGACGAACCGCAACTGATCGCCTACAGCTATGCCGGATTGGCAGGCTACTGAAGAACTAAGAAGCGCCTGAACGTACAATGATGGTTTTGATTTTGGCCTGCTTAGAGCAACTAGGCGAAAGCCTGGACGTAAATATGCGGCAGGGTCGTTGTCGCCTTTACGAGCGATCCGTAAGTTTGCTTTAACACCGTTCATGCGCTGGATGGCTAAGTTTGCTTCTGTTCCGGCGTATCCATTCACTAGCGGAGGTACGAAGTCAAAAGCAAAAGGTTTGAGGTCTCTCCCGTCGCAACGCAGTAATTCATCACTGGTGCGCAATCCTGCTTGCTGTGCCGTTGAGCCGACTCGGACATCAGAAACGTAATACTTACCGTTCCGCAACGCCAGCGAGACTCCAATGTTACCCATAATGACTTCGCGGCCCGTTTGGGAAGTTGGTTCTAACCAAAGCTGGGCGTTGGTGATGTCCAGCGTGACCCGAAAGCGGGACAGCATGTCGAGACCAAGACTAGGTTCCTCTTTCGGCCCCAGCGATCCAATCTCTACACCATTAAGTTCCACACTTCCGAGGCGGAACTTTGCGACCAACGCGCTTTCAGTCAGTAGCGAGCCTGCCGCAGTAAAGCGATTTACGAGAAATCCTGCGATAGGCGCAAGTCGCTCTATTGCCTCTGCAGGAAGGTATGTGATGTCGGCACCGGTATCCAGCATAATGTTCAGGTCAGGTCCACCCGCCAGCGGAAGTTTCATGTAAGCGCAACTGTTTGAGCCTTGAGTCAGGTTAAACGTGATTGCATCGCTGCCTTTTGTGGGGTGTGAGGGGGTGGGAAACACCGACATGATATGCTGGTTGAAATCAAACTGAGCCGTAAACTGTGCCAGCACTGGCAAGCCAATAAATCCGGCAATGCGGTCTGAGGCAGCACACATGGCATTATGCTTTGCTGCCGCGCCAACTAAACTGCCTACGAATGCTGTTGTTGGATCAACCGCTACCCTCTTGTACTGTCCAACGGCATGCAGACTGAGTTCATGTAATGGTGCCGCCTTGACCTTTGCGCCGCCGGGATTAAGGAAGTACTCTTTTCCAGAAGGTTTAAGCCCCATCTCTGCTGCCGCCCATGAGTCAATAAGAATGGGGATACTCATTCCCGTGTCTAACGCAAATCGGAAATGTTTCCCCGTACCCACATCGGCCTGTACGATGATTAGGGGCATCGTCAATGAGTCATAGGTAAACGGAACACGGATGGGAAATGCCCGATTTTGACTTGTTGGAACCGTTTCCGAAGACGGAGGGATAAGAGGTATTTTTTGGGAAATAGCTTTGCTGGTGGTGGTAAGTGTCACTAGAATAGTAAACAAGGCTAACCAGTACGCAACACCAAATTTTATACAGATTAGTTGCTTCGGGATCATTAGAATTTGTCGCCTTAGCTGTGAATCGGAACAATTGCAAGTAGAGCGCCGGGTATATTATTATCAATCTTCCCGGCGCAGCATCTATAAACCGTTCATTAGTGGTGTCCTGTGAGGTTGATAGGAAACCCTATGCCCAACTCTCCGCTGAGGTTACCCGGAGAGAATGTGCCGTTGTTATTTAACGTTGTCCCAAATTTAGTGTTGAGCGTCCCCACCACACCGCCTGAGAGCTTGAAAACCGTAATTCCGAGTGTAGCCCCAAGTGCGATTTTTCCATTAGGGCCAGGAGCGATAGTCAACTTGCCTGAGCCGTCACCTACCTGACTGGTGTTGCCTGGATGACCAGTTGCGCCAGCCCCCGCAGTCCCACTGTTGCTG
>JAABUQ010009295.1_pt1 | contig 13357 bp, 7 predicted proteins | sample 5560001 | NCBI WGS metagenome assembly JAABUQ01 (sample SAMN10711888, study PRJNA513371) | rock metagenome | isolation source: Antarctica rocks | place: Antarctica: Victoria Land, Finger Mt nord | collected 2015-12-18 | reverse complement strand
GCAGGCCGAGCGCGATCGTGGCAAGCGCCGCGCCGCCCCAGTCGAGCGTCGCGCCCGGTCGCTTGTCTTGCGTGTCGGCCACGAACCGCCAGGCAAGATAAGCGGCCCCGAGCGCGATCGGCACGTTGATGAGGAAGATCGCCCGCCAACCGACCGCGTCGACCAGCCAGCCGCCAAGCACGGGGCCGAGCGCGCCCGCGAGCGCGCCGACGGCCGCCCAGGTGCCGATCGCGCGACCACGCTCCTCGCCCGAGAACGCGGCGCCCAAAATTGCCAGGCTGTTGGGCATCAGCAGCGCCGCGTCCAGCCCCTGCAACCCACGCCCCGCGAGCAGCCAGCCGAACGTCGGCGCGCCCATGCAGACGAGCGAGGCGGCGGTGAACAGCGCCAAGCCGATAAGGAACAGCTTGCGTCGACCGTAATGGTCCCCTGCCCCACCGCCGAGCAATATTAGCGCGCCGAGCGGCAGCAGATAGGCGTTGATCGCCCACGGCAATTCTGCCGCGCCCGCGTGCAACTGCTTGGACAGCGCTGGCAATGCGACATTGACCACCGAACCATCGATGAACGCCACACTGGATCCCAGGATCGAGGCGGCTAGCGTCGCGCGCGGATGCGTTGTTTGAACCTGGTTCGCGGATTTAGCCTTCGCTTGGCTGCCGACCGTTCCGGCCTGCTCGGGTAAATTCCGCATGAACGCGAACATGGGCGAGAGAGGATGATCCGCAACGGTAACGTCAACACTGGAACGCGAACGTCTACGTTGCGGATACGTGACGAATGTTGCGCTGCGACCTTTTTGCCTTAACTGCACGTTACCAGACCAAGGAAATACGCCAAGGTGCGATCGAATACTGACGCTCCCGCGCGATCCACGGGCCTAATCGCAACGTTGGCTCTCGCCTTGACGGTAGCCGCGTGCGGGAAAAAGGCCGAGCCGCAAAAGGCTCCTCCGCCACCCACGGTCGGCGTCGCGGTTCCGCTCCAACAATCCATTGTCGACTGGGACGATTACGTTGGGCGATTTGAGGCAGTGAAGTCGGTCGAAATCCGGCCGCGCGTGTCGGGCACGCTCGAAGCGATCCACTTCAAGGACGGCGATTTCGTCTATGCCGGGCAGATACTGTTCACCATCGATCCCCGTCCGTACGAGGCGACGCTGCAGCAGACTCGCGCCGCCGCGCTGCGGGCGCGCGCGACGCTGGCGAACGCGCGCTCGCAACTCGCGCGCGGTGCGCGGCTGCTGCAAGCGCAGGCGGTGGCGAAAGAAGAATACGACACCCGCGCCGCCACCGTGCAGACCGCCGAGGCCGATGTCGCCTCGACGGACGCGAACGTGCGCGCGGCCGCGCTCAATGTCGGCTTTACCCAGGTACGCTCGCCTGTGACGGGCCGCGTTTCGGACCGCCGTGCCGACATCGGCAATCTGGTCGGCGGCAGTGGCGGTGCCTCGCCCGGGGTGACTACGACTGGCGGCGCGACGACGACGCAAACCACCAGCCTGGGTGCCAATACAGGCAGCGGCGGCACGTCGAGCGATGGATCGCTGCTGACCACGGTAGTCGCGGTCGATCCCATTTACTTCACCTTCACCGCGTCCGAAGCGTTGTACCTGAAGTACGAGCGGCAGAACGCGGCGGGCACGCGCACATCTTCGCGTGTCCACCCTAATCCGGTCCAAATCCGTCTTCAGGACGAACCCGAATACCGCATCAAGGGTCACATGGACTTCGTCGATAACGCGATCGACGTCGGCTCGGGAACGATCCGGGGCCGCGCGCTCGTGCCCAACGCGGACCACTTTCTCACGCCGGGCATGTTCGGCCGGATGCGGCTGCTCGGCAGCGGTGCCTACACTGCGCTGCTCGTGCCCGACGGCATCGTGCAGACCGATCAATCGCGCAAGACGGTGCTGGTCGTCGGCTCCGACAACAAGGCCGCGTCGCGCGTGGTCGAAACCGGGCCACTCATCAATGGGCTGCGTGTCATTCGCAAGGGCCTGAAGGCGAACGACCGCGTCATCGTCAATGGCCTGCAAATGGCGCAAGCGGGCAAGCCGGTTAAGGCGAAGCTCGAGAAAGTGGTCCCGCCCGAGCCCGGCACGAGTGCGCAGGAAGCCGCCTACACTACTCCCGAGTCCTCCGAAGCGACCGCCGCTTCGGGTGGACGTTAACGCGTGAAGCTTAGCCACTTCTTCATCGACCGGCCGATCTTCGCCGGCGTGATCGCGGTCCTCATCACGCTGATCGGCGGCTTCGCCTACTTCGGTCTGCCCGTCGCGCAATATCCCGAGATCGTGCCGCCGACGATCGTCGTCACCGCGACCTATCCCGGCGCGTCGGCGGAGACGCTGGCGGACACTGTCGCCGCCCCGATCGAACAGCAGATCAACGGCGTCGACAATATGCTGTATCTGAGCAGCTCGTCGATCGCGTCGGGCACGGTAACCATTACCGTAACCTTCAAGCTCGGCACCAACCTCGATACCGCCCAAGTGCTTGTGCAGAACCGTGTCGCCACCGCGCTGCCGCGATTGCCCACCGAAGTGCAGGCGCTCGGTGTCACTACGCTAAAGAACTCGCCCGACTTCCTGATGGTCGTGCATCTGATCTCGCCTAACCACACGCTCGATCAGCAATATATCTCCAACTACGCAACGCTGCAGTTGCGTGACCGGCTCGCGCGCCTCGACGGCGTCGGCGATGTCCGCATTTTCGGCGCGCGCGATTACGGGATGCGCATTTGGATTGATCCCGAGCGCGCCGCCGCCGCCAATTTGACTGCGGGCGACATCGTCAATGCTCTCCGCGCGCAGAACGTGCAGGTCGCCGCCGGCGCGATCGGGCAACCGCCGTTCACCAAGGGCGCGTCCGCCTACGAGCTCAACATCCAGGCGCTCGGCCGCCTTACCGAACCCACCCAGTTCGAGGATGTAATCATCAAGGCGGACAACCAGCGCATCGTGCGCGTCCGAGACGTGGCGCGGGTGGAGTTGGGCGCGCAGGATTACCGCGTGAACAGCTATTTGGACGGACAGCCTGCGGTCGCCATCCCGCTGTTCCAGCGCCCCGGATCGAACGCGCTGCAGGCGGCTAAGGACGTGTTCGCCACGATGAACGAAGCGAGGAAAAGCTTTCCGCCGGGGTTGGATTACAAGGTCGTCTATAATCCGACTCAGTATGTCGCGACTTCGATCAGCGAAGTCGAGAAAACGCTGTTCATCGCCATCGGCCTGGTCGTCGTGGTGGTGCTCGTCTTCCTCCAATCCTGGCGCGCGGCGATCATCCCGGTCGTGGCAATCCCGGTGTCGCTTATCGGCACGTTGGCCGTGCTCGCCGCGCTCGGTTTCTCGCTCAACACGCTATCGCTGTTCGGCCTGGTGCTCGCGATCGGCATCGTCGTCGACGACGCGATCGTGGTGGTCGAAAATGTCGAGCGCCACTTGGAAGAGGGCATGAACCCGCGCGATGCGGCGTATTTGTCGATGGACGAAGTCAGCGGCGCGTTGATCGCGATCGCGCTGGTGCTGGCGGCGGTGTTCGTCCCCACCGCGTTCATATCGGGCATTTCGGGCCAGTTCTATAAACAGTTCGCGGTCACCATCGCCACCGCGACGATCTTCTCGCTCATAATTTCGCTCACCCTGTCCCCCGCGCTCGCCTCGCTATTGCTCAAGCCCAAGAACAAGGACGGCCAGCGCGGCATCGTTGGCCGGGCAAGCGACTGGTTCAACCGCAACTTTGCCCGCCTCGGACGCAATTACGGCAACGCCACCAAGCGCCTCGTACGGGTGCCGCTGATCGTCGGCGCGGTCTACCTCGTTCTGATCGCGCTCGCCGTATGGCGCTTCGCCGCCACGCCGGTCGGCTTCATTCCCGCGCAGGACCAGAGCTATCTCATCAGCGCGATCAATTTGCCCGCCGGCGCGAGCTTGGCGCGAACGGACACGGTCGCACGGCGGCTCGAGCAACACATTCTGAAAACGAAAGGCGTGTCGCACACGGTGATGTTCACCGGCTTCAACGGCGCGACGTTCAGCAACGCGCCCAATGCGGCAACCATCTTCGTTACCGAAGCGAGCTTCGACGACCGCAAGGGCGACAGCAATCTAACGGGCGACAAGATCACCGCCACGCTTCGCAGTGAGGTCGCCAAGGACGATGAGGCGATGACGCTCATTATCCCGCCGCCGCCGGTACGCGGCATCGGCACGGGCGGCGGCTTCAAGATGCTGATCGAGGACCGCTCGGGTCGCGGCTACACCGCATTGGAGAAAGTCGCGCAATCGGTCGTCGGCCAGGCAAACGGCGGCAAGTCGATCGGCCCGACCTTCACGCTGTTCAATACGCAAACTCCGCGTATCTACGCCGATATCGACCGTGAAAAGGCCTATTACCTGGGCGTCCCCGCCGACAACGTGTTCGAGGCGTTGCAGGTCTACATGGGCGGCACGTTCGTCAACGATTTCAACCTGCTCGGCCGCACGTTCCAGGTCACCGCGCAGGCTGATGACCCATTCCGTCAGACGCAGGCGGACATCGCCAACCTGAAAACTCGCTCGAACACGGGCTCCATGGTGCCGATCGGTTCGGTGATCAACTTCCATAACGAAACCGGGCCGTACCGCGTCGTACGCTACAATTTGTATCCCGCTGCCGAGGTGCAGGGCGATACCAAGCCCGGCTTCTCCAGCGGCCAAGCGCTCGCCGAAATGGAGCAGATCGGCGCGAAATTGCCGACCGGCTTTGGCTACGACTGGACCGAACTCGCCTTCCAGCAGCGGCAAGCGGGCAATACCGCGATCCTGATTTTTGGTGCCGCGATCGTCTTCGTTTTCCTGCTACTCGCGGCGCAATACGAAAGCCTGACATTGCCGCTCGCGGTCATCCTGATCGTGCCGATGTGCCTCTTGGCGGCGTTGCTGGGCGTAAACTTGAGGGGATTGGACAACAACATCCTGACCCAGATCGGGCTGGTGGTGCTCGTTGGCCTCGCCGCGAAGAACGCGATCCTGATTGTCGAGTTCGCGCGTCAAGCCGAGGAACAGCAGGGCAAGAACAAGTGGGAAGCCGCGCAGCAGGCGGCACAGGAGCGGTTGCGCCCCATTCTGATGACCAGCTTTGCGTTCATTTTCGGCACCATCCCGCTCGCGGTGGCCTACGGCGCGGGTGCGGAACTGCGCCAGGCGCTCGGCACGGCGGTGGTGTTCGGGATGCTCGGCGTGACCATCTTCGGCCTGCTGTTCACCCCGGTATTCTACGTCATTACCCGCTCGCTCCAGGATTGGGCGACGGGCAAGAACAAGGCGGGTGCGGCCAAGCCGACCGGGGGCACAGGCGGTAGGGGTGACGATCAGCGGGACGACAGTCCGGGCTTTCACCCGGCGCCGCTCCCGGTCCCCGCCGAATGAGGCGTTGGCCCGCCGCCGCCGCCGCCGCGCTCGCAGCGACGCTGCTCGGGGCGTGTCACGTCGGCCCGCACTACGCCGCGCCGACCACGCCCAGCGCCGCCGCGCCGCGCTTTATCGAGGGTGCGGGCTTCGCGGGCGCACGGGCGACGCCGACCAACCCGCGCTGGTGGCGGCTGTACGACGATCCCGTACTCGATTCGCTTATCGCCGACGCATTTGCCGCCAACACCGATTTGCGTATTGCCTATGCGAACGTCGCCCGCGCACGCGGATTGTTGCGCGAGGCACGCGCCGACCGCTTCCCGAGCACCACCGCGAACGCCGGCTACACGCGCGGCCAAAGCTCCACCGCGTTCGGCGGAGCGAGCGTGAGCAGCGGCACGGGCGGAACGGGAACAGGTGGAACGGGAACGGGCGGAACGGGCGGGGGAACCGGCACCGGCGGCACTGGCACCGGCGGAACCGGCGGCGGGACTGGTACTGGCACCGGCGGAACGGGTACTGGCGGCACCGGTACGACCGCCGTGACCAGCGGCGGGCGCGACTACAGCTTGTTCGATCTCGGCTTCACGGTCAGCTACGAACTCGATCTGTTCGGTCGCGTTTACCGCCAAATCCAGGCCGCGCGCCGCGATGTCGAGGCCGAACGCGGGCTCGCCGACCAGATGCGCGTCACGGTCGCCGCCGATACCGCCACCGCCTATATCGATTATTGCGCGAACGCGGTGCAGGAAGCGGTGGCGATCCGCACGGTCACCTTGCAGGACCGCACCATCCAGATCACGCAGGCGGCGCTCGACGCGGGCAGCGGCACGCGGCTGGATGTCGAACGCGCGCGCGCGCTGCGCGAACAATCCGCCGCGACGATCCAAACCTTCCGCGCCGCCGAAGCCGCCGCGCGCTACAGCCTCGCCGCGCTCACGGGACGCGCCCCCGCCGATCTTCGGCCCGAGGCGCTCGAATGCAGGCGCGTCCCCGCCCTCGCGCAGCCGATCCCGATCGGCGACGGCGCGGCGCTAATTGCGCGCCGCCCCGACGTGCGCGCCGCCGAACGCACGCTCGCCGCCGATACCGCGCGCATTGGGTTGGCCACCGCCAGCCTGTATCCCACGATCTCGCTCGGCGGGTCGGTCGGGCTGACGTCGGGGTCGGCGCGCCGGCTGTTCTCGGGTTCGGCGCTCCAATATTCGGTCGGGCCGTTGCTGTCGTTCACTTTCCCCAACCAGGAAGCCGCGCGCGGCCGCATCCTGCAGGCGCAAGGCCAGGGCGCGGTCAGCCTCGCCACCTTCGACCGCAACGTGCTGACCGCATTACGCGATACCGAAACCGCATTGTCCGCGCTCGCCCGCGAGCTTGATCGCCGCCAGGCGTTGACGCGAGCGCGCGACGCTGCGCGCAGAGCCGCCGAGCTCAGCCGCTTGCGCTTCACCGAGGGCATCGACAATTTCCTGACCGAATTGGACGCCGACCGAACGCTCGCCACCGCCGAAGCCCAGCTCGCCCAGTCCGAGCAGTTGGTCGCGCAGGATCAGGTCAGCCTATTTCGCGCGCTCGGCGGTGGTTGGGAGGACAGCGGCGATACGCGCGGGGACGGCAAGCCCGTGTTCGATGGATCAAAGCGACCGATCAACTGAGGCAGCGCCACTTCCTGCGTTGCGCAGCCGCCAAAGCGGGCGCGGGCGTCGCCTTCTTCGCCCAATATATCAACGAAGCCCATCGCGGTCCGGTCCGGCGATACCCACCAGCTATACGCCTGCGTCGGGGCGTTGGGCGGGTTGCACAACACCAAGCCGCCGCCGCTAACGGGCGCGAACGGCTCGGCGAGGCCGGCGCTGGTCATCCCGTACAGACCCGTCGGCCCGACCGGCCCGTTGGGCGCGAACACGCTCGATGGGGTCGACCAGAACAGGTGGGAACGGCCGTCCCACACCAAGATATGCGGCCGTTCGAGTTCGTTGTTGAGGCTGTCGGCCGAGACCAGCGGTGCCATCAGCGTCCACCGTTCGAGGCTGGCATCGTCGGCGCGAGCCAGCCCGACCGCGCCGTTGAACGCGCTCGCCGAGCGGCCAAGCGAGGCGGCGAACAGCAGATATGCCCGACCATCCGCCGGATCGCGGAAAAATCCGGGATCGCGAAATGCCTTGATCGTTCCGACTGTTCCTTCGGCCTGAGCGGCGGGATCGTAGAGGTCGCCGTCGCTCGCGACCGATTGGAGCGGCAGGGTCCAACCCGAAAGCACACCATCCGCCGCCAGCGCCGCCCGCGTCTGGAACAGGCGCTGCTCATAGGTCGGCCTCGCCTCGCCCCGCCGCCCCGTCGCGGTGAAGAACAACGTCAGCCGGGTATGCGCGCCGTCGACGATTGCCGAACCCGACCATTCGCGGCTGCCCGGACCAAAGCCGTCTGGCAGCAGCGCGCCACGGTCGCGCCAAGCGCCGTCACGCCCGCGCCACAGCAGCCGGATGCGCGCGCGGGCGTGACGCAGCACCGGATCGCCCTCGGCGGGGGCGGACAACGCCATCCACAGCGCGCCGCCCGCGATCGAGGCGACACGCCCGTCCTCCTCCTGCACCGGCCAGAAGTCCCACAGGTCGAACCCCGGCACCGGACGAGTACAATCGCCCATGTCGATGAGCGGCATCGCGGGCAGCGGTGCGTCTGCGATGCGCGCGACATTGGTCGCGCTCCACACTGACGCGCCGGGCGCGATGCCTGGCAGGCCCGCCGCCTCGGCGGCGGTACGCAACACTAGAAGTCTAACCGCACGCCGACCGTCGTCAAACGGCCGAGGATCGAGCGCGCCTCGCCCACTCCCGCGCCGTTCGCCGCCGGGATGCCGCCATCGACTTCGGTGATGCCCACCACGTTGAACAGGTTGTCGACGTGCGCATTCAAATGGACGCGCTTGGCAACCGCGAACTCCCCGAACAGTCCCACGGTGGTGAACGCGGGTTGCTTGACCGTGTTCGACACGTCGGTGAACGAACTCGATGTGCCGACGATCGTCGCGCCGACAGCTATCGGTCCGCTCGTGTAGGTCGGGCGGAGCTGGTAAACCCATACCGCCTGACGCTGCGGCCGATGGCCGATGTCCGTCGGGTTGGTCGCGCCATCGCCGGTGATTTTGGCATCTGTCCAGGTCAGGCCGCCGTAAACCGCGAGGCCATGATAGTTGACCTGTCCTTCGAACTCGACGCCGTACGCCTCGTAATCGCGCGAGAACACGAATAGCCCGTTCGCCGCGTTGATGTCGGTGCCGAACTCGGCGGTGGTCGTGTGGAAGCCGGTCAGCGCGCCCGAGAAGGGACCATAACGGCCCTTCGCGCCGACTTCCTGCTGATCGGCGAAGTTGAGCGCCTGATAGCGTGGCACGTTGCCGTTGGCGTCGGCGGGCAGCACGCGATCGGCGTTGAACCTCGCGCCACGGCTGCCGCGCGCGAAGATCGCGAGCTCGTTGCTGAATTCGTAGTTGCCGCCGAACGAGTAGGATAGATAGCGCTTGGTGTAATCGACTGGGCTTGGCTGGCCGCTGATGACGGTTTTCACCTTCTGCTCGGGTACCGAAATTACCCCATTCTGGTTGACGTCGATCGGCACGCCGGCGCCCGCCGACTCGCGGTAGTTGCCGCGCGCCGACTGGATGTCGTAGCGCAGGCTGCCGTCGAAGGTGAACTTGTTGAACTTCCAGTTGAGGTTCACCCACGGCGCGTCGATCGAATATTGCACGTCGTAGGCACGCACGCAGCAGTCGCCGAACGCACGCGCGTCATAGGCGATCAGTCCGCGCTCGGTCTGCAACGCACCTTGCGCGTTGGTAACGTTCAACAACTGCGCGCGGCCGCCATCCTGCGCGGTCAGCAGGTAGTTCTGCCAATGCCAGTCCATACCGAGATGCTGGCCGGACTTGGTGTAACCCAACGTCACCTGGAAGCGACCGAGATTGTCGGTATCGAACTTCTTGGAAAGCGTGAGATTGTTGGTGAACGTGTTGAAATTGTTCAGCGTCACGTCGAAGTAAACGGTGTTGATCGCATAGCCGCTGTAGGCCGCCCCCGCGTTCGGCCCGCTGGCGAGCGTCACGGTCGATCCCGCGCCGCCGATGCCGTTGCCCAGATCCTGCGCCAAGCCGACGTTCGCGGGATATGGTCCAACGAACCCGCCCGAGTTGATCGCATAGCGGAACTTGTCGTCGAATTGGATGCCACCGCCCAAATCGAACGAGGCCTCCGCGCCGAACGCCTTCGTCACCGCGCGATAGCCGTCCTGCACCGAATCGGTGCCGCGGTTGGCGTTCTTGTCGAGGTAGGTGAGCTGCGACAGCGCAGGCGATTGGATCGCACCCGAGTGCAGATCGAAGCCGGGGATTGACGAATAGGTCGCGTCCTGGCCGTTGCGGTTGATCGCGACCGGCACTGGCAGATACACCGGCGTGCGGTCGTCCAAGAACTTCAAGTCGAAGCGGATAAAACCGTTCTCGAATTGGCGCGTCAGATTGGCCTTGAACTGGCTACCGTTTTCGCCGGTCAGCCCGGTCTTTTTGGGGCCTTCGCCGTAGTGGTAGAAGCCGCCGACGTGGAAGCGCCAATCGTCGCCCAGATGCCCGCCGTAATCGAAATCGAGCCGCGTGCGGTCGAAGTCCACGCCGCGCGTTACCTGCACCGCGCCGCCGTCGGTCTCGCCCGTCTTGGTGACGAAGTTGATCACCGCGCCCGGCGCGTTGTCCGCCGCCGTCGAGGCCGAACCGCCGCGCACCACCTCGACCCGCGCGACGTTGAAGTCCGCCTTGAGGAACGTGTCCGCCGTGCCGAAGGCGATGTCGCCGAACTCGAGGACGGGGATGCCGTCCTCCTGGAATTGCACGAACTTCGCGCCGCCCGACGCAACCGGCAGCCCGCGCACCGAAATATTGGCATTGCCCTCGCCGCCCGAGGCTTCGGAGCGGATGCCCGGGATGTTGCGTATGAGGTCGGCGGCGCTCTGGGGGGCGAGCTGCGCGATGGTTGCGGCGTTGACGCTCGACACCGAAATGGACGTGTCGATCTTGCGCTCGGGGCGCACGGTGCCCGTCACCACGATCTCCTCCTGCTGCGCGCCGCTATCGTTCACCGCTACGGGCGAAGTCGCCGCGCTGGTGGTCGCGCCCGGAGGTCCGGCTGGAGCGGGGGTATTCGGCGCGGACTGCGCCAACGCGGGCGCGGCAATCGCCGCCAAACCAACACCGAGCAGAAGGATCGTGGACGTGCGCATACGCTATTCCCCAAGGGCCGCCGGTTAATTCCGGCTTGCGAACGCTGCTAAAGTCGAACCCGCAATCGATTGCAACCCGAATCACGCAAACGATTGCGTCCGCAAGCCGACACGCATACGCCTGTGGCTTCTGTGCAACCCGCGTGTAGACGGACCACCAATCGGAGGAAGTTCGTGATCTGGGACAAACCCCGCTTGTCGCTCGCCCGCGTGCTCGAGATGAACATCGGCTTTTTCGGCCTGCAGTTTAGCTTCGGTCTTCAGCAATCGAACATGACGCCAATCTATTACTACCTCGGCGCGCACGATTCGAGCATTCCGCTGCTATATCTGGCGGGCCCGATGACCGGCCTCATCGTCCAGCCGCTGGTCGGCGCGCTCAGCGATCGCACTTCGTCGAAGCTCGGCCGACGCACGCCGTATTTCCTGATCGGCGCGGTCGTGTGCAGCATTTGCCTGTTCCTGATGCCGCTCAGCTCCACACTGATCGCCGCCGCCTCGCTGCTATGGCTGCTCGACGCGGGCAACAACATCACGCAGGAACCCTACCGCGCCTACGTCAGCGACCGGCTCGCCCCCGATCAGCGCCCGCTCGGCTTCCTCACCCAGGCGAGCTTTACCGGGCTGGCGCAGACGCTATCCTATCTCGCCCCCTCGCTACTGGTGGCGGCCGGGTGGAACGCCAACCTCGTCGACGCGAACGGCATCCCGGTCATCACGCGCATCGCGTTTGCGGTCGGCGCGGTGCTCTCGATCAGCACGATCCTGTGGTCGGTTTTGCGGGTACGCGAATTGCCGCTCGCGCCGGCCGAGCGCGCGGCGATGGCGGCGCAACCGCATTCGCTGAAGGCGACGCTCGCGGAGATCGCCGCTGCCATACGCGAGATGCCCGCCCCGATGCGCGCGCTCGCGCTGCCGATGCTTTGCCAATGGTATGCGATGTTCTGCTACTGGCAATATATCCCGCTGGCGCTCGCCCGCTCGTTGTTCGGACACGAGCACGGCCCCGCCGACTTGCGCGACGCGACACTCGCCAATGGCCAGCTCGGCGGCTTCTACAACTTCATCGCCTTCGTCGGCGCGTTCGCGCTCATCCCGCTCGTCCGCCGCTTCGGCGCGCGCCTCATGCACGCCGTCTGCCTCACCGCTTCGGGCTGCGCGATGCTCGCCGTCCCGACGATCGCCACCAAGGCGTGGGTGTTCGTCCCCATGCTCGGCCTTGGGCTGGGCTGGGCGAGCATGATGGGCACCACCTACGTCCTGCTCTCACAATCGATTCCGCCCGCGCGCACCGGCGTCTACATGGGCATCTTCAACATGTTCATCGTCGTGCCGATGCTCATCCAAAGCCTGACCGTGCCGCTGTATTACGATGCGCTCCTGGGCGGCGACGCGCGCAACATGCTGCGGCTGGCGGGCGCGCTGATGCTGGCGGGCGCGGTCGCGACCTTGGGCGTGCGAGCCGCCCGTCCCGCGCCGTTACCCGCCTAAGCCGAAACGCGCACGATCAGCTCGGGCGCGAGTGTCACCGACTCGGTCGCCTCGCCGTTAGCCGCCTAAGCCGAACCGCGCACGATCAGCTCGGGCGCGAGTGTCACCGACTCGGTCGCCTCGCCGCCAAGCCGCCGGAATAGATGCTCGACCATCAGCGCCGCCCCGCGCGCCACATCCTGGCGCACGGTGGTTAACGGCGGCGTCGTGTGCGCTGCCATCGTCACATCGTCGAAACCCACGATCGCCACGTCGGCGGGCACGCGCAGCCCGGCCTCGACCACCGCACGGAGCGCACTCATCGCCACCACGTCCGAAGCCGCGACCAGCCCGTCCGGCGCATTGCCGTGCGCCAGCCAAACCGCCAACATCTCGTGCGACTCGGCTGCGGTCAGATGCACCGGAACCAGTTCGGGCGGCGCAACGCCCATTTCGGCACACGTTTCCCGGCACCCACGCCAACGCTCACCAATCTCGGGCACACCGGGATGACCCAGGAACGCGATCCGCCGACGCCCACGTGCGATCAAATGCTGTGCCGCCACTGCTCCGCCCGCCGCATTGTCCGAACCAACCGTACAATAGCGCTCGTTGCGCTCCCCCCATACCACCAGCGGCAAATAGCGCGCGCCGACACGCTCCAGTACGGCGGATTGATTGGACTGGCCGATGACGATCGCGCCGTCGATCCGCCCGCTATCGACCAGCCTGTCCAGCCAGCCCGCATCCGCCGGGATGACGCGAGTCAGCAACAAATCATGGCCACGCGAGGTTAGCGCATCGGCCAAATGGCCTATTAGCGTAATGAAAAAAGGATCGGTGAAATGCTGCCCCGTTTCATGCCCCAAAGGCAGCACCACGCCGATCGCGCGCGAGCGACCCTGGCGTAAGTTGCGCGCGAGCTGGTTGGGCCGGAAGCCGTGCGCATCCGCCAGCGCCGAAATCCGTTCGCGAGTAGCGGCACTTATCGCCAGATTACCCGCGAGCGCGCGCGACACCGTCGAGATCGACACCCCCGACAATGTTGCAAGCTCGGCGAGGTTGGCGATGCCGGGCGCGATGCGGGTGGCCATGCGACCCTGTAGCGCGCCGGGCACGTTAGGGGAACGGCGATCAGCCGATGGTCGCGCCGCCGTCGACCACGATCGTCTGGCCGGTCATGAAGGTCGACGCGGGCGACGCCAGGAACACCGCCGCACCCGCGATCTC
>JAABUQ010009294.1_pt1 | contig 13357 bp, 12 predicted proteins | sample 5560001 | NCBI WGS metagenome assembly JAABUQ01 (sample SAMN10711888, study PRJNA513371) | rock metagenome | isolation source: Antarctica rocks | place: Antarctica: Victoria Land, Finger Mt nord | collected 2015-12-18 | reverse complement strand
GATCCGAGAATATCTCAAGCATCATAACGAGCAGGCAAAGCCGTTTGTCTGGACGGCTACGGCGGACTCGATTTTCGCCAAATTGTCTAAGCATAACCGCGCGAACTCATGACTCAGCACACTAGCGACGCCCAAACAAAGAGTCGCTCCGATGCCACAATGTTGGCAACCGTTTTCGCGCCATTACCATGGACGATACGCTTGGAAGCTACGTAGAACGCAGAGAAATTTGCGGCTACGAGCCCCAAGAGGTACGTCGATCCCGCGACTCTCGCCGCTACACGTCGCTAGAGTGCCGGTCAACAGTCATAATCCTTAATCTGGTGTCACGAGTCGGAAGTTCCATTTTAAACTCGCGAATAACATTCGACCGGTTCTCGGCGCACGATGTTTCGCATGGCGAGCGCGAAAGAGGTACCTTTGTGAAGGCTACCTCGTCCATCTTTACAAGATGCAGGAGCGTACCGGTCTACGCATGGGGCGACGCTACGGCTGCCCACTCGCCGAAGTTCATGTCATTCATGAATGGACGTTCGAACGTGAGTAACGTCGATCGCGGCTGTCTTCTAGCGCTCGTCGTGTTTACAACGGCAATAGGCGGCTTCATACTTATTTCGCCGGCCGACTTCTATACGAGTGTCCCCGGCGTGGCCGCCGCTGGACCCTACGATGCACATCTTATTCGCGACGTGGGGATCGCGTACATGACGCTCGCGCTCGGAGGCGTGTTAGCATTGCGCCATCCCGCAAACGCGCCCGTCGTAACGGCCCTGACGGCAACTTATTTTGTAGGACACGCGATTCTCCACGCGGTTTTAGAAGCGTCTTCGGTACGGCCTTTGAACGCGATGGTTGAGGCGCCCGGCATCTACCTGCCGGCCATTGTCAGCATTACCCTGATGGTGCGCTTTAATCGAACGCCGGCGGAAGCATGAGACCAAACTTTATAGAGCCGAGCCCGCGACGGCGTCCATTTCGGCGCTCGCGTACACCGCAAGCCGCGCGCGCGACGTGATCCCGAGCTTACGATAGACGGATGCCAGGTGCTTCTCGACGGTTTTCGCGCTCACGTTCAGCTGTTCGGCGATGATCTTATTGGAACTACCCGTCGCGACGAGTGCGGCGATCTCGCGCTCGCGGGCGGACAGGCCGTGCCGGTCTACCAGCGTCGCGGCGCGTATGCGCGGCAACGCCGCCTCGCTAGGTGCGCGCTTCGCGAGCCTGCGCAAGTCGCCGGCAGCATTGCACGCGGCGTACACGGCGAGCGCCTCGTCGAGATCGCCTGCTACCTCGAGCGCCGTGGCTTGCAAGAGCGGGAAGCGTAAACGTCCGAAGCCCTCGGCCGCCGCTCGTGCGAGAACGATGCTTGCGTGAGGCGGCCCTTCGCGCCGAATGACGTAGGCATCGAATAAGGCCAGCGCATGGCGTTCGGCCGTCTCGGTCGGCGTGTTCGACATCGTGACGAGCTGGGCGCGCGCGCGCCCGCGGTCTTCCGGCGCGGCGAATCGAGCTGCCGCAAGAAACGTAAAGACGTTTGCGCGAATTCGCTCGCAGTCTGGAATCGAGCGATGCAAAACGCCTCTGGCTTCTTCCAGGCGCCCGCGGCCGACCAAAATCTCGGCGAATCCCGCTCCGCACATCTCTTCGACGGCATCGAGCGCGTCGTCGCCGATCGCATCGTACCACGTATCGCGCAGTCGCTCGTCGCCGAGATGGATCCCCGCAAGCGTCCCCCAGGCGGCAGCATCACTCAGCGTGACGCGATTTTCTGCCTTCGGCGAAACGTGAGCCAACGCGTCGCGCGCGCGTAGCAGGTCGCCGCTCCACACGTAACATCCGGCCGCGATGGCGTACGCACTTTGCTCCGCGTGCCGGTTACGCTCCCGGACCGCCAGCTCGATCGCGGCTTCGAGTTGCTCGCGAGCCGCCTCGTGTTCGCCGAAGATAGCGTAACAGGTGGCGCCATTCATGTGGGCGCTCGAAAGCGCCCCGAATGGGCCACCGGCTGCAGAACGAAGCCAGGCCGCGTGCTCCGTTCGGAACGTTGGTAAGTCGCCCATCGTCATGGCGTTCCAAGCGCTGACGTTATGGAAGCGCAAGTCGACGTCGGCACGCATGGCACGCGCCGCACCGTCGACTTGCGCCAGATGCCGGTTCGATTCGGTTGGAAAGCCGAGCGACGCCGTGACCCACGCGCACCCCAGATGCACGCGATTCTTCGCGAACGTTTCGCCCGAATCGAGCCGTTGCAACATCGCGATGAGGCCGCTCGTGGGGTTCTTCTCCTGCAACGTGTACGCGATGATCGCGACGCGCGCCCGGCAACGCGCTTCTTCTTCGAATTGCGACGCCGCTCGATAACGATCGGCCGCTACGCCGACCGCCTCATGCATGCGCTCGGCGGCGCCGACCGCATAGAAACGATCGGCGAGTTTCTCGAAGATCGCGCCCTGCTCGCACGGACCCAATAACGGCGACTCGAGGGCCCGCCGGTAAAAAACGATTGCGTCATCGTGCGCGTGGACGCTCGCGGCGGCATCGCCCGCCAGCTCGTTATAGCGAGCCGAACGCTCGGCGTCGTGCGCGGCCCACCAATGGTAGGCCAAACCCTCCAAGGTATCGTCCCGGTTTGCCTCCGTTTCGAGTGCGAGCGCGATCCGGCGATGGAGCGGCGCAACTTCCGCGCCGAGGTAGGCGGAATAGATTGCGTCGCGCGAGAGCGCGTGCCGAAACCGGAACGCGTTCGCGTCGGCGTCGATGAGCTGCACGTCGCGCGCGCGCCGCAACGACGACAGCACATCACCCTCGTCGAGCTGCAACGTCTTGACCAGTAACGACAATTCGAACGAGCGACCGATAACGGCAGCGTGAGAGAGCACGCGGCGATCGGACTCGGGGAGCCGGTGCCAGCGCTCGAGAAGCGTGGACCGCACGGACAACGGAAGCTCGCTCGATTCCGGCGCGAGCCCCGGTGCGCCAGAATGACGCTCCACGGCGACCTTGAGCAACTCTTCGGCGAAGAATGGGTTGCCGTCGCTCGTTCCGGCAACCGCGCGTCGGGTGTCGTCCGGAACTCGGTAATCGCTGACCGCTTCATCGATGAAATGTTCCAGCTCGCGGCCGGCTAACGGCGCGAGATCGATGCGACCGGAACGGGCGCCCCGCTCGATCCTGGCAAGTGCGGCGTGCCAGCCGTCGTCCGCCGCCTTTTCCGTGGGGCGGTAGGATACGAGGACGAGCATCCTCATGCTCTCGAGTTTCGGCGCGAGCACCGCGAGCAGTTCGAGCGTGGCCGTGTCGCCCCAGTGCGCGTCCTCAACCACGACGACGATTCCACGTTTGGCTGCCGCCTGCGTGAAGCGGTCGACGATCGCGTCGAGTTGATCGCCTTTGTTCGCGGCAGCGGGCAGCGAGCGCCCTTCGGCGGGCTCGATGCGGGAGAGAACGTCGAGGATCGGGCCGTACGGACGTTGCGCGTGCTCGAGGCACGAGCCGTACGCGACGCGCCAGCGCAAATCGGCGAGGCGCGTGCAGAACTCGGCCATTAACCGCGACTTGCCGATGCCCGCTTCGCCGGCAATAAGCACGAGCGCTCCGCGTGAACGGGACGCAGCGCGCCGCTTCTCGTCGAGATAGTCGAGCTCTTCGGCGCGTCCGATGAAGCGCCGACAAAGCACCGGCCGAACGACCATGCGGCTCTTTCGAATGCTCGCTCACACGAGCCCTGCGTCACATGCAACGTAAGCGAGCCACGCGTTTTGGGGATCCGCCTCCGTGACGCTGCAAACGGACGAGTATCGACACGACGTGCTACGCAGCGCAAGTCGTATCGCAGAAACGAAGCGAAGCTTTCGCAAATGACGGATTTTACGCCGGCCGAGCGCGCCGCGCTGTATCGCGCGATCGCACTTCGTCGCGACGTGCGAGCGGAGTTTCTGCCGGAGGCGGTGGACGCCGGGATGCTCGAGCGCGTGCTCGCAGCTGCGCATCAGGCGCCGTCGGTCGGCCTTTCCCAGCCCTGGCGGTTCATTGTGGTACGCGAGCTCGCAATCCGCCGCGCCGTTCACGAATGCTTCTTGCGCGCGAATGCCGAGGCCACGGCTTCGTACGACGCTGCGACTGCTGCGCGTTACGGTGCATTACGGCTAGCGGGCATACTCGACGCGCCCGTCAACGTCTGCATAACCTGCGACGACGAGCCGGCGCGCGGCAACGGATTGGGACGGCGGACGATGCCTGAGACGGCGCGCTATTCGACCGTCTGCGCCATTCAAAACCTATGGCTGGCGGCGCGCGTCGAGGGCCTGGGCGTCGGTTGGGTCAGCATCGTCGAACCCGCGGAGCTTCGCGCATTACTCGGCATCCCGGATCGTATCGCCGTCGTCGCGTACCTCTGCATCGGACACGTTGCAACGTTCGCGCCCATCGCCGATCTCGAACGCGACCGTTGGGAAGCACGCGTCGCGCTCGCAGACGTCGTGGACTACGAGCGGTACGAAGGCGGCACGTAATCTTTAACGAGCGGACTGCGCAGCGCAGGACGCGACGTACGGCGGCTCGATCCGCCGTCGTGGGACGCCTCGCGAAGCGCGCGAAGTGCCAGCACGTGTAGCATTAACGCCATTGGAACGACGAACGCCGGGATGAATGTGAAGGGATACGTCGCGATCGCGCTCGGCGCGTCGACACGTATCGCATGGACGGCCGGCGACGTCAGGATGCCGCGTACGACGACGTTAGCGAGCGACACCATGCCGGCTAGGTTCCAAGCGATTGCGACGCGTGTGTCGAGCCTACCGACGCGGCACAACGCGGCGACTACCAGCGCGCTAATACCGATAAGTATATCGACATTGCCGCCTTGAAAGGTGATGAGCGCCGGAAGCCGTCCTGCATGCGCGAGCCGATCCAGAAAAACTTCGACGACGACCCGGAGGCTTTGCGCACCGAGCAACAGCCAAGTCGGCACCGCCAGCGCAATGGCGACCCCCGTGCGCGAGCGCGCGAGAAACGCAGTTAGCGCGATCGCCGGCACAACGACGTACGCGATGCCCGGCGGCCGAAGCCCGGCATTGCCAAGCACGCCCGCCGCGCCTAGTCCTCCGGCATAGAGCATCCACGCTGCCAGCAAAACTAGGGCTCGAAGACGTTGCGCGGGCACGAGGAAACGTACGATGCCGGCCGCGAGGACGAGTGTCAGCGACGCAACGAACGCGCCGAAAGCCACGCTTAGCGCCATGCCGCGCTCGCTTCCGCTTGCACTTGGAAGTCTTGGGCTACCGAATCCGCGGAAAGGCGCGGATGCGGCGGCGCGTTCCGGCTCATGCCATACGGGTTCGGATAAATTCCGAGATGCGCAGCAAACCGCAGCAAATCGAAACCGAGATAATTATCGGCGAAATAACCGGGATTGACCACGACGTGCGCGATGCCGGGGAGCATCGAGAACATTTCGTCGACGAGCCAGTGTTGGCGCGTCAGCAGCGCGGGGTGAGCCGGATTGGCGAGCCACTGGCTCAGTCCGACGACCACTTCGAGCTTGGAGCCGCGAGCGGCCACCGCAAACGCGACCGCGCCTTTCATCGCTGCTAATAATTGTTCCGTATCGAATACGTCTGCCGCAACGACCTCGGCGCCCGCGCGAGCGAGCGCGTCGCTGCGGGCGTCGCGTCTATGAACCAGTTCGCGAACGTGCCGGCCGCGACTGAGGAGTTCGCTGACGACCGCGCCACCGGTTTTGCCCGATGCGCCCGTTACGAGAATCAGCTCCATACGGTGATTGCCTTTCTAAGGACGAGCGGGCGGGAGGCGACAAGTTGTATATGCAATTATCGGGCCAAAGGAAAATTTCAAGGGCCTGGGGCGAAATTCATGAGCACCGCCCGTCCCTCTGTTCCGAGCACGCTGAGGGCACTTTGCTGCGCGCTTTCCCAGGCCGGCCACGTCTGCGCGAGCAGGGCGTCGCCGCGGGACGTGATGCGTACCGGAAGGCCTCGACGATCGGAGGCGTCGTGCACTTCTCCAATCCACCCGTTCGTTTGCATAACGCGTAAATTGCGGGTTAAGGTGGACGCCTCGAGACGCATCATTTTGCCGATCTCATTGCGACGGATCGGGCCGGCATACCCAACGAGGGCAAGAAGGCCAAGTTGGCTTGCGTTGATTCCGAGCGAGCGAAGGTTATCGTCAAGGTCGTTGCTGAGTTTGCGTGCCACGAATCTCGCCCGCTGTATTAGGCAGGTCTGGACGATCCTAGTCGCCAGCTCTGCGCCCGTCCCTGTCTGAGCCACGGCGAAATTGTTGCATATACAACGTGTCCAGGTCAAGTCGTCCTTCAGCGGCGCATTGCGCACCTAGCAAGCTCGCGCCCACGTCGAGCATGGCTCGCAGTTGGCGGTCGCACGCCAAGTACGCGATCCCAGCCAGGCTTAGTCGCTGAAGTGGGGAAGCAACGAGCGCCCAGCAAGCACCGTTGGATTCACGTCCTTGCTAAGTGTGATATGGCGCACCGTACGGAAGTGCATTACGATGGTATTGTAAAGGCATCTTTACGTAGCAGAACTCTGCTACACTTTTGAAGGGCACATACAATGCTTCATCTGGCTCTCGTTCATATCAACTTCGCCGCGATTCTGAACGCCGTTCTTCTGGTCATGGGCGGACATACCGCGGGCTCCAGCGGTTAAGTTTCGATGTCGTCGTTGTAGCCAGCCGGGACTCTAGCCGAAAATATAAAAGGTAAGGACACCTTTCCTTACTGAGGTTTTAGGCATGCCTGCGACGGTGACGCGGCTACAGCCGCGCGTTGGTTCCTATCCTGAGGCATTGGCCGCCTTCCGAGCGGCGCGTCTTCGCGCATGCCTTGGGCTACTATACGGACTCGAGTCAACGACGGCAGCGATCTTACGAGCTCGTACGCTTCTGCGACTCGGAGATCCGGAAGCGGCGCGACGAACTCTTGAAGGCCGGACATCGCTCGAATGTCCTAATCGCGGTGAAATTGCGATGCTGCGCGCCGTCGCGCACGATCGCCTCGGTGACCGCAAGAGTTCGGATGATGCGTTCCGTGACGCCTTTGTATATAGTGTCTCCGCGCTCGACGTGGCGCTGGAGGCCGAGGTCGACTTCTTTAGGGGACTTGCTAGTTTCCGTATGGGCGCCCTTGAGGAAGCTCAAGCGGCATGTACACGAGGGCTTGCCACGGCCAATTCAGCAAAGGCAGCGGGCAGAGCCGGTTCTAGTGTGCCGCTTAGTCACGTTGTCTCGAGGCTGCAAGAACTGCTGGGAATCGTCGCGACGGCGCAAGGTCGATATCGCGATTCGCTCGTTTACGCGCGGACCGCACTTAATACACTGGACGCATGCTCGACTCCGGACCTGTATCAGCATGCTTTCGCGCTAAGGAACTTGGCGATCGTCGCATGCGAGTTCGATGTTGTCGCCGACGCGGCAGCAGTAGCAAATCGCGTCTCTTCGTTCGAATGGACGGATGACATTTCTCGGGTCCAATTCGCCGCGTTGGACGTGTTGGGATGGTCTTCGGCACTACACGGAGATATCGTCGGTGCGCTTCGCCTTTTTCGTCGCGCAGGCGAGATCGCCTCAACCGAACCTGAGCGCATTTACATAGCCGTTAACCGATCCATCGTCGCGCGAGAGCTCGGCCACGAGGCAATGGCGCTCGAGGAAGTCGAGTGCGCGCTACGGATCTCAGATCAATATGACTGGCGAAAAGCACCGGGCGATTATCAAGTCGCACTGCTTATCCTCGCGCAGGCCGCTGCCACGCTGACTCCGGCACGAGCTCGACAGACGTTCGATCGCTATACGGGGACGCGTGATGGCATTGACGCGCAGTTCGTGGCCCGCTTCGAACCACGCCTAAAGGCGGAGGAGGCTTTTACGCAGGGCCTCATCCTGCGTGCGGAAGGTCGTCTACCGGCGTCGACGGAGCGCTTCCGCGCTTCGTTCGATATATGGCAACAGATCGGCTTCGAATGGCGAGCGGCGCGGGCCGCGGTCGAGCTTGCAGAGCTCGACGGGGGGGAAGTCTACCGTCTCGCGGTTCGTCGAGAGATCTGCACGCGCCCAGATTCGATCTTCGCGGAACGAGCACGGCTCGTCGCTTAATCTCCGCACTGCTAGTAGCGCCCCGCTTGCGCGGGGTAGAAGGTGGCTGCCGCCGTGAAACGGACCCGCCGATCTTACGTTCCGTAACGTTATTAATATTGGCGTCGCCCTGAAACTCATGGCGGTGAGCTAAAGCCATCTCGGCACTTCTGCACGCCGCGCCCATAGAACCAGCGCGACGGACGATAATCAATCGGTGCGTTCGCCGCGACATCGTAGCGGCTTACTCGTGAAGAGCGCGTCGAGTACGATAACGTCGTCACTTCGTATGCAATACACGGACCTCACAGCCGCTTTACGCGGCTGCTCGCGGTGCGAAGAGTCCGGCGAAGGCCGAGCGTACGTTATAGAATACGACGAACCAGAATGCGGTCGCGGCGAGACCCGGGACGATGCCCGACGGTAGCATCAAGACGTGGAACATCAGGATGTTGACGATGACGGGAGCTAGGAGGACCAGCGCGATCGGGACGTAGCGATTCGCGAGCAGCAGCAGTCCTGCGACCAGCTGCAAGGCGAACGGCAGCAGTAAGTAGTGCGACGACGACATCAGCGTGAAGTAGTCGCGTGCGAAGCCTGGGGGTGGCACCGGTTGCGGAATGAAATGCAGGAACCCGTTGAGTCCGAACACGACGAACATGAGGCCGAGCAGAATGCGCGAGATGAGCGTTACGATCTTCATGCGTCGTTCTTATGCGGCGAAGCGTTCACGAATGGCGTCGATATGCGGTTTGAGGAAGACTTCGCGTTCGATGCCGCCCGACATCAGCGCAGCGGCTCCGCCGGCGGTTAAGAAATCGACGTCGGTAACACCGATGAAACCAAATACGGCGCGCAGGTACGGTTCGACGAAGTTCAACGACAGCAAGGCACCCCCGGGGCCCGTACGTGCCGCCGGAACTGGCGATGAACGTAGCCGTCTTTCCGGTGATGAGACCGACCGGTCCACTTTCTTCGTAACGAAAGGTCTCTTCGACGCGAGCAATCTGGTCAATCCAAAGTTTGAGGGTCGCCGGTATGCTGAAATTATGCATCGGTACGCCGAAGACGCTATGGTCCGCCGCTTTGAGCTCGGCGATCAAATCGTCCGAAAGGCGGAGCGCCGCTTGCTGCTTCGTCGTTCTCGCTCCGGCCGGCGTGTAAGACGCTTGGATCCAATCCGCGTCCAGCGCAGGAATTGCGGCTTTTGAGAGGTCGCGGGTGACGACCGTAGCGCCCGGGTTCGCCGTACGCCACGCTTCCGTGTAGGCTGCGGTAAGATGACGGGAGACGGAACGGTCGCCGAGAGGACTCGTATCGATATGAAGCAGCGTAGGCATGTTGACACTTCCAGCGGAGAGCAGAAGCCGTCGAGGTCGATGGCGACGGGGTGCCGCGTCGCTTCGGCGACACCTGTCGTTTACTCTACACGTGTTGGTATAATGTGTCAATGAGGGATGAGGCGGCGCATGGCATTTCGGAGGATCCCCGGTGCCGTCGAACGCGTACGTTACTGCAGGAGGGCCTGGGCGAACTGATGCGATCGAAGAACTTCGAGCGGATTTCCGTCGCCGACATTGCGGAAGCGGCGGCGGTCAACCGTGCGACCTTCTACGATCACTATGCCGACAAGTTCGCCTTACTCGACGAACTGGTGTCCGCGCGCTTCGACGAACTGCTCGCGCGCCGGGGCGTCGCATTCGACGGTAGCTGCGAATGCGCGCTTTCGGCGACGGTGCTGGCCGTGTGCGACTACTTAGCATCGGAGGCGTGGATGGATGCGCCGGAGCGGCCGCAGGCGCAATCGCACCTCGAAGCGTCGATCGTCGCGGTCGTACGGCGTACGCTGCTTGCCGGCATGCGATCCGATTCGCGCGATAGCCGGACGTCAGCCAGCATGATTGCGACGGCTTCGAGTTGGGCGATCTACGGTGCGGCCAAAGAATGGCTCGGCCGACCGAACCGGCCCAGCTCGACGACCGTCGTCAGCCGCATCGTCGAACTCGTATCGCCGATGCTCGCGCAGGCGCAATGGATACACGACGACGCAGCAGTTACTGCCGCGCACTGACGCCGAGCTTGCACCTGCCGTTGTTCGTAACCGCCGACGTGCCGTTACGAAGGCCTGACGGAATGTGCTGGCGGCATTCGCCGTGGCCAAGGGCACTGGTGCGGGCCCGCTACGTCGTGTTGCCGAGATTTTAGACCGTGTTGCGATGGCTCGCGACCGCAGGCACGACATCAAACGGAAAAGTTAACCGCTTACCCTTTCCAGCCACGATGGCGTCTCGGTAAGCGGCTTCGCACGCAATGTTACCGACAGGCTAAGTCTCGGTATGGGCCCCCGTTACGAGCGGAAGCGCGACCGGTATTCCGTCGGCGTGACGCCGATGGTGCGGAGAAAGGCAAGCCGCATGATGTCGGCGCTCGGAAAGCCGGCGCTTTGCGCGATCGACGCATGCGTATTGCTGGACGAGCATAGTGCGCGCCGCGCCGCCTCGACGCGCACCTCGTTTACGAAGGCGGCGGGCGTTTTGTTCGTTTGCCGTTTGAAGATCCGTGCGAAGTGGCGCGGACTCATGCCGACGCGTTCCGCGAGCGTTTCGACGGTCAGATTTTCTGCGGGACGCTCGACGATGTATCGGCACGTCTCTGCTATCGGCCCATCGTCGCCGCCGGGTTCGTCGAGCCACGCGCTAAACTGCGACTGACCGCCCGGACGTTTCATGAACATGACCAGCGCCCGCGCGGTCGCAAGCGATAGATCGCGTCCGCAATCGTGCTCGACGAGCGCGAGCGCGAGATCGATCCCGGCGGTCACGCCGGCCGACGTCCACACGCGCCCGTCGCGCACGAAAATCGCGTCGCGTTCGAGCCGCACGCGCGGATATGCCGCGGCGAAGCGGTCGCACCACGCCCAATGCGTCACGGGGCGGCGGCCGTCGAGGATAGCGGCCTCCGCTAGCCAGAACGCGCCGATGCAGACGCTCGCCATCCGCTTCGCGTCTTCATAACTCGCGCGGACGAACGCGCGCATCGGCTCGGAGTGCGATCGTCGCCAGGTGATGCCGCCGGTGACGATGAGCGTGTCGAGATCGCCGGGAGCGACGTCGCCGATCCCGCGGGACGCGACGATCTCGACGCCCGACGACGACCGGACCGGCCCTGCTCGTTCGACGATTACCTCGACGCTATACGGCGCTTTCCGTCCCGCACGCGCCGCCAGTTCGGCGGCCGTTGAAAAGACGTCCACCGGTCCGGTGACGTCGAGCAACTACACGCCATCGTACGCGAGAACTGCCATTCGGCGCTGAGCTACGACACAAACTCCCTAACGGCACGAACGATCGCGATCCGCAACGTGTCGCCGAAGGGCTCGTCCGAATCGATCATGCGAGCGGCGTCCGAATCATTCGGCAAAAGGTGCCGCGTAGATAATCTCGTCGAGCGTCGGCAGCACGAGGTCCGGCGTCTGAGCGCGGACATAGGCGTCGCTGATCGTAAATAGCTGCGCCCGCGGCTTGCGGCGCGCGTACGCAAGAAATGCGGCGAGAATCGCTGTTTTGAAGCCGGCGCGCGGCAGCGCGCTAAGGATGTCGTCGCGGCGGGGTTCGGGGATCCGATGCAGGTTGAGTCCGGCGACGTCGGTAGCGGTTCCGTGCGCGAGCATCGCGACGTCGGGTTCGAGACGGACCGGAATCTCGCCGCATGCGTGCAGCGCGATCGCGAGCCAGACCCGTTCGGCCCGGTCGGTCGCGACGCCGCGCTCGCGCAGAAACGTTCGCGCCGCGTCGGCCCCGTCGAGTTCGAACCGTGCTTCGGCGCTCGCAAAGCTTTCGATGAGGCCGAGATCGTGAAACAGCGCTGCAACGAACGCCGCTTCGGTGTCGAAGGGGAGGCCGAGCCGCTCGAGCGCGATCGCGCCGAATACGAAGCTCCGGACGCTGTGGTTGAACAGGTACGGCTCCATCGCATCGCGCGCGAAACGCTCGGCTTCAAGCGCGAGCATTGTCCTTGGAATCGTAACGCCGCCGATGGCGTCGGGCAGCCGAGATGCGCTTATCATGGTCGAAGGGTAATCGGCGGCCGTCGCGTCCGCAATGACGGCGATCCGTCGATTTCGGACAGGGCCGCCGAGCAGCGCCCGTCGGAAGGGCAACGTGCTCATCCAGAAGAGCAGCAGATTGTTCGCCCGGAGCAAGCCGCGATCGGCCGCAGCGAGCGAGTAAAAGATCTGGTGATAGAGCCGACTTAGCAGCTGATTGCGACGGGCATCCGCCGCGGTGCCTACGGACCCCGAGAGCCGTGCGCCGCGGAAGGAAGCCCAGGTTCCGCCGCTAACGGCGCCTGGTAGCGAATTCGACGTCAGGCTGGACGATACAGAAGCCGGCCACCCGCGCTGCGAGTGACCGTCTGGAAAGTGGTGGAGCTGTCGGGGAACCGCCCCCCGAGTCCGAATCGCCGGACCAGCGCTTTCTCCAGGCTCAGTTTCGAATTTGTCTTAGACCGTCGAGCGTTTCGAAACCGAACTCGCGCCGATCGCAGCTCCCTGAATTTCGGAGGGTTCGCAGAGCGGACTTCCCATCCTAGCCGGACTTTATGACGGTGGGCGAGGTAGCTCCGGCGACTCCTCGCGCACCGTCGCTAACCTAGATTAGGCAGCGAGTGCGTAGTTGTTGTTCGCGTGTAAACGCGTTGCGATCGTTTTAGGAGGGCTCGCAACTCCGCCTGCTTACACTGCCCACGGTCTGACTCGTCGAAGCTACTCAGCCCCATGCGCATTGCGCCGGTCGAAACCGGCAGCGACGATTATACCACAATCTCGGCTCTTGGCAAACGCCTCCAAGTCCGGTGTGGTGGAACCATGCGCGACTCAATCTTGGCGCGGCTCTTCGACAATCGGGTCGCAAACCGCATGACGGATCGCTTCCCCCAAGCGCGTCCGGGTAGCGGGTCGGCGTATCATACCGTTTCAATAATCGCCGGCATCGCGCACGTCGTCGTCGACGCCCACCCCAATACAACGAGCTGGTCGAGCAAGTGATAGTCGAGGCAGTCTTTCGCGTAGGCGTCACCCACGGCACGTCGGTCGACCTGAGGATTGCCGCAGGCTCGCCGAGATTTCCACCGCACGGATTTCGGGTCCATCGACCCAATGATGGGCAGCCCTAGAAGATTTCGACGTTAATGGTACGGTACTGCCGGGCCGTCACGTTGCGGCGACTGGCGAGCTCGCGTGTAGGCGACG
>JAABUQ010009293.1_pt1 | contig 13358 bp, 9 predicted proteins | sample 5560001 | NCBI WGS metagenome assembly JAABUQ01 (sample SAMN10711888, study PRJNA513371) | rock metagenome | isolation source: Antarctica rocks | place: Antarctica: Victoria Land, Finger Mt nord | collected 2015-12-18 | reverse complement strand
TGAGTCCGGCGCGGCGCCGTGTCGCCGTGCAACGCCCGTACACGGCGTATGCGCGCGACGAGGCGGCTGTAGTCGTCGTAGGCGGCACCTTGTTGCATTATGCTCCTGTCCAGACGCGCGAGGACGCGTCACCGATCGGGAGAGTCGGCGCCTGTGGCAATGCGTTTCTACACCGGCAGACAGGCGGCCGCGGGTGAGTGTGTCGATGACGGCAAGCGCCGTGGCCGCGACCCCGCGCCGGCTGGTTGTATGGGGCGTATGGCATACGCCCTGGCGCTCCCAGCGAATACGGCTGCGGACACGGACAGTTGCCCTAGCCCCCGCGACGCCGGCGCTTGGCCTCCAGCAACTTGCTGGCCGTGACGGCGGTGGCGCCGGGCTCGGCGGCCTGCTCCACACCGGCGGGAGAGGCGACCGGGGGCGGGGCGCTCTCGCGTCGCGCGGCCGGAGGGCTAGCGGGGGCGGCGCCGGCGGGGGTGGCGCCGCGCGCGCCCGGGCGCGCCGTGAACGAGGCCGATTGCACGAGGGGCCGCGCCGGGGCCGGCGTTGTCACTCCCGGCGCGGGATTCTCCCGTTTCTCCTGGCGCTTACCGCGTTGCGCCCGCAACGCCGAGAGCGGCGCCGCGGAGGCAGCGGGCGCCGGGACACCGGCAGGCGCCAGCGCGCGCCGGCGACGCAGCGCGGCCAGGCCCTCGCGCGCCTCGGCCAGCCCGATCAGCAGCCGCCGCGTGGCGATGTCGACCGGCAGCAGCAGCAGGGCTAGCAGCAGCAGCGGGATGGTCAGCGGGCGCGGGGCGTAGACGGCCGCCAGGTTGTCGGCGAAGCTCGCCGCCGCGTCCGTGGCGGGGAGCAGCGCCCCCGCGCCCGTCGCCGCCGCCGCGCCCACGAAGCCACTGTCCAGGCCGGTGTCGCGGTACTCCGGCGCGTAGGGCACGACCACGCCCGAGCGCAGGGGGTATTTGTGCCCGCCGGCGGCGGCCGTGACGTTCACCACGTAGGCGCCCGGATCCGACGCGGCGACATCGCCCTCGTACTGCCCCGGCGCGGTGGGCTGCAGTGAGAGCGTCGTGGAGCGCCCCTGTTGCGTTGTCGTGGGACTGTCCACGCGCGCGGTGACGGCCGCGCCGAGCGGGAGCCCTGTCGTGGTGACCGTCAGGTGCAGCTTGCCGCCCGCCGGCGCCGAGGAGAGCGAGAGATAAGGGCTCGACTCGGGCGGCAGCACCCACGAGACCATGTTGGCCCACAGCCGATTGCCTCCCGTGCTCTCGATCAGGTCGTGTGTCCAGCGGCCCTGCGCGTCGCTCGTCCAGGCCACGGTGCGGCCCAGACCGTATTGCCACTCGGAGAGCAGTGGGTCGAGGCCGTGTTTAGTGACGTGTACCAATATCCCCTCGGCCAGGGGCTTCTCCGTCGTCGCCACGTAGCCGTCGAGCGGGGCCGCGGGGACGCCGTCGATGATCGATTGCCCGCCGGCGCTCACGGTCAGGGCCTCGGGGACGAAGCGCTCCTCCACGATGCCCGTACGCGCGATCTGCTTGGTCTCCTTGAGGAAGATCTGCGGGATGTTGCTTGGGTTGTCGGCCGGGTAGTAGTGGCCGCCGCCCCACTTCGCGATGTCGGCCATCTCGCCGTAGTCGGCGAAGCCGCCGCCGGCCGCGCCGGTGGCCACGGTCGACACGGTGATGCCGGCCTTGTGGATTTTATGCACGAGCGGATAGTAGTCGTCGGTCGCGTCGCCGTCGCCGAGCAGAATGATGTGCTTGATCTTGGCGTCGCTCTTGCTCAACGTGTCGTAGGCGGCTTGCAGCGAGGGGACGTAGCTCCCGGGGTCGATGGGGCTCATCCCGTCGATGGCCTTGTTGATGGCCCCTTTGTTGGTTACGTATTGCAGTGGCACGACCCAGCCGTTGCCCGGCGCGCCGACCCCGGTGGCGTCGTTGACCTCCACGCGGTCCTGTGGCGTGAGCAACTTGATGACGCCCTCGGCCGCGGCCTTGGAGATGTTGACGTTCTGCTCCGACTCCAGGCTCTCGATGATGACGGCCACGGCCACCGAGGGGGTGTCTTTGCGCCGCGGCAGCTTCATGCTAACCGGCAAGAGGTCGTCGAGCGCGGTGCCGGTGTAGCCGCCGACGCCGTAGCTGTTGGGGCCGCCGATAACCACGAGGCCGCCGCCGCCGTCGACGTAGGAGCGCAGCGGCGAGTGTTGGGGGTCCGCCACCAATTGCGGGTCAAGTTCGTAGGCCGGCACGTCGACGAGCGCCACGGCGTCGTAGCCGCTCAGGTAGGCCGTCGTCGGCTGCACACTCGTGCCCAAGATAGGGCCATCGACCGTCATGCCCTTGGCGCGCAGGGACGCCGCGACGACGGCGCCCTCGCCGGGCGTGCCCTCGGCCACGAGCACATGCGGCGCGCCGCGCACGCGCGCCAGGGCATCGCCGTCGTTGTTCTCGGCGAGCGTGTCCTGGGCCGGCTGCAGCACGACGTGCAGGCGGTGGTAGCCCGGCGACGGGGCGGGCAAGGCGAGAGGGACGGACGTGTCGCCCGCGTCCAAGGAAACGGGGGAGTTCTGGACCAGGCGGCCGTCCTCGTAGACAGAGAGGGAGGCGGTCTGGGCGACGCTGCTGCGCAGGGTCACGGTGGCCGGCAGCCGCGCGCCCTGGCGCAGGCTCGCGGGGGCCTGCACGTTGACCACGGAGGCCTCCGGCCCGGCGGCGGGCGTGAGCCCCACCACGTCGAGGCGGGCGCCCTCGTCGCGCAGCAGCCGCGCCCCCCCCAGCGCGTCGCCCGCGTTCTGCCGCCCGTCGGTGAGCAGGACCACGCGCTTGCGGTAGCCGACGGGGAAGAGCGCTCCGGCCAGGTTGAGCCCCTCCTCCAAGTTGGTGGCGCTGCGGTCGACGAGCGACTGGAAGCCGGTGAAGTCGCGTAGCGCGCCGACCGGCTGCTCCACCAAGGCGTCGGCGCCGACCGACACGACGGCGGCGGCATCATCACGCCCACGCGCCTTGAGGGCGCGGGCGATAAAGGCAGTCTCCGCGTCGGTCGAGCCGGCGATAGAGGCCGAGAGGTCGGCCACGAAGACCGTCGCCTGGCGCGTCTCGGGCTGCTGCCACGTCGCCCCGGCCAGCACGAGGACGAGCGCGCCGAGGATGACGAGGCGCAGGGCCAGGGCCAGGCGGTGGCGCAGCGGCGAGAGAGCGCCCTCGTCGCGCAGCCACAGCCACGCCGCCCAGCCGAGCACGAGCGGCAGCAGCAGCAACAGGAGGGGGGTGGTGAACGTGAGAGTGAACACGACGAGGCCTTCTCTACGGCGGCGCGCCTACCGTCTACTCGCTACTCGCGGGACCAGGATTGCTTATATTGTGACTGTACGCGCGCAATGGGTCAAATAGCGGCGTCGGCGGTATAGTACGGTAAAACCCTTCTCTAGTCGATGGAGTGATCAACGGACCATGCATATCGCCCACACACACCATATCGCCATCTTTACCTCTAACTTCACGCGCGTCCGCGACTTCTACGTCGACACGCTGGGCCTGCCGATGGTAGGCGCGTTCGAGGGACGCAACATCGTCTTCGTCGGCGTCGGCTCGACCGCGATCGAGATCGTCGAGTCCGCCGGTGAGCGCGCGGACAATGGAGGGTGGCGGCACCTCGCCCTGGAAGTCCCCGACATCGACGCCGCCTACCAAGAGTTGACGGCCAAAGGCATCGCGTTCCACGAAACGCCCCGCGACTTCCCGCCCGAGGCGCCCCGGGTGCGTATCGCCTTCTTCCGCGACCCCGACGGTAACGAGTTGGAACTGGTCCAGCCGCTCGGCGCGCGCTATCCATAAGCCCCCACGTCACGTAGACGCGGCTACCGCCAGCCCTGGACGGTCGCGCCGCCGAAGACGCCGCGGTTCACCTCGTCCGTGAAGATAGCGTAGGGGTAGGCCGGGTCGAGCGCGCTGCTCTCGTCCAACGTCTGGAGCTGTGCGGAGGTGAGGTTAATCTCCAGCGCGGCCAGGTTGTCGTGCAGCTGCGCGGGCTTGCTGGCGCCCAGGATGGGCGATATGATGTTCGGCTGCGCCGCGGCCCAGGCGAGGGCGACCTGCGCCGGCGGGCGGCCCACCTGCGCGGCCACCGTCCGCAGAGTGTCGAGCACGCGCCAGTTGCGGACGGTGAACATCTGGTCCCCGAAGGGATTGTCGCCGTTGAGCCGGCCATGGCCGGCGGCGCCTTCGCCCGTGCCCGCGCGGCTATATTTGCCGGCGAGAAAGCCGCCGGCGAGCGGGCTCCAGGGGCAGACGCCGAGGCCGCACGCGCGGGCGGCGGCAGGTGTTCGCGCTCGATGGCGCGCTCGACGAGAGAATACTCGAGTTGCAGGGCGATGGGTCCGGGGATGGCGTGCGCCGTGGCCAGCGTGGCCGCCGTGGCGGCGTACCAGGCGGGTACGTTCGAGAAGCCGAAATAGCGGATCTTGCCGGCGCGCACCAGGTCGCCGAGCGACTGCAGCACCTCCTCGACGGGCGTGACGCGATCCCAGACGTGCATCCAGTAGAGGTCGATGTAGTCGGTGCGCAGCCGGCGCAGCGAGCCCTCCAGCGCCCGATGTATATTCTTGCGTCCGTTGTCGGCGGCGTTGACGTTGCCCGGTTCGCGGCCGTGAAAGGCGAACTTGGTGGCGAGCACCAGCTGGTCGCGCAGGCCGCGATCGGCGATGTAGCCGCCGATCATCTCCTCGCTACGCCCGCCGGAGTAGACATCGGCGGTGTCGATGAAGTTGCCGCCGGCGTCCACATAGGCGTCGAAGATGGCGTGCGAAACGTCGTCCGGCGCGCCCCAGCGCGGCGTGCCGAAGGTCATGGTACCGAGGGCGAGCGGGCTGACGATCAAGCCGGAGCGGCCGAGGGTGCGGAAGGCAGTGAGGCTCATGCAGTGTCTCCTCTAACTGGAACAACGCTCAAGTGGTTTCTTCTATAACGGGGACAACAAGGTCCGTGGAACGAGACGGAAGGCTGTGCGGGAGATCGTGGGCGCGCCGTCCCTCTCCGACGTGCGCCCACGACTGCTAGTGTAGAATTAGGGGACAAAGTTTGATGTGACTGGCGATCCACCCGACCGCAGTCGGCGTTGTTTGCCATGCGACCATGCGGATTGGTCTCTCTCCGCTCCGCTCCGACAGCCCAACCGGGCAGTCGCAGGCTTCGGCGCTGCAGACAATGTCCTCTGAAACAGCCCGCCGGCGCTCAGGACCGCGCGTCCGCTAGCTGCTGGACGCGCGCCTGGCTCCAAAAGTCCAGCATCCATCCAGGGTATTCGGCCGGAAGCTTGCTCACCTCGTCGAGCGACCGCAACTCCTCCTCGGACAGGACGACATCGACGGCCCCGAGGTTGTCATCCAGTTGCTCAATCCGCTTCGTGCCGAGGAGGACGCTCGTGACGCGGGGCTGGTGGAGGAGCCAGGCGATGGCGAGCTGGGCCACGGAAACGTGTTTGCGGTCGGCCATCTCCGTCAACACGTCGATCACGTTGTACGCGCGGTCCATCTCCACGGGCGGGAAGGCCATGGCCGCGCGCCGGCTCCCCTCGGCGCCCTGCCGCTCCCGGCCGAATTTCCCGCTCAACAGGCCGCCCGCCAGGGGGCTCCAGACCAGCAGGCCAAGGCCTTCGCTCCCCAGCATCGGCACGATCTCGCGCTCCACGTCCCGGGCCGCCAGGGTATAGTACGCCTGGAGCGACGCGAACGTCGCCAGTCCGCGCTGCCGTGCGATGCCGAGCGCCTGCGAGATCTGCCAGGCGGCCCAGTTCGAGACGCCGATGTAGCGCACCAGGCCCTGCCGCACGAGATCGTTGAGGGCGTCCAGCGTCTCCTCGATCGGAGTAGCGGGATCGAAGCCGTGCAGTTGATACAGGTCGATGTACTCCAACTGCAGCCGGTCAAGGCTGGCTTTGGCGGCGTCCAGGATGTGGCCGCGCGACGATCCACGCCCGTTCGGACCCGAGCCCATATTCCCGAATACTTTTGTGGCGACGACGACCTCGTCGCGCTTGACCTTCAGGTTTTTCAAGGCCTGCCCGGTGATCCGCTCGGACGCGCCCTCCGAGTACGTATCGGCCGTGTCGATAAAGTTGATCCCCGCCTCAAAGGCGCGGGCGAGCAGGGCGTCCGCGTCGGCCTGCTGCACCGTGCCGACGGCGCTGAAGGCCTCGCTACCGCCGAAGGTCATCGTGCCGAAGCACAACTCCGACACGAAAAGCCCCGTCGAACCCAATTTGTTGTAGCGCATCGATCGATCCCTCCACATGGACGCCCTGCCCCGTCGGGCCACGCCTGGTGAACGGGCGCGGCTCGCTAGGGGCAAAGTAAAAATGCGAACAACCAGTTGGTTGCTCACTGTCGGGAGTGTACCAGGATCAGCGCGAGATGCCAACTAACTTGTTAGTTGTTGTATACTGTGACTATGAAGCGTGACGCCCAATCGACCCGCCAACGTATCCTCGACGCCGCTACCGCCGAGTTCGCGCGGTACGGCATCGCCGGCGCGCGCATCGACCGCATCGCCGACGCGGCCGGCAGCAACAAATCTATGATCTACGCCTACTATGACAGCAAGGATCGGCTGTTCGACGCGGTCTTCGACGCCATCGTTGTCCGCTGCGTGGATGACGTTCCGATCGACGCGCACGATCTCCCGGAGTTCGCCGCGCGCCTCTTCGAGCAGTACCGGAAGCAACCGGCGCTCATCCGGCTCGGGGCCTGGGATTGGCTCGAACGCGGCGGGGAAGGAATGAGGATCGCGGCGGTCGCGGAGGCCAACGAGTACAAGGTCGAGGCGATCCGCAGGGCACAGCGCGACGGCGTGATCAGCGCCCACTTCCCGGCCCGCACGCTGTTCGAACTGATCCTTGCTCTCTCGCAGACGCGCTCCACGACCACGGACGCGGACGCGGATACGACGGAGGCCCGCGGACGCCGCCAAGCCATCAAGGACGCGGTGACCAACCTTCTGCGCGACTAGCGCCCCAACGACGGCCGCCACCCTCATGTACCGAAGCCCGGTCGCGTCCTGGTCGCGCTCATGTTCACGATGAAAGCGTGTCCCATCCGCCCCGTCCACGACGGCGTCTACAGGGTCCTCGCCCACCACGACCGTGTCGCTCGTAGCGCCGCTGTCACTGTCGAGAACCGTGACGGTCCCGCCGTCGTCGTTGCCGATGAAAGCGCGGCGCCTCCTGGTATCCACGGCGACGACCATGGGGTGAGCAACGACCGAGATAGTGCGCAGGACGGCGCCGCTGCCAGTCCACCGCATATAGGAGTGCGACTAGGAGTGCGACAAATGGCGACGCTTGCGGAGGTGTGGCGCTCCGCAAGCGTCGTTATGGTACAAAAACTTGTAACATAGCGGTATGCTACAGAGGGGAGGGGTAGGATATGGTTATTGGACAACCAACAACAGAAGGCGCGCATACAGCACGCCCCGCGCCAACCGCCGGCTTGCGACAGGTGCGCGAAAGCCTGGGCCTGTCTCGGGAACGGATGGGCCGCCTGCTGTCCGTGAGCGCACGGTCTATCGAGAATTGGGAACGCGCCGATCGCTTGCCGCCGGACGAGGGGAAGCGGCGCCTGTTCGCCGCCATCGCCCAAATCCGCGAACTGGGACTGACGGTCTACACCCCCGAGGGCTTCATCACCTTCATGAACGCGCCCATGACGGTTTTCGGCTACCAGACGGCGCTGCACGAAATCGAAATGGGGCGCGTCGATCGCGTACTGGGGGCGTTGGCCGCCGACTACGAAGGCGGTGGGTATTAAGTGGCGCTCGCCGACTATATGCGCCCGTGGTCAGGCGTCGGCTATCGCCACCTGCCGTTGATCGTAAACGCGGATAATGCGCTCGATTTCAGCCGCGCGGACCTGTCCCCCGATAATCGGTGGAACGTGGCCGGCGAGCCCACGCTCTATATCGCCGGCGATGTCGGCCTTGCCATCGTGGAATGGGGGCGTCATTACGAGGAAGACCGGGCGCCTGGCCTAGTCCACGCCGCGGTCGCGCGCACCGTGTATCGCCTGGATGTGGTCGTCGAGCGCGCCATTGATCTGCGCGACCCGCTCCTTTGGGCGGAACTCTCGCTCGCCGACGCGCCGCATTGCTTCCTCGACAAAAGCCTCGCGCGCGCGACTGCCCATTTTATTCGGCGCACGTCGGCAACTCAGGCTATCGTCGTTCCCTCCGTTGCCATGCTAGACAAGCTCGATCGCTGGAATCTCGTATTCTTTCTCGAAAAGCTCTCGTCCGACCCCGCTCTGTTTATCCCGCATGTCACGGTTGAGGGTCCGGTTCAGTGGCGCTAGAATCAAGTGGGCGTTGCTCAAATTAAGCGTCACCACGGCTCCCTGTGGTCGTACTAATCTCGTCCGCTCTAGCGGCGGCGGGCGGCGACGAACCACTCGTAGGAGAGCGCGAGTAGAGCCAACGCCGCGGCGAGCGGCCCCCACTCCACCGGGACCCGCGCCTCTTTCGCGGACGACGCCGGCGCGCGACCCGTCCCGCCGCCACCGCCGCCCGCCGACGCGGGCGCGCCGGACGCCGGTGGGACCGGGAAGAGGCTGACGGCGAAGAGGGTGCGCCGCACGCCGTCGGGGACCGTCTGCGCCACGGTGTAGAGGCCCGGCGCGCCTGTGCCGGTGAAGAGTCGCGCCGCCGCGCCCGTCGCGCCCGTCGCGCCGGTTGCACTGGCCACGTTGGTCGCGCCGGTGGCGGTGTCCGCGCTGATGGCGCTGGTGACGCCGGCGGCAACCTTGGCGCCGTTCGGGACGGTGACGGTCGTGTCGCGGACGCACGGCGGCGCGGGGAGCGGGACGGGGTCGCCGGGGCGATAGACGCCGGCCGAGCCGGCCCCGGCCGGGGCCAGCCAATCGAGCAGATTCTGTATGAAGATGGGGAAGCCGACCGTGCCGCCCCAGGTGCTGTTGTAGGGCGCGAAGGAGAGCACGGCCTCGCGGCGCCCCCCGTTCTGCCCCGCCACCAGCACGGGCTGCCCGTGAGTGCGCAGCGCCGCGTAGCCCCACGACGGCACGGCCAGGCTCCTGGCGCCCCCCACGGCGACGCTGGGGAGCGACGCCGACACGTCCTGCAGCAGCCGGTAGGGGTCGTCGCCGGCCTGCAGTCCGCTGGCCGTGATAGGGCTCTGCACGGCGAGGCCGAGCGGCGAGCGGGCGTTTATGGGTGGGTTGACGGCGAAGACCGGCACGGGGGACAGGGGCAGCTTGGAGGGCAGCCACTCCTCGAAGACGGCCGCGTCTACGCAGCGCGCTCGCGCCGGAGTGTAGGCGTCCGGTGTGATCTCATCCAGGCGCGCGCCGGGCTGGAGGCCGAGCGCCCCCGACAGGTAGATATCGCCCGGCGACGGCGAAACCAGCAGCACGCGGCGCGCGGCCGCGACGGGGACGGCCGCCCAGGCCCAGTCGTCGGCCTCCAAATCGTCCCCGCTGGCGAGGTGGGCGCGTACCGCGCTGGTGTCGGGGGGCAGGCTCGTGCGGTAGAACGTGGTCGAGCCGCCGGGCGCGAGCGACACGGAGCGCAGGTCGACCTGGCGCCAGGAGGGGTTCGCGCCGTTGTCCGTCGTCGCGTCGAGGCGCAGGTCGGCCGCGGCGGGGCGCGCCCCATCGTTGGCGACGCGCGTCAGCACGCCGATCGTGCCGTCCGGCGCGCGCGAGGCGGCGAGCGCGGCCACGGCGAGGTCGCGCGGGGCGGGGTTCTGGGAGATGGACGCGACGGTCGTCGCGCCGCGCAGGCTGTCGGGGACCGCGACGGGGGGATCGCCGGCCGCCATGTAGACGAAGACACTGCTGTCGCGCCCGCCGCGCGCCAGCGCCGAAGCGACACCCAGGGCGGCCGCGGGGTCGGGCATTTCGTAGGTGGGAGCCGCCCCGTCGAGGGCGGCGCGCAGGGCGGAGCGGTCGGCGCTCTGCGCGATGAGCACGCGCGGGCGGCGCGCCATCAGCACGATGCTCATCACACGGTCCGGCCCCAGCCCGTCGATGAGCGTCCCCACGCGCCGCTTGGCCTCGGCGAAGCGGCTGGGCGCGACATCGGTCGCGCGCATCAAGTACGAGGCGTCGAGCACGGCCACGACGTCGCCCTGCGCGACGGCGGCGCGCAGCGTGTAGGGGCGCGCCAGCGCCAACACCAACGCGGCGAGGGCCAGCAGCTGCAGCAGCAGCAGGATGTTGCGGCGCAGGCGCTGCCACGGCGCGTTGGCCTGCACGTCGTCGAGGACCTGCTCCCACAAAAAGATGCTCGGCGCCACGCGCGGCGGGCGGCGCATCTTCAGGATGTACATGGCCACGATGGGGATCGCCAGCAGGCCCAGTCCCAGCGCGGCCGGCGCGAGCAGGTTCACGAGAGCACCCCCTCGCGCCGCAGCAGGCGCAGCACGACCTCCTCCAGGCTCGTGTCGCTAGAGACCTGCACGTAGGCGATGCCGTCGCGCGCGCAGAACTCGGCGATCTCGGCCGTGTAGGCGGCGAGGCGCGCGCGGTAGCGTTTGAGCGCCGCCGCGGTCACCGTGACCTCGCGCCGCTCACCCGTCTCGCCGTCGACGAGGGTGAAGTCGCCGCGCAGCGACGGCTCCAGCTCCTCGGGGGCGAGCACCTGCACCAAGGTCACCTCCTGGCGCAGGCCGCGCAGGGCGCGCAGCCCGGACCGCCAGTCCGACGTGGTGAGAAGGTCCGAGAGCACGATGGAGACGCCGGGGCCGCGCGTGTGCGGCGCGTAGCCCCCGAGGGCGCGGCCGAGATCGGTCGCGCCTTCCAGGGCTTGGCTTTGCAGGAACGACCACACGCGCCCGGCGGAGGCGCGCCCCGCGACAGGAGGCAGGTAGGCCTCGAAGCGGGCGCGGCAGGCGCCGACGGCCACGCGGTCGTAATTGGTCAGCGCGATATAGGCCAGCGCGGTAGCGAGGCGGCGCGCGAACTCGCCTTTAGAGGGCTCGCCGCCGGCCATAGAGCCGGAGCAGTCCAGGAAGAGGCTGACCGTGGCGTTCTCCTCGGCCACGTAGATGCGCAGGAAGAGCTTGCCCAGGCGGGCGTAGGCGTTCCAGTCGACGCGCCGGAAGTCGTCGCCGGGGGCGTAGGTGCGGAAGTCGGCGAACTCGACCGAGGAGCCGGCCGCGACCGAGCGGCGCAGCCCCGCGCCGCTCCCCGGCAGGGCGCGCCGGCTCACCAGGGAGAGCAGCTCGAGCTTCTGCAGGAACGCCGAATCGAACGGGAGCATCGCCGCCATCGCCATGGGCCTCGCCTTCTAGAGCAACCAAACCGCGCGTGCGCGGCGAATAGAGGAAATGTACAACGTATGCGCGCGATCAAACAGCTACATGTCTATGGTGCAGCCTCTGTAGCATCCCGTCAAATTAAGGCAGCACTGCCATTTATGGTGGTCTCGTCGGCGTCAGATCCGAGGGCCTACTAGCGTGACGCAAAGAAGGCGCGGCCTTGTGGTATGATCGTCTCGGCCAACACGGACCGGTCCAGGAAACGGTTGCCCCGCTCGCAGGATGTCTCGGGCACGAACATGCAGGAGTGGCAGGCTGCCCCGTGCAGCGTCACGGTTTCCCCCTGTGGGTTATGCTCGCTGCAGTAGGGATCGGAGGCACAGATCGCCACCCGCTCTAGCGCGGCCTCGACGTGGCGACCCAGCGTATCGGGATACCCGAGGCTGACCAGGCCGCCGAGCGTGCCCTCGCTGTCGGGCGCAGCCGTGTAGATGAGGATACCGGCCATCGGCCCATCTTCCGCCTCCGGCGGCAGCGCGTAGATGCGCTCACGCACGCTCGCTGCATTGTACCCGCACTCCAGCACCATCTGCCGCATAAGCGCGTGCGCGAACGAGTGCAGCAGCACGTAGCGGATGCCGGGAAAGCCCTTGTTAGGGTCGAGGCCGCGCATGGTGCGCCACTGCCGGTTTGCCTCGATGAGCTCGCGCGCCCGCGCCTCCGCCACGGTAGATAGCTCCCACGCGCGTATGGTTTCTTCGTTGAAGCGGAGGAAGATGCCCTCGCCGCGCACCTCGGTCGCGGGCGCCCAGCTCGGGCTCTTGCGGGCGAGCGGGGCGCGACGCTCAGGCGGGAAATCGTCGACGTCAGCGAGATCGCCGGGCGACTCGATGCGCGTGAAGCCGATGAGCGCCTGCACCTGCCGCAGCCGCTCCACCAGGACGACCTGGGAGATCAGCGTGCGGAACTGTTGTGGCGGCGCGACCGGCTTCAGGCGGAAGTCGGTCGAATTGCGCTTGGGGTCGGCTGTGGCGAAGATCTCCCACTCCGGCGTGCGCAGCGACTTGCCCTGTGCGGGCTGTTGCCCCGAGAGAGCGCCGCGCCTCGATAGCCTGCCACACCTCATCATCGGTGTAGGGCGAGAGGGCCGGGACCATGTTGATCGAGCGGAACGCTTGCAATCGCTGGGACCTTTGTGGACGAACAATCGCCAGGGGAAGTCGTCTAAGTGCCCGACGGGGCAGGCGACCATGAAGCGCGACGCGAGGACGACCGGCGGCCTCTTGGTGTTGGGGCAGTTCTCGTGGACGTAGCTGGTGCGGTCGGGCCGGTAGCGGTCCACCTTGAGCTTGAAGAGGCCCGAATCCAGCGGCGCGAGCAGGCGGCGCCACGGGCAGAGCAGCCAGCGCGGGAACGGCGCGACGGGGACGCCGACCACGGTGGCGGAGTCGAACGGGTTGTGCGCACTGCCCTCACCATCCTGGGGTACCGGCGGCGACATCAGGCGCGCAACGCTCTCCAGGCCCTCCTGCGCCCGCACGGTGGCGAGTAGCCGGTCCTCGCCGATCTCCTTGGCGTAGCCCACGTCCCAGTCATCGAGTCCCATGATGAGGCCGGACAGGCGCGGCAGGTCGATGATCGCGCCGACGCCGCCCGCGTAGAGGATTTGGCTGGGGCGCATGTCCCCGACTCGATATCTCTTGAGCGCCTTGCGCGCCACCATCGCATCCGACGATGCAGTCTCGTCGCGCTTCGCCTTCTTCGCGCTAGTGCCGTCGAAAGGCAGCTCCAACTGGTCGAGGATGCCGGGGATGTCCTGCGAGCTGACGCGCGAGGTCAACTCGCGCGGATTGGAAGCGTAGCGGCGGGCGAGGCCGCGCCGGTCGGTGCTCTGCAAGCGCATGCGGATGTCGTCGTCGACCAGGCGGCGCGTGCCGCCCAGCTCGCGCATCGAATTGAAGTAGGCGACAAGCGTCATCCAGGGGTCCACGGCGGCCCCGTATTTCTCGTAGAGTGACTGCGCCCCCGCGAGGTAGGCGACATAGACGCGGATCAGGACGCCCTCGAGACGGCGGCCCGGCGCGCAGATGCCTATG
>JAABUQ010009292.1_pt1 | contig 13359 bp, 15 predicted proteins | sample 5560001 | NCBI WGS metagenome assembly JAABUQ01 (sample SAMN10711888, study PRJNA513371) | rock metagenome | isolation source: Antarctica rocks | place: Antarctica: Victoria Land, Finger Mt nord | collected 2015-12-18 | reverse complement strand
CGAAGTGGGGGAATTAGAAGCACAAATGTTCAATTTAGCACAGATGTTTATTAGAATTCCAAATGCTCAATTTAGCACTTCTGCCTCCATTTTGGCAAACCCTTGTTGTGCGTTCGTACTGGTCAATTTTGGTTTGTCAATAATTCATTTTCCAATTGTTTCTTGCCCCAATTGTGTAAATGCTCTATAAACGGAATTAATTCCCGCCCTGTGCCGCTTAATAAATATTCTACTTTGGGTGGCACTTCGTGAAACATTTCTCGGATTATTAATTTATCGTTTTCCAGTTCCCTTAAAGTTTGGGTAAGCATTTTGGTTGTAATATCAGGCAAGGTCCTGCTCAATTCCCCGTAACGCAATACGTTTTTTGAGTTCAAATGCCACAAGATCCGCGCTTTATATTTTCCACCTATGCGTCTGAAAGCATATTCAACTCCACAATTTTGTATATACTCAGGAATTTCTGATTTATTTTTCATTTTTATTTTGTTCTAAATAATTGATAATCAGTAATAGATACTTTTTAGTATGTAACATACAAATAAGTACATACTTGACAAAAGTATACAAATAATTTAGTATTGCAGCTCATTAAATAAATAATCGCAGATCTGAACTGGGTCTTGATCAAAAAATTTACAAGATAAAAAGCACATAAAATGAAAAAATTTGAAAACACACCAGACAAGAATGAAAGCAGACTGGTGATGAAGGCGATTAGGCTGCACGAGTTCGGTGGCCCTGAGGTATTGCGTTACGAGGACGCGCCGCTACCTGAGTTGAAGCCGGGTGAAGTGCGCGTTCACGTTCACGCGGTCGGTATCAATCCCCCCGACTGGTACCTGCGCGACGGATATAAGATGCTGCCCCCTGAGTGGCAGCCGCAGGTGCCCTTCCCCGTAATCCTGGGGACAGACATTTCGGGCGTCGTCGAGGCGGTCGCCGATGATGTTAAGGACTTCTCCGTCGGCGACGAAGTGTATTCGATGGTTCGCTTTCCCAGCTTCGGGCCCAGCAAGGCCTATGCCGAGTACGTCAGCGTGCCAGCGTCGGAAGTTGCGCTCAAGCCAGCCGGCATCGATCACGTGCATGCTGCCGGAGCGCCGATGTCGCTGCTCACCGCTTGGCAGTTCATGATCGAGCTGGGGCATAATGAACCGAATCCGCTTCAGCCGAACATGCATGAGCCGGTGCCACTCGAGGGCAAGACTGTCCTCGTGAATGGAGCCGCAGGCGGCGTGGGGCACTTCGCGGTGCAAATAGCCAAGTGGAAGGGCGCGCGAGTGATCGCAGTGGCGTCTGGCAAGCAGGAGGCACTCTTGCGCGACCTCGGCGCTGACAAATTCATAGACTACACCAAGACTTCTGCCGAGGATGTCGTGCATGATGTCGATCTCGTCATCGACTCAGTTGGCGGCCCGACAACTGGTCGTTTCTTGCGCACGCTCAAGCGTGGCGGCGCCTTGTTCCCGATTTTCCCATTAGGCTTCTCCGGCACCAAGGAAGCCGAGAAACTGGGCGTCACGGTCTCAGCAACCCAAGTACGCTCGAACGGCGCGCAGCTTGCGGAACTTGCTCGCTTGCTCGATGACGGAACGGTTCGCGTAGTCATCGACAGCACGTTTCCGCTTGCCGATGCGCACAAGGCGCACGAACGAGCTGCCCATGGGCACATTCAAGGCAAGATCGTGCTCACGGTCGCCTGAGAATGAAAGCTCTGATAAACAAGGATTATTAAAAGTTTCATAGTCATTAATAATATCAAGAGGCTGTCTCAATTTTGAGATAGCCTCTATTCAACAATATTATCGGACAACAATACGTGTTACTTAAATCGCTATTGATGATATTTTAATTTATAGCAAAAGCACAAATTATGAACATTAAAGAATTAGAGGATAGGACATCCCTCAAAGAACTTGTTGATAGCGTTTCGATCTTGGCGGATAGAAAAGATGTGCACACCCAGGTGCAGCTATTTTCTGAAAATGCAGTGTCAGAAACTTTTGCCGGAGGTACAACAATTTTAAAACTGAAAGGCCGAAAAGAAATGGCAGAAGCGTTTGGCGATTTTCTTAAAAACTTTGACACCGTCTACCATTTTAACGGCCAGCAGGTGGTGACCATAAACGGCGATAACGCTACCGGAACGTCTTATAGTCTGGTTACATTGACCAGCACCGAGAACGGTAAAAAAATGAAGACTACCATCGGGGCTATTTACCAGGACGATTTCGTCCGCGAGGACAACCGTTGGCTGATCGACAGGAGAATAGGGAATTTCGACTGGCAGGAAAAACTTGAAATCAATGAATGAAATACGGATAAATACTATCGCACCGGGTCTTACAGAGAGAGAAGGATTACATATTGCTGGTATAATTGGTAGCGATATTGAGAAACAAATGGTTGCTATTACGCCATTGGGTCGCATAGGTCAGCCAGAAGATATTGCAAAAGTTGCAGTTTTTCTTGCTTCTGATGATGCCAGTTGGGTAACAGGCGAAAGAATTACGGCTGCTGGTGGTTTGTTTTAACTGTTTCAGAATTTATCAAAAAGTGCTGTCTGTCAAGGGTGGCATTTTTTGTTTGTGGGGTATCGCTTAGTATGACGCACAACGGAAATGGCTTGGCGAAGAACTGATATTTGAGAAACGTCAGCCCAGACCAAAGCTAAATTAATAATAAAAAGTTGATGCTTCTTTTACCAGCTAAATTTTGTTCCGTCAAGCTAAAACTGAAGCACGATAGCGAAATAAAAGTTGATGTTTAATCCTTCAGCCAGTTTTTTTGCCAAACCAATGTTGTGCGTTCGCCTTATTCTATAATAATCAGTTCATTAATGCGTTCAAAATGCTTTTTGTTTAAAGTTGCAAAAGGCAAATTGTTTGCCAGAGCTGTTGCTGCAATAAAAAGGTCGGCTGTTTCAATAAGCTTTCGTTTCCGCTTCAACGCCTTATTTAAGTTAACCGCTATTTTGGCAGCTGCTCGGTCAAAAGGCAAAACATCAGTTTTTTGAAGAAAGTTGTCCCAAAAATCAACCTGACCTAATGTTGCTCCGGTGTAAATTTCGTATTCTGTTATAGAGGAAATGCTGTAATTATAACCTTGCCTCACTAAGGAAACCAAAACCGAATTTGATTTATCAGTTTTACGGAAAAGATCAATCAGAATAGAAGTGTCTACTAAAACTATTTTTTCCGCCATTGATTGATAGCTTTTCTGGTTTTGGCAATCTCGTCAAGCTGCTTTTTAGTAAAAGTTGGTGCGGTTAGTAGAAAAGCCTCAAGGTCAGAAACATCCTTATTGGATTCGTTTTTTTCATCTACTTCCTGTTTAAGTTTTGTCCACTGTGTTTGTGGCAGCATTTTAACCAATTGGACTAATTGGTCAAATCCTATTTCTATCTGTGCTTGCATAATCAAAAGTACATAATATTAGAAAGAATACACAGACTGGATAAAAATCAAGTCCACGGAAATGCTCAAATTAGGGTTGACAAAAAACATAATTATGAGCACTACAAAAAAGATTTGTTGTGGACTTGATGTACACAAAGAAACAATATTTGCGGCAATAAACGCAAATGGAAAGGCAGGCGAAGTGAAGGAATACAGCACATTAACCTGCCAGATACGGGCTATGAGTGAGTGACTTAAAGCAAACGGTGTAACCGATATTGCCATGGAGAGTACAGGTATTTACTGGATACCGGTGTGGAACATTTTGGAAGCGGCAGGTTTCCGGCTGACGTTGGTCAAACCCTATTTTATCAAACAGATGCCGGGGCGTAAGAGCGATATCAAGGACAGCCAGTGGATTGCCCAACTACTGGCAAAGGACATGCTTAAAAGCAGTTTGATACCCTGCCATCAGATACGTACCCTGCGGGCCTACAGCCGGGAGTATGTCAAGCGTCAGCAAAGCATCACCAGGATTGTAGTAGGCATGGAACGGACATTGGAAACAGCCAATATCCGTATCACCAGCATGGTCTCTAAGATTGAAAGTAAGACAGTACTGAACATCATCGAACTGATCATTAAAGGGGAAACCGACATCGGTAAATTGCTGGAGAAAGTACACGGAAGAACCAAAAACCGCAAGGGCGCCCTGGTAGGGCAAAGCCTGGAGGGTTTTGTGTTAGCCGAACACCGCTTCTTGCTGGAACAGCAATTGGAAGAATACCGTTTGTATCACAAGCAGGCAGAGGAACTGCAAAAGCAGATGCTTGCCATCTGTAAAGAACATTACGCCAAAGAGATGGAACTGCTGAAAACCATGCCGGGAACCGACGACCAGTCGGTTATGCAACTCATTGCAGAAACAGGGGCCGATATGGGTGCTTTTGAAACCAGTAACAAGCTCAGCAACTGGGCCGGGCTCTGCCCGCGCAATGATGAAAGCGCGGGAAAAATAAAAAGCAAGGCGACCACCAAAGGCAATAAATATTTAAAGGATCATCGTGCAGGTCGCCTGGGCAGCCAGCAGGACCAAAAACAGCAGTTACTACAACAAATATAATCAGTTAGCTATCCGTAAAGGAAGAAAAAAAGCTTTGGTAGCAGTAGCCCGCAAGCAATTGACCGTTGTGTGGAACATACTCAAATACGATCAGCCTTACGATATTAACAAGCAACCGGTAATTACAGCAGAACAAATTCAGGCAAAAAAGAAATATTATCAAAAGGAATTGGACAAACTCAGTTTGATAACCATAACAACTGCACAATAAAAGGAACGTAAAGGCCGGTTAAATTTGTGGTGGCCAATAACCCCGTATTCAAAATGGCCAAGTTATCTCTAAGCACACAGACTTAAGCTATCCAAGCTTGCAGAGGAAATTCGTACAACACGAGATTTAATTGAGATAACATACTCACTGCTTGTCCTAAAAGATTTATAGAGGAATTTAAGAAGTTTTTGTCTAATGGCGAATTGTCCGCAAGGTGACGCACAACGAACAGGGCTTGACGAAGTGCAGGAATTTGAATTCCGTCCGCCCGGGTAACTGAAGCTAAATTTATAAATAAAAGTTGATGATTTGCACATAGCTAAACTAATAACGTCAAGCTGGATATGAAGCCAAATTGAAAAACAAAAAGTTGAAACACGGCTTCCGTCTGCCCCCATTTTGGCAAACCCCAAGTTGTACGTTCGCCCTTCGTCTGGGTGTGTCACCCTGCTTACTGTTACCTATTACTTAGAGTGTGTCCCAGGAAGCGTCGGCACAAGGCAGGCTCTTTTGCAAGGTTGCCTTTTTGTGTGTCGGCTTTGTGTGCCTTGCAAATGGGCCTGTCTTGCTGCGTTGGCTTCTGTTTTCTGCTGTTGTCTGTTATTTTATTTTTGTAGTTGTATTCCTCCAAAGTTAAGTTGCAAACTAAAAGAATAGAAAACTATTATTTTATATTGGTTAAGACTTCCTGATTAGGTTTATAGCAGAAAGTGATCCTTTTGCATCTTGAAGTTTTCCACCTGCCGCCAATGTTCCAAGGTCAATTACTGCAAACCCGAATGTTTCAATAATTGTTTTCACTTCTTGTTTTTCTTCCGCATGATTACCCGAAATAAATAACACCCGTTTACCGAATGACTCTTTCGGGTCTGCTTCAAGCACTCTGTAATAAAGCGTATTAAATGCTTTTACTAAATGAGCACCTTGTAAATGTTCAGCCACAACTTCGCTTGAAGTTTTGTCACCCAAGGCCGCAAGTTGGAAGTCAGGAGTTGCATAATGATTGGTTGAATCAATTACAATTTTGTTGTTCCAGTCCGTCAAGTTTGTTAGCGTTGGAATTTCTTTCCACGGCAATGCCAATACAATTATATCTGCTTGTGCTGCTTCTGCAAGTGTTCCTGCTTTTGCATTTGCACCTAATGATGCAATCGTATCTTGTAATGAAGAGGGGTCTTTGCGACTGCTTAATGTTACTACATGTCCTGCTTTTAATAAATGTGCTGCGACTGCTTTTGCAATGTTGCCTGCACCAATAATTCCAAATGATTTTTTCATTTTTATTTTTGTTTAAACTAATTAAAATAAATTTCTGATTATGCTTTAATTTCAATTGCTTCTTCAACCAATTTCGCAACTTGAATGTTTGCAATTAGCTTGATATCTTCGCGTAATGTTAGTCCGCCTTCGCAACTAATGCAAACATCGTAACTACTACAACTTTATTTTTTGACTTTCAGGAATAGTTGAAATATGCTTCATCTTTCCTTGCCTGTATCCTTGGAAGAGACGCTGTATATCTTCTGAACTATCGGCAATGAACGGACCATGAGAAACAATGTTTTCACCAGTAGGTTTGCCAGCATATAAAACCAAACGAACACCTTTTTCACCTGCTGTTAGTTTTAGCTCACTTGCTTCATCAGTGCTAAGAAGATTTAACCATCCTACTTGGTCTTGATTCAACAACTTTTCATCTTCGCCAATTTTTACACTTCCATTAAGTATGTATAAAAAGGTGTTGAAGTTTTCAGGAATTTGTTGAATCGTTTTTACACCTGCTTCTATACTAATATCGGCAATTACTACTGGCACATAATTTTTAATTGGAGAAGTTATGCCCGAAAGTGAGCTGCTGTAAAGTTTTATTTGAACTCCATTTTCGTTCACAGCAGGCACATACTCCAAAGGCAAATCTTGAAGTCTTGGCTTTGTTTGTCGGTCTTTCTTTGGAAAATTTAACCACAATTGTAAGAGTCGCATTTTCATAATCTTGGTAATTGTTTCGGTATGAACGATACCGCTACCTGCCGTCATTATCTGTAAATCGCCAGCTTTTAATGTATGCTCGGTATCACCCATTTCACCATCTAACATTAAAGTCACCGTTTCAAAACCAGCATGTGGATGAGGTCAGCCTGATGGTTTAGTATCTTTTTTGTCCAGCCAATCATCTGCTAATACTATGAAAGGGTCAGTTTCAGAAAATTCGCCACTCACCACAAGCCGTGCTGTATGTCCTGGTCCCATAAAACCAGGATGCCCTTGTGGTGTTTCAATTCTTATAAGTTTTCTTTTGTTTGTCATAAATTTAATTTTTTAGAGCCTGTTTAAATTTATAATAGAATAATTTGTAATGCTTCTTTTATGCCTATAATTTTTACTTTTTGCTTCGATAATGATACTAAAAGCATGAAAAATTGATGATTTTTATTCGATAAAAGAAGCATAGAAAATAAATTGAACAAAATTTAAACAGCCTCTTAATTTTTGAAGATAATGTTCTGATTACGCTTTAACTTCAATTGCTTCTTCAACCAATTTCGCAACTTGAATGTTTGCAATTAGCTTGATGTCTTCGCCTAATGTTAATCCACCTGCTTCTGTGATTGCATTGTAAGTCATGCCAAATTCTTTGCGATTAATTTTTCCTGTTACTTCAAAGCCGTGTTTTAAATTACCATACATATCTTTTTCAGAACCGCCATACTCAACATTCAACGCAACTGGTTTTGTAACTCCCTTCATAGTTAAGTTGCCAATCATTTTGTAATCGCTTTCATTTTCCTTGGTAAATGAAGTGGACTGAAACTTGATTTCTGGATAAGTTTCTGATTCAAAAAAATCACCGCCTTGCAAATGCTCATCACGATGCGATTGATTTGTGTCTATACTTTTTACATCCATTGTAAAATTTACTTTAGCATTATTAAAATCATCTCCTTCGGTAATTGCTCTTCCATCAAATTTTTTGAATGAACCAGTTACAGTTGAAATAACCAAATGCTTAATTTTAAATTGCACTTCAGAGTGCATTGGGTCAATTGCCCATGTTGTTGTATTTGTCATGATATTTTTATTTTAATTTTTTTGCCTACTTTAATAAGTTTTCGGCTACCCTTTTTGTGTTTAAATTTTTAAGCTAATTGTCTGTTTCTTTTTTGAAAATACAAATAGGATACAGTCAAAATACCTAAGAAAATTGCAGGGGCAATTGCTACTTTCATTCCATCACCCATTGCATTGTGTGCGATGAATGCAGAAATGAAAGCAAGTGCAAAACCGAAATAGGAAACCTCTTTCAATTTTGTTGGAACAACTGGCAGTAGCAATGCCAATGCCCCCAGAATTTTTAACGCACCTAATTCAATGCGGAAATAATTTGGAAATCCTAAATGCACAAATGCACTTTTCATTTCTTCGTTAGTGAAATAACCAAATGCACTAAACAGCATCATGGCTGAAACCAAACCTGTGGTTGCCCAATAAATAATTTTGTCTTTTTTCATTTTTTTTCGTTTTTATTTTTTAAAACTTTTGATATCAATATTGACGATGCAAAAGTACCATGACTGGCAACGAAAAAAAATGAAATGGATTAGGAAATTAGGTTGAACTACTTCAACTTTTTTACTTTCTTGTTTCTAATCTTACTCAAAAATTCAGCGGTGAAACCGAGGTAAGATGCAAGTATGTATTGAGGAATACGATTTAAAAGTTGTGGATATTTTTTCGCAAATTCGTCATAGCGTTGTTCTGCCGACTTACTTAAATTGGATAATAATCTTTGTTGCAAAGCAGCCGATAAGCGTTCAAGGGTTATTCTAAAAAACTTCTCAAATTTTGGATGCGTTTCTAATAGCCGCTGCCTTCCTTCGTAGTCAAGTTGAATGAGTAGTGTGTCTTCTAATGCTTCTACAAAAAATGTAGCAGGTGTTTGAAAAATAAAACTATTGAAATCACCAATCCACCAATCTTCAATAGCAAGTGCAATGGTATGTTCCTTTCCTTTGTTGTCAATGATGTATGCTCTCATTAAGCCAGCCACTACATAACTGCTGTGCTTGCAAACAAATTCGGGCTGCACAATTAATTGTTTCTTTTTCACTTTTGTAATTCGTAAAAGCGAAACGAAAAATATTTCTTCTTCTTCGGTTAGCTGAATGTGTTTTAAAACATATTTAACGATTGGTAAAAATTCTTCCATTATGGTAAAGGTAGTAAAATTGGTAACCCTGTTTTATAGTGTTGAGATTACATTCTTTTTATTTTGACTTTGGGTGGGCATACTGTAATTAAGTTGATGGAAGCGATATTGCTTATATTTATAGCGAAGTTATATAGAAATCCGTCAGCCGGGATGGGTGGGTTGTGCGCTGAGATTTTTAGCTCTTTTGTTTTTTTGTCGGGCTCATGTGTGTTAGAAAAAAAACAAATGTGCTAAAAATAGCGTGGGGTAGGGTTGATTGTCTTTCTGTATTTGTCGGAATGATGAAAATTAGTAGGATGCTTGTTAGGGTGACGTACAACGATTTAGTATTGCCGATGGTGGGGAAATAGAATTCCTTCCGCCGGGTAACCGCTGCCGGGTTTTGATTTAAAGTTGAAAGTTAACAACAAAAAGCCTAATTTATAACCTCCTGCCCGAACCAAAGCTGAAGAGCGAACTACTGCCGATTGCTCCAACGTCCAGCCCCACTATTGGCAATACTTTTGTTATGCGCCGCCTTCACTTCGCTTGAAGTCCAGCATAACGTGAGACAAGTCCTGCAAGCAATTACACAAAAAAAGCTTTCTACTCGCCCCAAAGATGGTAAACGGACATCTCAGTTCCGTCTTTGTTTATAACGGCAAATCCATTTTCTTCCGTTTGTTTAGCATTTCCAGGTTCAATTGCTTCCCAATCCGTTTCAAATTTCAAAACTGTTATTTGAGAATTAATCCATCTTGGAAAGCATTCTATCGTTGAGAACTTTGTCATCGTATCAGAAAAGTTTGTGTAAGAAAACGGAAATACAAGTTTATTGTCCTTTTGCCACAATTTCATTTGTTCAGGCTTGAATTTAAAGCTGTCAACAAAATCCCAACTGTTTTTTCTGGCGAAGTCAATTACGTTTACAGAATTAAACGTATTAGGCTTTTTACTTTTCCAAAACATTGCCCTATGTCCACCGTATGGTCCTTGGTCGCTTATGTTCTTTACAAGAAGGTTACTTTTAAATCCTTTCCAAAAACCAGCAGGTGTCAATTTGTTACATGAAAGAAACAAAATTGTCAAAAAAAGTATCACTAAGGACGTTGGTTTTATCATCTATAATGTGTCAAATTACTTTTCTTGAAATTGAAACTGTTCGAATTCAGGTGGCGCATAACGAACAAGTATTGCCGATGGTGGGGGAGTTGAAAAACCTCCGCCTGGCAACTGAAGTTCAATTAAAAAACTTTTGATGAAGATAAAAAGAAAAAGCCAGATAGCAAACGTCCAGCCCGAACTAAAGTTGATAGTGATGTACAGCCGATTGCTCCAACGTCCAGCCCCACTTGGCAATACTCTTGTTGTGCGTTCGCCATACTGCTTGTTCAAACCAAACTCTTTCAAGTCACCAATGTTCAATTAATCCATGCTAATAACTAGCCTTTTTCCAGCATCTATGTCCTTATTCCAGACTTTTTCTATATCAGTTAACTTTTCAACTTGCGTATCTATGATTAGTTTTTTGTCTGCTGCCAATTGAAACATTTCAGGCAATATCTGGCTGTTAAATGTTTTCATATCGTTTTGTGAAAAGCTTCCTAAACCAGAACCTAAAATTTCAATAGACGAACTTCTTAATATTCCCGATGACAGGTTAATATCTTCACCTGCCATATCACCAACAGTTACTATGCGGACAGGATGATTAAATGGACTTATTCCTCCACCCAATAATGACTTAATGATTAACTCGATTGGACGCCCCCATAAGTAATCAATCACAGTGTCAATTGGGGTATCCTTGTTAATTTCTTTTAATTGTTTAATGATTAATTCATCGTCTTGCTTAAGTGAAACAACCTTGTCGGCACCTAGTTGTATTAATTTTTCTAATGAATTAGCATTTCGACCGGTAACAATAATTTTAGCAGCACCATAATGTTTAGCAACCTGAACTGCTACTCGCCCTGTTACACCTGTTGCACCATTTATTAATATGGTGTTGCCTTTTTGCATTTTACCTCGAAAAAGAATTGCCATTGCTGCTCCTATTGCTGCATTAGGAAGTGCAGCAGCAACTATATTGTCAATATTGTCGGGCAATCCTGTAAACCTGTTATTTGCAATTAATGCTTTTTCTGCAATCATTCCTGTTATCCCTTGAGCATAAACTCGTTTTCCATTTTCTAAAACTCCTACACCGTCTAAACCAACAATAGCAGGAAGTTCTTTGTAACTCGCATAATGCTTACCACCTGCTCTTAATTTATCTATATTTTTAACTGATGCGGCTTTTACATTGATTAAAATTTGTTCGTCATTTTGTGGGATTGGGTCTGCAAAGTCCTGATAAACTGGCGCCGCTCCAAATTTGGTTAATACTGCTGCTTTCATTTTTTTAGTTTCTATTTGTTAATGTGCGTTTACTATTGTTGTAGTCATTTTAATTTGTCTTGAATTATTTTTTGATAAGATTAGAAGCGATAAAGCACCTTTCGCCTGTTAAAATTTACCGCCGCCTAATAATGAACCTAAGTCAACCGGAGCAAAGCCGATGTCCTTTATCATTTCGCCCACCTCTGCTTTAGCTTATTTTGTCATCTTATCATTTAATGATGCAAAATTACACACACCAGGCACCCTTCTCCAATGACATTTGAAGGAAAAAAACCTTGACATTTGTCAAGGGTAGTCAATAAAAATCAAACTGTTTTTTTGGAGATTTGGCTTCTTATCCTGCTTAAGGTTTCAGCAGATACACCGAGGTAAGATGCAATCATATGCAACGGCACACGATTGCCAATAGAAGGATATTTTGAAATAAAGTGGCTGTATTTTTCTTCTGCAGAAAAAGATATACTGACATGAATCCGCTGCTGCAAAACTGCAATATTTTTTTTAAGTGTTTCATTTACAAAATCATTAAAGGCAGGAATTGTCTTGCGAATCATTTCAAAATCTTCTTTCTTCAGCAATAAAATTTCGCTGTTTTCAATGGCATCGATATTATATTCTGAAGGCAGATCTGAGTCCATGCTTTCCCTGTCTGCTGTCCAATAGTTTTCAGGAGCAAACTGCATGATGTGTTCCTGCCCTTTTTCGTCCACATAATAATAGCGCAGAAAACCCTTACATACAAACGCATTAAATCGGCAGACATCTCCTGCCTGTAAAAGATATTGACGTTTCCTAAGCTTTTTGTATGACGAAACGGATTCGATCAACTCATAATCTTGATCGGTTAAAGCGATCTTGTCTTCTAAATATTTTCGGAAAGTATCAAACATTAATTTTAATATCTGATGGCAAAATTAGACTTATTCAGGCAAGCAAAAATGGATGTTGGTATGTATGAAGGACGCTGTTTAGGGTGACGCATAACGTTCCGGGCTTGGCGAAGAACTGGCAATAGAAACCCGTCAGCCCAAAACCCGGACTAAAGATAAAAAAGAATTACAAAGGTTCAATAACTTTCGCCGGCCGGTTTTTTGCCAAACCAATGTTGCAAGCAGTTTATTTTAAAGCTTCAGATACAAATTTTGGCTTTTAAGGGTTGCCGGCAAAACATACTTTGAACATTTAAAGCATGAAGCCGGCGGTTTAAAAGTCCGGCGGTTGTTTTTTTCTGCGCCAAAGCCGCAAAGTTTGACTTGCTTTTTTTAGGGTTTTTTAACCGCAATTTAGCAAGCTAAAGTCAGCAGGCCATACTGTTTTTACCACTAAAAAATTTGTTTACAGATTTTATGCCGATAAAAACAGCATGGCGAAAAGTAAGCGTAAATTTTTGGCGTTTGCCTGAAGTCGGAAGAGCGTGTCGGCACTTGGACGTTTAAATTGCTTGCAACGTTCCGGGCTTGGCGAAGAACTGGCAATAGAAATCCGTCAGCCCGAAACCCGGACTAAAGATAAAAAAGAATTAGAAATGTTCAATAACTTTCGCCGGCCGGTTTTTTGCCAAACCAATGTTGCAAGCAGTTTATTTTAAAGCTTCAGATACAAATTTTGGCTTTTAAGGGTTGCCGGCAAAAAATACTTTGAACATTTAAAGCATGAAGTCGCCGGTTTAAAAGTCCGGCGGTTGTTTTTTTGCGCCAAAGCCGCAAAGTTTGACTTGCTTTTTTTAGGGTTTTTTAACCGCAATTTAGCAAGCTAAATTCAGCAGGCCATGCTGTTTTTACCACTAAAAAATTTGTTTACAGATTTTATGCCGATAAAAACAGCATGGCGAAAAGTAAGCGCAAATTTTTGGCGTTTGCCTGAAGTCGGAAGAGCGTGTCGGCACTTGGACGTTTAAATTGCCACCAACGGTACGGCTTGGCGATGTGGCGGTATTTGAAAAACGTCCAGCCCGGAACCGCAGTCGAATAGAATTACTAATAATGAAGACAACTACAAAAGCTCAATAGTAAAAGTCAAGCCCAGACTGCTG
>JAABUQ010009291.1_pt1 | contig 13361 bp, 19 predicted proteins | sample 5560001 | NCBI WGS metagenome assembly JAABUQ01 (sample SAMN10711888, study PRJNA513371) | rock metagenome | isolation source: Antarctica rocks | place: Antarctica: Victoria Land, Finger Mt nord | collected 2015-12-18 | reverse complement strand
TCCAACCACTACATCCAGAGTTGATGTTCTCATTAGAACTGCGTTGGATTTGATTAATCCCAAGCATTTAAGAAACTGGTTTACAAACTGTTGCTACTGTGCCTCATAAACATGCAATCTGCTGTAAATCGCAGACGAAAAATCTCGCAAAAGGACAGAAAAATGACTGAATTAAACACAACACCCGTGAAAGCGATCGCTGTTCGTAGCCGTGGGGCACTTAACCTAGTAACTTTTTTGATGGTGGTGGGGCCAGGGCTAATTGTGTTGGTCGTGTCGCGATTCTGATGATGATGGTGAATGCATCCATCTTAGGAGCAACAGCAATTTCCCTTTCTAGTTCCTGGGCTTGGGGCGAAGTGATGGGCTGGCAGCACACTCTGCAACGGAGCCTCATCCGGGCACCGCGCTTTTACGCTGTCTACATTCTCTGTGTGGCATCGGCGGCAGGGTTGGTACTGATTCCTCAAGCACCGCTACAACTGATTATTACTGGAGTGCAAGTGCTGGCTGGGGTGATTCTCCCTTCGGCAGTAATCTTTCTCCAACTACTGTTGAACGATCGCGAATTGCTGGGAGATGAGTTTGTTAACAAACCTTGGAACAACGTTGTTAATTGGATCATTATTGCTGCCCTATTCATCCTGTCGCTAGTCTTAGCAGCACAGGTGATTGCTCCGAATCTCTTCCCGGCTACTGCTACTTAAGTTGAGCATTTATTCAAATAGAACTGGAGGATTAAACTCATGATGAAGTCAAAAGACAATGCAGATTGGTTTGAAGTTGTCCATCCTTTAGACGATCTGCCAGAGCAGAAGCGGTCTTACGAAACCTTGGGACGCATGAAGATGACTGGGACTGTCAAACTTTCCTTGATGGCGCTCCGTTGTTACTTGCTCGTGATGATTTTGTTAGTGTTCTACCGTGTATTTGAATTAGCCGGAGTATTTGGCAAGCACTAACATTCGTCGCGATCGTCATTACACCAGATGATTGACTCTAGGCTGTTAATTATCTGGTGCCAAATTTACTCAGAGTTGTCTATTAAGAGCAGGTACACATTAGGAGAACAAAGAGGTGAAAAATGAATTGGATAGAATTCACACTCCGCCTAGCGGTAGCATTTAGTTTGGGTACAGCGATCGGTTTAGAAAGGCAGTGGCGACAGCGCCAAGCAGGACTTAGAACTAATGCACTAGTAGCGACTGGATCAGCCTTGTTCGTCATGTTGTCAAGCATGTCTCCGCAAGATTCTAGTCCAACGCGAGTAGCAGCCCAAGTGGTTTCGGGAATTGGTTTTATCTGCGGCGGAGTGATTTTGCGCGAAGGGCTGAGTGTGCGGGGGCGGAACACTGCTGCACCGAGTATTAGTGCTGTTAGTTGGGAAATTGTTACCCAACCGACCGGATGAACTCATACCCCAAAATTTTATCCTTTCAAACTTGCTGTAAGAGGAACCATGAGTCAAGACACCACAAAAAATTCTCTGTTCGTCAAGGCAAAAGAAACTTTACTGACTCTGATTGCGAAACTCCAGGCAGCGCAGCAGGAAAAGTTTGTATTTCTTTTAATTGGTCGCACAGGTGTTGGTAAGTCCAGCACGATTAATTCGCTACTAGGTAAAAAAATTGCTCAAGTAGGCGATTATGAACCAACCACAATGGGGGTAGAAGTTTATGATGGCAAAATCAATGGCATTCCGTTTTCGCTGATTGACACTCCTGGTTTGTGTGATGACTTAGAAGAAGTAGGGAATAACGAGAAATATTTAGAACAGCTCCGCTTACAAGTACCTCGCATTGACTCAATGTGGTTTCTCAGTCGTCTGGATGACACCAGAGTAACAGCGGATGAAAAGCGAGGCATTCAACTGATTTCACAAGCTTTGACCCCGGAGGTTTGGAAGTATGCCTTGATTGTCTTTACCCACGCTCATTCCGTCGAGTCTTCCAGATATTTGGAAGCATTGAATAAGCGAACCGAGTTAATTAGAAAAGAGATCGCTAAGTATGTAGATGCTGAAGTAGCGAATACTGTGCCGTCAGTAGCGGTAGATAATATGAGTACGACAACTCCAGATGGGGAAGATTGGCTAGGAGAACTCTATACTACTGTGTTTGTCAGCATGTCTGAACGAGGAATTGTTCCTTTTTTGATGGCAACAGCAGTAGATGTCCGACCTCAATTTGAGCCAACGGATGAACAGATATCTACTAGTGAAGAACTTCTTGACAGCAGCCAGATAAACATTTCTCAGAATAGTTCAGCAGATAATCTCCAATCGGTCTCGGAAATTCTAGAGCCAAAAGGTCAATCAGAGCAACCCAGAAAGAAAAATAATCATGGTAAGGAGAAAAGGAAAGAATCACCCAAGAAAACTAAAGACACACCACGGATTAAGTTAAACCCCCGCCAAAAACAAGCAGTTAAGAAGAAGGTGATTGATGCTCAGATTATTCCTGGTTTGGCGACAGTAGGGGCTGGACTGGGAACCGTATTTGGACCAATAGGAGCTGTAATTGGTGGTGCGATCGGTGCTGCAATAGGCTTGATCGCATGGTTATTAGAATAGTTATGGCGCAGCTACAGGTAGTGCATTACTCAATCTCTCACCATACCACCTGTTACTGTTTTTGCAACACGACCAAAAATTCTTGGTCAAGCGCCAGGAAAACTCAATCATCAGCTTGTTTAAAAGAACTAAAGACTAAATTTGCGCTCATTCAGCAACTATTGCAGTTGGAGTGCGAATATCTTATTTATTATCAGCCACTTTTGTATTTAAAAGGATTGCAATGTCTACATTCAAAGCCGAAGTTTTCCAGAACCAGTTTCTGCCGCAGGGTGCCAAGGAAGTACACGCCATTATGACTGTTACAGTCACTGGGGGCGAAGGAGTAGCAGCATCTACCAGCACTACCAAACTATTCGGGATAATTTGCGATGTTTCCGGCTCAATGGGAGGAGAGAAAATTCGCGCGGCTAGGGATGCGATGGTCAAAATTGTGAGTTTGCTGCCGGAAGATGCTTCCTTCTTTGTTGTTACTGGCTCTCACAACGCTAGCGTCATTTGTCCGATGGCAAAAGCTACTCCTCAACATAAAGAATGGGCGATCGCAGCAATTAAGGAAATTCGTGCTGGTGGAGGCACAGTTATCTCTAGCTGGTTGGCTGAAGCCCTCAAACAGTTCCAGCAAATACCCAATGCCGTCCGGCAGGCGCTACTACTAACAGATGGGGAGAATGACTTGTCTGATGAGTATCAACTAGACTCAATGCTAAATTCTTGTGAGGGAGTTTTCCAGTGCGATTGTCGGGGTGTGGGTACTAGTTGGCGGGTTGCCGAGTTGCAAAAGATTTCTAACAAGCTTCTGGGTACAACTGACATTATCCCTAATGCCTCAATGCTCGAAACTGACTTCCAGGCAATTTTAGAAAAAGCTATGGGCAAGTCTGTCAGCGATGTGGCAATGCGACTGTGGACTCCACAAGGCGCTAAGGTATTGTATTGCAAGGAAGTCAGTCCTGAAATTGTTGACCTTACCCATCGCGCTCAGCAGGTTAAACCCCAAGTTTACGAATATCCGACAGGTGCCTGGGGTAAGGACGAATCCCGTGACTTCCACTTCTGCATTGAAGTCAAGCCAGGTAATGTTGGTGATGAGATGTTGGCAGGACGCGCAAGTTTAATTTATACAGTAAACGATGTGGAAACAAAAGTTGCTGAGGCACGAATTTTGGCAGTTTGGACTGATGATGATGCCAAATCAACTAAAATTGACAGAAGGGTGGCTCACTACACTGGACAAGCTGAGCTGGCTTCGACGATTCAGGAAGGATTGGAAGCCCGTGCTAGAGGTGATAATGAGGTTGCTACAGCTAAGCTGGGAAAGGCAGTCAAAATTGCTCATACTTCTAATAACGAGGCAACTGCCAAGCTACTAAGAACAGTAGTTGATGTACAGGATGCTGAGGCTGGTACAGTACGGCTGAAGGGTAAAGTTGCTAGAGAAGACGAGATGGCACTTGAAACGCGCTCGACCAAAACTAGTCGGATTCCCAAGTCTTGATAATTTGGACTCAAAGTGCTATGTCAATTTATCAGTGTCCGAAAGGTCACGAATCAACCGAGTCAGATTTTTGTTCGGAATGTGGTGCCAAAATTTATGGCGCTCCGGAACTAGAAATCGCGAGTCCGTCCTTGTCAATTGCGCCACCAACCGTTGTCCCCACAGTAGAATATTGCCCTGATTGCACTGCGCCGCATGAAATTGGCAGTGGCAACTTCTGTGAGATTTGCGGTTACAACTTTACAACTGGGGTTCATGGCGAAGTCCCACCAGCGATTGCTACCCTAACATCCGGCGTGGAAACGGCTAAACAGGCGACTTTTAACAGCGCCGAGACACCTACTCATAATTTCTCATCCTCTGCTCCCCCGAATGGAACAGAGGTAGATATCATTAGTTGGCAGGTAATCGTGACAGTTGACCCATCTCTGCGCGATGAGAGCAGCCCAGAACCGCCAACAATAGCAGCGATCGCTATTCAGTTAAATCAAGAAAGTAATCTCATCGGTCGCCGCAACGAGCGTCGGGGAATTTACCCAGAAATCGCGCTTGATTTCGATGACGCTGTTTCGCACCGACATGCAGTACTAAACCGTCGCCCGGATGGTAGTTTTATGCTGCGCGACATCGGCTCTACTAATGGTACCAAGCTAAACGGGGTTGAGCTGAAACCATTATTTGATGTTCCACTGGAAGCAGGTGACGAGATTACTCTGGGACATTGGACTCGGATTGCGCTTGAATGCAATTGATAACCCCTCTACCAGACTTTTAAAAGAAGTCTACTAGGAGTTGGTTTTCTGTAACTCGTCAATCCGTGCTAAAACTTCTGTACTGTGAATTGCTGGATTAATCTTGACGAAAGTGTCGCGTAGAACACCGTTAGGATCGATTAGAAAACTATGACGCATAGAAACGAAGCCGATCCAGGAGCCATAAGCTTTACTAACTGCACCAGTTGTATCAGCTAACAAAGGAAACTTTAAACCTTCAGAATCACAAAACTCAGCATGGGAATCAACAGAATCTGCACTAACACCAATAATCTGAGTATTTTTGTTCAAATACTTGGGCAAGTCTTGCTGAAACCGACGAGCTTCTAGCGTACAACCGGCAGTGAAGTCTTTCGGATAAAAGTAGAGGACTACCCATTTACCACGCAAATCTGAGAGTGAAACATTACCAGTTCCAGTATTAGTAGGTAGAGTAAATTCTGGAGCGGGTTGATTGATCAGAGGAAGTTTGCCACCTAGAGCCAGCGCATTTGGGGTAAAATTCAACCAAGTAAGTAAGGAAAAACAGCAGACTAGTATAGTGTGAAGAAAAGTGCGGCGGGATATCATTTTGGCAATTAAACGCTAAGCTTTACATATTTTCATATATTACTGTAATTACTGCTCCTGTTAGCCTAGTCGAAATTGAACAGCGTCTCAGCATAATTTGGCATAAATTTAATTTACTCTGCTGATACGTTAGGTTGTTCAACCGTCGGAGCTATGGCTACAGTCTCAATATATTGGCTGTCCATCAAAAAGGTTCCGTTGGCAAAGCGGACACCCCAGTAGCTCCCCGGACGGCGATCGATGACTACACCCTCTTCACCAACATGAATTACATCGGGGGGTCGAAGCATGGGCATCGGCTCGGCTGTTTTAACGTAGGGTGGTAGCGTCACTACTCGGATTTTTTCTCCAATCACAAATTCTTGGGGCATGTGCTGTATATTAGATGGTTTGCATCAGTGTAAGAGTAAATTGTTTTGCTCTGAAAAAGGTTAAGGGTTGAAGGGATGAATTTATCCCTGCAACCCAATTTTTGTGCTAGGGAACTTGCCAAATTCTTTGATGGTAATTCTCTAAATCGGCGTAAGGATCTGCTATGGCAACATGAGAATGATCGTGACTATGATGATGTCCATGCTCGTGACTATGACCATGCGCATTTGTCGCAGCAGCTAGTCGAAATTTACACATCTCACAATTCATCTGCACTTGCTCTTGCTGAGTTTCAATTTCTCGCTCTCGTAGTACAGAGAATAATTGAGGATGCAGTCCCATTTCTGGCAAGCAAAATACAGAAATATTTGGATGTTGCTCCTGCTGTGCGGCGGAGATGTCAAAGATCTTTTTGACTAAAAGACCAGTAAACATAAAATAGGGCAGAACTATTATCCGTTTCGGTTGGTAGAGTCGGGCGCGGCGGAAGCCCTCTTCAATTCGGGGGTGGGTAATGCCGATAAAGCAGGTTTCAACAGTTAAGTAGCCGCTACCTTCCCAGATAATTCGAGCGAGTTTATAAACATCGCCATTGGCATCTGGATCGCTAGAGCCACGCCCGACAAATAGCAACACAGTCTCGGCACGAGAAATTTGCTGGGGATTATGCTCAAGTTCGTCTAACTCTTGGAGACGCGATCGCCATAGGGAAAGAATTCCTGGCGTAATTCCAAAGTGTCGCCCGTAGTGAAACTTAATCTGCGGATGGCGTTGACGCGCTCGATCTAGGTCATTGGTGACATCAAACTTATTATGCCGCGCTGCAAATAATAGGATTGGCAGTACTGATAGTTCAGTGTAACCTTGAGCTACGCACCAATCCACTCCTTCTTGAATCGTCGGACCAGTTAGTTCTAGAAAACACGGTACGACAGGTCTTGATTTGTCTAAAGATTGATACGTAGCAGCAAAATCTAGAAAGCTCTGCCGCCCCGCATCATCTCTAGTACCATGACCGATCATCAATAAAGGGCGATGTAACGGTAAGGGTGGTAGTTCAATTAGTCGAGCTGGACGTTCCAGCCTAGCAGTTAGATTGGTTTCGAGACTAGACATTAAAATTCAATCTCCTTTCCTGTGCAACGCAGGGAATAGAGTGAGCAAGAACAAATAGGCATTCTGGCTTACGGTGACTGGAGTAGAAACAATATCTATATGCCCGTGTTTTGGAGCGATATTGTTTCCACAGTCTCGTTTACAGTTGCGGCACAGCCTCGGATTTGCACCGACGTTTCCCTATACTGTTACGGTTCACTTGTGCCTAGTTATCTTAGCCGATCTAGAAAAAGAGGGGGGGAGGGTGTTAGGCTTTTCTTCGCTCAAGATTCTTCGTCTGCCGCGATTAAAATCTCTGTGTATAGTTGAGTGCTGACTCTAAAACCTGCTTGAGCAATTGGATCGTCGATCGCAGGTCGAATCACTTTAACCATCCCACGACGCTTTGCCAGAAGCAAAACACCCAGCAATCCGATAATTGACAATCCTTGATTGCTAGCTTCCCTTCGTCCCAGTCGCTCATTAATCAGCAACTCATCTGCGCCTAACTCCAAAGCTAGAGCGATCGCCTCAGCTTCACCGCGATCGAGATTTCGATGTCAAATGCTGAATTCCATGAGGATATTCAGCAACATCATAGTGAACGCAAATACCGCGAGCGGCCATGAGTCGCTGAAAACGGATTTGCGGCATTTCTAATAATTTCGCTGCTTTTCCTAAACTGATTTTGTCTTGCTTAAAGAGCAGCAAAACAATCTCTAACAAAAGTTCTTCTTCTGATAGCCCACTGGCTCTTACAATTTCATCAGAAACTACTAAACTCATCTCTAGCTTCTTCACAAGGATACCGAAATCCTAACAGGTGCAGTTTCATGTAGTGAGATCGCATTCAAACTAATGGCTGATTACTCTTGACTTGTTAAATTGACAGAATTGTTACAGAGGCTTTGACGATACAATGCAACAAAGGTAGGACATGATCAAATCTTGGATGGTAATTGGGGGAATAACTCTGTTAGTTGGTTTGGGCAGTGCATTAATCAGACCGCGTGATGCTAGGTGGTTTGCTCGTTTACGTCGTCCCAATTGGTTAACTTTTGAGCGTCTAATCCCAATTATTTGGACGGTAATTTTTGTCTGTGGTGCTTGGTCAGCTTATATAGTTTGGGAAAAAGATCCAGGTAGCACTAAAACTTGGCTGTTGATGGGGTTATACCTACTACTGGAAATAGTAACTTGCTCTTATACGTCAGTAATGCTGTGGCTTCGTAGTCTTAAAGTCGGTACAGCGATCGGCGGAACAGGCGCTATTTTAGGCATTATACTAACCTTGGCAGTTTTATCACTCGTTTCTGGTTGGGCAGCGCTTTTACTTGTGCCCTATGTCTTATGGAGTCCAATTGGGACTTATACTACCTGGGAGATGATTAATCTTAATCCAGCAGATGCTTAGTGAGGTGGGTACTAGATGCTCAGTCTTTTTCACCATCACAGTAACCTCTCAAAATCAGATGACTCAGGCATTATTCTTTGACAGAATATCTTTCATTGGCTGAAAAGGAGTTTGAGTCATCCAAGGCTGAACATCAAGATGGCAAAGCCAGTCCTTTACTGTTGGAATCCAACCCAAATCATCCTGAACGTGCTGCTCTGCGATGATGCGAACAGGTATCTTCCGTCCAGCAGTATTTTCGATAGTAACTCCAAAGAGTTTTTCACAAAGAAAAATACCTTCTGCATGATGGCGGAGTGCGCGATGGCGTAAATCTGGTAAAAATGCTTTTGACTCATCAAACCAATTGTGAATATCAAGATAATCTTCAGGAACACCGCCAAAAAGATCTACTGAACGAACTGAGTGATACCAAGAATGAGTCATAGAATTACTGCTCCTGCTCGTCAATTATCTTTCCAGTCAAGAGACTTGCTCTGAAGGAACCTTTCATTGAGTACTCGCCAGTACCATAACCTTGACCAAGTAAATGAGTCGCTAGTTCACTCGCAAACAAGTCAAGAAAAAACTCTACACGCTGTTCTGGAGACGGTTCTCCAATATAGCTGTAGTAACGGCGTAAGTATTCAGTTGTTTTGCTACCAAGTGAACCATCTGCAAGTTGATGCTTGAGGTCATCGAACTCTATTATTGTGTCTTCAAGCTTAACCCCACTCAATTCAGCGAATCCTTCATCACCTCCTCCGTTGTATCTGCAATAGACAACTCTTACTCCAAGTTCGCGCAACACATCAAACACTTGACGTGAATCTGGATCGAGATTTTCAGGATTAAACTGCCCGCCAGCTAATTGATATTCGTATTTTCTTTGGCCGTCAAATTTAAAATACGGCATAGTGAGGCTCAAATTCTACAGAAACGAATATAGATCGGACCATATTAAAAATTATTACTATCAACAGCTTCAATACAACACTCCACTAATTTGACTCAGTCTCGTCAGAGGTTGCCTGCCGAATTCTCCGTTCCAAGTCTTCCTCCCACTTGGGATCGCTCGGATCGATGACGATCATGCGTCCTGCTGCTTTTGAACGATCGACATATGCATGAAAGGCTTTTACATCTTCTCGATAGGTGAGAATATACTCTCGTAGCTCGTCAAGACTCATGGCATTATAATCAGCTAATATCAAGGTTCATACCCTCCGGTTGGCTTAATCTCAAAGTCCAGACTATCTCCAGCAATTACGTATAAATTCCCAGTTCGTTCATCGATTCTAACCAATTCAACAGATTTGTACTGCCAACCAGGATATATCACGTTAGTAAGTCGATAGCAAAGTCGATACAGTCCCTGAGCCTGCTCATTATTGGGTTCCATATTCAAACTGTAATCGATCGCTTGATTCCTATTTCTTCGTAGATGGCAACTAAAGCATCTCCTGCAAGCTTCCAAGTATGATGAGTTTCAACTCGATTACGAGCGGCTTGAGCCAATTGAGTTGCTAGTCCTGGTTCGGTTCGCAATCTAACTAAAGCCTCTGCAATTGCTTGGGCTGAACCAGGTTTAACTGCTAGTAGATGCACCCCATCCATACCGAGTTCTCTCACTACAGGTATGTTACTAGTAATAACTGGTGTTCCAGTTGCCATACCTTCTAAAATTTTGAGCGGACAACAGCCTTGATAGAGATTGCGATCGCTCGGCATCAGAGGAGCCACAATTACATCAGCCGCATGTATCTGTTCAACTAATTGAGTTTGCGACATCGGTTCTAATACTTTCAACTGGTTAGCTACGCCCAATTTCAGCGCCAATTGATTTAAAGCTTGTACTTGGCGATCGCGTCCTGGTCCAATTACAGTTAAATAAATTAAATCGCCGACTACAGCCAAAGCTTCAACTGCCAAACCCACCCCTTGCCAAGGCGAGAGCGTTCCAAAGTAAAGCACTTTCAAAGGTGTTGTCGTAGTAACCAACTGGGGTGAACGATAAGTAAATATATCTAAATCAACTCCATTGGGCAATACGCGAATTTTTTGATTTGGCACACCTCTAGTTTGAAGATAGCCACTAGTTACCCGACTAGGTGTAATGATTAAATCAGCCGATTCTAAACAGAGTTCCTCTTGCGTCCGCAACTTATGCATTAATTCTCGATCTTCTGCCACCTCTGGATAGTGGTACTTCAATTCAATTGATGGCAGTCCGTTTACCTCAAAAATTAGTTGGTCGCAGTATTGTTGCTTGTTAAGCGCGATGGGAAATCCTTCGTAGATCGAGCGGATCTGCACTACTTCAAATCGTTGATTTTTCCACCAAGCAGATAGATGCCGACGGAAGTGCATAGCGCGGTTAATGACTGTATCGCCAATTGCTGGTAACGTTGAATGGATTACACCAGGTAAATCTAGAGTTGTACTCAGCCCCTGATTGAACTCAGTTGTCGGCGCAACTGTCACTAACTCAATCTTGCCAAATGCAGCCGCAAGTGATTTCACAACAGCAGTAATATGAGTCGCTGCCCCTTTCGGCGCTGGTACGATATCGAAAGAGACATAGGCTAATCTAGGCTTATCCATTTTTACCTCAGTATGTAATTAGCCCAAAAGCACATATTTTCATGTTTCCTACACTTGCAGGCATTGTAACTAATGCTTACAAAAACATAGATTCATAGACAAAACCACCGTATATTTACTAAAATCAAGCAACTTAGGAACAAAACTATAGTTGAATTTATCTACAAATCCAGTCGGGATTAATATTAGTGAGGTTAAATAGCTTTTGGGGAAAAACTGATGGAGCGATAGCAATTAATTAAAAAAGTTGAGAAAAGCCTTATATATTCTGAATAAAAGGAAAAATATATTGTATGAATTATGCCCCGAAGCAACTACTACCATCAGTAAAACCCACATCTCAACCTGCTATTCATTATTGGATGAGCCGTTGTCGGAAAAGAATCAGAAGTTTTACGCTCATCTTGCTGGCAAGCACACTAGTAGTAATTTTGGGTGATACCGCCTGGAGTAGTGTAGAGCGTCCATCTTTCGGTGAAGCCATTGTCCAAAATTCTCAAACCAAATCAACCAGTTTGTCTAGAAAGGGTACGGAATGTGTTCTAGATCGTCCAGCAGATCAAATGCATCCTGACAATGCGGGTATGAGAAAAGAACACAGGGCATTGTTGGCATTGGTTCCTGTAGAAAGGGCTACTTACATCGCCCGCTCCGATGGTTCCTGGTCGAACCCTAGCACATGGTGTCAAGGTCGCGTGCCAGGTAAGAATGCCGATGTTTTGATTCCAATGAGTACAACAGTCACTTATGCAGCTCAAAACACAGAGGCTTTGCATACGCTACGGATTGATGGAACGCTCAAGTTTTCCACCAACCAAACCACAAAACTGGTCGTCGATACGATTGTGGTCTCTCCTACTGGCACTTGGTCTATGGGAACTGCTAGTCACCCTATTGCCAATAATGTCACTGCTACTGTAATTTTCGCTGATAATGGTCCCATCGATTCTAAGTGGGACCCGTTGCAGTTAAGTCGCGGATTGCTCTCACATGGCATTGTGAATATTTATGGAGCGGCAAAGACCATATTCCTACCTCTAGCGATCGCTCCGAAGAAAGGTACAGTCACCTTACAATTGCGTCAAGAGCCGATGAACTGGCATGTAGGAGATATTGTTGTGTTGACAGGTTCACAACCAGGTCGCACCGATGAAGTCAGAACAATTGAGGCACTCTCAGGAACCAACGTGACATTAAATGCTCCACTCCAGTACGATTGCATTCCCCCAACTGGCTTATCAGTTTATCTGGCAAATTACACCCGCAACATTGTCTTTAAGTCAGCTAATATTCAGGATGTTTCCCGTCGCGGTCATATTATGTTCATGCACTCTAATCGCGTCAGCGTTAACTACGCACAGATGTATGAACTAGGACGGACTAACAAGGCCCAGTGGGCTGATGACCCAGGTATAATTCGTCAAGGGAATAACCATACGACACAGGGTAAAGGCTTGAACCCACGCGGACGCTATGCCCTGCACTTTCACTTTACCGGAACAGATAAAGGGCAACCTCCTGCTGTAGTCCGTGGCAATGCCGTGTATAACAGTCCTGGATGGGGTTTTGTCAACCATGAAAGCTATGTGACGATGGAAGACAATGCAGCTTATAACGTCTTGGGAGCTGCCTTTGTCGGCGAAGATGGTAATGAGATTGGTACTATGGCACATAATATTGCCATTGGTTCTGATGGCAGCGGCAAGTTGGGATACCGTAAATCTCAAGGTCCACATAACGATCCTGCACTTCTAGATATGTGGCATGGAGGACATGGATTTGCTTTTCGTGGACAAGCAATTGAGGTGAAATACAATGTTTGTTCAAATCAAGCCGCATCATGTTATGTCTGGAATAATTGGGATGTACCGAAGATCCCGATGCCGCGTGCAAACGTACCACTAAAGGCAATTGTCAATAACGAGCCATTCGTCAATTCTGCCGATGTGCCGATTACAATGTTTCACCACAATGAAGCATTTGCAACTACAGTCGGGGTAGATCTGGACGATGTTGTTGTGGCACCATCAAGTAATACGCGCCATCTACTTGAGGATTTGACGATCTGGAATGTTGGACCTGTGAAAGCTGATGGTTGGGGACAATTTCTTGGTATCACGTTGAAATATGCTGGTCATGTAACAATTCAAAACGCTAGAATTAGCAACAATTCTAACCGCATCGACCCGCATCAAGTCTACACAGGGATTGCAGTCGGACCTGGAACAGATGCTCAGGTCGTGGAGGCAAATATCAACGGTTTTAATCGAGCAATTGATAATTTAGCCGGAAAAGAAGGTGGTGATGCGCAATTACCAATTCCTACCCTTGTTATTAATAGTACCCTGGTCAACAATGAATCTAAGTACGCTACCACAGATCCGACCTATCTGAAAGAGGTTGTATCGTCAGAAGGGAAGGAAAAGGTAAAGTAGAAAAGACCCTTCTCCGCACAGGTAGCAAGCTTGATAGCATTCGCGCTAG
>JAABUQ010009289.1_pt1 | contig 13365 bp, 13 predicted proteins | sample 5560001 | NCBI WGS metagenome assembly JAABUQ01 (sample SAMN10711888, study PRJNA513371) | rock metagenome | isolation source: Antarctica rocks | place: Antarctica: Victoria Land, Finger Mt nord | collected 2015-12-18 | reverse complement strand
TCGCCGCCGAGTTCGCTCTCATCCGTGTCCGCCAGACACGCATTACCGAGCTTGCCGAGGACGGCAGCGTCCCGGCCCGCGCGGTTCAAGACCTACTGGGCCGGCTGGACACCTATTTGTCAGGCACGCAGCTTGGAGTGACGCTGGCATCGCTTGCGCTGGGCGCGATTGGCGAGCCTGCTGTCGCGCATCTTCTGCGCGGCCTGTTTCAAGCCGCCGGCATCGCGCCGTCGTCCGCTTCGGCGCATATTGTTGCGATTGGCCTCGGCTTTGTGCTGATCACGTTTTTCCATATCACGTTTGGCGAGTTGCTGCCGAAGTGGTGGGTGATCGCGCATACCGAGAAGACGGCGCTTGCCGTCTCCCGCCCGATGAAGCTGTTTTTGCTGCTGGGCTATCCCGTGATTATCATCCTCGAAAGCGCGGCCAAAGCCATTGCGAAACCGCTTCATATTGAGCCGGGCGACGGCCACGAGCAGGCACATTCGGAAGATGAAATACTCGCGATCATGGCCCATTCCCACCGGCAGGGGGAGCTGAGACCGTCGGAGATCGAGATCGCGGAGAACGTCTTCGACTTCGCCCACACGCAGGCCAAAGAAATCATGGTGCCGCGCGTGGACATGGTCTACTTGTCTACGACGTGGACGATTGGCCGCAACATTGAAGTTGCGACCGAGAACGGCTTCACCCGCTATCCGCTGTGCGAGGGCGACCGGGACCACGTCGTCGGCATGGTGCACATCAAAGACCTGCTGGCGATTGCGGGCAATCCCGAGGCCGACATTCGGAGCATCAAGCGCGAGATTATCGGCATTCCCGAAACTAAGCCGATTGACGAGCTGCTGAAAGAACTGCAAAAGAGCCACACGCATCAAGCCGTTGTCGTGGACGAGTACGGCGGCACGGCGGGGTTGGTCACGCTGGAAGACATTATTGAAGAGCTGATCGGGGAGATTCAAGACGAACATGATCAGCCTCCCCCGTTGTTGCCCTTAGATGACACCGGCCGGTCTTATTCCGTCGCCGGCACCGTCGCTTTGGACGAAGTTTCCGAAACGCTGGGCGTTCCCATTGACAACCCCGCCGACTACGACACCATCGGCGGCTACGCCCTCCACGAGCTGCGCCTGCCGCCCCGCCACGGCGCAAGCGTCCGGCTCGACGGCTTCGACGTCGCCGTCGCCGAGGTTACCGGTCGCCGCATCCGTCGCCTGCTGTTCACCCGCCACGCGCAGGAAAATCACCCCGTTTCCGCGAACAGTAGTGACGTTTAATGCCGTATGTGAGAGCAGCCCATAAAGTGGGCCAATTAAAGTGGAGCTTGTCCCATGCTAAAAAATCAAGATGCCGTTCCCGAACCCCAAATCTCCGTCAGCCCAGCATCCGTCAGCCAGGCGCGGGTTACGCCCGACGAGCTGACCCAGGCCCTCGCCGCCATTGAAGCCCGAGAACAGGCCGAAGCCAGCCGGCTGGCCGGGACTATTGCGATTGACCAGGCTGTTTCCGACCTGCACCTTGATTCGACCTCTGACGAAATTTGGGCCGAAGTGCAGGACCAGAGGGCTAAAGCGGCAGCCCGGCAGGTAGGGCCGCCGCAGATGCAAGCCAAGCCGCGTTTGATTGCCCCACTCACCAAACGCTTTCGTGGCTGGCCTGTCCTTATCGCTCCGGCAATTGCACTCTGGGTTGTGTTCAGTGCTGTCATATCCGGCAACCATCATCAAGCCCTTTCTACTACCACCCAACCTGCCATTTCTACTGCTGCTCCCATCCTGCGCCCTCTGGCCGTGGAAACCGAGGGCAGGGATGTCTATGCCGATGACACCGCTTTAGTTCAACTGTCCGAAGACAAGCCGCTGTCGCAGGTTATTATCAGCGGGAACCCAAGCGGGAACCGTTGGAAACTCTTCCGGTACAAGGGCCATGTCTACTTGCGTGGCTATGTTCCCAGTGCCGACACCTTGCAGGAGCTTCAAGGCAAGCCGCTGAACATCTACAATGACGACGATTCCGGTGAGCTGGACGGCGAACGCACTTCCAACATTACCCTGCGTGTCGATGGCACTCCCTTGCAGAAGTCCGGCGGCAACAGCAGATATTTGGGCATCACCGTTCTCAACTTCCAGCCCGATCCGCAGACAACCCTCACCCCCGGACGTTGAACACCATGCTGAAACACGAAGACACTCCCCAGACCCCGCTCTCACCCGCCGCTCAGGTGCGCGTGACGCCGGAAGAACTCACGGCGGCGATCACGCGCCTGGAAGCGAAGAAAGACGCAGGGCAGCAGAACTTAGAAGGCACGGTTGCCATTGGTGAAGTGGTGCAGCAGCTTGGCTTAGACGCGACGCCCGAAGAAGTATTGGCGGAAGTGCAGGCAGGGCAGCAGCAAGCAACACCACAGAAGCGACAGGCGACGGTTGGCAGGCGGCTTGTGCTGGTGCTCGGTTTGGCCTGCATCCTGCTGGGTTTAACCGCCGAGGGAAATAGCTTGTTACAGACACGAAACCATCAGGCGGCAAAACTGGTAAGCGTCGGCGGCGTGACCCCCGCGCCAATTCAACTTAATCCAAACCTTTTAGTCAGTACGACTACAGGGAGTTTAATTACCTTGTCAGAAGTGGGAGATAGTCAGGCTGTGCGCTGCAATTTGTCCGAGCAGAATGGTCAGCTTGCCTTCTACCAGTGGACACCCGGAACGACGACACAGGCTTCATGGACTCTTGTTGAGCATCATGGTAAGGCTTATGTCCGAGGGTGGACGTCTGGCTCATCAGGGGAACAAGCAGAAACCGAGGGTTTAGAAGTTAGGTCTGCTCCAAACGGGGCTTACAATATACCTATCACGCTGCCCCTTGAAGGCTTCAAGGCAACTCCATACCAGGACAACGGCAGCGAAATCAGGTTTCGAGCAACAGAGGTTCATTTAGACAGGCATGCGAATGAAAAATGGTGAGTATGGCTTCTGAAGTGGTAGTCATCGGCGGCGGGGCGGCGGGGATGCTGGCGGCGCGGCGGGCGGCGGAGTGCGGCGCGAAGGTTACGCTGCTGGAAAAGAATGACCGGCTGGGGATGAAGATACTGATCTCCGGCGGCGGCAAGTGCAACCTGACCCCTGACGGGCCGATGGAGGATGTGCGGACGCAGTTCCGGCCGAATGAAGCCCGGTTCCTGAAGCCGTCGTTCTACAAGTCCACGAACGAAGATTTTCTCCAAATACTGCACAACCGGGGCATGGAAACCTATGCCCGGCCTGACGGGCGCGTGTTTCCCGTGGAACCGGCGAATGCCAAAGACGTGGTCGCGCTGCTGACGCGGTATGTGGAAGAAGCCGGCGTCTGCATTCGCTACGGTGCGTCGGTATCGGGACTGACCGCGGAGGACGGGCGCATTACAGGCGTTCAAGTGGGCGGCGAGATACTGTCGGCGTCGCAGGTGATTGTGTCCACCGGCGGGTCATCGTATCCGGCGACAGGGACCACAGGCGACGGCTGGCGCTGGCTTTCGGCGCTGGGCCACTCGCTGGTCCCGCTCCGGGCGGCATTAGCGCCTATGTACCTGAACGACGTGGAAGCGGACTGGTCCGGGGTCGCGCTGCGGGACACGACGCTCCGGGCGCGGGCCGGTGCGGGCGGCAAGGAGTTCGCCCGCTGGTCCGGTGATCTGCTGTTCACCCACAAGGGCGTATCCGGGCCGACAGCGCTGGGTGTGTCCCGCGAAGTCGCCGAGCGCGAGGCGGTTCCGAGCGCGTTAGAGGCCGACCTTGCGCCGGGCGTCACCTGGGAGGATCTGCAAGCGGACCTGCGAAAGCAGGCGCAGGAGAACCCGCGCAGGACGGTCGCAGCGCTTGCCGCGCCGTTTGTACCGTCGCGGCTTCTCACGCCGCTGCTGTCGGCGGCAGGTATTCCCGGCGACACGCGCGGCGCGTACCTCAAGGCCAAAGCACTGAACAAGCTGGTGACAACGATCAAAGGCTGGCCGCTCGGCTCGGTGCGCCATGTGCCGCTGGAGCGCGGCGAAGTGGTGGCCGGTGGAGTTGCTTTAGAGGAAGTAGACCCGCAGACAATGCAGTCCAAAGTAGTCAGCGGCCTGTTTCTGTGCGGCGAAGTGCTGGACATCGCCGGCCCCGTCGGCGGCTACAATTTGCAGGCCGCGTGGAGCACCGGCTGGGTTGCGGGCGAGGCGGCGGCGCGGATGTCTTCGTAGGGGCGAACCCCCGTGTTCGCCCCCTTTGTCTGTGTTCGCCCTCTTTGTCTGTTAGCCTTTCCTGCCTGGAAGTACGGATAGGAAGGGCAGGTACGGGGGCCTGCCCCTACCCACCCTCTAAATCCTCTCTGGCTCGGCAACCGTCAGCTCTCCGCCCGCATTGCCGGTGTTGACCGTTGCGGCAGGCTCAAACAGCAGCACCCAGACTTCTTCGTCTGCGCTGGGGCGGTGCTCAACGCCACGCGGCACGATCAAAAACTCGCCTTCTTCCAGCGCAATCTCCCGGTCCCGCATCTCCATCCGAAAGTGGCCTTTGACGACCAGAAACAGCTCGTCTTCGTCCGCGTGATGGTGCCACACAAACGGCCCTTGAAACTTGGACAACTTAACATGCTGGCCGTTCAGCTCCCCGACAATCTTCGGCTGCCAATACTCGCTGAACTGCGAGAACTTGTCGGCAAGGTTTACTTTTTCCATTGCGCTGCTTTCTCTATCTTAGTCGAAGGGGATAGGTGGCGGAGGCAAGAGCAGGCCAGCCGCGCAGCAGGATGTGAAGTAGTCGCGGGTTGCCAGGCGGGTATCGCCGCAGTTGTATGGCGGAAACACATCGGCAGCACACTCCGCAACCACTGGTAGCTTGCAGTCAAGCGCGGTCATCAGCGCGACAAACCGTTGCCGCTCCTCTTCATTGGGGAACAAAATCGTCTGCAAGTGCGCGAAGTCCAAGCCGTAGTGCACCAGCACTTCCAAACTTGGGTAGCGGTGCGTCTCGCCATGGACACGCAGCAGTTCCATCTTCTCAGCGGCATCTGTGATAGGAACATAGGCCGCCTTGCTCTGCCAGGCTTTCGTGTTGTACGGCAGCAGCGCGACCTCGGGGAGTGCTAACACGGCGGCGCGGTCAAGGACAAGCAGCGCATGAGGGTAGCCTCGCGCCAGTTTGTCCCGCAGCAGCGGCGTGTCGGGGCGCAGCGACAGATGCACCCAGTCAGTGAGACCCAGCATCGTATCCCGGCGCACGGCGCTTGCACGCGGCCTAATCCCCTGCCCCGCCGTCACGCTCTTGGCGTAAAGCGCCCCGCCTGACAGGATGTGCGGCAAGTAATGCAGCGGCGTCGCGTGGTAGAGGTGCGGGCTTGGGTTCATGGGAAAGGCGATGCCACTCGGACCATGTTAGGACCATGCGTTGAAACGCACGGCTAACCAGCGCGGACGCTGCAAAACACCGCTTCGCGGGGTTCGGAATTGGATTTTGTCTTAGTCCCGCGAAGCGGTACTTCTCAGCGTCTTCGCTGGTTAGCCGTGACATTCATGGCATGGTCTTTCAACGCATGGCTCCTATCGTCCCTTCGTTTTGCGCGGCGGCGGAGGCCACACCCCTGGCTGTTTAGACGCTGCTTCCTGCGCCATAATCGCCCGAAGCCGCGTCACTGCCCTCCGATTACGGTCTATCAGATACCAACCGAGGACCGACACGCCAGTGCAGAGCAGCGTACACAAACAACCCAGCCCAAATCGTCGCCGGTAGTAGGCCCCGCCAGGCAACTGAGCGAGTTTGTAGTCGTGAACACTGAGGCAGCCAAACCAAACCGACAAGCTCACAGAGAACCATGCAAAGATTATGAACTCTTTGATCTCGGCTTCGGCTTTGCGAATGACTTCTGCTCTTGGAGAGCCTTTGAAGTTCACTGAGATCTGCCATTTCTGTCGGCTGCTCGGTTCTACCAGTTTCCACTCTTGACGCGCTCGGGCAGCGGGTGCGCCTCCAAATACTCATCGTAGGTGCCACGGAAGTCGAGCAGGCCGTCTTCGGTCATAGACCAGATGCGGGTCGCCATTTCGGAGATCAAATCACGGTCGTGGGACACGACAAACGCAGTTCCGGCGAACTGAGACAAGCCCTCGGCCAGCGCGGAGACGGCTTCCAAATCCAAATGGTTCGTGGGTTCGTCGAAGATCAAGACGGGATGGCGCTGAAGCATCAGCTTTGCCATCAAAAGCCGGGCCGCTTCGCCGCCAGACAAGGCCTCGGTCTGCTTTAAGCTCTCGTCGCCCTTGAAGAGCATCTGACCCAAGAGGCCCCGGACATACTGCTGGCCCTGCGCTTCTTCGTCAAAGCTCATGATCCAGTCGAGGGCCGGGAGGCCGGAGGGGATTTCGGCCCGGTAGTCCTGCGCGTAGTAGCCCCAGGTCATGCCCCCGCCCCATTTGATGGTGCCGCTGTCGGGGGTCAAGTCGTCAACCAGGCACCGAATGAGCGTCGTTTTACCGATGCCGTTTGGGCCGATAATGGCGATCTTCTCGCCCCGCGTCACTTCCAAATTTAAATCACACAGGACGCGCTGCGGGCCGAACGATTTAGACAGATTGGCGACAGTCACCACTTCGCGGCCCGACGGCTTCTTCTGGTCAAAACGAATGAAGGGGCGCTGGATATTGGACTTCTTCATCTCAGTCGGGGCGAGGCGGGTCATTTCCTTGCGGCGGGACTGGACCTGTGACGACCGCTGGCCGGCAGCGAAGCGGGAGACAAACTCCTGGAGTTGAGCAATTTTTTTCGCTTTATCCTTGTTGTCGCTTTCGACGCGGGTGCGGGCTTGCATCTTATGCTCCACCATGTCGTCATACGAGCCGGGATAATTGATGATGGTATCGTAGTCAATGTCGGCGATATGGGTGCAGACGGCATTCAGGAAGTGCCGGTCATGCGAGATGACGATCAGCGTACCTTTGTAATCCAGCAGAAACTCTTCCAGCCAGTGGATTGTCTCCAAATCCATGTAGTTGGTCGGTTCGTCTAAAAGCAGCGCGTCGGAGCCGCCGAACAGCGCCTGGGCCAGCAGCAACCGGAACTTGTAGTCGTTCGGCAGGGTGGACATCAAATCCGTGTGCTTCTCGTCGGGGATGCCGATGCCGCGCAGAATCTCGGCGGCTTCGATCTCGGCCTCGTAGCCGTTTTCGTCGGCGATCAGCGATTCTAAGTCGCCGAGACGGTTCATCATAGCGTCGGTGAACTCTTCGGCTTCGCAAAGCGTGTTGCGCTCCGACAGGGCGTTCCAGAGCGTCATGTTGCCCATCATGACCGTGTCAATAATGCGCTTGTCGTCAAACGCATTCTGGTTCTGACTCAGAACACCGACCTGGCGCGGCTTAGCGACAGTGCCTCGGTTCGACGGCTCGATGTCGCCGGTGAGTATCTTCATAAACGTGGACTTGCCCGCGCCGTTCGGCCCGGTCAGGCCGTAGCGGTTGCCCGGCGTGAACTTGACTGAAACCTGGTCAAAGAGCGTGCGTGTCCCGTAGGATTTGCTGACATCCTGAACTGTGATCATAATAATAAAATACCCTCAAACTAAAATACGCCCTTATTATACCACAGCCGGTGTCTGCACCGAAAATATGGGGAAAAGCCGTGTTATAATGAAGCCAATGATTCCTATGACAGCAGCAGATACTACCGAGATTGCCACAGAGATCGCAGCCGCCGCTTATCGCCTCAGCTCCGACGGCGCACTGACTTCCGCCTATCCCTGGCAGGCAGAACTTTACGCGCGGCTGTCTGAGCCGGACGGCGACATCGGCTGCCTGCTGCCGGCGGGAACCGGCGCAGGCAAGATCGAGTCCGTGCTGATCCCGGCACTCGGCCTGCGCCGGGGCGGTGCCCCGCGCCGCCTGTTTCTGATTGGGGCCGACGGCTCGCCGCTCGACGACTACTTGTACCGCGCCGTGCCGTACCTGAAAGCGTTCGTGCAGGCGGATGAGTCGCCCCGTACCGTATGCCTGGACATTGCCGACGAAGACTCCACCGGCAATCTGTGCCGACGCTTTTTCCCCGACGGCACGGAAGACCCACGGTTTGTTTCCAATCCCCTGGAAGCCGATGTGGATTTAATTCTTACGACGTTCAGCCGGTTCCGAGAACTATTTTTTGGCAGCGGCGGCGTTCATGCCCTGCCGACGGCGCTGATTGGAGCGCAACCGGAGACGCCGCGACGCGACTTATTCTTCTTTGACGAAGCGCATTCCTACACCGGTGATGCGTTTTCCCGCTTCCACCGCTTGACCGAGTTTTTGTTTGCCGAAGACATGGACATTGTTGTCGCTTCCAGCACCATGCCGATGCCTTTTGCCGAAGAACTCAGCTTCCTAGAGTCCCTGCCCGGCCCGGCAGCCTCGGTCCAGCCGCCTCGGACGCTGGCCTACAAGTCGTCCGCCGACCCGCTGGCGCTGATTGAGTCCGAGATCCGCCGCTCCTACTTCCAGAACTCCCGCGTCTTCGGCGTCACCGAAACCGAAGCCGAAGCCGAGGCGCTGTTCTCGCGCCTCGCGTCCGCCTACCCGCACAACGTCTACTTGTACTACACCGGCCAGCCCGCCGAGAGCCGCCGCCACACTTACGCCCAGTTGCGGGAACTGGAAAAAGAAGGCGAAGGCTACCTGCTGCTGACGACCGGCGATGCGCTGGAAGCCAGTGATTTAGACGCCACTGTGCTGCTGTCCACTCTCTGCCCGCCCGAGAATTTGATCCGCCGCGCCGGACGCTGCAACCGCCGGGGCGACCTGCCTTCCGGCCGCGTCGTCCTTGTCGGCGACACGCTTTCGCCGTCGTCGCGCCCGCTTAACGCCGCCCAAGCCAGCGACTACGTGACTGCCCTCCGTGCCCAGACCGACCTCCCCTTCGACCCCGAGTTCTGGAAAGCATTTATTTGACACAAGACTTTTCAAACATCGAGACGCCACGCCTCACGCTGCGGCGGTTTCGGGCGCAAGATAAACCTGCGTTCACCGCCTACCGCAATGATCCTGGCGTCGCGCGTTACCAAAGCTGGGAAGCATTCACCGAAGAAGAGGCTAATGCCTTGATCCAAGGGATGGAGACGCTTCCGTTTGGACTTCCAGGGCAGGGTCTCCAGATTGCCGTTGAAGAGAGAAGCAGTGGCGGCCTAATTGGAGACTGCTACCTACAAGTAGAAGCGCACGACACGCGCCAGGCTGAAATTGGATTCACTCTCTCCTCCCGGCATCAAGGAAAAGGCTTTGCGTCGGAAGCGCTACTCGCTCTGCTGAGTGATGCCTTTGTTCGGCTGGACCTACACCGAATAGCGGCCGTGACAGATAGCCGGAACTCTCCAGCGGCGGCGCTGCTGGAGCGACTTGGCTTTCGGCGTGAGGGTCATTTTCTGCAAAACATCTGGTTCAAGGGTGCTTGGGGAGACGAATACCTATATGCCGTTCTCCGCGAGGAGTGGCTTGTCGCAAACTCAGTAAGCCACCAGTGCGATGCCTAGGCGTTCCTCTAAAACGCCTCACACTTAAAGAGTCACGAGTTTGTAATCGTTTTTCAACTCCCGTGTCCTATCCTCCGTCAGACCCTCAAGTGCGTTGGAATATAGCGTCGGGTACATTGTGCCGCCTTCGCCGGGGGAAGCGGACAGAGCTGCTTCCCCGTCCCGGTAAATCAGCCAGGCCCGCTGCGTGCGCCGAAGCCTAGCCCTCTGCGACGCATTCAGCACAGTCATCAGTTTTTTATAAGCCGCGTTCATTGCCACGTCCGCTTTTGCGGAACCCCGCGCCGCCTGAGTGTCCATTTGTGCCTGTGTCTGCGCCTGTACCGCAGGCGAGCTAAGAAGCGCGAATGCGGCAGCTACGCAGAGAGCTGTCACGATGGCATTAGGTTTTGAATGTGTCATAGAACTGTGTACCCAGCAGGGCAGGGTTCAGGAAAGCGTTCATTTAACGCCCTACTTCTAAGCTGGTGTTCTCATTCTGGGGGCATTGGACGGTATCGAATGGAAGCGTTGTGGAATGAGCATTCGAGAGTGAAGCGTCTAAACCGCGTTGGTAACCCGGCAGGCGGCGGACTTCTATGATGCACAGGAATACGCTGCTGACGCTTCGTATTCCTGTAAGCGGCTTTGAGAGGAGAAAGGTGCTTTGTGAAAGAAGAGATAGAAGGGACTGAGAAGACAGAAGAAGAAATCGCAGAGCTACTAATGGAGGCGAAATACTCTGACATTTGTGCGGATTTGATGACGTCTTGCGGACATAAGTGGTTTCTAAGGCGTCTGGGAACCCAGAAATCAGGCACCTGGGTTGAGGTTGATTCGCTCACCGATGGCTCGTCAGAAAGTTCTCTCCGGCTGAAGACGCTGGAAGTGCAACAAAATTGCCGTCTTCATGTGATGTGGGCAAAACATCCTGAAGTTGGTGTGGACTATTGCGTGATTACCTTTTTTCTGTGTTCAACTTTATGGAGCTACGGCGCTATCACACGCAAAGCAAACTTGCGTCTTTAGGATCGTCACCACACCAAAGTCTACTCAAGCCTCGAACACGCTGCGAGGCAATCCTGACTGGCGGATGATTGAGGTGAGAGTTCCTACGGCAACTTCGCGGTGCAATGGAACGGAGACCGTGGTTGTCGTACTTTTGGTCTGCTTTTGGTAAACGTCATGGTCTCCTTTGCCGTGCCGGGCAAAAGAAAAACCGTTCGCCATCAGCACGTCACAGACTCCCCGCCCCGACAAGACGCGCAGTTTTCCCAAAAGAGACCTCTATATTCGTCAGGAAAAGATCGGAACCAGCGGCGGTGCGAAAAGGAAGTCGCTGCTCGATTTCGGAGGGCGAGGCCACCTCAAAGAACGACTCTATCGCATCAATGACATTTGCTTTGGCTTGTTCGATCGAGGTGCCCTGGCTGGCAATGTCAAGTTCCAGGCACAGGGCAACATAAATATCTTCGCCGGTGCTTAACGACTCACGACGAATTTGGACTGTGAATTCCGCGTGTTCCATAGACCTATTATTGCATAGGGACAGGAGATTGTCAACAAGGCACAAAAACGCCCAGCTTCCGTTTAGGAAACCGGGCGTTTTTGGGTTAGTTGCGTTACTTGGCAGCGGCGGTGCGCTTGCTTTGGCCGCGTCCGAGGCCGCGCTTGAACGGGGCGCGGTGGACGATCTCGGTGTAATCCAGGCCGGCGGCGGTGAGCGCCTTGTGCCAGGAATCGAAGCGGCGGCGGGCGGCGGTGATGAGCGTGATGTCCTCGATCTCCATGTTCTTCGCGTTCAGCTCTTTGCCATCGCGGTGGAACTCGCGGACCATCTCTAAGATGCGCTCGTCATCCCACTCGCGGTAACGGCGGATCGCGTCGTAATCCAGGCCCGACGCTTCCAGGGCTTCGCGCCAGGAGCCGAAGTGGCTCTTCTTGGTGGCGGCGGCGGCAAGCTGGGGATCAATGTTGAGGCACACGTTGCGCCAGGACAGATCGGCTTCCTGGGTGTGCAGCTCTTTGATCCGGGCGATAATGCGGTCGCGGGTCCAGGACTTGTAGCGCCGAATCAAGTCATAATCGAGGCCGGCGAACCTGACCGCGTCTTCCCAGGTTCCAAAATAGCGGGTGGCGGCCCGAAGCAGAGAAAGGTTGTTTGAGGCGACGCTTGAGTAGTTCAAGTTCTCGCCGGACTCATACATACTGAGGATTTCGAGGGCGATAGCGTCTTTGTTCCATTTGCGATGCATAGAACGGGTTCTCCTAAAGTCTGAAGTATAGCCTTGTGTTCGGCTTAGAGAGCGCCGCGCGAACATCACTGTCACGTCGCGAGGTAAACTTGTCCAGCAATTGTGGCGAACAAGTGAGATAAGCAGTTTTGTGAACTATCGCTACGGTTGCGATGAAGTTATTATACTAGGTAAATCCCCAAAGGTCAACAATTTTATATAAAAGTTTTGTTAAGCTTTGATTAAATTTTATGCTACACTGAAAGCACTCGAAAGACAGAAAGACAAGACAAAGGGGAAGATTATGCAGACACTCACCGTGGCGGACCATATCGCCGGGCTGCGGCCTTATGTGCCGGGAAAGCCCATTGAAGAAGTGAAGCGCGAGCTGGGGCTGTCCGATGTCATCCAATTGGCTTCCAACGAAAACCCGCTCGGTCCCTCGCCTCGTGCTTTGGAAGCTCTAGCGCTAACCGCCACTGGTGTCGCGCACTACCCGGAAGGCAGCGCTCCCATCCTGCGCCGGGCCGTTTCTTTAGCCCAGGACATGCCGGAAAACACGCTGGTTTTCGGCAATGGCAGCGATGAAGTCCTCCATCTTTTGTCCCTGTCGTTCTTGTCGCCGGGCGACGAGATCGTCCAGGGTGATCCCTCGTTTAGTATGTATGAGATATACGCAGCCCAGTGCAACGCGGTTCCCGTTAAAGTTCCTCTCCAGAACTTCACGCACGATTTGGACGCGATGGCCGAGGCGATTACATCGAAGACTCGTATTGTCTTTATCGCAAACCCCAGCAACCCGACCGGGACTCTGGTGCGTCAGGACGAAGTCAAGCGCTTTCTGGACCGTGTGCCTGAAAATGTCATTGTCGTCTTTGACGAAGCCTACGGCGAGTATGTGTCCGATCCCGAAAAGCCCGACCTGCGCCCATTTGTCCGCGAAGGCAGGAATGTCATGATCTCACACACGTTCTCCAAAGCCTACGGCCTGGCCGGCCTGCGCGTCGGCTACGGCATGACCCGGCCGGAGATCGCCGAAGTCCTGAACCGCGTCCGCTCCCCCTTCAACGTCAACCAGCCCGCCCAGGCCGCCGCCGCCGCCGCGCTTTCCGACACCAACCACGTCGCGCAGACGGTCGCACTCAACGCCGACGGCCTGCACTTCTTCTACTCGGAGTTCGAGAAAATGGGGCTTTCCTATGTCCCCAGCGAAGGCAACTTTGTCTTAGTAGACGTTGGCCGCGACAGCCGCGACGTGTTTGAGGAGCTTCAGCAGAAGGGCATCATCATCCGCGCTGCTTACGGCATGGGCCTCCCGCGCCACATCCGCGTCTCCACCGGCACCATGCCCCAAAACCAGCGCTTCATGGCCGCGCTAAAGGAAGTGCTTGCTTGATTGGATCATGAAAACTATGCAAAGCACAAGCATATCGGCTGATTTCGCTTTGATTCGTCAGCGTTTGAGCGATTGGCTATCCCAGTCGCCAATCAATACAAGTAAGACTTTGGCGGCGGCACAGACGCTGCGCCCTGATGGTACTTGGCCTGATATAGACTACGCGAACCGAGACGGTGGTTCCTGGGAACCGTTTGAGCATCTTGACCGCATGAGGAACTTAGCGATCCTCTTTCGCTCGGATAGCAGCGCGGAACTC
>JAABUQ010009288.1_pt1 | contig 13366 bp, 10 predicted proteins | sample 5560001 | NCBI WGS metagenome assembly JAABUQ01 (sample SAMN10711888, study PRJNA513371) | rock metagenome | isolation source: Antarctica rocks | place: Antarctica: Victoria Land, Finger Mt nord | collected 2015-12-18 | reverse complement strand
GCGGCCGAGGCGGGGGGAGATGGTGGTGAGGCGGTCGCGGATGCGGAGGAGGAAGTGTCCGTGGCCGAGGGGCCAGAGGTACTGGGCGGGGTCGTGCATGCGCCAGACGGTGCGGGCGAGGATGTTTCCGGAGGGGAGGTCGACGACGACGGCGTCGATGCTGCGGTCGACGTCCTGCGGTGGATCGTCGGGGATGCGCTTGAGGAGGCGGCGGACGCTGAAGGTGACGAGGAGGTGGTGGTCATCGACGTAGTTGAGGGTGAGGATGGAGGCGCCGGAGGTGAGGACGGGAGAGGAGAAGGCAGCGTAGCCAAGCGAATCGAGCGGGATGCGGGTGTCGGGCGGGCGGGTGGCGGCGCGGGTAAGAGGGCTCGCGAGGGCGAGCAGCAGGCCGAGGTGGCGAAGTGTTCGAGGGGGTCGGGGAACCGGCATGGCGACGTGGGCGTAGAGTTTACTGTTTCACGGGACGGACAGGTGATGCCACCGCGCCGGGTTCCCGGAGGGTTTGGACGTTTGACGGCACGGCACGGAATAGGTTTCCGGTGTTACAAACAGCAAGGGAGACGGAGTTTCCCAAGGAGAGGGCATGGCGGACGGGCGAGAGGTTGGGACGAGGGCGAGCGGTCTGGTTCGAGGGCTGATGACCATTGCGGCTTTGGGGACGATCCCTTGCGTGGCGTTGGCGCAGGGGAAGGTGGGGACGGAGGCGGCGGCCACGACAACGACGACAACGACGACAACGGAGCAGGTGTACAAGCCGATTCCGGGATTTGATGTGAGTTCGATCGATGTGAAGGCTGACCCTTGCAACGACTTCTACAAGTTTTCGTGCGGGCACTTTGCCGAGAACCATCCGATTCCGGCGGACCAGGCGGGGACCGACATCTTTTACTCGCTGTTCAATGTGAACACGCAGTCGCTTCGGGGCATTCTCGAGAAGGAGGCGGCGGCGACCGGGGAGCGATCCGCGGAGGAGCAGAAGATTGGCGACTCCTACAAGAGCTGCATGGATACGGAGGCGATCGAGAAGAAGGGTTTGAAACCACTGCAGCCGCTGCTGGGCGAGATTGACGGGCTGGGCAACGGGATGATGGCGAAGCGGGATCTGCTGCCGGTGATCGGACGTTTGCAGCGGGATGGTGTGGATGTGTTCTTCGGATTCGGCGAGCAGCAGGACCTCCGGGATGCGACGAAGCAGATCGCGCAGATCGGGCAGGGTGGCCTGGGCCTTCCGGAGAAGGATTACTACCTGCGGACGGGCGCCAAGGACGAGGAGATTCGCAAGCAGTATGCCGCGCACGTGGCGAAGATGCTGACGCTGGCGGGGAGCACGCCGGAGAGGGCACAGAAGGAAGCGGAGGGGATTCTGCGGTTCGAGACGGCGCTGGCCAAGGCGAGCCTGGGCGTGGTCGACCTGCGGGATCCGGAGAAGACGTATCACCTGGAGCCGATCGCGACGTTCACGAGCAAGCTGCCGGGGGTGAACTTCGCGCAGTTCGAGGAGGCGGTGCATGCTCCGCAGGTCAGCGAGATCAACGACGCGACGCCGGAGTTCTTCCCTGCCCTGATGCGCGAGGTTCGCGATACGGATATGCCGACGCTGAAGGCGTATATGCGATACCACCTGCTGACGCATGTGGCGAACCGGCTTCCGAAGGCTTTTGACGAGGAGAACTTCGACTTCTACAGCCGCAAGCTGAACGGGCAGCCGGAGCAGCCGGCGCTTTGGAAGCGGTGCTCAAACAGTGTGAATGGGGCGATTGGGGAGGCTTTGGGCAAGGTGTACGTGGCGCAGTACTTTGCCGGCGACAGCAAAACGAAGATGCTGGAGATGGTCGGTGACATCGAGCACGCGATGGATGCGGACATCGACAGCCTGGAGTGGATGAGCGCGCCGACCAAGGTGCGGGCGAAGGAGAAGCTGAACCTGGTGGCGAACAAGATCGGGTATCCGGAGAAGTGGCGCGACTACAGCGCGCTGGCGGTGAAGCCGGACGATGCGGTAGGCAACCTGCTGCGGGCGGATGCGTTTGAGAACGACCGGGAGCTGGCGAAGATCGGCAAGCCGGTGGATCGGGGCGAGTGGGGGATGACGCCGCCAACGGTGAATGCGTACTACAACCCGAGCATGAACGACATCAACTTTCCGGCGGGGATTTTGCAGCCGGCGTTCTTCGACAAGAGCGAGGACGATGCGGTGAACTATGGGCACATCGGCGCGGTGATCGGGCATGAGCTGACGCACGGCTTCGATGACGAGGGAAAGAAGTTCGATGGGAAGGGCAACCTGTCGGACTGGTGGACGGCGGAGGACACGAAGAAGTTTGAGGCGAGGACGGATTGCCTGGTGAAGGAGTACGGCGGGTTTACAGCGGTGGACGACGTGAAGGTGAACGGGAAGCTGACGCTGGGCGAGAACACGGCGGACAACGGAGGTCTCGTGCTGGCGTACCTGGCGTATCTGGAGCGGGCGAAGAAGGAGGGCGTCGATCTCCAGGCGAAGAAGGACGGGTATACGGCGCCGCAGCGGTTCTATGTGGCGTTTGCGCAGAACTGGTGCGAGAACGCGCGGCCGGAGCAGGTACGGTCGCAGGTGCTGCAGGATCCGCACTCGCCGGATCACTTCCGGGCGAACGGCGCGATTGTGAACCAGCCGGGGTTTGCGGAGGCGTTTGGATGCAAGAAGGGGACGCCGATGGCGCCGGTGGGGGCTTGCCGGGTTTGGTGAGGAAGCTTCTAGCTGTTAGCTCTTCGCCGTTAGCTAAAAGCTTAGGAGTTGATGGCTTGTGGGGGGGGCGGGTGCGGCTTCGCGGCCGTGCCTGCCCTTGGTGTTTCTGTGTGTGCGAGAGTGGAAGGATGGATCTAGCGGGGCGGCGGCGGGGACTGGGATTTGCGGCGTGTGCGCTGGCTAGCTGCTTCTGGGGGTGCGGATTTTTCTTTGGGAAGATTGCGCTGGCGGAGATGGCTCCGCCGTTCATGGTGTTGTACCGGTTTCTGTTTGCGATGGTGGTTCTGCTGCCGCTGCTGTGGACGCATCGGCCGGGTTTGAGCCGAAGAGATTGGGGGTGGCTGGCGCTGGCGTCGCTGCTGGGCGTGCCGGTGCAGTTCCTGATCCAGTTTCAGGGGCTGGCGCTGACCACGGTGAGCCATGCCTCGCTGATGGTGGGGATGATGCCGGTGATCCTGGCGGTGGGCGCGACCGTGTTTGCGCATGAGCGGATGGATGGGGTGGGTTGGGCGGCGCTGGTGGGGTCGACGACGGGGGCGGCGCTGATTGCGCTGAGCGGGCGAGGTGGTGGGGTGGCGGGAGGGGCGCTGACGGGGGATGTGATGGTGGTGCTGTCGCTGGTCATTGCGCTGTTCTGGATCCTGCTGAACAAGCGGCTGATGAAGCGGCACAACCACGTGGTGGTGACGGTGTATGGGCTGCTGCTGGGGACGGTGATGCTGGCGGTGTGGGTTCCGCTGCGGTATGGGGTTCCGCCGATTGCGGGCGTTTCGTGGAGGGCGTGGGCGGCGCTGCTGGCGAGTGGCGTGCTGTGCACGGCGACGACGACGCTGCTGTGGAACTGGGGCATGACGCAGGTTCCGGCGTCGCAGGCGGGTGTGCTGCTGAATATGGAGCCGCTGATCGGAAGTCTGCTGGGGGTGCTGGTGTTGAAGGAGCTGTTGGGGCCGATGGCATGGGTGGGCGGGGCGATGATTCTGGTGGCGGCGGTGACGTTGACGGCGCGTGGGCAGAGCCGGCATACGGCGGAGGCTGACGCGTAACAGGGGTGGGTCATGCATGGAACAACGCCCCAGGTGTGAGACGACGGAGCTGTCGCGCACTGGGAACGCGCGCGTTTAGCAGGGGACCAGGCAGGGACGAGCAGGGGACCAGGCAGGGGACGAGGCAGTTTACGTAATCTTTGTGCGATTGCGATCTGTTACCGTCTCACTCGAATGCGTCGCTTACGTTTTGTTGGTTTGCTTCCTCTCGTGTGCCTCGGCGGGTTCTTGTGTGCGCAGTCTGCGGAGGTGCACCCTGTGTTCAGCCGGCTAAACAGCTTTGGAGCGTTTGGGGAGTACTCGAACAGTTCGAGCCACATTCTGCTTGGCTTTGCGCAGCAGCGCAAGCTGCTGAACTTTGGGGCCAGCTACGGGCGTAGGATTCTGCTTCGACCGCTGGTGGATCTCGAGTACGTCGCTGAGGTTCGGCCCCTGATGTTTGAGAGTGATCCTGTTGTTCAGGCGACCGACGTAGAGACCTCTTCGAAGTACCCCACGCAGAGCTACCAGTACAGCTACCGGCCGGATCAGCAATGCCGTCCTGGTCTGATTTCGACGTTCAGTGGAACGGATCGACAGGGAAACACGTACACCGGCACAACTACCGGGACGTGCGGCCGGCAATGGACGTTTGGTCAGGGGTTTAGCCCTGCCGGGCTGAAGGTCAATCTGCTGCCGCGCCACGCGATTCAACCGGTGATCACAGCGCTTGGCGGATACATGTTTTCAGCTCAGGCTATTCCCGTCGACGGGGCGGGTTCGTTCAACTACACGTTTGAGATTGGCGCCGGGGTGGAGCTTTACCGATCGAGGGGAACATCGGATAGCCGCTTCGGCAAACGATCCGTTCGAGCGGAGTATCGGTATCACCACATCTCGAATAAGAACACGGCGCTTACAAATCCGGGCATTGATAGCGGGTTGTTGCAGGTGACGTATGCCTTTGGGCGGTAATGGTGGTCCGAGGGGATACGGCTCTCTCGCTGAGAGCTCCTCGATGTTTTGCCTGAGGTGTGTTGCCTGAGGTGCGTTGCCGGGTGAAGCGGAAATACTGAGGTTCTTCGCTTCGCCGAGAATGACGGCAACGGAAGCAGCTCCACGGGCAAAGGAAGTACCTACTCACGAACAGGAAACTGCTCTAGGAGCGCATGACGGTTGGTTGTGTGGAGGCGGTCAGGCATTGGCTGACGCGGCGCCAGCGGTAGAGGAGGATGCAGCCGGCGAGGGTGAGGGCGAGGGAGAGGCCCAGCCAGAGTCCGCGGGCGCCGAGATGGCGGTGGAAGCCGAGGTAGATGCCGGTGGGCAGGCCGAGGATCCAGTAGGTGCAGAGGTGGGTGATGAGGCCGGAGTGGGTGTCGCCGGCACCGCGAAGGGCTCCGATGACGGTGACCTGGAGGCCGTCGCAGAGCTGGAAGAGGGCGGCGATGGCGAAGAGGGGGACGGTGGCGGCGATGACGGCGGCGTCGGGGGTGAAGATGCGGGCGATGGTGTAGGGGAGGGTGAGGTACATGAGGGCGGCGGCGAGCATGACGGCGGCGGAGAGGGCCAGGGCGGTCCAGCCGGCGGCGCGGGCGGCGGGAATGTCGTGGCGGCCGATGGCCTGGCCGACGCGGACGGAGGCGGCGGCGGAGATGCCCATGGGGATCATGAAGGTGAAGGAGATGACGTTGAGGGCGATCTCGTGGCCGGCGAGGGCGACGGGGCCGAGGCTGGAGATGAGGAAGGTGACGACGGCGAAGATAGCGATCTCGACGAGGATGGTGGCGCCAGCGGGGAGGCCGAGCTGGAGGAGGCGCTTGAGGAGGTGGAGCTCGGTGCGGAGCGAGACGGAGCGGAGGCCGTAGGTGTGGCGGCGGTCGATGCGCCAGAGGGCGGCGGCGAGGAAGAGGAAGAGGTAGACGCGGGCGAGGGTGGTGGCCAGGCCGGAGCCGACGACGCCGAGGCCGGTCCAACCGAGCTGTGTGTTGAAGGGCAGGGACCAGCGATGGCTGTAGATGAGGAGCCAGTTGAAGAGGAGGTTGACGGCGTTGGCGGAGAGGAGGGCCCAGGCGATGGGGCGGACGTGGTTGAAGGCCTGGAGGTAGCGGCGGAGGGTGAAGTAGAGGAGGAGAGGGAGGATGCCGGGGGTGAGGGCGTTGAGGGTGCGGATGGCTCCGCGGATGACGGTGGGGTCGGTGGAGATGCGGTGCATGCCGAGGGGGGCGAGGGCGAAGAGGATGGTGAGGAGGGCGGCGATGGCGGCGGCGAGGACGAGGCCGTGGAGGAGCCAGCGGTTGGCCTCGTGGAGTTTGCCGGCTCCGTGGGCCTGGGCGATGACGGTATCGAGGCCGAGGAGGGTGCCGGCGAGGCCGAAGGCGACGGTGTTGAAGAGGATCTGGGCGAGGGCGACGGAGCTCATGGCGATGGCGGCGCCGGGGAGGCGGCCGACCATCATGGTGTCGACGAGACCCATAAGCATCCAGCCGAGCTCGGCGGCGACGAGGGGGAGGGCGAGCGCGAGCATGGGGCGGAGCTCGTGCTGGAACGGGCGGATTGGGCGGAGTGAGGTCAAGGGCGTGACGCAGGGTATGGGGTGGGTCCCCCCCGTACTTATGGGTAAAGTCTCTGTTTGCTTGACTTAGGATGTTGTGACTCCGCAAGTCTTCTATCGATGGGAGTTACGGCTAAAGTCTTGCATTGGTTCGGGTTAGGGTCAGGTCTAGATGAAGGTGGGTGTCCGTGGGGAGATGCGCTTCTCTCTATGGTAGCTGGTGACGCAGGGTATCCGCGCCACAGGTAACCCGTTGCTCTTCAATGTTGTCGGGGATTGGGGGTGTTGACACCGGTTCCTGGATCTCGAAGGGGATCTTGAGATGGGCGTGGAGGGGCTGGGGAGGGCGGCCACAGTTCGGCGACCCGCGTTGCGAGCTGGTCCACGAGGCTTCCTGCAGCGAATGCGTTCTCGGGCGCGACCTGGACGAAGCGGATGATCCCGTTATGGTCGGTTACGACGAGAAGGGGGAAGTCCGTGGCGGCGAAGAGAGTTTCAGGAATCTCACTTGCGACGACCAGAGTTGGAGTGCCTTGCAGCAGCTCAGCAAAGGAGGCTGGTTTGCCGTTTGTCGATCCAGAGCTACTGTTTGGACTGGAGCCCGGCTCGCCAGAGCTGCGCCTGCGCGCTGATGCAGGCGGCTTCGATGGCGGCACAACCGGTGTGGTGGACTCGGAGAGGAGGCCGTAGATGTGGATATCCTCGCCTGCGTGCCGCACCAGTGTGGGCATCAACTGGTGTGCCATGCGGATGCATTGGGCGCACCAGTCTGGAAAGAGGAGCAGGACTGTCGCAGACCCATAGCGAGTATTGATGCGTGGAGTCTCGTTAACGCCGAAGAGGGAGCGGCGCGCCCGTACGTGCGGTAAGGGGGTGCCGAGCAGGGCGTATTGGCGGCGAGATCGGGTCATCAGGATGGTCTCGTCCGGGGCGAGGCTTGAGGGGAGGGTGGACTCAAGCAGCGTGAAGGTGGAGGCGGCGGCGGAAGGCTGGTTGTTCAGTTGCTGGAGCATCGGTAGAGCGAGGGCAGCTGTGTAGAGATCATGAGGGGTCAATGTGGACGGGGATGCTGTTGATGGAGAGACGGGAACAGCGTTGCGGAGTTGAGCGAGTATGAGGGGCTGGCGCTCTGTAGCGAGGTCAATCGCATCGGCCGTCTGGGTGAGTTGGAGGTAGTGTAGAAGCTCGTCTGTGCTTTGCTGCGAGACGTCGGTGTACGGCCTGGTTTGTAGGAGTCTATGAGCCGCGGTGAGAGCAGTTGCCGGTTGATCCAAATGGAGAGAAGCATCGATCTGATGGGCGAGAGCCCGGGTGGCCCAGGGTGAGGACGGCGTAGCTGCGGACGGAGTCTGAAGGTAGAGGGTGGCGGCATCGAGGACGGCGGGCCACTGCTGGCCAAGCGTACAGAGCCGCGCGAGCCCGATGAGGTCTTCCCCTGTGAACTGTTTGGGTGGACGGGTGGAACAGGCAGACTGAGCTTGTTTGATTGCGACGGCGAGCGCCGCGGTCTCGATGTCGGACCAGTTCTCGATGGAGCGGTGGGTGATTTCCACGGGCTTGAGAACCTGATCGTAGGCGGCGTCTGGGGAGAGCTGCGGCGGTGGCAGAGTCTGCGCGCCCGCAGCTTGCAGGTAGCAGGACAATGCGCTGAAGAGAACGAGTGCGCGACGGCTCACGAAAAGCGCCTCCGACAGAAGTGGAGAGACAGACACGCGTTGCCGGCTTCGATAGCAGGGTAAGAAGAATGTAGCACCGAGGATTGTGCGATCCAGCATCGTTGCCATGGTCGCACGGGTTAGAACGGAAAAATACGGGAGCTACGGCGCGTCTTCGACTGGATGCACCTGGAATCCCTGGGTCCCCGCACCGAAGTAGCGGAAGCGCATCCAGAAGGCGACGTTGACGAGGCCGATGAGCGCCGGCACTTCGATGAGCGGACCGACGACCCCGACGAAAGCCTCTCCCGAGTTGAGGCCGAAGACAGCGACGGCCACGGCGATCGCCAGCTCGAAGTTGTTGCCTGCGGCGGTGAAGGAGAGGGTCGCGGACTGGGCGTAGTTTGCGCCCAGCCGCTTGCCCATCCAGAAGCTGACCAGGAACATGATAAGGAAGTAGATGACCAGGGGGACGGCGATCTTTACGACGTCGAGCGGCAGGCGCACGATGAGGTCGCCTTTGAGCGAGAACATGACGAGGATGGTGAAGAGCAGGGCGAAGAGGGTGAGAGGGCTGATTCGCGGGATGAAGCGGGTGCGATACCAGAGCTCTCCCTTGAGGCGGATGAGGGCGAAGCGGGTGAGGAAGCCGGCGACAAAGGGGACGCCGAGGTAGAGGCCGACGCTCTTCGCGATCTCCCCGATGCCGATCTGGACGACGCTGGCTTCGAGACCGAACCACTTCGGCAGCACGGTGAGGAAGGCCCAGGCGTAGAGGCTGTAGAAGAGCACCTGGAAGACGCTGTTGATGGCGACCAGGCCGGCGACATAGTCCGTGTCGCCTCCTGCGAGCTCGTTCCAGACGAGCACCATGGCGATGCAGCGGGCGATGCCGATCAGGATCAGGCCGCGCATGTAGGCGGGCTCACCGCGCAGGAAGACGATCGCGAGGAGGAACATCAGGACAGGGCCGATGAGCCAGTTCTGCACGAGCGACAGGCCGAGAACGCGCTTGTTGCGGAAGACCTCGCCCAGCTTTTCGTAGCGAACCTTCGCGAGCGGCGGGAACATCATGATGATGAGGCCGATGGCGATGGGAATGTTGGTCGTGCCGGTCTGGAAGCGATTGACGAGGGCCGCCGAGGACGGGATGAGGTGTCCGATGGCAACGCCGATGGCCATGGCGAGGAAGATCCAGAGGGTGAGGAAGCGGTCGAGGAACGAGAGCTTTTTTCGCTGGAGTAGAGCGCAGGTTCGACCCTGCGTGTAGGGCGAACTGGACGTGGCTATCTGGCCTCCTGCTGTCTGGCCTCAATGGCGACGGGAACGGGTGGGGGTGCGCCCTGAAGAGCAGCGAATTTGGCGGGGGTGCAGCAGGCGTTTGAGAGCCGCGCGCGGTCGGCCTGCATGGATCGCTCTTCTTTGAGCCAGGAGAGTGTCTGGCGGAGGACCTGAGCGGCGCCGGGGTTGGGCGGCATGACGATGCGGTAGTGCATCCACTTCCCTTCTCGGCGCGCTTCCACGATGCCGGCGATGCGCAGGTAGGCGAGGTGCCGGGAGATCTTCGGCTGCGGCTGGTTGAGGATCTCAACGAAGTAACAGACACAGATCTCCTGGTTGCCGATGAGGTTGAGAAGCCGAAGCCGGGTGTTGTCGCCGAGCGCCTGAAAGAAGCGCTCGATCTTGAAGGCGCTGGGTCTTGCCATGTCCTTATATTCGCATTGACAGATTCGTTGCGCAAGCAATACATTTGGTTTACCGCATATGGAGGCGATTCCTGATGATCGTTACGGCTCTCAAGATTCACGTTGCCATCAACGTCCGTGATCTAGGCGCAAGCATCGAGTTCTACCGCAAGCTGTTCGATCTCCAGCCGTCGAAGGTGAGGATTGGATATGCAAAGTTCGACGTTAGCAATCCGCCACTGAACTTCTCTCTCAACGAGCATCCCTTGAACGAAGCCGGCGCGCTCTCGCATTTGGGCATACAGGTTGGATCGACCGAAGACGTGCTGGCTATACGGGAGCAGTGGCATGAGCGCGGGCTGATCACGCGGGATGAGATGCAGACCGATTGCTGCTTTGCCACCCAGGACAAGACATGGGTGCTCGACCCGGACGGCAACGAGTGGGAGGTGTTCGTCGTCCTCAAGGACAATCTGCCGGAGAAGGCGGAGGTATCGAGCACCTGCTGCGCTCCGGCCTGCTGCGCCGATCACTCGGATGACGCGGCGGCGGCGACCTGCGGATGCACCGTGTCAGCGTAAAGGAGATCGTTTGTGCGCACCTTTATCTTTGCCTGCATTCACAACGCGGGTCGCTCGCAGATGTCTGCTGCTTTTTTCAATCAGCTTGCCGATCCCAGTAAGGCCCGCGCAATCTCCGCCGGAACCCAGCCCGCTTCGTCGGGAACTGAGATCAGAACCATTTGGCACCTCTGCTCCAGGATCTCAGATGGACTTAACGAGTGATCCTGGTGTTCAGACATCGAGTCGCAACATCATTTCATCGGTGGGCCTGAAGCCGAGCTTTTCATAGACGGGCCGACCCACCGGAGAGGCATGCAAGACGACAGTCGGGACACCTCGTTGTCTGCACTCCTCGATTACGAGCTTCATTAGCTGCGTGGCGTACCCCTTCCCCCTATCCTCTGGTGCCGTGTAGACGTTGAGGATGTAGGCCCGGAGAGGTTGAGGGTCCATCCAGTGCGGTGGGAAGTCGGCAAAGAAGATGCCCGCACCCGCTAGCGTCCTGTTTTCATCCTCAAGAAGAAGGCCGATGTATCGCCCGTCCCCGAGACGAACCCCGACCCAGGACTCGAATTGGACGTCGCATGCGGCGAGAGCAGCCTCTGTCGTAAACGAGTTGTCACCAAACATCCTGTGGCGATGCCTGGTAATGAGAGCAGCGTCCTTAGGCGTGGCATACCGCAGAGTTGGCATGGCGTAATCGTATCCCTGAGTTCGTGTCATTCCCAAGCACCGCACTCAGACGGGGGTGATGATGCCTCCTACGGGGAGGCTGGTGGGGAGCTTGGGGTCGGGGCGGCTTTGTCCCTGCTCTCCGCCGGGGCGCTGGAGGTGCATGGCGGCGGCGGTCATGTCGGTATATTTGAGGCCGGCTCCGGTGTTGAAGAGGACGACCTTGTCGATGGGTTTGAGCTCACCGGAGGCGAGGAGCTGGTCGTAGGCGGCGGTGGCGGCGGCGCCTTCGGGGGAGAGGAAGATGCCCTCGTTGTGGGCGTAGTCGAGGATGCTGGCGAGGATGGTTGCGTCGTCGACGGCGATGGCCTTGCCGCCGGATTTGCGAACGATGTCGAGGATGATGTAGTCGGCGTAGGGCTTGGGGACGCGAAGGCCGGCGGCGAAGGTTTCGGCGTCGGGGAAGAAGTCGGCGGTGGCTTTGCCGGCGTTGAAGGCCTGGACGATGGGGGCGCAGCCGGTGGCCTGGAGGGCGTACATGCGGGGGCGTCGGGGGAGCTGGCCGTCGCTTCCCCTTTCGATCCAGCCGAGCTGTTCCATCTCGTCGAAGGCCTTCCACATCCCGATGAGGCCGACGCCGCCGCCGGTGGGGTAGAAGACGGCTTCGGGGTAGCGCCAGCCGAGCTGCTCGACGAGCTCGTAGCCCATGGTCTTTTTGCCCTCGACGCGGAAGGGCTCTTTCAGGGTGGAGATGTCGAACCAGGTGTCGGCGATGGGGGCGTGGGCGTCGCGCTGGGACTTGATCTGGTCGCCGACCATGCGGGCGCAGTCGGAGATGAGGCCGGAGACCATGTGGACGTCGGCTCCGTAGAGGATGCCTTCGAGGTAATTGGCGAAGGGGACGTCATTGGGCATGAAGAGGTGGGCCTGGATGCGGGCGGCGGCGGCGTAGGCGGCCAGGGCTCCGGCGGCGTTGCCGGCGGAGGGGACGGCGAGGTGTTTGAGGCCGTAGTGGGCGGCCATGGTGACGGCCATGCCGAGGCCGCGGGCTTTGAAGGTGCCGGTGGGGTTGGCGCCTTCCTCCTTGATGAGGAGGCCGGGGTAGCGGCGGGACCGGAGCATGGGGGTCCAGCCCTCGCCGAGGGTGACGGGGGTGATGGGGTGGCCGGGGTCGCCTGGGGCGCTGGAGGGGGTGCTGGAGGGGAGAACGTCTTTGTAGCGCCACATGCCGAGGCTGGCAGGCGAGGCGGCGGCGTACTTGGCGGGGTTGTCGCGGTGGGCGGTTTGGCGGAGCTCGTCCATGTTGTAGCGGACGTAGAGGGAGGAGCCGTCGGGGGCGAGGGTCTGGGGGGTGGCGGCGGAGAGGCGGATGTTGGGGTCGCGGGTGGACTCGAGGAAGGCGATCGGCGGCATGGGTTGATGCTACTAAACGAGTGATCGGTTGGGCTTGCGGGAGAGAGCTTCCATTCCGTGTTGCCGAGACGGTGCACAGGCCCCGTGAATTTGACGTAAAGGCAACTGTCATCACTGTTTATAGGGAAACATGCTGCCGCGGTGAGAGACTACAGGACGTGAGCTACGTGGAACAGGACAGGCAGGCGGTGCGGATGATCGCGCTGGATATCGACGGGACGCTGCTGGGTGCGGGCGGTGTGGTGAGCGAGCGGACGCTCCTGGCGGTCGAGGCGGCGGAGCGGTCGGGGATTGCGGTGGTGGTGGCGACGGGGCGGCGGCACAGTTATGCGATGAGGATCCTGCGGGGGCTGGGGTTTCGGTCGGAGGGCGTGCTGGTGAGCTCGAACGGGACGGTGACGCGGACGGTGAGCGCGGGTCTGATCGAGCGGACGCAGATGGGGCGGGTGACGGCGGAGTGGATCTGCGGGCAGGTGGGGGAGTTTCGGAACGCGCTGGTGATGACGTTTGACCTGGTGGGCTCGGATGGGGAGGATGCGCGCGGAGCGCTGGTCGTGGAGGAGCTGGCGGAGCTTCACGGGAGCATTGAGAAGTGGATGGTGGCGAACGAGCCGTACCTCCTGCGTGTGCGGCCGATCGAGAGGGCGCTCGAGGCTGGGGATCCGATCCAGATGATGCTGTGCGGGACGGTGGAGCGGATGCGGCGGGCGGAAGCTCGGCTAGTGGAGGACCGGCGGGTGCTGGGGGTGGGGGAGGCGGACCGGGAGGGGGTGGAGATCGTGCTGAACCGGACGGAGTACCCGGAGCGGGACCTGTCGATCCTGGACATTTTGCCAGCTGGATGCAGCAAGGGGCTGGCGCTGGGGAGACTGGCGGAGCGATGGGGTCTGCGGACGGGCGAGATGATGGCGATCGGGGATAACTGGAACGACTTGTCGATGCTGGAGGTGGCGGGGTGGCCGGTGCTGATGGGGAATGCGCCGGAGGAGCTGCTGCGGATGGCGGCGGAGCGCGGGTGGGAGGTGACGGAGAGGAACGATGAGGACGGGGTGGCGGGGGCGATTGAGCGGATGCTGC
>JAABUQ010009287.1_pt1 | contig 13367 bp, 12 predicted proteins | sample 5560001 | NCBI WGS metagenome assembly JAABUQ01 (sample SAMN10711888, study PRJNA513371) | rock metagenome | isolation source: Antarctica rocks | place: Antarctica: Victoria Land, Finger Mt nord | collected 2015-12-18 | reverse complement strand
GACGCCGCACCCCAATGGCCGCCTTCCAAACCCTGCTCGGACTCGGCGCCCTCCACCATCCCAACACCTACAACCAGATCACACGGCGTGACCAGGCCGCAGCCTGAGCCAACCGGATACGCACGGACCTCCCAATCCACCAAATGCGCACCGAGGGTCCCACGCCCGCAGGCGGCGCGTACGCAATCGGGTCCTTCTCCTACAACGGCGTCCCGTGCGAGCGCCAGTTCGCCAATCGCGTGGAAATCGTCGAGTTCACCACAGACGGTCGAGAGCTCGCCTGGACGGTCGGTGAGTTCGAACCTGACCGCCCCTTCCCAGCCCAACCGGAGGAGGGACCTGAGCGGGTTGTCCCCTGCCCGAGGTGGCCACCATTCAGATCATCGCAGCACGATAGGCGCTCGAGGGTAAGGCGTTGGTGAGTAAGTGTAGGCGCCGACTTACCACTCTCCGGCGCCGACATCCGCGCCTGGATCAACACCTGGAACGAGAACCCCCGCCCCTTCGTCTGGACCAAGACCGCCGACCAGATCCTCGAATCGATCAGCCGCTACTGCAACCGACTCAATGAATCAACACACTAGGGAGGTGTCCACACCATATGCAGTGGCAGGGCGCGGGGGCTGCTCTGGCCCCCGCACCACCATGCCGTACTCCTGATGAATCGGAGAACTACTCCAAGCGGACGATCCGCTGCCTGCTGTCATCGACACTCCGGAATGCCGGCGGTGAAGTCGTCGACAGCGGGCGTGTCGACGAAGTAGTCGGTGACCCAGGTACCGTCGTCCAACCGATCCCAGATGTGAGATCCTCCCACCGCGCTGCCCGTTCTCAACTGGCAGCTCACGCGAACCGCGGCGTGATCGGCCACGTCGCCGACCACCGGGTAGTCCGTACCCGGACCGCTGCGCTCATGGATGCCCAGCGGCTGTCCGTCCACCTTGTAGACCACCGGAGGCGTGGGCTGGCCGGACGCACTCCGTCCGCTGCCCGCCGCTGGCCGCTGCTCGAGCTGAGCATCGATGCGACGAGCGAACTCCTGATGACCCTGCTCGTTTGGGTGAAAGCTCTCAGGCTCGCTTTGCGGCGAGCATGGCAGCCACTGGAGGCTGCAGCTGGCGTGATGGACCATGAGGTCGTTGACCCACGGATCGGAGTTGCCGCAGACCTCATGTCCCTCCAACGCACCGTACATGTCCACATACTCGACGCCGGCGGCGCCGGCGCTTGCGCGGATGACGCTGTTCAGCTGAACGGTCTTGTCGTTCATCCAGTTCTGATCATCCCTGTTGAGATGGTTGCAACCGTCGTGGCCGCCGAGCGGGAACAGGTGGGGGTAGCCGACGACCAGCACACGCGCGTTGGGAGCGGCGCGCTTGATCCGCTGATAGACCCAGGTCAGCCGCGGGCCGATATCTCTGATCCGTGCGGTGACCTCGGCATCCTGATCGAGGCACGCGGTATCCCAAGCGGCATTCTTGACGCACTTCTCGAGGACAGGAGCGAAGCCGACGTCGTTTCCGCCGATCGAGATCGTGACCAGCTTGACGTCGGGGCCCAGGCGATCGATTTGAAGCGGCTCGTTCCATTGCGCGCCTCTGTGGTCGCTATCGCCGACGACGTTCGTCGTGATTGCGCCGCTGCACGCCACGAAATCGGTCTGGCGAGGAAGCGCGCCGGGATCGGACGCATAGTCGCCGAGAGTCCGCGCGTACGCGTGAGCCGAGCGGTGGCACTTGTTGTCGTTGGTGTCGGTGCCCGCGTCGTAGCTGTAGGCCCCCTCGCCGGAGGCGAACGAGTCGCCGAGCGCGACATAGCGCCCCGGGCCGCTCGCCGAGTCGGCGACCGACGTTGAGGCGGCAAGGAGGCTCACAACGAGGGCGAGGAAAAGCAGCACTGGAACTCGGCTGGCGCGGAACCAGCGGCTGCTCGCCGCAGTGTTTGAAGTGCCGGGGAGATACATGCTCTGCTCCTTTCGATTGATTGGAGCAGCAGCATCGGGCGCGCAAGCGCCGCCGGCTAGGCACCCTAGTAGGTGGCGGCGACCTCACCCTCGACCAGAGCCGCGTCCGGGCGCGTGTCGTCCCTCGCCGCGCCCGGTTGGACGCGCCGCGAGGTGGACCCGCGGCTCGTCGCGTCAACGCGCGGTGAGGGACTCTGCGACGCGCCGTGCGGCGCTCAGAGCGGGTCCGAAGGCGGGTCCCCCGCCGAGGATCGCGTAGCCGTCGCTGCCGGTATTCGTGAAGAAGTCGACCTTCTCGGGACTGGCGGAGTCCCGGATCTTGAAGATCCACTCGAAGCCCGGCCTGCCCGCCAACGACACCGTCTCGAACGCGATTCGCTGGTACCCCGCCGAGCTTCGCGTCGCGCTCTCCACCTGCCCCGCCTTCGTGGCCGGGTCGGCAGTCTCCCCGGGGATGTGGTCGATCCTGACGAACGACTGCCCGTCAGGGCTGCGGAACTCCGTCTCGAAGTAGCCTCGGGTCCGCTGGTTGTCGCTGGCTACGCTCCAGTCGGATGGCCTTCGCACTGCGTAGGTATCCGCCTGGTAGGTCGACGTGGTCGAGGAAGGCGAGGAGGGGACGTTCGCACCCATCGTCGACGTCTGCGTGCTGCCCCGATCGGACGGCTGGGGCGCGGTCGGGCTCGTCGGTGCAGTCCGGCGGGGTGGCGTGGCGAGCTGCGCGCTGATTGTCCCTCCAGCGAGTCTGGAAGGCCGCGAGGCGCCGCTTGAGCGCATGAGCAGGATCGCCGCCGCCGCGCCCGCGATCAGCAGCACCGCGGCCCCGGCGATCAGGGGAATGACCGCTCGCCGACCTTGCGGACGACGCGGCGGGAGCGCCGGTGGCGGCGCGACGTCCGGCCGGGGCGCCGGCCGCGGGAAGGAACGCGTCGAGGCCGTGGTCACCGGCTGGGGCCGCGCCGGTTCCTCCCGAGAGGACGCCGCGGTCGTCGCCGGCGACGCCGCGCCCGTGGCCACGCTGCGCTCCGGCTGGGTCACCGTCGTTCCCGCGGCGGCCGCGGCGGCGGCCCGGCCAAGGTCCCCCGCAGACGGGAACCGGTCGTCGGGGTCCTTGGCGAGCGCTCGACCGATCACCGCGTCGAACGCCGGCGCGAGTGAGGGATCCTCCGCGCATGGCGACGGTGGAGGCTCACCGATATGCGCCCACATCTTCGCCACCTCGGAGTCCTTGGCGAAGGGAACGCAACCCGTGAGCACCTGATAGAGGACGCAGCCGAGTGCGTAGACGTCGGCGCGAGCGTCGATCCTGGCGCCCTGGATCTGCTCAGGGGCTACGTAGTCGAGCGTCCCGACCCACTGCCCCGTGTTCGTGAGACCGCCGGTCGCCGCGGCCAGCTTCGTGAGTCCGAAGTCCGCGAGGTAGCATCGATCCTCCCCCGCACCGGCGCCGATGAGGATGTTCGCCGGCTTGACGTCCCGGTGGACGAGACCCAGACCATGCGCCGCGTCCAGCGCCCCGCCGACCTGTTGCATCACCCCCGCCGCTCGTTCGGGATGCAGACGGCCGTCCTCGAGGATCATCGCGCGAAGGTCGGTGCCGGGGACATAGCGCATGATCAGGTAGAGCAGCCCGGCGTCCTCACCGGCCTCGTGCACCGTGACGACGTTGGGATGCTCGATCGAAGCGGCCACGCGCGACTCGCGCTGGAAGCGCTCGCGGAAGGCAAAGTCCTGGGCGAACTCGCCCGAGATCAACTTGAGGGCCACCTTGCGCTCGAGCGTGAGCTGGTGTGCGAGGTACACGATCCCCATGCCCCCCCGCCCGAGCACCGCGTCGAGCCTGCACCCCCCGATGACGCTCCCGAGTCGCGAGTCGCCGCTCATGGCAGTCGCTCCTGACCACCCACCGCAACGTGGCGAGGAACGCGGCGACCTCGCGGACGGGTCACCGTGCCGGCCCTGACGCGACCCCGCTCCGCTAGGTGCGCGGCACGGGGTAGGCCGAAACGGGCACGACCACGGAGTTCGAGATCTTGTCGTGCCACGTCTGCTTCTCCCGGTCCCACAGCATCCAGAAGAACCCGAGGAGGATGGGGATCGTCGACAGGATCCGGCCGATCCACCGCAGGAAGCCGCGGCCGTAGCCGATCGGCCCGCCGCCCTCGAAGTCGATCACCCGCAGGCCGAGCGCGCGTCCTCCCAGCGTCTGGCCGGTGGGGCCGCCCTCGAGCAGCGTGAAGTACGCGATGCCGATCACCAACCCGAGGCCGTAACCGACGCCCTTGAGACCGGCGGTGAGCGCGGCGTTCACGATCCCGAGCACGAGCGAGTCGATGAGGTAGGCGCCGAAGCGCGCCCAGAAGCCGGCGCGTGGTCCGGACGGTCCGGACGCGGCATGAGGCAGCTGGCCGTACTGCTGTTGCCCGGGCATCTGGGGGGAACCTTGGAGACCCGGCGAGGCGTAGCCGGGCGGTCCGTAGCCCGGCGGCTGGGGCGAGGACGAGGCGTTGGGATCGCTGGCCACGATGGGCTCCTCCCGGTCGGGGCGGCGGGCGGAACTCCGCCAGCCGATCGCGGCGCAGCCTACCGCACGGACCGGTTCCCGGTCAGCCGCGGGACGCCTTGGCCAAGGCGAGGTCCTCCAGGAAGCGCTCGGGCACCTCGACGAGGGCCGCGCCGGCGACCTTCGGGCGCAACCCGTCCGCGAGCTGCGCGGCCAGGTCCGCGCGGGCCGGCGCCGCGAGGCTGCTTCGGCGGGCGAGGAAGTGCCGGACGGCCTGGAGCTCCTCCTGGCTGATGGCCGAGACGTCCCAGCTCGCCAGTCGATCGCGCGCCGCGAGATCGGCGGCGGCCGGGGTCGCTCGCGGCGCCTCGCGACGCTCGCGCACGACCAGCGTCCCCGCCGCGAGGTCGCCCAGGCGTTGATTGTGCCGGGTCAGCAGGATCGTCGCGATGCCCACGGCGTAGGAGGTGGGAAGGAAGTCCACCAGCCGGACCAGGTTGCGAACCGCGCTCGAGAGGAGGTCGATCCGGCCGCCGCCGGCACGAACCACCCGAAGGCCCGTCCAGCGCTTGCCCGGCGTGCGTCCGGAGGCGAGGACCTCGAACAGGACGTCGTAGGCGAAGAGGATGAGGAAGACGGCCACGATCACGACCGCGATGCCGACCCCGCCGGGGTGGGACCCGAAGGCGACGAAGAGCGCGAGGATCACCGCGCCCTCGAGCAGGCCGTCGATCAGCGCGGCGATGAGGCGCGAGGCCACGCCGGCGAGCAGGAGCTCGAGCTCGACGCCCTCCGGGGTGGAGACGGTGAGGCGATCCTCATACTCCACGGCGTGAATCTAGAGCGTTTCGCGCACGAGGGAGAGCCCCGGTGGACCGAGCTCGAGCGCTGCGTGCGCGCGGCGCGGGGAAAGCCCGAGCGGCTGGGACCCGACGGCGTGCGGCGGCTGGGCGCGCTCTACCGCGGGACCGCCGCCGACCTGGCCCTCGCTCGGCGTCGCTTCCCGGGTGACCCGGAGACCGAGCGCCTCGAGGACCTCGTGGGCCGGGCACGTCCGCTCGTCTACGACGCCCGCACCCGTCGCGGCTCGCTGTGGAGGTTCCTGTCCACGGGCTACTGGCGGCGCATCGCCGAGCGGCCGGTTCCGCTCTGCCTCGCCGCCGGCCTCCTCCTCGTCTCCGGGCTACTCGGCTGGCTCTGGAGCCGCCACGATCCGGGCGCGGCGGTCGGCATCCTGCCCGGCGCCTTCCGCGGCGGCACGCGCCACTCGACCGACCTCGGGCTCTCGGGCAGCCAGCAGTCGGCGTTCGCCGCGGAGATCTTCACGAACAACATCCGCGTCACCTTCGCGTCGTTTGCCGCCGGGCTCCTGCTCGGGCTCGGCACCGCCGCGCTGCTGCTGTTCAACGGGCTGACGCTCGGGGTCGCGGGAGGGCTGGCCGCGGGTGCCGGCCAGGGGCGCGTCTTCGCCGAGCTCGTCGTCCCTCACGGCGTGCTCGAGCTCTCCTGCATCGCAGTGTGCGGCGCCGCCGGGATGCGCATCGGGTGGGCGCTGGTCGATCCTGGGCGCCGGCCGCGGCCCAGTGCGCTTCAGGCCGAGGCGCGGCGGGGCGTGGAGATCGTCCTCGGGACGATGCCCTGGCTCGTGCTCGCCGGGCTCATCGAGGGGTTCCTCACCCCCCGCGGCTTACCGCTCGTGGCCGTGCTGGCGATCGGATTGGGGCTCGGGGCAGCGTTCTGGGCGCTCGTGCTGTGGCGAGGCCGCCGCCCCGGAGGGGGAGCGGAGCTCACAGGCGAGCCCGCGCCTTGGCCCTGAGGTAGGCGCGCACGCACGCCGCCCCCAGGGCGTCCGGGCGGGCATCGATCACCTCGGCACCGGCGGAGCGCAACAGGTTGGTGACGCGCCGGCGCGCGTTCAGGACGTCGAGCGCCATCGCGGCCCGGTAGACGTCGAGCGACTGCTCGGGCGGCGTGCGGACCATGGCCTCGAGCTCGGGGTCCGAGACGGAGGCCACCACGACGGCGTGACGGCGGGCAAGTACGGGAACCGCCTCGACCAGAGGCCGGGCGGCCGCCTCCTCGAGCAGATCCGACAGGACGAGGACGAACGCGCGCTTGGCGCGCGCGACGGTGCGAAAGGCCAGGTCGTAGTCGGAGTCCACGGCCGCCGGCTCGAGGTCGAACGTCGCGCGCACGGCCGCGTCCCCCCCGCGCCGCCGGGGCGTCAGCTGCCGGCGGATCCGCGCGTCGAACGCCACCGCGCCGCAGCGGTCGCCCACCTCGTCGGCCACCAGCCCGACGGCGGCCAGCGCGTCGAGCGCCACGTCGAGGCGCGTGCGGTCGGCCGGTCGCGCCGGGTCGGTGACGATCGGCGCCGCCATCAGCCGACCGACGTCGAGGAGGCAGATCACGTCGCGGTCCTGCTCCACGCGGTACTGGTTGCTCATCGGTCGTCCCATCCGCGCGGTGGCCAGCCAGTTGACCTGGCGAATGTCGTCGTCGGGGGCGTAGTCGCGGATCGACTCGAACTCCGTTCCGAGGCCGAGCGGACCGCGCCCGCGCTGGCCCTGCTCCCGAAACCGGCCGTGGCGGACCGCGAGGGCGAGCCGCCGGGCGGCGGGGAGGTCCGGGTAGACCACCACCTCCTCCTCGCCTCCGACGCGGTGGTGCCAGCGTCCGAGCCCGAGCGGGCCCTCGCGCCGGTCGGCGAGGGCGGGCAGGACGTGGCGCCCGCGCCGCCGGGGCACCAGGCTGGCGCGCAGGTCTCCCTCCGCCTCCTGCGGATCGAGGCCCACGTCGGGCGGCGTGGCCTGGCGCACCCGCAGGCGACCGGACGTGGGCGGCGCCTCGACCGTCAGCTCGACGGGGACGCCGCGCGAGAGCACCGAGGGCACCCAGCGGTGGAGCTCCGGAGGGCGGCGGACCGTCCAGGCGTCGACCGCCGTGGCGGCCACGAGCGCCAGGACGGCCAGCAAGATAACCCCGACCGGCAGGAGCAGCGCGCAGAGCGCCAGCGCCGCGAGCACTCCCGCCGCGCGCGGCGTCGGAGTCACCGCGGGACGGGAACGGCGGAGAGCGCCGTCTGCACGGCGTCCTCGGGTCGGTAGCGCTCGAGCTCGGCCTCGGGGCGCAGCACGAGGCGGTGACCGAGGACCGCCGGCGCCATCCGGGCGACGTCGTCGGGCGTGACGAACTCGCGGCCCGCGAGGCGGGCAGACGCCTTGGACGCGGCGAGGAGGTGCACCGCCCCCCGCGGACTGGCGCCGAGGGCGACGCTCGGGAGCTCTCGCGTCTGGCGCACGACGCCGACGAGGTAGACCGCCACCTCGTCGGACACCGTCGTGGCGTCGATGAGCGTTCGCACGCGCCGCAGCTCCTCAACCGTGGCTACGGCCTGGACGGAGGCGAGGGTGCTCGGAGCGACTCCGCGATGGCCGAGCCGCAGCATCGCCAGCTCCTCCTCGCCATCCGGGTACCCGATCTCGACCTTGACCAGAAAGCGATCGAGCTGGGCCTCGGGGAGGGGATAGGTCCCCTCGTACTCGATGGGATTCTGGGTCGCCACGACGAGGAAGGGATCCGGCAGCGCCTCGGGGCGCCCGTCGACGGAGACCTGGCTCTCCTGCATGGCCTCGAGGAGCGCGGCCTGCGTCTTCGGCGGCGTGCGGTTGACCTCGTCGGCGAGCAGGACGTTCGTGAACACCGGCCCGTGGCGGAAGACGAGCTCACGCTCGCGCAGCGTCATCGTGCCCGTGAGGTCGGAGGGCAGCATGTCGGGCGTGAACTGCACGCGACGGAACTCGACGCCGAGCGCGCGCGCGGTGGCGTTGGCCATCAGCGTCTTGGCCACGCCGGGCACGCCGTCGAGGAGCACGTGGCCACCGACGCCCACGGCGGCCAGGAGAAGCTCGATGGCGTCCTCCTGACCGACCACCACCTTGCCCACCTCGGCTCGCAGCCGCTCGTGCAGGTCTTGCATCTAGCGTCCCTCCTCCATCCTGGCCAGGGCCCGGCCGGCGGCCAGGAGCTCGTCATCGTCGCGCACGGGGCCCCGGAGGGCGTTGCGCTCGGCCTCCGAGAGCCCGAACCGTGCGGCGGCACGGTCCACCGCGTCGGCGTCCGGCTCGGGGCCCAGGGCGCCCCGGGCCGCAACGCGCTCCCGCGCGGCCCCCTGCACGGGCCCGGCGGCCGCGCCGGGGGACCGCGTGCGGGCCAGGGTCGCCGCCATCGCGTCGACGTAGGCCCGACGGGGAGGGGGAAGGGCTCGCCGGTCGCGCTCCGGTGGGCCGAGGCGCCGCCCGCGGGCGGCCATTAGGGCCAGCACGGCGAGGGCGAGCCCGAGGAGCGCGAGGCGCCACTGCGCCGGCAGCGCGGCCAGGCCGCGCTGCCGGCCGTACCCGTGCACGCCCTCGAGGAAGACGACTCGCCGCCCGGCGCCGGCCAGGTCGAGGCCGAGCTGGGCGTTGTCGCCCGCGTCGAGGAGTCGGTTCTGGAGCGGGGAGCCGTCGGCCAGCAGAGCGAGGTGCCCTCCTCCCACCCCGGCGACGAGCACGGACGGGTCCGGACCGGTGCGCAGCGCGACCTCCGTGCGCCCAGCTTCGCGCCATCGGCCCTCGCCCGCCGAGCGCGCCTGGCGCACCCCGGCGGCCTCGGGCCGGGCTCCCGCCGGGGCGAGGCTCGAGCTGCCACCCGGGGCCCACGTCGGCGCGGGGGAGAGGAGCCCGTCGAGCCATGGCGCCCGTTCGGCGCCGCCGGCCACGAGGCGCCCGCCGGCGTGGAGGAAGGCCCGCAGCGCCGTGACGTCGCGTGGCAGGACGGCGTCGGGGTCGATCATGACCACGGTGCTCGACGGGTCCAGAGGTGCGTCGCTCGCCGAGCCCGACACGCGCGCGAGCTGATGGCCCGAGCGCCGTAGCAGCTCGTAGTAGGCCCCGAGCCCGCGGTCGCTCGTCGCGTAGGAGGAGGACGGCGGGCCGGCCGGACCGCTGCCCAAGGCCTCACCGAAGAGCCGCAGCGCGACGTTGACGGCGACGAGGAGGCCGAGCAGCGCCGCGGCCCAGCGCCACGCCGGCTGACGCCTCACCGGTGCTCCGCTTCGGCGAGCACGGCCGACCATCGCCGCCGGGCGAGCTCGACGTCATCGGCCAAAGCGGCCCGACCGCCGTAGACCACCTGGTCGAAGCTGGCGGCGAGCTCGTCGTAGGCCGCTGAGCGCAGGCGGCGTCCCACCTCCGCCGAGGTGAGCGACGGCCGCGGCGCGACGAGGCTCCGCGCGGCCAGACGCCCCAGCCCGGCGCGGAACCGAAGCCTCAGCGCGAGCTCGAAGTCTCCCTCCCGCGCCGCGTGCTCGGCTTCGCGCTCGAGCTGCGCGGGATCCACGCGACCGTCGCGGCCGGGCGGGGCCGCCCGCTCGCCTTCGCGGACCGAGCGCCGGCGCACGGCGCGCAGGGTGAGCAGCGAGGACACCGCCAGCACCGCGATCGCCAGCAAGGCCCAGAGCGTCGTCGAGCCGCCCGGAAGCCAGCGGGCCACCGCGTCGAAGGCGTCCTGGAGCAGGCGGCCGAGCCAGTGCAACGGGCGGGCGAGCGGACGCGGGACGTCGGCGGGGTGGAAGCGGCGCTCCCGCAGGATGGCGTGGGCCTGGTCGCGCGCCCGGGCCGCGGCGGGCGCCGCTGAGGGATCGAGCGTGCTCACTCCTCCGGACCGGAGGGCGCCGGAGCACCGGGCGGCTGCCAGCCCGGGGGCGGAGGCCAGAACGGCGCCTGGGCGCGGTCGGCCTCCGAAGGGCCCGCCAGGGCGGCCGGGGCGGGGGCCGTGCCGCGCACGTCGGTCACGCCCAGGCGCTCGGCCAGGAGCTGCAGGTCGAAGCCCTCCTTGCGGACGCGCAGGTCGAAGTAGACGACGGTGATGACCGCGGCCTGGAAGGGACGCGAGAGCACGCCGCCGACGAGGCCGCCGAGGGAGCTGAGCCCGATCACGAGAATCGGACTGCCCTTGGCCCCGAGCGAGGCCAGGCCCACGAAGATGCCCGAGACCACGCCGCTGACGATGCCCGCAAGGATGAACCCGACGATCAGCGCCCCGAAGGTCGGCCACCAGCGGTGGCGCACGAGGCGGAAGGAGCGGCGCAGGGCGGCCGTGCCCTTCTCGCCCTCGAGCAGGAGCACCGGGAAGGCCACCGACCAGGCGACGAAGAGCCAGATCGCCGGCACGAGCAGGGCGAGGAACGCGAAGGAGAGGAAGAGGACGGTCAGAAAGCCGATCCAGAGCAGCGAGCGGAAGCGGCGCAACGCGAACCGCAGCGAGCCGCGCCAGCTGGTGGGCTCTCCGAGGTAGGCGTCGCTGATTGCCTTGAGGCAGGCCGCGGTCGCCAGCGCGGTGGCGACCAGGCTGAGCAGGCCGATCACCAGGTAGCCCGCGCCGGCGGCTGCGACGTCGCCGGGAGTCACGTTCGGCGGGCTTCCGCCGAACGTGCCCTGGGCGCCCAGCTGCCCACTGGGGACCGTCGAGGACAGCACGAAGAACGAGAGCACCTGCAGCGGCGCCTGGACGACGAGCACCGCTAGGAACAGCGTCTTCGCGTTCCGCAGGTAGATCTTGATCGAGACGTCGAGGATCTCACCGATCCTCAGCGGTCGCAGCTCCGCCCCGGCCATGGCGTGACCTTACCCGCCGTGCGGAGACGCCGGGCCCCGCTACAGCCCGTACGAGCGCCCGATCACGTCGAGCATGATCTCGTCCGTGCCGGCGCCGATCCGGTTGAGGCGCATGTCGCGCCACACGCGCTCCACGCCGTACTCCTTCATGTACCCGGCGCCGCCGTGGATCTGGATGCACTCGTCGGCGACCTCGACCGCGATGCGCGAGGCGTGCAGCTTGGCCATCGAGATCTCGCGGACGGGGTACTCGCCGTTCGCGTGGCGCCAGGCGGTCACGTAGACCATCTGTCGCGCCGCCTCGATCTTCGTCGCCATCTCGGCGAACTTGTGGCGGATCACCTGGAACTTGCCGATCGAGCGGCCGAAGGCCGAGCGCTCCTGGGCGTACTGCAGCGTCTGCTCGAAGCACCGCTGCGCTCCCGCCACGCACCCGGCGGCGCCGATCAGCCGCTCGCCCTGGAGCTCCCACATGATGTGGTAGAAGCCCTTGCCCACCTGGCCGAGCACGGCGCCGGCGGGCACGCGGACGTCCTGGAAGGCCAGCAGCGCGGTGTCCGACGCGTGCATCCCCAGCTTCTCGAGCTTCTTCTCGCGCACGACGCCGGGAAGGTCCATGGGCACGAGGAAGAGGGTGAAGCCGTCGTAGCCGGCGTCGGGGTCGGTCTTGGTCACGAGCACGATCACGTCGGCCCGGTGCCCGTTGGTGATGTAGGTCTTCGAGCCGTTGATGACGTAGTCCTCCCCGTCGCGCACGGCGCGGGTCTTCAGCCCGCTGACGTCCGAGCCCGCGTCGGGCTCCGTGATCCCCAGGCAGAGGATCTTCGTGCCGGCGATCGCGGGCACTACCCATTCCTGCTTCTGCTCCTCCGACCCGAAGGCGAGGATGGGCGGCATCGCCATGTCGGTGTGCACCGCGACGCCCATGGCCAGGCCGCCCGACTGGGCGTGCACGATCTCCTCGGCGAGCACGAGGCTCGAGAAGTAGTCGCCGCCCTGGCCGCCGTACTCCTCGGGCTTGTCGAGGCCGAGGAAGCCGAGCTCGCCCATGCGCGCGAAGACCGAGTCCGGGAACGTCGTCTCCTCCCACTCCTCGGCGTGCGGCGCGAGCTCCTTCTGGGCGAAGCGCCGGATCGACTCGCGCAGCTGCTCGTGCTCGTCGCCGAAGATGAAGTGCTTGCGCCGGGCGCCGAAGTCGGGCTTGAGGACGTCGGCCGGCGCCGAGGCGTCGACGGGGGCGGAGACGGGGCTGGACACGATCGGCTCTCCCGGTTCGGGGTCGGTGCGGTGCCGGGCACGCTACCGGAGCGCCGCCACGAAGTGAACAGTAGGACTTCCTACTTTCCGCCCGAGGCGGTAGCGTCCGGCCGGCGTGCCCGCCTTCGCCACCCTCGTCTACGACGTCGCCGCCTCGGGCGTGGCGCGTATCGCGCTCGACCAGCCTGACACGCGCAACGCGCTCTCCGACGAGCTCCTCGGCGAGCTCATCGCCGCCTTCGAGGCGGCGCGCGACGACGAGGCGGTGCGCTGCGTGGTGCTCACCTCCACCCACGAGAAGGTCTTCTCCAGCGGCGGGAACCTGAGCGGGTTCGCGGCCGAGGCACCGCTGATCCACAAGCACTTCGGCACGGAGAGCTTCCCCCGCCTCTTCGGGCTGATCGGCCGTCTGGGCAAGCCGACCATCTGCGCCGCGAACGGGCATGTCCTGGCCGGGGCGCTCGGGCTCGCGCTGGCGTGCGATCTCATCGTCGCGCGCGAGGGAGCCCGGTTCGGCACGCCGGAGATCAACGTCGGCGTCTTCCCGTTCATGGTCATGGCGCTCGTCTACCGCAACGTCGGACGCAAGAAGACGAACGAGCTGCTGCTCCTCGGCGAGCAGATCTCCGCCGAGGAGGCCGAGCGGATCGGGATAGTCAACCGGGTCCTACCGGCCGACGAGTTCGACGCGGCGGTCGAGGACTGGGCCACGCGGCTGGCGGCCAAGTCCCCCGTGCTCATGCGCCTCGGCAAGGACGCCATGTTCCGCTCGCAGGACCTCGCGTTCGAGGACGCGCTCGAGTTCCTGCGCTCCCAGCTCTCCCTGGCGTTCTCCACGGAGGACATCCGGGAGGGCGTCCAGGCGTTCTTCGAGAAGCGCGATCCGGCGTGGACGGGGCGATGAGCCAGACCGCTCCGAGCATCCTGCGCCCGCTCGTCGAGGAGCTCCACGAGCGCCGGGCGCAGGCCCGGCTCGGCGGGGGAGAGG
>JAABUQ010009286.1_pt1 | contig 13370 bp, 12 predicted proteins | sample 5560001 | NCBI WGS metagenome assembly JAABUQ01 (sample SAMN10711888, study PRJNA513371) | rock metagenome | isolation source: Antarctica rocks | place: Antarctica: Victoria Land, Finger Mt nord | collected 2015-12-18 | reverse complement strand
CCGACCTCCAGGTGACGCCCGCTTTGCGAACGGGCGCCCATGGAGCGTTGCAAGCTCCGCGATTGGGCATAGGCGACCGTGCCTGTGCCTGTGCCTGTGCCTGTGCCTGTGCCTGTGCCTGCGCCTGCGCCACGCGGCAGCGAGGCGGCTGTCTGGACCGGAGCCTCGCTGCCGAAGGCTGGCTCGAGCTGCGCCAGGGAAGAAGGCTGCGTGCGGTTGCCCGTCGGCTGTGGGTATGGGGGTCTGGGGAGCAACGGAACGGAAAACCTATGTAAGGGCTGGCCTGTCGGCATCGCTGCCCGTCGCGGCCGGGTCGCGCAGCGGCCGGAGTTCGCCGCGTACAACTGCGTCGGGCAGGGTGAAGGCGTAGCGGCCCAGCATGTTGATGTGCTCGAAACCGAGCGGTGACAGGCGGGCCACGTCCTCGTCGCGCACATCGAAACCCTCGGCGCGGAGCTGGTTCAGCATCGCATCCATGTAGATCGTGTTCCAGAGCACGATGACGTTGGCCACCAGGCCCAAGGCGCCGAGTTGGTCTTCCTGGCCTTCGCGGTAGCGCTGGCGCAGTTCGCCGCGCTTGCCGCGGAACACGGCACGGGCAAGCTGGTGCCGACCCTCGCCGCGGTTGAGCTGCACCAGGATGCGGCGCCTGTAAGCCTCGTCGTCGATGTAGGACAGCAGGTAGAGGCTCTTGACCACGCAGCCCCACTCCTCCAGCGCGCGGGCCCCCTTGGTCGGGCGGTCGTTGGTTTGCAGCGTGCGGATCAGCCCGCCGGCCTGCACGAGGCCGAGCTTGAGCGAGCCGGCCAGGCGCAGCAGGTCGTCCCAGTTCTGGACGACCAACGGCATCTTGGCCCGGTGCCGCGCCAGGCCGTCCAGGGCACCGTAGTCGGCCTTGGGGTCCACGCGCCAGAACCGCGCGCCGCCGATGTCAGCCAGGCGTGGGCTGAACTGGAAGCCAAGCAGGTGGAAGATGCCGAACATGACGTCGGTGTTTATGTGGACAAGCTGCGCACCTGGAGTGGTCGCCGTGATATCCTGGCATTGCAGCACCGTTTGCTTGGAGGTGCATCATGGCCCTGGTGAGGCGGTCCGAGGCTACCAAGCGTGGTTGTCTGATCGAGGTCCAGGACGAGTCCGGCGCTGCTGTGCCGGTCGCGGGCGACTTCCTCGCCCACCTCGCTGCCCGCGGCTGCTCGCCCAACACCGTGCTCGCCTACGGCCACGACCTGGGCCACCTTTGGCGCTTCCTCGGTGCCGCCCGGCTGAACTGGGACGCGCTGACGCCGGAGCGCGCTGTTGACCTGCTGGCTCACCTTCGTGCCACGCCCGCGCGGCGCCTTGGGCAATCTTGTAAGCCCGTTCTCGCCACCCACGAGGGCGTGCCCGCCAGTCCACCCGGCCTGAGCCCGGCCACGGTCAACCGGGCGCTCGCGGCGGTGTCGTCGTTCTACGACTGGGCGATCCTGTCCGGGCAGTTCGACGGCCCCAACCCGATCGCGCGCGTCGTGGATCGCACTCTGGTGCGCGTGACGGATCGGCACCGTCCCTTCCTATCCGGCATCTCCCGCCAGCCCGAGACCCGGCGCGCGCTGCAGGTCAAGACGGTCCGGCGCCTGCCGCGCCCTCTCGACGCCGACCAAGTCGCAGCCTTGCTGGACGCGCTTCGCTGCCGGCGCGACCTGGCGCTGGTGCGCCTGACGCTCGACGGCGGGTTGCGCCCGGGCGAGGCACTCGGGCTGCACCTGGGCGACCTCGCCTACGGCCGACGCCGCGTGACCATACGCCACCGCGAGGACCACCCAAGGAGCGTGCGGCAGAAGTCGCGCACCGAGCGCGTAGTGGACCTGCACGAGGCGGCGACGCTGGAGGCGGTCAGCGCCTATGTCATGGGCGGGCCGCCGATGCCCGGACGCCACTGGTATTTCTCGTCGGTGGCAAGGGACGGCGCCGCTGCGAGGCGCTGTCCTATGCTGCGTTGGCGCGGCTGTTCGCCCGCGCCTGCACACGGGCCGGCATCCGCGCCCCCGGGTCACGCCGCACAGCCTGCGCCACACCCACGCGACGCACACGTGGGAGACGGACATGCGGGAGCTGACGCTGCGGCGCCGGCTCGGCCATGCCTCGACAGCCGTCCCGTCTGCCTCCTTCCCGGCTGCCCATTGCGGCGAGGACGAGCATGCGGCGCATCTGGACGCCTTGCCGATCCAGCCCGCGTTCCGCCGGCAGCGGCTCCAGCACCGGCGGCGCTTCATCCGACTGTGGCCCGACCTAAAGGACTGGATGACGGCGCCGCTCGAGGAGCGGGTGGGCCGGCTGCGGCGCCAGACCCGGAGCAAGCTGCGCCACCGCGTCTCCTATCAGGCCCGTTCCTACCTCCACTACCTGGCGTTCACCGACCGCGTGCGGCTCGACTACGACTGGCTGCTCGCGCTTGGCACCCTGCGTTCGGAGGAGGTTTCACGGTCCCTGGACCTCGATCTCGGCATCGACATGCTCAGCAGGGAGGCGGCCAACCTCGGCTTCCACCCCGTGTCGGCCAGGCTGGCCATATACTGGACGCTGTCGCGCATCGCCCTGCAAGCCGGCATCCGCGACCCCGCCCAACTGCGAACCGAGCATGTCGAAGAGCTTCTCGCGGCAGTGCGCCGCTTTGGCGGGCATGCCGACGTGGGCACGTTCTATGGTTCCGCGGCGCGCTGCCGCGTTTCGCCGAGCAAAGCCTGGATCACACACCTCCACCAGCTCGGCCTCGTGCTCTACCATCGTGGCCAAGCTCACCAGCGGTCGCGCAAGTACATGCCGGCCCATGCGGTCCGGCCCCCGCCACGACCGGTCATGGAGTCCGTCGTGGACCGCTGGCTCGCCCTGCGGCGACTGACCAACCGGCCCATCACTGTCCACCGCCTCGGCCTTGCCCTGCGCTGCTTCCTTGACTGGCTCGCCGCCGTCGAGCCGGACATCGACAGCTTCGCCCGGGTCACGCGCGACCATGTCCTCGGTTTCCTCAGCGCCATGGCAAGCGAGCCCAATCCGCGCACCGGTCGGCCGCTGGCGGCGATCACGCGCCGGGCAAAGACGTCGGCCCTGGGCTTGTTCTTTCGCGGGACTGCCGCAATGGGCTGGGATGAGGTGCCGGGCCGGCCATTGCTTGACGGCCGCGACCAACCCCGCCCGCCGCAGCGGGTGCCGCGCTTCATCCCGGCCGACGAGCTTGCGCGGGTGATGGACGCCATAGCAGCCCTGGAATGTCCGTTCCAGAAGGCGGCGCTCTTGACCGCGCTGTGGTCCGGCGCTCGCCGCAGCGAGATCCAGCGCCTCGCCCTGGACTGCCTGGAGTGCTGTCCGGACGGCACGGCCCGCCTGCGCGTGCCTGCGGGCAAGACCTACCAGGAACGCGTGGTTCCGCTGCACGAGGACGCTGCCACGGCGCTGCAGGCCGTCATCGCCCTGCGGGCGGACGGGATTGAGCGCGCCTTCGTGGACGACCTCAGCGGCACGCCGGTGCGTTGCCTGTTCATGGGATACGGCAAGCCGCTGTCTACCCACTACTTATTTGACGTCCCGCTGCGCCGTGCGTGCGCCGCTGTGGGCCTGGTGGACCCCGACGGCCATGCGACCATCGCCGCCCACCGCTTCCGGCACACGCTCGGCACCCAGCTCGCCGAGCGCGGCGCCAAGCTGCACACGATCATGCGTGTGCTCGGGCACGAGAGCCCGTCCATGACGATGGTTTATGCCCGAATCAGCGACCCCGAAGGGCTGCGCGACTACCAGGCCGTGCCCGGCCCCGGTGCGGTGATCGCGGGGCCTGGCGCCGAAGCGGTGCGCGGCGGCACGCTCGGCGTGGGCGCGGTGGATTGGCTCAAGACCAACTTCCTAAAGACCGAGCTGGAGCTGGGCCACTGCCTGCGGCTGCCGGCCGAAGGCCCGTGCGAGTGCAACCTGTTCTTCACCTGCTCGCGTTTCGTGACCACGCCCGCCTACGCGCCGCGCTTACGCGAGCGCCGCCAGTTGGAGCTGACACTTGCCGACGACGCCAGGAACAAAGGTTGGCCGCATGAGATCGAACGCCATAGCTGCATCGCCGTCCGGATCGAGAAGCTGCTTGCGGATCTCGGTCTTGACCTGTCCACATAACGGTGTGGGCGCTGGTGTCGGTCATCACCTCCGTTGGCTGAAGCGCGGTCTCCTGCTCCAGCAAGACGGACAACAGCACCAGGCTGTCGCGCAGGGTGCCGGGGACGACGATGCCGCCCAAGCCTGTGAACTGGTCTGAAGTCAGATTGTTGTAGGTGACGCCGCGCTCCTGCCCGAAGTAGCGCGGGTTCGGCCCGGAATGAATTGTCCGCACGGGCACGACGAAGCGCAGCCTGTCCGCGGATGCCACGTCGCCGCCGCCCCATGCGCGGGCGAGCGGGATGGCGGCTTGGGCCGCGACCAGGGTGGCGTTGGAGCGGACGAGCGTGTCCGCCCGGATGTAGTTCTGCCGCACCCAGCTCAACCGGGAGCGGCGCAACGCCGGGGTGTCCAGCCGGATCAACGGCTCCAACCCGGTGTTGCAGGCTTCGGCCAGCAGCACGGCGCAGATGCTGGTGGCCAGGGCGCCCGCGCGGGCGCCGCGCTTGCTGGCATGGGTGGACCCGGCGGCAAAGCCGGTGCGGGCGTGCATCTCCAGCAAGATTTCGGGCAGGTCCACCCGCGGCATCCGCGCCGCAGCAGCGGCCCGGAGCGCAACCAGGCTGGCCGGCTCGTCCAGCTTGTCGAGGGCGGACAGGGACAGCGCCGCTGTGCCGTCCGCCGCCGTCTCGATCCGCACGCGGGCGTTCCCGGGCAGCCGGGCGGCGGTGGCGCGGTCGAACAGGGCGCTCGGCCGGTCCGAGCCGGTCCAGCACAGGGCGTAGAGCCAGCGGTTGAGCCGGAACTGCACGAAGGGTTCGGAGAAGGCGGGTAGCCGTAGCGGTCCCGGATTTCGGCTGGGTGGTTCCAGCGCCACTCGCTGCCCGCGTATTCCGCCAGCAGCCCGTCGGCTTGGATGCCGAGCTGGCCAGCCATGAACGCGACGGCCTGGGCCGGCACGTCCGCGGGCTGCTCCAGGAAGGTGCCCAGGAACCGGACGGTGCCGAGCTGGACGGCGAAGCCCAGTCGCATGTGCGCGCCGCGGCGGCCGGCGACGAAGGCGCGGACCCGCGCAAATCCTTCGAATTTCGCTGCGTCGTCGAGGTGGAAGTAGCGGGCCAACTGCTCGGGGGCGGGTTCGCCGGCGTAGCGGCCGTAGCGCCGCTCCTGCTCCTCGTTCAGGAAGGGGACGGGCACTTCAGCTCCCTGCCGGTTGCCGGTGGTCCCCGGACCTGACCATCCCGCGCGGGCAAGCGTCTCGATCAGTGTGGCGCGCTTGGCGCCGAACGTCCGGCAAATCGCAGCCTTGGTGGCGCCCCCGTTCAGAGCCTCGATGATCGCCTCCAGCTTCTCGGGGCCGATCTCGGGTGGACGGCCGCCGTGGCGCCCGCGGCACCTGGCTGCGGCAAGGCCGGCGCGGACCCGTTCCTGGGTGAGCGCACGCTCATACTGGGCAAGCGCCCCGAAGATGGACAACAGCAGTTCACCGTGCGGCGTCGTGGTGTCCATGTGCTCGGTCAGGCTGCGGAAGGCGACGCCGCGCTCGCGCAGGCCGGTGACGATGGTGAGCAGGTGCGGCAGCGAGCGGCCGAGCCGGTCCAGCTTCTACACCACCAGGCAGTCGCCCTGGCGTGCGAACTCCAGCGCGCGGGCAAGGCCGGGCCGGTCGGCACGGGCGCCGCTTGCCTTGCCCTCGTACAGGTGGCGGTCATCAACGCCGGCTGCGGGCAGCGCATCGCGCTGCAGCAGGGTGGTCTGGCGATCACCGTCCGACGAGACGCGCATGTAGCCGACAAGCATGTGCGGGAAACCTCCATTCCGTGGTTCCCGCACAGCGTCGCAATCCGACACGGTTTGCCGCACAGAAAACGAGGATCTGGCGAAGTGTCCCGGACCCGACCCGGCCCATGGCGCCAGACACATGTTTTCCGCCTGCTCGGATCAGAGGGGATCAAAATCGTCCCGCCACGCCGCGACCTAGCTCCTTGTGGCCTGCGCTGGCGCGCGTCGCGAAACCGTACCTGCACTCCAATGCCAGCGCGCGACAGCGCGTTCGGTCCTGTCTCGTGCGACGGGTGTTCAGAGACGTGCAACGGAAGCTTCAACACCGCAGGCTCTGGCCGAGATCCATCGCCCGCCGGCTGAAATTTGACTGCTCGCGTTGCAGAGCCGTCAACGCGAACTCGAGCGCGTCAAATTCGGTAGATTGATCGACCCCAGGCACCCGGCTGAAGGCTGGCGGTTCCGGCACTGCATTCCCGGCCCTCAGCGCGGCGGCGGTTGCCGTGAACCAAGCCGCGACCGTGCTGGCCAGGCAGGCATGATCGACCGCCGGGCACGCCGGCTCCATTGCGCGCTCGATCAGGGCGACGTTGGTTCTCAGGCGCCGCAAGGCCGTCATGAACGGCTGCGGCGACCGTCCTTTGACAAGGCCCAGTGCCTGCTCGCGGATCACTTCGGCGGTTGCGGCCTGCGCCTTGGTGAAGGCTGCGTCCATGCGAAGCTGGGATGCCTCGACGCTGTCATGCCGAAGATGGCCCTGGGCGATCTCGCCCAGGGCTTCAACCGCGTCGGCCGCGTGCCGGCGCAAGACCGCGGCCGCCCGCTCGGGCAGGACCAGCAAGGTGCAGAGAACGCCGACCATGACGCCAAGCACGATCTCGCTGATCCGGTCGAATATGATATGGACCGCCGTGTTATCGCTCGACACCGTCAGCATGACCAACCCGGCGGTGACGGGCGCCAGGCGGAAGCGCGGGTCCGTGGCGGACAGGGCCGCCATCGGCGCCACCGCGAGCCCCAGAACGACGATCTCGGGCACGCCGGTCCATTCGCGCGCCAGCACGCCGCCCCCGCCCGCCAAGGCCCCCAGCACCGTGCCGTAAACCCGCGACAGGCTGGCGTCCCACGTGTTGGCGAAGCTTGCTTGCACCACCACCAGGCAGGTGATGACGGCCCATTGGCCCTGGTGGACACCGAATGCCTGCGTCGCGGCGTAGGCGAGAAGTGCTGCGGCCGTCATCCGGACAGACTGCCGCCATCCGCTCGCGAGCCAACTCAGCCATCTCGCCGTCATGTCCGCCTATTCGCCCCTGCTCAGCACAAGGGCGAGTAGCTTTCTGGCAATGCAATGGTGGAGGTTGCTTCCAGGATCTGCTCCGGGCCGCCTTTGGGAGGCCAGATGCCGTCCGCGACGGACTTCGCCCGGATGGCGAATCGCTCGTCCACGCCGGCATAGGGCCAGATGTGCGTGATCCGCGGCGGGCCGTCGAGCGCATACATGTTGATGACCAGGTGCGACATCGGCTCTCGCGCCGGCATCGCGGCCTCCCACCCGGCGAGGGTCGGCGGGAGCCCACCAGGCTTCAGCTTGTAGGTCCGGAACTCATAAACCCTCCCATACGCGCCGGTCTTGACGGGCGGCAGGAACGGGAACGGGGCGTAGCTGTCCATCTCAAGGGCGGTGACGAGACGGCCGGCGTTGAACGGGTTGGAGCTGAACAACGCCCGATGCCGCTCGGCGGCGAGGTCCTGCGGCGTCCCGAACCCGCGCAGAACCAGCAGCCGGCCAATGATGCCGATGTCGGTCCGCCAGCAACCAAGCAGCTCACCTTTGGCGGCCGGCTCGGTGACGAACTCCCTGGCACCGGCCGAGACCGCATCGGCCGAGAGGAGCGGGAAGGCCAGGGTTGTGAGTTCATAGAGGGTGTTCATGAAGATGCCCATTCCATGCTTTGGTTTGAAGGTTGGGCAAAGGCTTGGCCGTTTGCAGGCTGCGATCAGCTCCCGTCGTCGCACCGGAAGCCATCGCCCCAGCGCTTCACCCGACTGACCGGGGGCTTGGGAAATGGGAGAAGCAGCAGCGCGCCGAGGTGTCGCAATAACGTTCGAGGAAGGTCCGCCGGGACTGGGCCGCCTGGCCGGGATCGAAATCCCGCGCCATGTTCATGTGCGGGTAACGCGCCTGCAACGGCGAGTGGATACAGTCGCCGGAGATCACCGCCTGCGCCCCGCCACGGCCAAGCTCGACCGAGAAGTGGTCGATCGTGTGGCCCGGCGTTGGCAGCAGGTGCAGGTGGTCGCCCAACTGGTGCGTGCTGGTGACCAGGTCCGCACGCCGGGCGGCCACGATCGGCAGCACGCTGTCCTCGATGCACGCGACCGGGGACACCTTCGTCTTCTCCGTCCAGTAGGCCAGCTCCTTTTCGGAGAACAGGTAGCGGGCGTTGGGGAACGTCGGCACCCAGCTTCCGTCCTCAAGCCGGGTGTTCCAGCCGACGTGGTCGGGGTGCAGGTGGGTGCAGAGCACGTAGTCGACGTCCTCGACGCGGAGGCCGGCCTTGGCGAGGTTGGCCATGTACTGGGGGCCGGTGAGGTGGTCCCACACGGGACGGTCCGGCCGGCTCTTGTCGTTGCCCACGCAGGCGTCGACCAGAATCGTATGGTGCGGCGTTTGCACGACGTAGGACTGGAAGCAGAGGATGATGCGGTCTTCCCGGTCCAGCGCCGCCGGCCGCATCCATTCCCGGTTCTCCGCCAGGATGTCGGGGGTAAGCGCAGGCAGGAACTCCAGCGCCGGGCCCCAGCTGATCTCCATCTCGACGATGCGGTGGATCGTCATGTCGCCGGCTTGGAAGGGGGTGAGCATGATCGGTTCTCCTATTGGACCGGCTTATCGCCAGCCGCCGCCGCCCGTGAGGTAGACCGTGTCGGCCGTCATGAACTGGCAGGCGTCGGAGCACATGAAGAGCACCAGCTCTCCGATCTCGTCCGCCTGGGCCAACCGGTTCATCGGGATGTCGCGCAGGAAACGCTGGGCCAGTTCCGGGCTGGTGCCCGACGCGGCCTGGAAGTTCGTGTCCACCGGACCGGGGGAGAGCGACAGGCAGCGTATGTTGCGGTCTGCGAACTCGCGTGCGACGCCGAGCGTGAGGGTGTTCACCGCGCCCTTGGCCGACGCATAATGCACCGACGTTCCAGGCCCGCCGCGCTTGGACGCCCAACTGGCCATGTTGACGACCACGCCGCCCCCCTTCTCCAGCATGTGCGGCAAGATTTCCTGGATGGCGTAGAAGGTGCCTTTCACATTCAGGTCGTAGCTGAGGTTCCAGAGCGCATCGTCGATCTCGAGGAACCCGCAGCGCTTCAGGGCCGAGCCTGCGGAGTTGAACAGGAAATCAAGGCGCTTGAACCATTCGATCCCGCCGGAAACGAGCGCTTTCAGGTCGCCCCGCTTCGTGACGTCGCAACGGATGAAGCGGGCTTCCGCCCCCTCTGCCTCGACAGCCCGGACAGTCTCGGCGCCGCCTGCCTCGTCGATGTCGCCGATCACGACCCGTGCGCCCTCGCGCGCGAAGATCACTGCCGTCGCGCGTCCGATGCCGCTGCCGCCGCCGGTGATCACGACTGTCTTGCCTTTGAAGTAGCCCGGAGTCCTGGCCATGTTTCTCACCTGTCCGTTGTTTCTGACGCGCCGTCACATCTTGATGGCAAAGGGGTCGCGCTCTTCACCGGAGAAGTCGATCATGACGTTCTTGGTCTGCAGGAACTCGTCCATCGCCATCACCCCGCGCTCCTTGCCGAAGCCGGAGTCCTTGAACCCGCCGAAGGGGGCCAGGACGCTGGAGGCCCGGTAGGTGTTGACCCACACGGTGCCCGCGTGGATCGCCCGCGAGACGCGCAGCGCCCGGGAGATGTCTGTGGTCCATACCCCGGCTGCGAGGCCGTACTTGCTGTCGTTCCCGATGGCGACCGCATCGTCCTCGGTCTCGAACGGGATGACCGACAGGACCGGGCCGAAGACTTCCTCCTGGGCGATGGTCATCTTGTTGTCCACGCCGGTGAAGATGGTCGGCTCGATGAAAAAGCCGTGGCCCAGATCGGGGCCTGTCGCGGCCTTGCCGCCGGTTGCGAGCGTGGCGCCTTCCGCTCTCGCGCCGGCGATCGCTTGCAGGATGCGGTCGAACTGCGGCTCGTTCGCCGCGGTGCCCATCTCGGTCTCCTTCTCAAGAGGGTTGCCAAGCTTGATGCGAGCGGCACGCTCGACCAAGCGCGAGACGACCTGGTCATGGATGGAGCGTTGCACCAGCAAGCGGGAGCCTGCGATGCAGGTCTGGCCGGTGGCGCCGAAGATCCCTGCCAGCGCGCCCACCACCGCCCGGTCGAGGTCGGCATCGTCGAAAATCATATTGGGCGACTTGCCGCCAAGCTCGAGCGTGACGGGCACGAGCGCCCGGCCCGCATCGGTGGCGATCTGGCGCCCGACGGCCGGGCTGCCCGTAAAGCTGACGCGGTCCACGCGGCCGCTGGTCAGCAGCGCCTGCCCGGTCCGGTGGTCGCCCGTCACCACGTTCACGACCCCGGGCGGGAAGCCGGCATCCCGCACCAGGTCCGCGAACTCGAGCGTGGTCACAGAGGCATGTTCCGAGGGCTTGACGACGACGCAGTTGCCGGCTGCAAGCGCTGGGGCGAGCTTCGTGCACAGCAGCGCCATGGGCGAGTTCCATGGCGTGATCAGGACGGCGACGCCCACAGGCTCCCGCCGGGTAAAATCGAACATGTCGCGCTGGTCGAGCGGGATCGTGTCCCCAAAGATCTTGTCGGCGCATCCGGCATAAAACCGGTACGCGCGGGAAGCGAAGTGCATTTGGCTCTGTGTCTCGCGGATGACCTTCCCGTTATCGGTCGTCTCCAATGCTCCCATGCGCTCGGCGGACGTTTCCAGCAGTTCGGCCAAGCGGTTCAGAAGCCGGGCCCGCACATGGCCGGCCGTCTTGCTCCAGACGGTGTCATAGGCGTGCCGGGCAGCGGCGATGGCGTCGGCCACCTGAGCGGCGCTTGCCTGCGGGACCGCGGCCCACTCCTCGCGGGTGAATGGATTGACGGCCGGGAACCAATCTTGAGCGGCGGCTTGGGTTGGTTCGTTGTCGATAAAGAGACTATAGCTTTTGCCCATGACAGGGTCCTTTCATGGCCGCGGCTAAGCTGAGAAGGTGCAGATGTCCGCCATGATGGGACGGAAGGCTTCGTCGGCCGGTGTCGTGGCCAGGAGCTTGTAGTAATCCCAAGGTCCAGTGCTCTCAGCGGGGGATTTGACCTCCCATAGATAGGCGGGATGCAGCGCCCGGCCGTCGGCCCGGATTGAACCAGGGCCGAACGCGTCGTCCTCGGTCGGCATGGCCTTCATCCGCGCGACCGTGGCCGCCCCGCTTTTTCTTGCCTCCGCAGGACCCATGGCGTAGGCGGTCTTGAGATAGTGTAGCGTGCTGGCATAGACGCCAGCTTGCACCATGGTGGGCCGAACCGTTGGAGCTTTGGGCCGCAGCCGTTCCGCGAAGGCGCGCGTGCGCTCGTTGGCATCCCAGTAGAAGCTGTTGGTCACGACGAGCCCCTGCGCAGTCTCAAGACTGATCGAGTGCACGTCGCTGATGAACATCAAGAGACCCGCGAGCTTTACGCCGGATTTGGCCAGCCCGAACTCCCGGGCCTGCTTGATCTGGTTGATGGTGTCGATCCCCGCGCTGGACAGCCCGACCACCTTGGCGCCGCTTGCCTGGGCCTGCAGCAGCTGGGAGGAGAAGTCTCCCGTGTTGGCGAACGGATATGCGACCTCGCCCAGGACCTTGCCGCCTGCCGCGGTGATGAACGCTGTCGTGTCGCGGGTCAGGGTGTGCCCGAACACGTAATCAACGGTGATGAAATACCAGCTCGTGCCGCCGAACCGCACCATCGCGGCCCCGGTGGATTTCGCAAGCATGTAGCTGTCGTACGTCCAATGGATTGTATTGGCATTGCACTGGGCGCCGGTCAGGTCGCTCGTCGCGGCGCCGCTGTTCATGTAGGCCTTGTTCTTGTCTTTCACGACTCCGGCGACTGCCGACGCCACGGCGGAGTTCGAGACTTCCAGGATCAGATCGACCCCGTCGCGGTCGAACCAGGACCGGGCGATTCCGGCGCCCACATCCGCCTTGCCCTGATGGTCGGCGACCAGCACCTCGACGTTCAGGCCCTTTGCCGCGGCGCCGAAGTCCTCGATGGCCTGGCGCGCGCAGGCGACAGCCACGGGTCCGCCGAGGTCTTTGTATCCACCTGACATGTCCGTCAGCACGCCCAGCCTAAGCGTCGCGCCGCCCTGAGCCCTGGCGTGTCTGAGAACGGCGCCAACCATGGCCACTGCACCCATCAGGTTTCGTCGTGTGATCTGCATCGCCTGCTCTCCCTATATCGGCTTCTCGCCGTTCTTGTTGCTGATCCTGTCCCGCCTGGGACGATCACTCCGCCAGCGCGCCGCCAAGGATTTCTGTCAGCTCGCCGATGCCGCTGCTTTCCATACAGGAGACGAGCTCCGCCACACGGCTGGTGCTCCGCCCGTCCAGGCATGTGCCAGCGTTGGTGAGGAACTTGGCCTCGATCGCCGCCGTATCGACCGGGTTCTCCGGGCTGCCGCGACGATCGTCGACGTCCTGCCGAAATCGCCGACCATCCTGCGTCGTGACCACCATGCGGCAGCCGTGGCGCGCCTTCCGGCCCAGCGCGTTGATCCCGTCGTCCTCTTCCACCGTGATGCGCGCCATGAAGGCGAGCAGGGCCGGATCCGCTACGCGGTCGTCCACGAAATCCGCGGTCGACACGCTGCCGTGCAGCGCCATCACGGAGAGGCCGTAGAACATGTTCATCTGCGCGGCGGTAATCCCGGCCGGCTTGTAGGGCCAGGCGGTATGGACATGCGTCATGTGGCCAACGCCGACATGGATGGAGGCGATCTCCTCCGCCGCCAAGGCGTGGTCCCGCATGATGGCCTGCAGGGCGTCCAGGGCCGAGTGGATGCTGGTGACGCTGGGATACATCTTGAAGCCGACGTTCAGCGTTTCCCAAACCTTCCCCAGCCCAGCGGTGAGCCGTTCGAGGTCGGGCTGGCGCGACAGCGAGCTGAGGAAGCCGCCATACGGCGCCTCGACCACGTCGGGGATGCCGGTAAAGCCGCGCCGGGCGAGCAGCGCGGCATAGACCCCGTTCTGCCCCGCGTGGCCGGAGTGCAGGCGCTTGACCATCGCACCCTCCTGCGCCGCCATCAGCCCGGACCCCAGCGACCCGGCGATCCCAAGCGTGTGCTGCATCGCGTCCGTGCCCAGGCCCATATGTGGACGGCCCCCTCCTTGCAAGGTGTTTTGCAGTGCTTTGATCAGATCGCTTGCGTCCATATGTCCGGCCTCACATGAGGGCCGTTCTCGTCAAGCTATTTCATGGCGTAA
>JAABUQ010009285.1_pt1 | contig 13371 bp, 16 predicted proteins | sample 5560001 | NCBI WGS metagenome assembly JAABUQ01 (sample SAMN10711888, study PRJNA513371) | rock metagenome | isolation source: Antarctica rocks | place: Antarctica: Victoria Land, Finger Mt nord | collected 2015-12-18 | reverse complement strand
AAGTCAAGTTGCAGTTAGATGGATAAAATCTTACCCTAGCTCGGATAGTACCACTTTGTTTCAGGTCACATCACGGCTCAAGCAAGTCCTTTTGTCAATAGGGTTTGAGGCGCGCTAACCCTGATTAATCCCTATCAACATTGGGGGAATCGATGCCCGTCTTTTACTTCTCGGCGTGGCTGCAGGTAGTTCAATAATAAGGGATAGCTCGAGGACGAAGTTCTCGCGTTATCCCTTGCCCCACAAGGAATACAGCAGATTGACAAGTTTAAAGCCCCCATACAGCTAAGTTAGCTTTAGAAGATGATTTTGAGAACAATTTCGATTTTTCCATAATGTTCTGGAAAAATGGTGGTCGAGGTAGACCAAATCAAAAGATATATTTAACATCTCACAGCCTAGACAAACTTTGCTTTTCACAGATAACTAAACTGGCTGTCGGCAATGACTGGCTGCGGGGTGGTTTTGGAGGAACTGCTTAGCCCCTCCGCGCAGATAAAACTTTTCAGCTAAAAAGTGATCGATTGATTCCGCCTTCACTTGATTGGGTTGGATAGAGATGGGGATGGGTTTGAAGCTAATTAACTTTTGAAGAAAAAATTATGAGTAGTTTAAAATCAGAGATTATCGATTGTTTATCAGCCGAGCAAGAGCGCAAAAACTTAGTTTCTGCACTGTTATCTGCTGCTGTAAGTATTATGCGAGGAGCAGGTTATGCATACCAAGAAGACTCAGCAACCATAGGGGATTATGTATATTCGGTTTGGTGCGATGCAGTCGGAGATATTGCCAGGTTTTCTCGTCTTAGTATCAAGGAAAAAGACAACCTAAAGTATCAATTATACGCAAATGAGAACACGGGCAGGTATGAGAAGACCTTTCAATCACCTGCAGGTGATGTCATCGCCTGTGCTTATATCAATTCACGCGGGGATTGGTATTTCGACTCAGACTTGTCTAATCAGGAAATCATGGAAGTGCTAAAAGATTTTCCTGGCATTAAGTAGCAGAGAAACAATTAGAGATTGTTTTTGGACTTTAAGATTATTCGACCAAAAAGCCCACACTTAATTGATTGTGCGATGTGCGATCGCTCTTAAAGTGATCGCACAGTCAGCGAAGAGGCTCTTAGGCTCTCTTAGCAGAGGAGCTCTCTTAGGAATCCCCACGGATAAATCCTCTGTTCTTGAAATATGGACGCAATGTTTCTAGCACGCTCGTGTCTAGAAACAATTCATTCATTGTTGTCCATAAATAAATACATTCGCTTGAAAGAAAGTGGCAGAGGGTATTTCTTTTTCTCCTCTGCACTTTCTTCCCCTGGAGCCCCTGAAGTTAGATGGCGATCGCTAATAAACTACAAAAGTAAAAGGAGTAGTAAATTGCAAGATATCGAAGTTATTACCAAATACCAAGGCTGGATTAGTTGGAGTGACGAGACTAAAAATAGAGATATCGAAATTAAAGGTATCGGGGTGAAGACTGTCATGATGACGGATGTGGCTTTTTACATCCCAGTTCACTGGGCAGAATTTGATAAAACTCGGTATCTTTGTGAAGTCTGGAGCACTGCGAGTTTGTTAAAACTTAGACCCGTATTTATCATCTGGGGAAACCCCGACAGAGAAAACACGGAAAAAATTTGGTGGCAGACAATGAAAATAACAGGTTTTGTTAACGACGAAGACTTGCCGCTGCATGTTGTTTTTGTGGATGCAAAGGCAAAAATACAATCAGGTCGGCTATATGCTCAACACTTGGACGGTCTGGACTGGAACGAAACTCTCAAGCGCATTGCTTATGAAGGGAAAAACGCAAAACCCGTGTGGAAATGGGACAAATAATTCGACTAAAAACATCAAAGGCTTTGTCGGCACGCCGTTCAATCGATTCAACAGCACAAGCTCCCAATAAACGGGCAGCAGTAGGATTGCCTGATGCTGCCTCCTTTGTCCAATAAGCCACAGCCAGTGGTATTGGGATTCCATTTACCTTGGCGTTGTTTCCCTCAACAGCTAATTTGTCGGGACGAAACCCCTTATAGGGTAAGGCTTCTGGGCTATTTGATCCCAGGAAACGTCGGAACGAGGTTTCGTCCTCATCCACGGCTTCTGCTAACTTAGTTTGGCTTAACGCGCTCAGAAGAAGCCTGTTGAAGCCGCCTCCCCGAGCGAGACTGCGCGTGTCACCCAAATTCAGAAAACTTGAGACCGCCTATACTATCACCCATGAGAAACCTGCTTACGGTCAGTCAAGCGTTTGAGTGTGCTTATGTTTGCCAAATGTTGTCGGATTACTTTCAAGTGATACAATTATTCCGGTACGACAAGGTTAGAGAAATTGTATACATTATTGCAGGAAATAACAACGAAATCAAAGTGATTGTGCCATCAAATGGAAAATGGGAGTTTGATACAGATGAAGATTGATTATAGCAAAATGTCCAAAAAAGAATTATTAAACTATTGTATGCAAAATAGAGCTGACGAGGAAGCTTGGGGAGTATATTTGGACAGACGTTCGCCTGACTCAGAAGCAACTTGGTATACTCTCACTGGAACAGATGAAGAAGCTGCTATTGCAACGGAAGCAATGTTGAACAAGATTAAAGAAATCGATAGCAGAAACAGTGTTCCAGACTAGATTATAGACTCTTAAAGAATCCCCATGCCTAAAGTCGGGGGAGTGTCAATCTAACTAAAGTGCTGAAATCCTTGCGTTTAACCACTCTTAGTGGTTGACGGGAGAGATGTCACGTCCAGATCAAGTTGACCTTAACCTTGATATCTTTTTGGTGTACAAAACTCGCCGCTTCTAGGATAACACCAGTGGCCGGTTTCCCTGTCACTATCCTTGTAGTCCTCTTCTTTGGCTAGCTCAGTGAAATATACTCGTGTCTCAAGGTAAACTGTTTTGACAGCTTGCTTGTATTGGAGGGAACAATCTTCAATAGAAAAATAATGGTTTCCTGAAATGGCATGACACCATGGACACCCAAAGGATTGATAAGCTTCGCCAAGTGTCCGATTATATCGTTGTTTTATTTCTCCCATACGAATACCCTTGGCTTTGTCTGTCTTTAGGAAATGTTTAACAGCCGCTATCACTTCGGGGCGGAATCTTAACAGGGATTCTTCTTCGTAGGCAAAGAATTCCAAAAGAACTTTATTGCAGCAAGATATGTGCTTACTTTCTACGGAATAAACGTGATGCTGTATTTTGCATTTCCAACAACGTATTGGAAAAAACATAATCTTCAGATCTTGGACTGGTTTTAAACGATAGTTTCTACACCATCTAATACGTTTTGAAAGCAAGTTCTCAATAAAGTCAGGCAACGAGACTGTTCGTTCTTCTACATGTACAACCAGGGACTCATCAGGACTCATCGTCAACTGGAAAACTGGCAACTGTTTGCTCTGCGCTGTGACTGGAGGAAGGCGAAATAGCCAGCAGCATCGAATCCCATCACGTTCATACTTAGCTTGCCTCTCCTTTGTAATATCTAAGGTCTGAGGACTCCACTGCACCTCAAAGGCAATTTTGATTAAGCCAGTCGCTCCAGCTTTTGTAGCTAAGACATCAGCACGCCAGTCAGATCCAGAGACTTCAGTTTTGGCGTCATATCCTAACTGTTGACACACCCGAACGATTTCTGTTTTGGCTTGGAGATGTTGCCAGGATTCTGGTTCCCAGTCGCAATTTACCTTGTGTTTGTGAACAAAATGGTTAGTGCCTCGCTTTGAGGTGCGTAGATAGCCATTTGCAGCACAGCAGGGCAGAATCACCTGTTTTTGACGTGAGCATCTCATCATTTCCCAATTTGATTGAGAAACTAGAGGAGCCAGAACTTCTTCACCGTCAATAAAGGCTCTAAGTGGCATTCATTACAAGAGACTAGAGGCCATAGTCTCGCGAACTGTTCCGCCGAGGTCGATAAGTAATATTTTTGTCACGCCCACACCTCTACTAATTCTGGGTAATTCACCTCTTTTATTCTTGCTTTTCCCAGGTGTGGTGGCAGCAGTGAAAGTACGGAAGAAATATGAAGAGGCGGCGATTGCACAAAAACACCCTAGCCGAAACCAGGGTGGTAAAATTAAGTACAACACACGCAAAAACTAGCCTGGGAAACCTCAGTGTTGGCGCTGCTGTTCGTCGCCAGATTCCAGGGCAGCTCCAAAGCGCGATCGCATACGCTCGTCGATAACTCTAAGAAAGCTCATCGAATGGCAGGTTATCTAACTCGCCAGCTTCAATGAGCACTTGTCGCGGGGAGGCATATCGCCGATCCATATAAGCGTGAAATGATTCATCATCCCGGTGTTTCAGGAAATGGTTTCTTAATTCGTCGTTACTCATCGCGCCATAGTTAGTTTCGCTCATAGAACTGAAAGTGCTTTGAAGACTACTTTATATACAATAAGTTTTACACTTACCATGTATAATCAGAGAAAGAACTACCACAACTTTTACAAACTATTTAATGCCAAAGAGCGTTCATAGGGAAGAATCAGCCATAAAAGAGCTTATTGCTGGCAATCTAACCCACTACCGCAAAGGTCTACGCCTCTCTCAAGACGAACTAGCTGTTCAGGCGGGGGTGACTCGCCAGAGCATCTATAACTACGAAAACGCCAAAACCCTACCCGATAGCAGAACCCTCTCTGCCCTCGCCCGTGCCTTGGGCATCACGCTGGATGACCTGCTACGGCAAGGAGGCGTAGTGCTGCCGAACTTCCGGTTTCGCGCTCACACCTCCTTTGACAAAAAGCCCCAGTTTGCTGCCCAAGTACTGCGACATCTGGAAGACTATACTGCCCTAGAACAGGCAGTGGGGATGCCACCCTATACCCCAGAAAGCACCCCTTGTCACCAAGTAGAAGGTAACGAAAAGCGTATTATGGAAATCGCCACCCAGTTTCGCCACCGTTTGGGATTGGGAGATGCCCCAATACATAACATGTTTGATGCTGTAGACGAAATTGGTTTAAAAGTTCTACGACTGGATATCCCGATTCCAGATTTTTTTGGACTGAGTGCCTGTAGTCTTGAGCAGGGAGCCTTCGTTCTAGTCAACAGCCACAACATTAGCATTGAACGACAGTTGTTTACCCTGGCTCATGAGATTGGACACCTGATCTTCCATCGAGGCGAGTACCAAGACACTCTGATGGAAGAGGGAAGCAAGGAGGAAGAGAAGGCACGGGAAGATGTCGCTAACCAATTCGCTAGTCAGTTGCTAGTGTCTCAAGAGGCTCTCGACCGAGCATTAAATGTACTCAATAACCTGATTGATCTGAAAGCTTACTTCCGAGTTAGCTACACAATAATGCTCAAGCGACTAGACCAGATGGGAAAAGTAAAGTATGGCGATGCCATCCAGAAACTCCGTGCGGAATACAAGCGACGCACTGGACAGTCTTTAACTAAAGAGATTGAGCTTGAGCCGGTTTTACCAGCAGCAGACTTCCCAGTCAATCAACGGTTGACTAAATTAGTCTGGAAAGCTCTTTCCTTGAGCAAAGTTTCCGAATTAAAAGCCGCAGAATTACTCGATTTGACCGTTGAAGACTTGCGGCAGGCTCGTAGAGAAGCCAAGATGTATGCCATTGATGCCATACTCTGAAGGACTCATTCTGGACGCAACAGCCCTAATCGACATAGCTTGGCTGAATGAGTGGGAATGGCTACAGCAGCATTACAGCCCTCTGTTTATTGCTCAGGAAGTTCTGGACTCGGATCGACTGGAAGAGGCTACCCGCAAAGCTGCTACCCGATACCTAAAACCCCCTTGCCCTCGATACCGAAGAGATGTTTTCGAGCTTTATTGAGTTTCAGCTTCGCTCATTATTGCTGAGTGAAACGGTCATTGGAAAAACAACATTAGTCTTGGATTTCAAATGAACAACTGTAACAGGCTCAAGAGTGTTCTAGCACCCTTGAGCCTGTTTTTTTTCTAAAACGCAATATCAGGGGGCTCAACAGCTGGTCGCGTATAAACTGACGGCGCTGAGGGAGGCGCTTCAGCGCTTGGGGTATAAAAATCATCAGGCTCAAGGAACCCCTGGCTAAGGAGTTCTTCGCGATCCAAACCGGCCATTTTTTGAGCACGAGTTTGACGATTAAATTTATTGACGGATGGGGTCGGAGGCTTGTACTCTATTCCTAGTCGCTCTGCCCGTACCCGCCGTTCTGCTTCAACTCGTGCATTATCTTCGGCGATTTGGCGCTTTAGTTCCTGTTGCCACTCAGCAACTTCTTTGTCAGTAGCGGCCCTACGGATATGCCTTGACTCCGTGCTGTTAATCTTTTCTTCACTCCAGCCATCAGAGCGTAATTCTGACCGATATTCAGGCTTCATAGTGCCGTCAGGATTGTAATGCAGCTGCTCAGACTCTTCTTGTAGGAGATCTAGGAAACTAGACATAGCAAACTCAATTTATTTTGATAGTACTTGAGTTATTATACCGGACTTGAAAAACTCGTTTAAAATCACTCCAAGCTATAAAGTTGAGCAATGACGTTACAACTAAATCACTTTGATACTAAACTCAAACAGAATTTAGATGTTCAGGAGAAAATCGATAACACCCTCGCTGAATATTTGTTCCCGGAGACGGAGTTTGCTATAGGAATGGTTTATAAGGAGGGTACTACTGTAGCAGACCTCAGAGAGTATGAAGGTAAGATATTGCAATTTGCCTCTGGAGACCGGATGTATTTTGCAACCGAGCCAGTCCGAGAATTGCTATATCCTAATCCTAGCGACGGAGCAGCCTATGGCAGTCTAGTCTTTACCCCAAATCAACAGTTTTCTGAGCAGAAGAACGTCCGAATCTTAGTCGTAGACGATAGTGTTGAAAATCTTGGACAAAACGGAGGTTTAATACCTATTGATGAGGCCTTAAAACTAGTTGGGGATTGTCACGGCAAAATTAGGGTAGCACTTGCTGATGAACTAACGAGCAAAAAAGACACTCCTTTCCAGTTCCGGCTGGGGATCAAGCCACAAGAGGGGAATGACGTTTATAGGATTGGCAAAGGAACTTTAGCGCCCTCAAACTTGGAGAATTTGGGTCAACCTTTACTTAAAAAACTCAAGAGCGGTGAGACTCAGATCAAGGTGGGTTATGACTTGGTACTTCCTCTAAGCAGCTTTAAAGGTCGCTCATGTGCTGAGGCCATCACCCCTGGCGAACACAACTTAACCATAGGCATTGGGATTAAAGCTTTAGCTGAGTACGGTCAACACAGCTTAGGTACGCAAGTATTAGTAAATTATCCACGCGGCGTAAAAACTGATATTTTACCTGAGCTTGAGCAGAAAGCCTCATATTTAGCCAGAGTTCAATCATCGCCGCGATCGCTGGCCCAACTTTACGTTAAGAACTACGAGCGCCGACAACAACAATTAAGTGAAAAGTCTTCTTTACCAACAGAACAAGAAGTCGTTGCGGATCTAAAAGCCTTGAACTTCGCAGTCGATGAAGCCTTTGGGGATGAAGAAATAGAACATTCTGAACGGTTATCACAAGATTTACTATTATATCGACTGCTCAAAAGTGACATTGAAGGACACCTGCAAATCTTAGACCACCCTAAAATTGTTGATAGCCTCAACAAATTCGTTCGCAATGAGTGGGTTGATATTGCTACTGGGCGGGCAATCAAATTTAACTCGGGTCTAGCGCAGCCCAATTGGGAATTAGGCTTAAACGAAATCTGCGTCCCGTTTTTACCATCAGGCAAAGAAGTCATTGTTACTCGCAGTCCTCTAGTTAACTCAAACGGTGTCGTTGTCTTGACTAACAGACACCTGCCCGAGATGAAGAACCAACAAGGGACAGTCCACATTCACCCATCAACTGCTGCCAACCATTTGCAAGCGGATTTCGATGGCGATCGCCTGGCCTTTGAGTTGGCCTCAAATTATCCGATTCTAGCTGCTGAAATCAAGGAGTATAATCTACCCGAAAACCGATATCCCGATGTAGTTAAGGCAAATAAAGTAGCTTATAGTGGCAGCTTTGAAGAAATTGCCCTAAGCGCTAGAGCCAACAAGATTGGCCTAATTGCCAATCTTATTCAGCACGCCGTTGCTCTGCAATGGGAAACCCAGTTACTTCCGATTGAACAGCAAGCAGAATATTTAAACAAAATCTCATCACATTATAAACAATTACTTAAGGATGATGCCAACCCTAATAAAGGTCTTCAACTGCCAACTCAGTTTAAAGAAAAAGTACTTGGCATAGCTAATCTCGCTAAAAACTTAACACCATCAGATGCTACTCAATCTTTGCGGTCAGTCAAACAGATACTGTTTGACGTGGTAAGTGAGTTATCGAATGAACTTCAGGTAGCTGTTGATGGGCCCAAAAGTGCTGCCCGACCAAATGTGACTGTCCTAGAATACGCTAAAGCCCTTAGTGGATACGCACCAGTTAGTTGGTTAACCGACAAAAAAAATCATGCCGCCTTTCTTGAGCGCCCAATGGCCAGTAGCAACTATTGTGAATTCCGTTAATTATGGCCGCTATTATTCCGGAAACTCTGTCCGCTTTTAGCAACTGCTACCAGTCTGGAAAGCATCAACAGGATGACCAAGATGATAGTAAAAGCAAATGAACATGCCATTAAACCCACCGGGAATTGGCGACTATCCCAATGAGTTTAACTACGTATTGACTACAAATTAGATAAATTGTAGAGCTCGGAATAGCTCTACTAGCCTTGCTTGACAGTAGGTTCGTCCCATTCCAACTTGCGCCCGCGCAATCGATAGGACGGACCACTTAGTTTGATATGCTCTCCATGATGGAGCGTGCGGTCGAGAATAGCATGAGCCAGTTCTTCATCATGCAGCACCCGCCCCCATTGCTTCAACGCTTTATTAGTTGTGAACAGAATCGGTTTACCCTTCTGGTAGCGTTGGTTGACTACCTGAAAGATAATATCTGCCGCATTTGGACCGTAGCCAAGGTAGCCGACTTCATCTATTACCAGCACATGGGGCGCAATATAGCTTTTCAGCGCATTGTTGATATTAGAGCTAGCGCATAGCTCGTTAATTAAACCAGCAGCAGTGGTGAAACGAGCCACAAAGCCATTCTGGATCGATTTGTAGGCAATGGCGATGCATAAATGCGTTTTACCAGTACCTGGTGAGCCTTCCAGAATTAAGCTCCGGTTATCGCTAATTAGCTCCGGTCCCAGGAAACGCCCTAACATCTGACGTTTAAAATCGCTCCTGAAGGTGAAGTCAAAGGTTTCGATAGTAGCTGGAAATGGAAACTTTGCCCGAGCCACCTGAGTAGCAATGCGGGTTTCAGCCCGGTGCGCCACTTCCTCCGAGAGCAGCCTCTCCAAGAAAGCGCCATAAGACCACCCCTCTTTCTCAGCGGCTAGAACAATTTCCGGAAATAGTCGATGTGCTGTGGCAAGGCCCAACCGCTTCAGAAGAACTTCAAGAGTGGCAGTGTCCTCTTGCATCACTACCGCCTCCTAGTACTGGTACTTGTCACCACCTCATCCGCAATGGCACTCAAGTATTCGCTACCAAAACAGCGCTGCTCAATCGCTAGCTCGATAGCTGCTAGCAGCTCAGACCGTCCAATCCTCAGATACAGCTCATACATCCGAGCAATGTCAATTTCCCAGTTGTTTGGGCGTCGATGCACCAGCTCGGTCAAGTACGGCTCAACAGATGGGTCCAGGTCCCAGAGCAATTGTCGTTGAGCATAGGGCTTGCCCCGCTGCCACCTAAACAGTTCTTTAGCATGCTCTGTCAAGATGGAGGATTTACCATTTTCCGGAAATCGTGGATGGGTCGCTAGCATTCGATTTCCCAAGTAAATACTCACTGCCTCCTGTTGCAAGTGTAAGGTGATTTCCTGACCAATGTATTCAGCCGGGACTGAGTAATTGATGTTTTGGTAACACACCCGTGCAGTCGGTCTGACTACTACTGTGACCTTGAAGGCATAGGTTTGAGCTTGATGAGGACAGAGTTTGAGGGGTTCATTCCTTAGCAACACGGCAGGGAGCTGTTGAGTAGCATCACATTTTCGCTGGGTGTTGACTACGTTCACCCAGTCTGACAACTGCTCAGCTAGATCTGTACGGGTACGGAAGCGCCGTCCACAGAAAAAGTTGCTCTTGACAAAGCCAACCAGATTTTCAACTGAGCCTTTCTGTTGTGGACGATAGGGCCAGCAGGCCACAGGGATAAAGCCACAGTCAATCGCAAATTGCCCAAAGCGTTGATTCCAAACCACCTGCGTTTGACCATCTAGGTCGGTAATGCGTGAGTCTACTACTGTTGTCATATTGTCAAATACACATTTGAGAGGCATACCACCGAAGCGCTCAAACGCTTGCAGCAGACCGCGTACGACCGTCTCCAGTTGTTCGTTCTCGACTATATGGACATCAATGGTGCGGGAATACTTCAGGCGAGAAGCAAAGAAATGGACAACTTGTGTGGTACCGTCTTCAAAGGTGACTCGGCGCTGCCCAAAGTCATGCTGACTGAACTCTGCGGGTAAACCCTCGAACCGTACCACTGGTGGCTTGGTCTCTTGCGGGCGAATGCGTCGAACTAGATCGTAGACGGCAGACTTACCGCCCTCATAGCCGAGTGCTTTCAAGCGAGTGAAGATCTCACTGGATTTGAGCGGCCCGTCTTCTGGCTTGCGAGGTTCTTCGAGCCATTGCCGGACAGTATCTTCATGGTGTTCTGCAGTGCTGGGGCGACCCACATTGCGAGATTTCCGGAAACTTTTTTCGTCGGTGTTGGTCACTGTCAGTTCCCTCTGAATGCGATAGATAGTCCGTTCGCTGATACCGGTGGCTTGACGAATAGCCTTCTGGGTAGCATCTAGCTTCCGGAGTTGTTGAATTGTATGGCGCTCCAAAAGGCTGAACATTTAGAAACTATCTCAAAACGGAGAGAGCAATTTGAGGAGAGATGAATGAGCAAATTAATTTGCATTGGATAAGCGCCAGCAACGACGATACCAAAGTAATTCACAAGCTAACTTGATCATGCCGAGATAGTTACACGCTTTTTTGTCATAACGCACCAGAATTGCTCGGCATTTCGAGAGCCAACCCAATGTCCGCTCTACAACCCAGCGCCTTGCAGGATAGCGTTTCTGCTGTTGCTCATCGAATTTCTCTTCACCAATGCGACGAATGTGCGGAATGTAGTGGTGCTTATCAACGGCATCTCGACTTGTGGGATTATCGTAACCCTTATCTAAACACAAATGCTGTTCAATGCTCTGTGGATTTGGGCGTTCTACAACGATTGCTTCCAATGTCGCTTTAAGCAATTTACAATCATGCACATTAGCGCCATCAATTACAACCGCTAATGAACCACAATCCGCTTCGGTTAATAGGCTGCGTTTGGTTCCAGGGTTACGTCCGATAGCATTTTGGGGGTCATATTTATCCAAAACAAATTCTAGCTTCTGCCAAAGCTCATCGGAAACTCGCCAAATGGTTTTCAAAACTTTTGCGTCTTTATCCGAATTCATAACTTATATACTATTAGGGTTATTCAAATCATGATTTTTGTACTGTTTACGGTGTAGAAATTAGCCTAGCAGCTTTGCAAATAGTATTGCTTTACCAAGAAAATACTTGAGTTTTTTATATTGTGATTATGGTCGATGACCTAGCTCATAGTGCATGATTTGCCAGGTCTCAAATTTATTCATATGAGCCATTCCAAAGGCACTTACTAGGAGTACTGGGGAAGTGACGCTAACCCGAATTTTCATCACTTCCACAGATGCCCATGCTTCATGCTCGATATCCCCCCAAATACGAATGTTAGTAAGACGATGCAATGAACCCGCTTCATTTCCTCCTTCAAGATGGCGCTTGATGAAATTGGTGATTGCATCACGTCCATGAAAATCGCCGCGCGGCGAGGTGGAGATACCATCAGGAGTAAAGCACAATGCGTACCCCTCAGTATCGTGGGAATCGAGTGCTTGATACAGTCGAGTGACGACTTCCTGAATCTCAAACTTGTCTCTAGCAGAAAGACTCATCTTTGTGTGTTGCTAAACTGTGGATAATCGAGAATGGTGCGAGTATGAGACATCTCAACCGCCGTGAAAGACCAATGCTAATCCGGCTCTATGACCGAATCCCCAAGTTAAATTGAGCAACTTGCCATTGAGTTTCCACATGATGCATTTGTGCTGTTACAAAACTACTGACCCAGAGTTCTGGTGGTATGACGCTGACTCGAAATTTCATCACCTCTGCCCGGACTGTCACTTTCTCGGTCTCGCTCTGCTCAATGAGCAGATTGGAAATGCAATGAAGTGCCCCATTTTCATTGCCAGCCTCACAGTGGGCTTGTATGAACTTAGCGATTGCCTCGCGACCCATAATCACGCCAAACGATTCGTTTTCTAAGCGTCCATCTAGCGTAAAAAACGATGCGTAATCGCTTCCTTGATGATTGTCCAGAGCTTGGTAGAGTTGGGTGATGACATCCTGAATCTCAAATCTGTCTTCGGCAGAAATTGTCATGTTGCTCTCAAGAGTGCTGTTTTTGGTTGTCGCGTGTTCGGCGCTTAAAAAAGTAGGGATGACCCTGGACTTCACAACATCATGGTCTACTGTTTTTGCCGGATCATCTTCACCTAAACTTGGTTAGCAGGTAATAATTCCTCGAATTTGGTCAAGGAGCAGTTTGGGATCAGCAGGAGTTTCATCGGAACGCCAAGCTACATGCCCATCTGGTCGCACTAACACGAGGCGACGTTCATAGAGTTGAAGCATTTCTGGCTGATTGAGTGGGATCACTTGTAGGGGGAACTGGCATTCCTGCGCGGTTGCTTCGAGCAAAGCTGTATCCAGTGCTGGGTTGCCAAGCCGCAGTAATGTGAAGCCGTGACCAAACAAATCAAGCGTGGATTGCCCCTCGGCTAGCCAGGCGTGCGGTGCCCGTGCACCAGGTCTGGTTGATGGTGTGTAGTGATTCAGATTGAGCGATGGCATCGGGGTGCCATCTGGAATACAGATTCGAGAATACTCGTAACAGTATCCCAACACGGTGCCTGGAATGCCAGTCTTAAATTCGAATCCTCTTGAAGACTCCGCTAGCAATTTGCCAAGCTGCTGACGTAATTGCTCGCCTGCTTCAGTATCGGCATCGAGATCCTCAGAGGCGAAAACGTGTTCGTCAGCACGGTGCAACGTGCTCGATGCGGCAATATTTTGCAGCGCGATTGAGCGCCGCTCGTGTTCGTAACTGTTTAATAATTCTGCGCCTGCCCACCCTTGTAAGTCTGCTGCCAGTTTCCAGCCCAAATTAACAGCATCTCCAATGCCGGTGTTCAT
>JAABUQ010009284.1_pt1 | contig 13372 bp, 18 predicted proteins | sample 5560001 | NCBI WGS metagenome assembly JAABUQ01 (sample SAMN10711888, study PRJNA513371) | rock metagenome | isolation source: Antarctica rocks | place: Antarctica: Victoria Land, Finger Mt nord | collected 2015-12-18 | reverse complement strand
CCGGCGCGTGATCGGATTGGCGGACGATGACAACGTCATGCTGGATGCAACGCTAAGAAAGGACAGGACCCGTACCATGAGCTTCGTTCCAAGCAGCGCGCAGAACTCTCAAGGCCCATCGAGTATCGTCGCCGATGTTGCTCAACTTCTGGAGGCCGTCGAAGGTTCGATCGGAGATAGTGCAAGCGCCGATGGTTCCGACAATATTGCCGCGACGGCCCCGCAGAACGGTTATCAACCGACTTCGAACGGCCAGGCGCCGAGCGGCAACGCCTCATCGCTACCCTCATTCGGCTCCGGCTCGGATTGCTTCTCACCGCAGCCGTCGCAAGGTCAGAGCGAGATGCACGGCCTTGGCTTGATCTTGGAAGGCCTCGGCGAACTGCTTGCCGGCATGTCGAGTTCGCAAGGTTACGGCGGAAGCCAAGGATCCGGTTCGAAGGATCCGTTGTTCAACTCGTTCCAAGCGAGCGATACTGGCGACCCCCATCTATCATTCAACGGCACGATGCAGAACGGCGCACCGAACAGCGGCGGCGGGATCCAACCGCAGGGGCAGAGCGGCTTTCCTTTCGGAAACGCCGCGAGTGGCGGCGGGACGCAGTTTGCCTCGCAAAATTCGTCGACTCCGTCGAATGTCTCCGGCAAGTGGGACGACATGCAGGGTGAGTCGGATCTCTTGCACGCCGACATCAACGGCGGCCGCTATCAAGTCTCTACCGACGTCACGCCGCCGATCGACAGTAATGGAACGCGACTCAATAAGAGCGTGCAGGTCGGCTTCGGCCAGGACTCGGTACGGGTCGACGGCTCCGGCAACGTGACGGTCGCCGGCAAGGGCGGGCAAGAGACGTTGGCCGCCGGACAATCGGTCACGGATCCCAACAACGGCTTCACGGTCTCGCGCAGCAAGGACGGCAATTCCGTGACGACGACGATGCAGGGGCCGGACGGTAAGGACGTCTCGACGACGATGCAGATTCATTCCGAAGGCTATAAAGGTCAACAGTACGTCGACATCACGAACATGAGCGGCGACCACGTCCGGCTCGGCGGCGCGATGGTCGATCACGTCGCCGGCGCCGACACACAGGGTGCGAGCGGCGCGAATCCCGGCCCGACGCAACCGCCCCAGGGCGACGGCAATCAGGCGCTGCAAAACGCCGTAGCGGGCTTTCTCGCACGCACGAACGATCAGCAGGTTGCCCAGTTGCAGCCCTATCAACAGCCGAGCCATAACGATATGAATTTCAACTTCGAGCAGTTGTCCTTCTCCGAGGGCTAAGCGGCCCATCTGCGCTTCCAGCATCCGTCGTCAAACGAGGCACCTGGCTTACGCTAGGTGCCTCGTTCGCATTGGCGGCACACTGTTAAAACACTCAGCGCATAATTCGGCGCTAGTATTTCCCCATGATGCAGATCGCACAAGCACTACAGAAAGCGATCGGCGAAAGCCGTGCCCGCTTGTCTTCCGGGATTACCGATGCGCTTGCCATTCAGACGAGCGCGAACGGGCGTGACTTAGAAGGTGCGATAGCGCGCGTTGGCGAGCGCGAGCTCTTCACGGAGGCGCTTGTGTCGGCCGCGCACTCGCATTTCGAAGAGATAAAGACGGTCACTTCGAAGTGAGCGACTTCGATATACTCGGCTTCGCCGCGAGCGGAATGCAAGCCGAACACATGGCGCTCGACGTGGCGGCGCATAATATCGCGTTAGCGCAGACAGCGAGTAAAGGGCACCCGGTCCATCCTCTGGCTCCGGTCTTTGCATCGATTGCAGCATCGTTCGATCCGGCAGCGCCGCAGAGCGGCGTCGCGCAAGATGGCGAGGACCTGGACATCGCCGAGAGCGGTCGGGACGACCTGGGCGACTCTCCCGATCCCACAAGCGCGGCGGCCGACCCGGCGGCACTGCCCGGTGCGATCCAATATGTCGGCACGCGACGGCGTCCGGGCGCGGAGACGGGCATCGATGCGGTGACGGAAATGGTCAGCGTTATGGATGCGCAGCGCGCGTACGAATTCAATGCCTCGACGTTCGACGCGGGCAAACGGCTGATCCAAAAAGTCATCGACGTCGGGCGGACATGACCGTCGTACCGATCGTTCCCGATGTTCCGCCGGGCGTATCCGGTCAAGATAACGCCGCCGTCCCGCTTGCTGCGGCGCCCCCGGCGCAAGACCCGGCGCAGCTGTTCTCCGGTCTCGTGCAGGCCTTCACGCAGGGCGATGCGGCGCTTTCGAGTGCACAAACGGCCGAGAACGCGTTCGCCGCGGGCCACGGCGATTTGCAAACGATGGTCTTCGAGCGTGCGCGCGCGGATGCGCTCCTGCAGATTGCCACCGGCGCAGCGTCGCGCGTAACGCAAGCGCTGGGCACGATCTCTCAAATGCAGGTTTGATTCGCGGTGCTGCAATTGAACGGCTTGACGGAACGCTTTAAACTTTCGGGGCTGCCGGTCAGGTTCCGTCTCGCGGTGGCCGTCGCCGTCATCGTCATCGTCGGTACCGTCGCAACGTTCTCGTTCCTCATGTTGCGCCATCAGACGCTCACGCTGTACTCGCGTGCGCTCTTGCCCGATCAGCTGACTGAAGTCGAATCACGCCTCACCGCTTGGGCGATACCCTACGTCGAAACGAACGGGCAGCTTTCGGTCGAAGGCGTTCAGCGTAACGACGTGCTGATGCGCCTGGCCGTTGCCGGGGTACCGCATCGTCACCTCTCGAGTACAAGCGAAGAGCTTGCGAACGTCGGTGCGATGACGCCGCAATCGGTACTCGATGCGCAGGCGCGCGAGGGTTTGGCCTCCGACCTGGCCCTCGGTCTGCGCGGAATCCACGGTGTGTACGACGCGAGCGTGATAATTGCGGCCGCCGACCGCGGCTTATTTGCCGACGAATCGGCGCAAGCCGCGAAGGCGAGCGTACGACTTACGCTCGAGCCGGGTACGTCGCTTTCCGCTTCGACCGTGAACGGCGTTAAAACGTTCGTCGCGGATGGCGTGCCGGGTCTGTCTGCCGAAAACGTGGCGGTGATGGACGATCGCGGTGTCGCCCTCGGTGCCGATGGTCCGGGCGATGCCGGTCGCGATGAAGTCGCCTTGCAGACGTCGTTGCAATCGGCGCTGGATGCGACGCTCGGCGCCGGCGTGACGCTCGTGCGCGTGCACATCGAAACGGATGCGCGAGCGATTCATCGTCGCGAGGTGCGCCGAGCGCCGATTCTCGGCGCGCCGGTCTCTAATCAAAGCTCGCGCGAACAATATACGAATGCCGGTAAGTCGTATGCCAAAACGCGTTCGCAGGAAGATCGCGGCAGCGACTACGTCGAACAGACGGCGCAAACCAGTCCGGGGCAAACGAAGCGTCTTTCCGTGGCCGTCTTCGTCGATAAAGGCAAAGCCGCATTCATTCCGGTCGTGCAGCAATTGGTGGCTGCGGCCGCAGGCATCGACCCGCATCGGCACGACAGCTTGACCGTCGCGGCGATCGAGTTTCCGCACGACGTGCACGCGCCGCAGCCGGGCGCAGCGCCACGCTCTTTGGCCGATTTCACACCGGCGCTGCCGGGGCTCCTTTTGACGCTCGGCTTCGCCGCGATCGTCGTCATCTTCGTGCGGCCGATCGCCTCGCTCTGGATGGCGCTTAACAAACATACGAGCGCGCCGGCAGCGCAACCCGAGGCGTTGACTGGGGGACTGAACCTACGCGAGTTGCAGGCGCTCATTCGCGACGAGCCGCCGCACACGGCGGCCGCGGTCCTGTCGCAACTGCCGAGCGCCGTCGCGGCCGAGTTGCTCGAGCAACTCGACCCGGTCGAGCGGCGCGAAGTCGTGAGCCGTATGTCACGCACGGTAACGCCGATCGCGCACGACGTGCGCTCTCGCGCCGCCTATCGAACCTTGGACGAAGTCTCGCGCGTATGAGTGAGTTCCGCAGTTTCGCGGCGTTGCTGCGCGAGAAAACGGCGCCGCCGCCGGCAGTCGTAATCGTACCGGAGCCGCCACTGCCCGAGCCGATTCCGTCGCCGCCGAGGCCGAGCCCGCCCGATCCGCACGTCGCCGCGGTGATAAAGGGCTTTCTCGCCGAACTGCGTCGACTGCGGGCGCGGGCGGCCGATCTCTTCGAAACCGAAAGCGAAACGCTGCTGGCGTCGCTAGCGGGCGACGTGCTCGCACGCGAACTGCTCCTTGAGCCGGCCGACGTAACGGCGCTCGTGTCACGGGCTAAAGCGCGCTTGGGTGCGTCGGAAATGATCGTTCGGCTCGCGCCGGACGATTGCGTTCACCTCGGCGAGACGCTCGGAGCCGAGCCTGACGCCACGCTCGAACGCGGCGACGTCATTATCGAAACGGCGCACGGATCGATCGACATGCGCCTGGGTTCGCGGCTGCGAGCGTCGCTCGCCGAACGTTCGGTCAATCTATGATCGTCCCCGGCGTTCGGCGCGGCCGCGTCTCTTCCGCGATGGCGGACTCCGTCGCCGCGTCGCTGCCGCTCGCGAGGGTCGGCGAAGGTGTCGCAATCGTGACGCGCGCGGGTGCCCGCATTCCGGCCGTCGTTTCTCGTGTCGATGGTGCGGAAGTCTCGCTCGTTGCCTTTGCTCCCCTTGAGGGCGTCAGCGTCGGTGACGGCGTTGAAAGTTCGGCGGACGTGCTGCGCCTCGGTCTCGGTGTCGAACTGCTCGGACGTGCGGTCGATGCCGACGCACGCCCGATCGATGGCCGCGGGCCGATCGCGGGCCGGCAAGTAGCGATCGTCGATCCGCCGATCTCTGCGAGCAGGCGTGCGCCGATCGCGGAGCCGCTCTGGACCGGCATTCGCGCGATCGATGCGTTGCTCACGATCGGGCGCGGCGCGCGCATCGGCATCTTCGGGCCGCCCGCCGCGGGCAAGTCGACGTTGATCGAGATGCTCGTGCGCAGCGCCGTCGCCGATGCGGTCGTCGTCGCCCTGATCGGCGAACGAGGCCGCGAAGCCGCTGAGTGGTTGCAAACGATTCGGCCCCAGACGACGCTCGTCGTCGCACCACTCGATTGTTCGGCCGCGGAACGCGTGCGCGGCGCGCAGGTCGCGCTCGCTCAAGGCGCGCAACTGCGGCGGCGCGGTCTGAACGTGCTGGTCATTCTCGATAGTCTCGCGCGCTTTGCCGCCGCCGCGCGCGAGCTCGCAGTCTCCAAAGGCGAGAGTGTCGGACGCGGCGGCTACTCGCCAAGCGTGTTCGCCGAGATGGCGCGCTTGCTCGAGCGCGGCGGCAATGCGCACGGCGGCAGCTTGACCTTGATTGCAACGGTTCTTTCCGATGGACCTGAAGAAAACGATCCGCTCAGTGAATCGGCGCGCGCGGCGCTCGACGGCCACATCGTCCTATCGCGCACGCTCGCACAAAGCGGTCACTACCCGGCAATCGATATCGCGCTGAGCGCAAGCCGCACGATGACGGCAGTGATCTCGGCCGAACATCGTGCGGCCGCGCGCCGCGTGCGTGCTGCGATCGTGCTGCTCGCAGAGACGCGCGAGATTCGCGAGCTCGGGTTCCGTCCGGACAACCCACTCTTGGACCGCGCGCTCAGCGTCGAAGCGCGCCTGCGCGATTTCGTGCAGCAAGACGAGCGCGGAACGGCGCCCGAACGCACGCTCGAGCAATTGTACGCGCTTGGAAAGGAACTCGACATCCGGTGAGTATCGAAATTGCCGAGGCGCGCATCGCCGCGCTCGATCCGCTGCGGCCGATCGAGGCTTCGCAATCGAACGCCGAATTCGCCGCGTCGCTCCGCGACGCGCAATCCTTTGCCGATTACGGCGGCGTGGCATCGCCCGGCGATGCCGAAAGCGCCGCACGATCGGCGCAGGCGTTGACGCCGCTGATCGGGCGGACTGCGGCGAGCGCCGGCGTCGATCCCGCGCTCGTCCTCGCAATCGCAGCGAGCGAGTCCGGCTTGGATCCCGGCGCAACTTCACCCACCGGAGCGGCGGGCGTTATGCAGCTCATGCCGGAAACGGCACGCTCCGTCGGCGTAAGCGATCCCTACGATGCCGCCCAAAACGTAGCGGGCGGTACGCGGTATTTGCACGCGCTGCTCGATCGGTTCGAGGGAAATATTCCGCTCGCGGTCGCGGCCTACAATGCCGGCCCGGGCGCCGTCGAGCGGTACGGTGGTATCCCGCCCTACCCCGAGACGCAGCGCTATGTCGCCAAGGTGATGGCGAGCTATGCGCGCTGGCAAACGTGAGAGTCGACGAATCCGCCGCGCCCGGCGCATCTGCCCGGCCGAATCGTTACGCCGACCCGCGCGCGCTCTCGCAAGCGTGGTACGATGCGCTTTATCCGACCCGCGCGCGCGTCACGCGTGCTGCGCCGCCGGCCCGCCCGACGCAGGCGTTCAACCCCGAACTAGCGACGCGCCATATCGCGCCGCCGAGCGTGGCCCTTAGCGCAGCTACGGCGTGGCATACTGCGCCACGCCACGCCCGCGGCGCACAGCGAACTATGACCTCGGCGAGCGCGGAGGCACTGCTGCTGCAACGCCTGGCGTCGCTTCGCTGCACCCGGCTCGAGTGTATCGAAACGGCGCAGCGCGATGCGCCGGCCGTGCGGGTCGAACTCGAACAAGCGGACGGTTCGCCGCTGCGACTTCTATTGCAAACGATCGCAGCGCGCGTGCGCGTCGTTGCGTCGTGCTCTCCGGTCCAGCGCGACCGGGTAGCGGACGCCTTGCATCGTACGCGTGCTGCTCTTGCGGCACGCGGTATCGCTTTCGACTATGAGGTACACGTCGCATGATCGATTCCCAAGCTTCGCGCGCGATCGAAACGATCGAGGCACGCACGACGGACTTATACCGTGCCTATACTCCCGGCTTCATTCCGGTCGATAGCACCACGCGCGTTGCCTCCGGCACGGTGCGTGCGGACATGGGCAAGAGCGAGCTCGATGTCGTGGCGCCCGTCGGTACGTACTTCATCGGGCAAGATCCGCTCGGGCGGCGCTTCTTTTCACGCAACGGCGTCTTCAACCTGACCGGCGGCGAACTGCGCACGCAAAACGGTTCGGCGGTTCTCGGCTACCCGGCTTCCGGCACGGCGTGCGGACTCGTTTCGCTGCGCGCCGATCCCATCGACGTCGCGGCCGGACGCTGCTTCGATCCCCGCATCGAAGCCGACGGGGCGGTCGTTTATTCGCGCCGCGTCGTCGATCCCACGAGCGGCGCCGGACGGCCCGAACGCGTCGTGCTTGGGCGCGTCGCACTGGCCCGGTTCCCGGCCGGCAGCGATCTCGCTGCAGCCGACGGCGTTCACGTCACGGCTCCCAGCGGCGTCGAGCCGCGCATCGGTCCGCCGGGTAGCGCGGGCCTCGGCGAACTCTCCCTGCGGCGCATCGATCGCGGAGCGTACGACGTCAAAGCGGGGCTTGCCGAATTGCGCGAAGCGTACGTTAACTTCGATGCGCTGCGTTCGGCCATTAACAGCCAACACAAAGATCAGAAAACCGTTATGGACATGATCAAGTAACGTGCTCGCTTTGCGCTTCGCTCCGCCGTCGAGTGCGGGACTACGCGAGTCGTTCTTCGCGCCGGTCACGGGCGTCAAGCTGGCCACCGTGTGCGAGATCGCGAACAATGCTGCGACGCACTTTTCGCGCGTGTTCGATCGTCTGCTATCGGTCGACGTATTCGAACCGACCATCGTTCCGACGGAATCGCAACCCGCCCTATTTGAGGATGCCGTGGTCTTTCGCGGGCACGGCCGAACCTGCGACGTGCTCATCATTTTCCGGCAGCTCGTCGCCCAGCGCATTGTCGCGCTCGCCTTTCGCGAAGAAACGGAGACGCTCGGTAATCGCATTTCGGCGCTCGAAGAAGCGGTGCTCGAACGGATCGGGCGCGAACTCGCCGTCTTGTGCGGACCCTTTTGCGGGGAACTCAATACGTTCGGACGCGCGCACGGCCGTATAGAGCAATACCATTGCGCCGCCTATTTCGAATTGCGCTTAGGTTCGCCGGTCGACGCCGCGATCGGGATCGGCCTTTCGGTCGATCCCGCGCCCAGCGTCGGCGAGCGCATCGGACGGCGGGCACTCGGCTCCGTCGAAGTCGAACTGCGCGCGCGGCTCGCGCGCACGTCGCTGTCCGCGCGAGCCGTCTGTGGCCTGAGCGTCGGAGACGTGATCGCATTCGAAACCAAACTCGACGCCCCGGCAAAATTGGTCGCCGATGGCACCGTCGTCGCGTATGGCGATTGCGGCATCAGCGATGGAACGACTGCCTTCAAAGTGACTGCGCTGCGCGCGAAACGAGAGAACTCATATGAATGAAACGATCGTGCCGGACGGCAATTTCGATGTTCTCCTCGACGTCGCGCTCGAAGTCTCGGCGGAGATCGGCTCGAGTAAGCTGCCGATTTCAGCGATCTTGAACCTGGGGGTCGGCTCGCTCGTACACTTTCCGCAACCGATCGAACAGCCCGTCGCACTGCTCGTCAACGGGCGGCCGATCGCGCGTGGTGAGATCGTCGCGGTCGAGGAACGCTTCGCGCTGCGCATCACGGAAGTGCTCAGCGTGCCGCGTAGCGAGCGCTGAACGGCGTGCCGAATTTGAGCGCCGGGGCTGGGACGCCGCTGGATGTTCTGGCGACCTTGACGTTACTCGCGCTCGCGCCGTTCGTGCTCGTCCTCATGACGTCGTTCATTCGTATCGTCGTGGTTCTTTCGCTCGTGCGACAAGCCATCGGTACGCAATCGTTGCCGCCCAACATCGTGATCACGGGACTGGCGCTCGTGCTCACCTTCGTCAGCATGGCGCCGACGCTCGACGCAATCTCTCATAACGCTCTGGAACCCTATAGCCGGGGACAGATCGACCGCACCCAGCTCGTCGCGCGGGGTCTCGAACCGGCCCGCGCCTTCATGCTGCGGCAAACGATGCGTCGCGACATCGAGTTCTTCGATCGCGTCTCGAAACGAAAGCCGGGCGACCCGAAAACGGAACCCCTCACGGTCGTGCTGCCCGCGTTCGTCGTCGGGGAGTTACGCAGCGGATTTGCGATGGGCTTCGCGCTGTATCTACCGTTTATCGCGATCGACCTTGCGGTTGCGGCGATCTTGATGGGTCTGGGCATGATGATGCTCAGTCCGAGCGTCGTTTCGCTGCCGTGCAAGCTTTTTCTCTTCGTGGCCGTCGACGGCTGGGCGCTCGTCGCCGGCGGTGTGACGGCGAGTTTTCGCTAAACTTCGCGCTGCGCGCGCTTTCGCTGAAAGTGCGCAATTTGCGCACAATCTTGACATATGCGTAACGAAATTCAATCGTACGCTAGCGCCATGGAAGGTATAGCGTGGTGTGCAAATGCGATGAAAGCGGCGCAAGCTCGACTCGACGTCGCCGCCGATAACCTCGCAAACGCGCAAACCAACGGATTTCGCCGCCACGTCGTCAGTTTCGAACTCGGCAGTGGCGGCTTGCGTTCGCGTGACGTCGCGAGCGGGGGTGCCGGTGCGCTGCGTATGACCGGCCGCGCTTTTGACCTCGCGGTCGTCGGTCACGGCGGCCTCCATGTCGCCGCGCTCTCAAGCGCGAACGCGCAGCGAGCGCCGATCGAATTGACGCGCGGCGGCTCGTTCGCGCGCAGCGCGCAAGGATATTTGATCGACGGACATGGCCGGGCGTTGCTCGGCGAGCACGGTTTCGTGCGCCTTTCGGATGAACGCGCGACGATCGCGCTCGACGGCGCGATCGTCGTCGACGGTCGCACGCTCGACCGGCTCGCCGCCGTGCCGGGGACGCGCGTGCAAAGCGGCGCTCTCGAAGGTGCCAACGTCGATTCGATTCGCGAGATGGTCTCCATCGTCGAGGCACAGCGCTCGTTCGAGACCGCGCAAAAAGCATTGACGTCGATCGATTCGGCGCGCTCGAAAGCGATTAACGATATGGGGAAAATTCAGTGAACCGCGCGCTAGCCGCGGCCGCGAGCGGCATGTCGGCGCAGGAACAGCAGCTCGACGTGATCGCCGATAATCTCGCCAACGCCGACGTCGCCGGCTTCAAGTCGAGCGTGATGACGTTTCGCGCCGTCAGCGACGGCGAGCACGGTTTGGGAACGGTCGTCGTCGGCAAGGATGCCGTCTGGCGTCAAGGCAAACTTGTCAAGAGCGGCGGCCCGTTCGATATCGCGATCGACGGTACCGGGTTCTTCACGTTACGCCGCCCTGATGGGACGCGCGGCTATACGCGTGACGGTGAGTTTTCTCGCGCCGCCGACGGTTCGGTGCGCAACGCAGCGGGCGCCGTGCTCGAAGGCGTGCACATTCCGGCGACGGCGTTGCGCCTCAGCGTGGCGACCGATGGCCGCGTCTTCGTCGATACGCCGGACGCTGCGCATGTCGGCGCCGGCCGGATCGCGCTGGCGGCATTTCCGGCGCCGCAAAATCTCGTACGCACACCGGAGGGCGCCTACCTTGCGACGCACGCAGCCGGGCGCGCTTTTGCGGTCTTCCCAGGCAGCGCCCAAAGCGGACGGCTCATGTTCGGCATGCTCGAGCGCTCGAACGTCAACGTCATGGAATCGATGATGGAAATTTTGAGCGCGCAACGCGCCTTCGAAGCTAATTCCAAGGGAGTGCAAGCGGCTGATGAAATGCTGCGAATCGCCAATAACATCCAACGCAGTTAAGCCGGAGCAGCGTTCGCCCGGCAGCGCCAGTGCGCGCGAAGAATCGACGATGTTCGCAACGCTCTTGCTCGGCTTCGCTCTCAAGCCGGTCTCCGACGCGATCGGCCCGCTCGGGAGCGCAGTCGCAGACGAAGTAGCAGCTTTAGTTGCAAAGCGTCAATTCGAGGCTCCCCGATGAACGCCTTACAGCAACCGCTTCCCGCGCCTCAGCCGCGAGAACGGCCATTCCCCGGCGAAGAGCAGCGTAACGCGGCGATTGCATCGCTCTTGCCGATGACGCGTAATATTGCCTTGGCGCTGTCGAAATTCGCACGCAATGCGACCCTCGACGATTGTTACGCAGACGGTTGCCTCGGCGCAATTCGCGCCGTCGACACGTACGATCCGTCGCACGGCGTCGGTCTGAGTCGTTACGCGCGCCCGATCGTCACGGGTGCGATTCTCAACGGCCTGCGTTCGCGCGACCCGGTTTCCGATCGCGCCCGTCGCTGCATCCGCATCGCAAACGAGCGGCGCAGCGTACTCGCTCAGTCGCTCGGCAGATTGCCGCCACTGCAAGAAATGGAAGCGACGTTTCCGCAGCTGCGTGACGCGGCGCTTGCCGCTCACCGGCAAGATACGCTTTCGCTCGATAAGGTGCTGCCGCCGGAGGAGCGTCTGTCGCCCGACTGGTCGGAAGATCCAGGCGAGATCGTCGTGCTGCGACAGGAACGGGTAGCGCGTTTAAAAGTACTGATGGGCGCGATCGCAAGGCTCTCCGAACGGGATCGCAAACTCATCATCGAACTCTACTTCCGGCGTAAATCGACGGTCGATATTGCTCGCGAACTGCACGTCACTTCGCAGCGGGTCTCGCAAATGCGCAACAACGCGCTCGCGGCGCTGCGCACGGCATTCGAACCGGTCGCGTGAGGCGCACCTATTCCCAGCGTCCGCCGGAGCCGCTCGAACTCGCCCGTACGCCGGCCGCAGGCTCCGTGGTTGCGGCCGAAGAGGCCCAAGAGGCAAATGAGCTTGGCGATCAGCCGATCCGGCAGCGCGATCGCATCACGCTCTCCGCGCGAGCGCGGCGCCTGCTCGATCGTATAAAACCGATCGTCGTTAACGTTCTCACGTTTTGGGATCACGGCGTGACCCGCTTGGTTCTCGACGACTGCATCCTCACCGTCGACGAAAGCGGCTCCTATCAGGTCTCGTAGTTAGCGCGAGAAGCCCGTTCGCGCGCGCCGCTTTTAACGCACCCGCGGGCAGCTCGCAAACGTCTCCGATTTACGGTAGTGCCTCCAGCTCGCGATACTTAACGAACACGGCGCGCCCCGCCGTCGCGCGAAGGTGAGCGATCAGCGCAGCCGGAGTCGACGCCGAGCCGTATACCTTCGACATAACGCGCGCGGCTTGCGACTGAACGCTCGACGCCAGAGCGCTGTCATGCTGCCGGTCGGCGAGGTCGCTTAGGATCATCAACGTTTCGCCCGCGGCGCCGATCGTATCGTACGTGCGTTGTTTATCCGCATTCGTAAGGACGTGGCCGTTCGCTAGCTGTTGGGCGCCGACCATGACGCTAAGACCGCCCGTAAGCCCGTCGATCGTCGTTGTATCCATAGGAAGATTCGCGGCCGCGCCCGTGGGGTCGCTCAGCTTAAAGGCAACCTGGTACATCAAGAAATACGACTCGGACACGGTCGAAGCGAAATGATGTCGCGCCATGTACGCGTGCCAGCGATCGATGAGTTTGGCGAAAGCCGCTTCGTATACGCTTCGCTTCGAGGGGTCTTGCGAGTATCGCTCGGCGAGCTCGCTAGCGGCCATCTGCGATGCCGCGGGATCCGGCACGAATAGGTCCAGAGCGACTTCCTTGCGCCCGAGCGTCTCGATTTCGCTTTCGTCCAAATGGTGCGCTGAGGCGGTCGGGTCCGATGCGCTCGTGACTTGCGTTATCAGAGACTGAAAGCGACCGCGCGAGGCGTCATCCCCGGCAACGAGCGCGGCGACGTCGATACCGCGCAGGAAATCGGTTGCGGCACTGGCGGCGGCCGTTTGCGCGCTCGCCGCTCTTATCGGAGATACCAATGCGGCTAGCAGCAAGAGCGCGACATAGCATCTCATTGCGTAGCCTGTCCTCGCTGGAAGATTCGATCGCTTGCGGTTTCCATTGCGATGACTTTGTTCACTATTGTACCTTACTTTAGCGTGCTCGAACGTCTCCTGCCGAATTAGCGTAACGCCATCACCGTTTGATAGTTCAGTGCAACGAGGAAAGGGTCCGGCAGGAATGCGTCGAGGCCTTAGGTTTTACGCGACAATGCATCGATCTCACTGCGCCTATAGTGCGGCGCTCCGCCGCCGCCATACCCGCCGCCGGACGGATTCGGCATCATGGACTGGAAGCGTTGCTGCTGCAATTGTTCGCCGGAGCTAATCAAGTCGCTCATGTGGATTTGGCGGATCGCTTCGCTTGCGTCGACGGTGACCGTTTGGGCGAAAGCAGAAGCGCCCGTGGTCGCGATCGCAAATGCGGCGAGCGGGACTGCATCAGCGTCTATGCATCAAGTCTTCCGCTATGGCTGTGACTATTGAGTGACAAAAGTTCCCGACCGAGTCAGCGTAAAGCCATCACCGTTTGATAGTTTAACAAGACTGCCGTCGTAAATCGTTGCTGAAGTAGGTTCGCGAGGCCGCCAAGATCCGTCGCCGAAGTTCCAAAAGCG
>JAABUQ010009283.1_pt1 | contig 13373 bp, 8 predicted proteins | sample 5560001 | NCBI WGS metagenome assembly JAABUQ01 (sample SAMN10711888, study PRJNA513371) | rock metagenome | isolation source: Antarctica rocks | place: Antarctica: Victoria Land, Finger Mt nord | collected 2015-12-18 | reverse complement strand
TTATCGCTGTTGAAGCAGCATCCTGGCCGGCAGAGCCTGGCCATGAAACGCCGGGGCTGCGGCTGGAGCGAAGCGTTCCTGCTGGAAGTCGTCACCGTATCAACATGCTAGTTTGCGCTGACCCTGACATCTTTGCGTCGCTGGCGAGCGGCAGGAGGAATACGGAATCTCGCTGAACAGTGCCGTTATGACGGTTGGGGCAATTGAACGTTCCGCGGAAGTTATCCCATGTCCCGCTCTCGACTGCCGATCGTCCTCCACCTCATCGCCGACGAGATCTCCTGGCGCTATCGCTCCTGAGCTGCTACCGAACTGATCGGACATCAAGAATGCCAGGCCGTGAACGGCTACCCTGACAGCTTCTACCCGATCAACTCCGCCTGATAAAAGAGGGCTTCAATAGACAAGCTGGCAGAGATCCTCAAGAGATCCTGGACCATTGATTCCAGCCGTCCCGCCAGGAGCTGGGCTTGTTCCAATCGGCCTGCATCCGCCAGGTCTTCAAGGTCCACCGCCAAGTTGCCGGCGACGGTGGAGAAGGCGAAAAGGAGCGCGGAGAACTTATGCGCGGCCTCGCTCAAGCCGCGAGCGTCCCGCTCCCTCAGGGCGTCGCCCAGCTCGCCGAGTCGGCTCGGTGCGTAGGTCCGGAAATCCTGGCACAACCTGCGAAGTCCCTCCGGATCGTTCCCGCAGGCCGCCAGCAGCGCGACGGGATCGAGCAGGCTGGCATGCCCTCCGAGATCCGGCCATGCCGGCACGGAAGCCAGGGGGACGGGGATGAGTCGATCCATCGCCGCGAGCAATCCCGAAGGCGAGACGGGCTTGGTCAGGAAATCGTCCATCCCGGCCGCGAGGCACCGCTCGCGGTCGTCTTTCCGCGAGCTTGCCGTCAGGGCGATGACGGGCAGATGTCCGCCCGCGGTCCGTTCATGCTCGCGGATCGCCCGGACGACCTCGAAACCGTCCAGCTCCGGGAGGTGGATATCCAGCAGCACGAGGTCGAAGCCCCCACCTCCCGCCAGGACGAGCGCCTCCCGGCTGCTGTTCGCCGACTTGACGCGATGACCCCGCTGTGCGAGCAACTGCTCCATGAGACGCACGCTGAACTCGTCGTCTTCGACCACCAAGATCCGCAGCGGGTGCAAGCTGGGCGCCTGAGCCACGACGCGCCCCCGGATCGGCGCGGCCGAGGGAGTCGGTGCTGGGTGTCCGGCCCGTCCCATCACGCGGGAGATCGTCTCGAGCAGCTCGTCCTGCTGGATGGGCTTGAGCAGGCAGGCGTCGATCCGAAGCTCGCGGGAGCGGGCCGCAACGCCCAGGCGGTCTCCCGAGCTGAGCAGGATCACCCGGATGGCCGAGATCGCGGCCGGCCCTCGTATCCGGGCGGCCAGGGCCAAGCCGTCCGTGTCGGGCAGATGGGAATCGAGCAGCACCAATGCGTAAGGTCGGCCTGCGCCGGCGGCCTCCTGCAGGGCGCCCAGGGCCGCGACCCCGTCGCCCACGGCGGCGGGCTGCATCCGCCAGCCCGACAGCCACTCCTTGAGGACCTGGCGGCTGGTCGGGTTGTCGTCCACGACGAGCACCCGGAAGTCCGGGGGCATCGCCGGTTCCCGAGGGTGAGGCTCCCCCGTGGGATGCGGCCGACGCCCGAACCGCGCCGTGAAGGCGAAGGTACTGCCCCGGCCCGACTCGCTCTCCACCGTGATCGCCCCGCCCATCAGGGCCGCCAGTCGGGCGGAGATCGAGAGCCCCAGGCCGGTCCCGCCGTATCTCCGCGTGGTCGAGGTGTCCTCCTGCTCGAACGCCCGGAAGATCGTCTCTTGCTTGTCCCGGGCGATCCCGATCCCGGTGTCGGTCACCGCGAACCGGAGGCCGACCTCGCCCGTCTCCGCCGCGGTCCCCTCGGTCCCGGCGGGGTCCGCCGTCGTGGGGCCGCCGAGGGCCTCCACCCCGACGATCACCTCGCCGCGTTCGGTGAACTTGATGGCGTTGCCGACCAGGTTGAGCAGGACCTGACGCAGGCGGCCCGCATCCCCGATCAGGGCATCGGGCACGTCCGGTTGGACCTGGCCGATCAGCTCCAGACCTTTCCTGTGGGCGCGCATGGCCAGGGCGCGCAGGGTGTCGCCCACGGCGGCCCGGAGCGAGAAGTCGGCCGGGTCGAGCTCCAGCTTGCCGGCCTCGATCTTGGCGAAGTCGAGCAGGTCGTTGATGACGCCGAGCAGGTTGTCGGCCGCCGACTTGACCGTCTTCAGGCATTGACGCTGGTCCTCGGCCAGTGGGGTGTCGAGGGCCATCTCGGTCATGCCGAGGATGGCGTTCATCGGCGTGCGGATCTCGTGGCTGACGTTGGCCAGGAATTCGTCCTTGGCGCGGTTGGCCGACTCCGCCAGCTCCTTGGCATGCCGCAACTCGACGGCCTGCTGCTGGCGTTCGATGCCCAGGGCCATCACCCCGGCCACCGATCCCAGCGCCTGCCGCTGGGGATCGGACAAGGGCCTGCGCGAGAACATGGCGAGCACCCCCAGCAAGCGACCGCCGACGACGAGCGGGAAGCCGGCAAACGCGGCCATGTCCTCGCTTCGGGCCCAGTCCCGGTCCGAGTCGCCGAGGCGCGGGTCGTCGGCGGCTTCGTTGGTCACGAGCGGCCGGCGCTCGCCGGTAATCGTGCCGATCTCGAACCGGTCGACCGGGATGCGGGCCTGTTGGCCGTCCGAGCGGGTCGCCATCCCGGCGCCGGCCTCCAGTTTCAGGACGTCCTCGACGGGCGACATGCACCAAATCCGGGCCGATGCCGCATCCAGGTAGTGCACCATGGCCTGGGCGCAAGGCTGCAGCAGCTCGCCCAGGGTATCGCCATGGCTCAGGGCGATGCCCACATCGCGGCCGAATTCCGCAAGCCGCGCGCGTTCGGCTTCCGCCTCCCCGAGCCGCTTGCGTTCGGCGATGTCCTGGACGATCGCGATGACGTAGGAGGGAGTCCCGGCCGCGTCGCGCTGGAGCGAGGTGGTGATATGAATCCAGACGGGAGACCCGTCCGATTGGATATACCGCTTTTCGAGCGAATAACCGGGGACTTCCCCCCGCGCGAGTTGGTGGAATCGTCCGATGCTCGCCCGGTCGTCGGGGTACGTCAGGTCCTGGATGCTCCTCCGGAGGAGATCCTTGCGAGCGTAGCCGAGGATGTCGCAGAGCCGTTGGTTGACGCGAAGCCAGCGACCTTCGAAGTCGAAGTGGCCGATGCCGACCCCCGCGTTCTCGAACGTGCCGCGGAACCGCTCCTCGCTCTCCCTCAGCGCCTCCTCGGCCCGCTTCTGCGCGGTGATGTCCAGGGTCAGGATCGTCAGGAACCGGCGGCCACCCTCCCAGAAGGCGCGAGCGCGGACCTCGACCGGGAACTCGGTCCCGTCCTTCCGACGGTGCCGCGAGCAGAACGTGACCGTCTCGCCGGCGTCGAGCCTGCGGTCGAGCGCCTTGACCTCATCGGGGGAATCTTCGGGTTCGAAGTCCGACGAGGTCATCCCCACCAACTCGTCGCGCGTAAACTCCAGGCTCTGGCACGCCTGACGATTCGCGTCCAGGATCACCCGGCAGTCGTCCAGCAAGAAGAAGGCGTCGCTGCCATGGTCGAGGAAGATCCGGAGCCGTTGCTCGACGGCCCGCAGCGACTCCTCGGCCTGCTTGCGCTCGGTGACGTCCTCGGCGAGGTTGGCGATGAGCGAGACCTGACTCCCCAGGTCCTCGACGGGTAAGGACCGGCTTCGGACCCATCGGATCGATCCGTCTGGCCGCACGACCCGGTACTCCCGAGTGGCGAACACACCGACCGCTCGCCGCTCGACGCCCGCGATCACCCCGGCCCGGTCGTCCGGGTGGACGCCCTCGATCCAGGAGAGCGACCGGTCGTAGAGGCTTTGGCGCGTCGATCCCCAGACCTCTTCATAAGCGGGGCTGACGTAGTGCACCCGCTCATGCCGGGCGTCGACCACCCAGAAGCCCTCGCGCATGTTCTCCGCCAACTGTCGGGAACGATCCCCGCCCCGCGGCATCGCTTCCTCGGCCGCGATGCGACGCCGGGCCCGTCGCAGGGATTCGCCCAGCCCGCTGGCGCTCGCGCCGACCAACGCGAAGGTGACCAGGGCGGTCATCTCGCTGGCGTAGCTATCCGGGCGTCGGCCCGGAGGTTCGTCGCGCAGGGAGATCGCCGCCAGGACGCCCAGCGCGGTGGCAAGGAGCCCGGGTCGGAGGCCGCCGAGGTATGCGGCGAGGAGGACGGCCGGGACCTGGATGAGGTACGGGACATCGCCCCCGAGCGTCGGCCGGAGGAGCCACCGGGCGAGCAAGGGGGCCGCCGCGGCCAGCAGCGCCATGCCGTGGGCGACCCGTCGGGTGCGAGATTCTTCGTGCATTCGGACCTCGGAGGACCGGCGAGGCCCTCGATGCGAGCGGCGCCGCCGTGTCCCGTTGCCGCGGGACCGGGCCGAGTCCCGCTCGACCCGTGGTGGGCCGGATGCCACAATGTGGGGCGGATGGACGCCAGGCCGGCAGTCGGACGGATCGGGCCTGCCCGGTGCTTACCCCGCGAGCGACCCATGGCCCACTTGCTGCTCATCGACGACGACCCGGCCTTGATCCCGGGGCAGGTGTCCCAGGTGTTCCCCGCCCCCGCCCACCGGGTCGAGGTGGCCGTCACCGGCGCCGAGGGCCTCGACCGGGTCAAAGCAGAGCCCCCGGATGCTATTCTGCTGGACCTCCGCCTACCCGACCAGTCCGGGCTGGAGATTTACCGGCAGATCCGCCGCGTCGACGCGCGCATCCCGGTGATTTTCGTCACCATGGCCAAGGGTGCGGACGCCGCCATCGAGGCGATCAAGGAGGGTGCCTTCGACTACCTGTTCAAGCCGCTCGACCTGCACCAACTGCGGCGGGTGGTCGGCGCGGCCCTTGAGGTGGCCCGGCTGATGCGCGAGCCGGCCGTGATCGCCGAGGCCGCCCCGGCCTCCGACTCGGAGGGCGCCATCGTCGGCACGTGCCCGGCCATGCTCGAGGTGTACAAGGCCATCGGCCACGTCGCCTCCCAGGACGTGCCCGTCCTGATCACCGGCGAGAGCGGCACCGGCAAGGAACTGGTCGCGCGGGCCCTCTATCAGCACAGCCTCCGGGCCAGGTCGCCATTCCTCGCCCTCAACTGCGCGGCAATCCCGGAGAACCTGTTCGAATCCGAGCTGTTCGGCCACGAGAAGGGGGCCTTCACGGGGGCCGATCGCCGCCGGATCGGCAAGTTCGAGCAGTGCAACGGCGGTACGATCTTCCTCGACGAGATCGGCGACATGCCGCCGGCGCTTCAAGCCAAGATGCTGCGGGTGCTCCAGGAGCAGTCGTTCGAGCGGGTCGGGGGCAATGAGACGATCCGGACCGACGTGCGGCTGATCACCGCCACCCACCGCGACCTGAAGGCCTGGTCGAGCGAGGGTCGGTTCCGGCCGGATCTCTACTATCGGTTGAACATCTTCACCATCGACCTGCCGCCGTTGCGGGACCGAGGTGAGGACCTGCCGCTCCTGGTGGGGCACTACCTCCGACGCTTCGGCCGCGAACTCGGGAGAGAGGTCCGCGAGGTCGCCCCCGAGGCGTTGCAACTCCTGCGAGCCTACTCCTGGCCGGGCAATATCCGCGAACTGCAGAGCGTGCTCAGGCAAGCCTTGCTCCAAACCCGAGGGAGGACGCTGCTCCCCGCCCACCTCCCCGTCTTCCCGGGAAATCCCCCCGGGCCGATGACGGTGGCGAGGCCGGCGGCGGGAGAACAGGAGCTCGAAGCGTTCCTCGACCGATGCATGGCCCCCGGGGAGGGGGACTTGTACGCGGAAACGCACCGAAAGCTGGATAAGCTCCTGCTGAGCCGGGTCCTGGAGGAGACGGGCGGGAACCAGCATCAGGCCGCCGGCCGGCTGGGGATCGCCCGGGAGACCCTACGCCGAAAGCTCCGCGAGCTGGGGCTCCACCTCAACCGCCGGCTCGAAGCCGAGGAGGATGACCAACCGTAGCCGGCCAACCCGTGATGCGGGCTTTGCCGCCGGTCCGGCCGACCCGAAGGTCGATTTCGGGGCGGTTGCCTCAAGAGTTGCCACGCGATCACGTCGGAAGGGAGTGTCGTCCGCCATCGCGGATCGTCTGATTTCGTGCCCTGATTCTCCGAGATAATCGGGCAAATGTAGTGTCCAGCCCGACTTCCGTTCCTTCCACTCCCTCGGAAGACTCGGCCCTAGTCACCTTGGCACGGACCGTGCTTAATCCCATCTCCTGTCACGATCGGCACTGTACCGCCGACGGCATGGTTGTCGAGATCACAAGGAATATCCGGCACAACTATCATAAAATCAAACACTTTTGAACTTGTCAAACATCAAAATCATCCCGAATAATACAATCAATATATCACAAAAGGACAACACCATGAAGATGAGGATCAAGGGCAACGCGCTCCGGCTTCGGCTCGGGCAGTCCGAAGTCGAACGGATGATCACCAAGGGGGTCGTCGCGGAGTCGATCACCTTCGGCGGCGGAGGACGGCAACGTCTGGAGTACATCCTGTGCTCGACCCCCGACGCTCGGGCCGTCACGGCGGTGTTTGACGACGGTCGGGTCGTCGTCCGCGTCCCATCCGAGCTTGTCCACTTGTGGGGCACGACGGACCAAGTGGGCATCGACGCCGCCCAGACGACTCCGGGCGGGGAGGTCCTGAATATCCTCATCGAGAAGGACTTCGAGTGCCTCGACGCCCCGGTGGGCGAGTCGCAAGAGGACGCCTTCCGCCGGCCCCATCTTGGCCTCGCGTGCGCGGCCTCGGCGACCCCGGAGCATGTTGTCGCGAACGGCTAGGCTTGACGCCCCGCTCAGGGTCCAGGGACGAGCGTGACGGCGTGGCCCTCGGTCCGCCGGTCCGCCCGCGGCACCTGCCAGGAGCGGTCGACTGTCGCATCGGAGGGCTGCCGCTCGACGGCCGAGGTTTAACCAATTTTCGGGCGAATACGCGGGTAGGCGGCATTCCGGGATCACGCGAGCCTCGCGTACCGGCCCCGGCGCGCAACCAGAACAGGAAGGGTCTACGATGAGCGACGTCGTGATTGATGGCTCGGTGCGGAAGGCTGAGGCCGGCGAGCGCCTCATCGACGTGATCGGCCGCGCCGGGATCGAACTGCCGTCCGTGTGCTACCACCCGCAGCTCGGCCCGATCCAGACCTGCGACGCGTGCATGGTCGAGGTGGACGGCAAGCTCGTCAGGGCCTGCTCGGCGGTGGTGAGCGAAGGGATGGCGGTGTCGACCCAGGCCGCCCCCGCGGTGGCCGCCCGGCGGCAGGCGTTCGACCGGATTCTGGTCAACCACATGCTCTATTGCACCGTCTGCGACAACAACAACGGCAATTGCGCGGTCCACAACGCGACGAGGCTGCTCGCGGTCGAACACCAGGAGATCCCGTTCCGGCAGAAGCCTTACCAGGTGGACAACACCAACCCCTTCTACCGGTACGATCCCAGCCAATGCATCCTCTGCGGGCGATGCGTCGAGGCGTGCCAGAACGTGCAGGTCAACGAGACGCTCTCGATCAACTGGGAAGACCCCAATCCCCGCGTGCTGTGGGACGGGGGCTCGTCGATCGGCGAATCGAGCTGCGTCTCCTGCGGCCACTGCGCCACGGTCTGCCCCTGCAACGCATTGATGGAAAAGTCGATGCTGGGGCGGACCGGGTTCCTGACGGACCTGCCGAAGTCGGCGATGGACGGCATGATCGATGTCGTCAAGGGCATCGAGCCGGACTCGGGCTACGGCGCGATCCTCAAGGTGTCGGAGGCCGAGGCGGCCATGCGGGAGTCTCGCGTCCGCCGGACGAAGACCGTTTGCACCTACTGCGGGGTCGGTTGCAGCTTCGACGTCTGGACGAAGGATCGCCAGATCCTCAAGGTCGAGCCGGAGCATGGCCCGGCCAACGGGATCTCGACCTGCATCAAGGGGAAGTTCGGTTGGGACTTCGTCAACAGCAAGGACCGCCTGACCAAGCCCCTGATCCGCGAGGGGGACAAGTTCCGCGAGGCGAGTTGGGAGGAGGCCCTGCAACTGATCGCCCGCCGGCTCTCGGAGATCAAGGCTCAGGACGGCCCCGACTCGATCGCGTTCATCTCCTCCTCCAAGTGCACCAACGAGGAGAGCTATCTCATGCAGAAGCTGGCGCGTGCCGTCGTGGGCACGAACAATATCGACAACTGCTCGCGATATTGTCAGGCGCCGGCGACGGTGGGGCTCTTCCGCACGGTCGGCTACGGGGGAGACTCCGGCTCCGTCTCCGATATCGCGCAGGCCGGCCTCATCCTGATCATCGGCAGCAACACGGCGGAGAGCCACCCGGTCATCGCGACCCGGGTCAAGAGCGCCCACAAGCTCCGCGACCAGAAGCTGATCGTCGCCGACTTGCGCGAGCACGAGATGGCGCAGCGGGCGGACGTCTTCCTGCGGCCCAACCCCGGTTCCGACCTGGTCTGGTTGTCCGCGATCAGCCGCTACATCCTCGACGAGGGCCTGGCCCAGACGGCGTTCCTCGATCGTTGGGTGAACGGCCTGGAAGAGTACCGGAGGAGCCTCGAACCGTTCACGCTGGAGTTCGCCGAGCAAAAGTGCGGGCTGTCCGTCGACACGCTGAAGGAGGTCGCCCGGATGATCGTGGAGGCGGACGGAGTCTGCATCCTCTGGGCGATGGGGGTCACGCAGCACACGATGGGCTCCGACACGTCGACGGCGATCTCGAACCTGCTCCTGGTCACCGGGAACTACATGCGGCCGGGGGCCGGCGCCTACCCGTTGCGCGGCCACAACAACGTGCAAGGGGCGAGCGACCACGGCTCCATGCCGAACCGGCTCACCGGGTATCAGCCCGTGGACGATCCCGAGGTACGGGCGCGGTTCGAGGCGGCCTGGGGCGTCACGCTCCCGACCGCCAAGGGGCTCGACAATCACGAGATGGTGGACGCGATCCAGGACGGGAAGCTCAAGGCGATGTACCTCTTCGGTGAAGAGATGAGCCTGGTCGACTCGAACTCGAATTACGTCGAGGCCTCCTTCTCCAAGCTCGACTTCTTCGTCGTCCAGGACCTCTTCTTCAGCCACACCTGCCGCTTCGCCGATGTCGTGCTCCCGGCCGCGTCCAGCCTGGAGAAGGAGGGGACGTTCACCAATACCGAGAGGCGAATCCAGCGCCTGTACCAGGTGTTCGACCCGATCGAAGGGAGCCGGCCCGACTGGCGGATCGTCCAGGATGTGGCGAACCACCTCGGCGCGGGTTGGAAATACGAACATCCGTCGCAGATCATGGAGGAGATCGCGTCGCTGACCCCCCTCTTCGCCGGCGTCTCGTACGATCGGCTCGAAGGGTACAAGTCGCTCCAGTGGCCGGTCGCCGCCGACGGCATCGACCAGCCGCTCCTGTTCATCGAGGGATTTCCCTTCCCCGACGGCAAGGCGCGGCTTTACCCCCTGTCGATGTCCGAGCCGACGGACCAGCCCGACGCGGAATTCGACCTCCACCTCAACAACGGGAATCTCCTCGAACACTTCCACGAGGGGAACATGACGTTCCGCGTCGAGGGGATTCGCCAGAAGACCCCCGACGTCTTCGTCGAGGTCTCACCCGAGCTCTCGCAAGAGCGTGGGATCCAGAGCGGCACGCGCGTGGAATTGATCTCGCGCTACGGCCAGGTGTTCGTGCGGGCCCTGGTGACCGATCGGGTCCGGGGCAAGCAGCTCTTCATGACGATGAATTCGGCGGATTCGCCGGTGAATCGGCTGATCGGCAGCAACACCGACGCCGTGACCCACACGCCGTCCTACAAGGAGGCGTCCGTGCGGATGCGGGTCTTGCCCGAGGTCGGGGAAAGCCCGCTGCCCCGGACGAATCACCGCTTCGGGCACCCGACGCCGCAGCGGGGCGTGCAGGTCGAGCGGAAGTGGAGGCGCGGCGACTATACCCCCGCGGGGGTCCAGTTGGTGCAGATCCAGAACGGACTTGACAAGGAGTGATCGCCGTGGCCCGACCGATCCTGATGGAACTGCCCAGCTATGATCCTCGGGCGGAGCTGCACTCGCGGCTCCGGGCCGCGCCCGAGGAGTACGCCGAGGCGCTCTTGGCGACCCTCGAAGTGCTCCAGGGGCTGCACGACCGCGGCGTCCTCGAGATCATGCGCGGCGCGCTGGGATCGAGCGACCAGGTCCTCGAGATCCTCGTGGACGTCGCGAAGTCCCCGGAATCGATCCGGAGCCTCCGCAACCTGCTCCTCGCCGTCAACCTGCTCGGCGCGATCGATCCGGAGCAGCTCAGGGGCCTCACGCAGGCCGTCCCTCGAGCGATGAAGGTGATGACGCAACAGGACAAACCGCCGGGGTTGTGGAGGATCGCCCTGGATTTCCTCCGGAGCCGGAATCTCAGGCGCGGCCTGTCCGCCCTCCAAGTGATGCTCGAAGCCTTCGGGGGCGGCGAGTCGCGCAAAGGCGACCACGGCTGATCGAGACCGGGGGCCGCCGGCCAAGCACCAATCCGTTGCGGGGAGCCTGCCATGCTGATTCTGCGGTGGGACGGCGAGGACGCTCGCGAGGTGCCGGACGAACTCGTCGAAGAAGAGCCGCTGGAGTTGCGCGTCCAGGGCAAGTCGATCAGCGTCACCATGCGTACCCCCGGCCATGACGTGGAGCTGGCCGCCGGATTCCTCCTCACCGAGGGCATCATCCAGGCCCGGCAGGACCTGATTTCCATCAGGCATTGCGTCCAGAACGCCGAGCACAACGTCATCAAGGTGGTGCTCGATCCCGATGTCTCCACCGACCTCGATCGCCTGACCCGCCACGTCTTCGCCAGCTCGAGTTGCGGCCTGTGCGGGAAGGCGACCATCGAGTCCATCCACGGCCAGTTCCCGCCGGTCCGATCCGACGTGGTGATCGACGCCGAGGTCCTCGCGACCCTGCCCGGGATCATGCGGTCGAGCCAGGCGACCTTCGATCGGACAGGCGGCCTGCATGCCGCCGCCCTCTTCGAACCGTCGGGACGACTGATCGCCCTCCGCGAGGACGTCGGCCGGCACAACGCGGTCGACAAAGTGGTCGGATTCGGGCTGCTGAATGGGCTGTTCCCCCTCGACGAACACGTGCTGGTCGTTTCCGGCCGCAGCTCGTTCGAGATCATGCAGAAGGCGCTGGCGGCGCGCGTGCCGGTCGTCGCCGCCGTGTCCGCGCCTTCCAAGCTCGCGGCGGAATTCGCCGCCGAGAGCGGACAGACCCTGGTGGGATTCCTCCGGGACCGGCGGATGAACGTGTACTCTCACCCGCATCGAATTGCATTCGCGCGGCTTTCCAAGGCCCCAATCTGAATCCTCGGTGTCCCCGAGACCTCGAACGGCTCCCGAGTTCGAGGCGGCTCAATCCTGGTGGGACATCGCCCGGCTTTGCCCCCCTGGCGAACGGACCGATCCCGACTCCCTTGACTCCCAGGACGAGCGACCATGCCTCTCCACAAACTCCTCGACCGTGAGCGTACGGTCGCCCCGCCCGGATTCAATCGCTGGCTCATCCCCCCGGCCGCGATGGCCGTCCATCTCTGCCTCGGCGAGGTCTACGGCTTCAGCGTCTTCAACGGCCCCCTGACCCGCCTCGTCGGCATCACCCACTCGGTGAAAGGGCGGGACTGGACCATCCCCGAGGTGGGCTGGATCTTCTCGATCGCCCTGATGATGCTCGGGCTCTCCGCCGCGGTCTTCGGCCGGTGGGCCGAGCGCGTCGGCCCGAGGAAGACCATCCTCGCGAGCGCCGTCTGCTTCTGCGGCGGCTTGTGGCTCTCCAGCCTGGGCGTCTCCTTGCATAATATCTGGCTGCTCTACCTCGGTTACGGCTTCATCGGGGGCGTCGGCCTGGGCCTCGGCTACATCGCGCCGGTCTCGAGCCTCGTCAAGTGGTTTCCCGACCGGCCCGGCATGGCGACCGGATTGGCCATCATGGGCTTCGGCGGCGGCGCCCTCATCGGCGCCCCGCTCGGTGTCGAGCTGATGGGCTACTTCAGGTCGGCCACCTCGGCCGGGGTGAAGGAGTCGTTCCTGGTGATGGGGGGCGCCTACAGCCTCTTCATGCTGTTCGGCGCGTTCACCTTCCGCGTGCCCGCATCCGACTGGCGGCCGGAGGGATACGTCCGCCCCGCGACGACGAGCGGCCTCGTCACCCAGGCGGACGTCTCCGTGGACTTGGCCTGGAAGACGCCCCAGTTCTGGATCCTGTGGACGTTGCTCTGCCTGAACGTCACGGCCGGGATCGGCATCCTCGGCCAGGCATCGCTGATTTGCCAGGACATGTTCGGCGTGCCCGCGGCGGTCGGCGCCGGGTTCGCGGGCCTGCTCAGCCTGTCCAACATGGCCGGCCGCCTCCTCTGGTCCTCGGCGTCCGACCTGACCGGGCGCAAGGCCATCTATTGCGTCTACTTCCTCCTCGGTGCGGTCCTCTATTGCCTCATCCCCGTGGCCCAGAAGTCGCGCAGCGTGCCCCTCTTCGTCCTCCTCACGGCTCTGATCATCTCGATGTACGGCGGGGGGTTCTCGACGATCCCGGCCTACCTCCGCGACCTGTTCGGCACCATGCACCTGGGCGCCATCCACGGCCGCCTGATCACCGCCTGGTCGATGGCCGCGGTCCTCGGCCCGCAACTGGTCAACTACATCTCGACTTACCGGATCGAGCACGGCGTCGCGCGGGCCGATGCGTACACCGCGACGATGTACCTGATGGCCGGCCTTCTCCTGCTCGGCCTGATCTGCAACCTCCTCGTCCGCCCGGTCGCCGAGCGGTTCCATCACCACGATCACCGCGAGGCCGACCTCCTCCAGTCGGCCTCGGTCGAGAGCTGATCTCCCACCCAACCCCGAGCCGGAACGAAACCATGGATCGCCGCGAGAAGAATCCCTCGCCCCTCGTGATCGCCGCTTCCTGGGTGCTCGTCCTGATCCCGCTGGGATGGGGGGTCGTCCAGAGCGTGGTCAAGTCGCTGCCGCTCTTTCAAGGGCCCGTCTCATCGTCAAATGTTGAAAATCAATAATATATTATATAATTGAATATTTATTTTAATGGTAAGGAGCCGTTCCAAAATAAGTTGATGATGCCAAATCAGGAAACGCCTGGCAATCTGGGTAATTTGGCAGAAATTCACCAAGTTATTTTGGAACAGACCCTAATACTACTCCGTAGGAACATTTGGCCACCTGCTTGTTTTCAAGGGTTTCGCGGCCTCTTACAAAAGTCGATGACCGTCCTTGGACTTCTGTAAGATGGCTTTTTTCCCTTAATTCGCGATAGT
>JAABUQ010009280.1_pt1 | contig 13376 bp, 18 predicted proteins | sample 5560001 | NCBI WGS metagenome assembly JAABUQ01 (sample SAMN10711888, study PRJNA513371) | rock metagenome | isolation source: Antarctica rocks | place: Antarctica: Victoria Land, Finger Mt nord | collected 2015-12-18 | reverse complement strand
TGGTTCGAGGGAGTTGATTGTGTGGGTGGTTGAGGGGCGTTTGGGGATTGGGAGGCGGTCTTTAGCCATGTTTCTCTGGCCGGACCGTCGACTTGGCAGGCGCTTTGGGGTGGGGAGGGGGAGGAGGGGGCGTTACCCATGACTAGGGGCAGGTTTGCTTCGACGAGCTCTGTGAAAAGGAACTTTGATTGTACATAGAGCACCAATTGCAAGTATAGATCTCGATGACGATTTGAGCCCCCTGCTACCCGGCGCTGATATTGACTCGGCCGATACCTGATAGCTGAAGCGTTGCCCTTTTCCAGCCTCAAGAACCACAGATATACCTTCAATTGATCCTCCATTGCTTGAAGTACCTTGATCCTCCTCGGAGCATTACAATCCCCATAATGGCCGACCAGAAAATCTACCGTGCAAGCACAACCGCCCCCGTCAACATCGCGGTTATAAAGTACCCCTCCTCACCGTCCCCGTTCCCCTCTATATCCCCCATCCATTATTTGACTAACCCACCTCCCCTACAGGTACTGGGGCAAACGCGACCCAAAGCTCAACCTCCCAACCAACTCCTCCCTCTCCGTCACCCTCTCCCAAAAAGACCTCCGCACCCACACAACCGCCTCCTGCTCCCCCTCCTACCCCCCAGGGGACACCCTCCTCCTCAACTCCGCCCCCCAAAGCCTAGAAACCCCCCGCTCAACCGCCTGCCTAACCTCCCTCCGCGCCCTCCGCTCCGACCTCGAAAAAGCTAACCCCTCCATCCCCAAACTCTCCCCCCTTCCCCTCCGCATCGTCTCCACAAACAACTTCCCCACCGCCGCCGGCCTTGCCAGCTCCGCTGCTGGCTTCGCCGCCCTCGTCCGTGCCATCGCAGACCTCTACCAGCTACCCCAATCCCCCACCGAGCTCTCCCTGATCGCCCGCCAGGGTTCCGGCTCCGCATGCCGCTCCCTTCTTGGGGGCTACGTAGCCTGGGACGCGGGCACGCGCGCCGACGGGCTCGACAGCCGCGCCCGCATCGTAGCGCCCGTGGAGCATTGGCCCGAGATGCGCGCTTTGATCCTCGTGGTCAGCGCGGAGAAGAAAGGCGTGAGCAGCACGACGGGGATGCAGACCACGGTTGCTACATCCTCTTTATTCGCCACGCGGGCGAAGGAGGTGGTGCCGAGGCGGATGAAGGAGATGGAGGCGGCGATCCAAGAGAGGGATTTCGAGGCGTTTGGCAAGGTGACTATGCGCGAGAGTAATGGGTTCCATGCTACGTGCTTGGATACGGAACCCCCGATTTTTTATCTCAACGATGTGAGTCGCGCTGCGATACGGGTGGTGGAGGTTATCAACGAGAAGGTTGGCGCTGTGGTGGCGGCGTATACGTTTGATGCGGGGCCGAATGCTGTGATTTATTTTTTGGAGGAAAGTGCAGGGGTCGTTGTGGGGACTTTTCGGAGGTATTTGCCTAGGGTTAGGGGGTGGGGGGCGGCTTATGAGGGGGTAAACGGGTTTGGGTTGGGGGAGGGGAATGAGAGTTTGGGGGAGGTTTTGGCTGGTGGGGTCAGTAGGGTTATATTGACCGGGGTGGGCGAGGGGCCGGTCAGTGTGAAGGAGCATTTGGTTGATGAGGAGGGCAAGCCGGTTGAGGAGAGGGATTCGTGATAACTAGATTCTTACTCTCTACCTGGCACATTTGGTTGATAGCGAAGGATTGACAAAGTGAGGAAGACGATTGTTCATGGGTTGGCTTAGATGACTTGTCTCTCTTTTCTCCAGTAGGCATGATTGAATGCCCAACGACCTGGAAGAGAAAGTACTTGAAGAGCTTGGTTAGGAGTCAAGTATCTCTTCTTGCTATCTAAAGGTTTACCAAACTCCGTGGACCGTGGACTCCTTGGACAGCTGTTCTCAAAGGCTTTCCACATTCTCTTGGTCCTTTATATGGGGTCATGATTTTGCCAAAAGGGAACATTTCCTTCGAGGTAAATGAAGGCTAGTCTTATACAAATGTGTGAATGCTACTCAATCGCTTTACTATGAGAATGGTATTTCTCTTATTCAAGGTTTTTACCTTATATTTGTCAATTTTTGCTATACTATATTCAATTATAAAGATTTCCTCTCGTTCATTACCTATCCCCAAGGCATCTGCCATCAAAAGGCACTAAATAATAATACACGGCTATGAAAGACATACAAAGCACGATGAACAAGACATGCTCAGATGTCAGGCCCCCTCGTGCTAGCAAGGCCCAACCCGGCTTGCTTATCAATGCCTATGATATGATAATTGGTAGGGTGGTAACACTTGTTTGATTGTTATGTAGAAAGGTGCTGATTAGGCTTAGTGGCGGAATCCTCCGCTCATGCTCCGCATCCACTTTCAACATATGAGACCATCTGAACCATCGACTACGGGCCTGGCCTTGGTTGTCTAGGCCTATATTACAAACATTCAGATTTTCTTCAGGGTCCGATGAGATATTCTCTGAGAGCTTTGTAATCATGTCATGTATATAAGAGGGCAATGCCCATCGTCTATCAATCCGTAAGGGGTTCAGAGCATCTTACTCCGACAAGTCCTTCTCAATGGCTCAAAGACAGGTTTCATTCCAAGTCTTTCGTGGCTCCAAAGAAGGGAAGATTGTAAAAGACACCACAACACGTCTAATTGGCCCCAACGACGCCTTCGTCAAATTGTCTCACTCTGGAGTCTGCGGGACTGATGATCATTTCCTACACTCAGGATGTGTCCTTGGTCATGAAGGCGTGGGGATAGTTGAAGATGTTGGCCCGCAGGTTCAGCGACTCAAGAAGGGTGATCGTGTGGGTTTTGGCTTCGTTCACAATGTCTGCGGACAGTGCGAATACTGCCTGAATGGTAAGTCTTTAGTCCTGAAGGTGTCTCTCCGATGAGCATACGTTGACGAACAATGAACGTAGGAAAGGAACAGTTCTGTCCCGATGCTCAAAAGTTTGCCGTCGCCAATCTTGACGAAGGATCCTTCGGTTCCCACGTCGTCTGGGATGCTGATATGCTAGCGGAGATTCCACCTGGTCTCGAATTGAAGGACGCTGCGCCTTTGATGTGTGCTGGTGCGACAGTGTGGACTGCCTTGACCATGTATGGTCTCAGACCAGGCGACCGGGTTGGAATTCAAGGTATCGGAGGCCTGGGGCATTTGGCCATCCAATTCGCAGCCAAGTTGGGCTGCGAGGTTACAGTTCTGTCGAGCTCCGAATCGAAGAGAAACGAAGCCACCAAGTTGGGTGCCACCGACTTCTACGTGATGAAGGACGACTTGGAACTTCCGACACCAAAGAAGATCAATCACCTTCTTGTTTGCGGAAGCGGAAACCCTGATTATTCCAAGTAAGCTCCGAGAAGCCACGTCCGCGTTGCGAACTAACCAAGATCCATTCAAGACTCATTCCCCTCATGGCATCAGATGGCACCATTTACCCTCTCACAGTCAGCTCGACGGCGACTCCGATTCACTTGTTCGATCTTGTGACGAAAGGTATCCGCATTCAGGGATCCCTGGTTGCTGCACGTCCTTCCATTCGACGAATGCTCCGCTTCGCCGCCATACACGGTATCAAGCCAATCATGATGGAGTGGCAGATGAACGAGAAGGGGATCGAGGAGGCCATGGAAGCCTTGAGAACGGGAAAGATGCGTTACAGAGGCCTTCTCAATGCGTAGTGAAGGAAATATCTTAAATTATGAGCATGTAGACGAATCAATGTTTTTCAAAAGGACAGTATGACTTACACAAGACTATCGTCCGCGCTGCAGAGCACCTCATCAGCCCACCTGAATGCTTTCCGTGACCTCTTGCATCCGGTGCGTCTCAAAATTTGGGCAGTGGAGCTGGCATAACAGCTTGTTACTCTTGTCGATGGGCATTTCTTACACCTGCTTTCGCCTAAACAACACGAAGCTCTGTAGTCCAAGTATTGTAGCCACGGCTGAGTGCTTGCTATTGTGCTGACTGCCATTCCAACATCCAGCTCTAGTCAACCCCGGACTTTCCCACCACGATAACCATCCCTCTCCTGTTCCATCCCCTCAAACTCCTTTACCCAATTTACTCGATCCTTGGTAAATTGCTCAACCCATGGCTTCAGCCGCGTTTCATGCAGATGCAGATCATCCACCTACCCAATCCTCAAAATCGCTTTCCCGGGAAAGCCCGAGGAGATCCTATACATCAGACTCCCGCAGACGCTCCAGAAATGGTTAGTCATCGAGCTACCGCTCACGATTGTCTTGCGCATTGTGAATTGAGTGAGTTTGTCTTGCCCGTGGACGTCCGTTAAGGCGGGCGTCCTCGATGATGAAATTTGAGGCGAATATGGAGGATGTGATTTTGCGGTCGTCGGTGCAGTCGCAGACGAATTTGGGGAATGTGAGACCGTACCGCTGAGAGAATGAGAAGGATTCTGGACTTACGGCGCCAATGAAGTTATCGCCTTCTAAGGAGAAGGCCAGTTGGACTGCATCGTACAAACAGGTTGCGGTTGGGTGATTGTCACTAGGATTGTGGAAATGAATCTTTAGATGACGTTAGATCGTGCAAGATTCAGAGGGAATAATATCAGGTAGAAATCGTCTCATTGATGGGTCTTGCTCCCTGATATATATAATGATAAGCCCATGAATATGGGCAGATTGTTAATCAGTAGGAAGCACACCAAGTCGAGCACAACAGGGTCCTAATTGTAGATAGGTACTATTATACCCAGTGCAGCAGGCGATGGTGGTCTAATAGAACTTAATGCAGACCTATTTAACTAGGTAGGACACTAAGCCAAAGAGAGAAGAGGTGCTCTGGACACTAGAGAATCCTGAGGCATTTGTAAGCTTAACCCGGCTAGGCCCGGTGTCGCGGGAATAGGTCGGAAACAAGCGGATCATGCTCAATACCAATGCACATTCCCCTAGTACGGGCATGCGTACAGTGCATGCTTACAGCGCATGCTTATGGTACAGCGCAGACCAATATGACGCATGACCATAAAGGAGAAAACGGGGTCCAAAAGAGCCGTAGATTTGTACTTCCTCCTTCAGGCCATCGTCTCCCTCTCCGCCTCCATTCCTCGACGGCATCAGGCAATCCAGAAGGGTATGCCGACGAAAACCATCGACTCATGATATACTGCTTTTCATTGACCCTCACAATCAAAAGTAGAATCGTAAGTACACGCAGCAGATCATCTAACCCCCAAGTATCGACAACGTCTCGAACCCCTTCACCACCGGCGCCTCCCTAGCTTTCCCCTCCAGCAGACTATCCCAGACCACCCCATCCCCACCCAGCGGTCTCTCACCTTCAGCTTCAGCGTCCTTCTGCGCTCCACTCTCGTCCTCTTTGCTCACCGGGAATACCTCCGCAACGCACCCTTTGCAAAGCCCGACCACTTCCACCATCGCCGCCTCAACGGCTCTAGCCCTCTCACGCATTCGTCTTCTCACGAGCCCCTCTACTAATCTCCCGACCTCATCACTGACAGAGTTCACTCGCTCGATCAGTCGACCGATGCTGTTAACGAGATACTCTTCCTCATATACACTGCCTTTCTTCCCTCTAGCCCTCTTCCTCTCCTCCCTGCGCCTATTCTTCGATGTACGCCTCGTGGCATTGGTCCCCACGGTGCCTGTGCGGTTGGTGTAGCGCGTGAACAGCGAGCCGCCCGTTGTGGAAGCGTCGGTAGGAGCGATGGAGAGGTTGTCGGGTATATCGGCCCCACCTGGCAAATCGCCGTCGAAGAAGGAAAGAGGGTCTTCTGCTTTCTTCGTTCTTAATTCCCGTAATCGCGGGATTTGGGTGTTGAGCTGGCTTTTGCAGTCGGTGAGTAGCTCGGTCATGGAGACCATTCCTTCGATTAATCCCGCGTCGAGGACTGTTTCTAGTAAGTCGATGCGGTTGTGCAAGCTTACGATGCGGAGGGCGTCGGCGAAGAAATAGCCTTTGCAGAAAAGCCGGGTGGTGGTAGGGATATCGGAGAGGTGCTGGAGATTGATCATGGCTGCTGAGAAGAAATCCTTGGATTCGATGAGGTCTTCGGAGAGGGTGAGGGCGAGTGTGTCGAGTTGGGCTTTGGGGAGGTGGGCGAGAGCGGCGCAGGAGAGAGATTCGCGCCAGACGTGTGCTTGGCAGTAGGAAGTGCTGGCGGTGTTGTAGTCGTGGAGGTATTCGTATGCCATACCAGCGTCTTTGAATTTGCCCTGCCCTTGGAGATAGTCCGCGTGTAAACGCATGATCTCCGAAAGCCTCTCCTCTTGATAGCGATAAAAATCGAGACCTTCAGAGTACAGGCTGTGCTTCACTGCGTAAGCCTTGACTTCTTCGAATGCATTCATCTCGCAGAGGCTTTTGAGGGCTTTTGGATGTCGGCGTAGATAATCGTCGATCGAATGTTGCCTCCGAAGTGCTGGCATCTTTTGAAGATTCTGGAGGAAAGGTAGGTACTCGCGAGGGTCCTTTACAGGTGTCAACCACGTTGTAAAAGCTTCGAGACTATGCAAATGTCCTACCTTCTGGGACTGCTGAGCAATGAGGAGAGCCATCTCGAGATCGTAGAGACCAAGAGCGTGGTCGTACAGCCGGTTCACATCCGCCAAGAAACAAATGTGCTCCACGGCCGAATCGACTTGGTCACTGCTTTCTTCTATGGGACGTTATTGACAATCTTCTAGCAAAGGAGGGGGATCAATACTTCTCAATTTTGAGATCTGGGTCAGACCAGCGTCTAGATCAGGCGGTGCTTTGCATACATGTGCTGTAACAATGTTTTGCATATGAGCTGATGAACGGTCTTCGAGAGCCCTAAGAAAAGCGTCACAGATACTGTTGACCTTCGAATCTCCCTTAGTATATATGTGTTGTATCTGCTTAGCCTCGCTTTGTGTCTGTTGTAAGTCCATAGCAAGACCTTGCTTTAATGTCTCCTCGTACATGGTTTTTGTCACATCTTCTTCCCTATCATCTTTCAGCAAACCCTAGGTGGCGAGCATACTGGAATTACCCACCTAAGCTGGGACAGGAAGAGATCGATATGCTCTACTTTTTTGACTTGGTCGACAAATGAGCGGACGTTTGATTTAAATTGCTGTGGATCATAATCGTGGAGAATGTTCATATCCACCCTGTGATTCCTACAAGCAAGAAAAGCTGTTTTATAATCCTTAGCTTTGATACTATCTCGTATGCCCGCAAGCACAAGAGCACGAGGATAGATAGTCTCAAGGTTTCCTCTTGGCATTTGCAGTATTAAAGCAAAGGTTGACGGAATCGCGGTCACCAATCTAGCGCCTCTTTCAATTTTTCGGCATCGTTCGTCTACTTCTGCTTTATCGAGCGGAATTTCGAAGGCTGAATAATGTCGTTAGTTCGTTAGTCTCGATACATTGATGGGGGTCAACCTACTATCTGCCCCTCCTTTGATGTGCACGAATTTGAGGAAGTTCTGGCCAGTTGTAAAGATCAAGTATCCAGGTATCAAGAGGAATGATGTACTATTCTTGACAAGGCAATTCTCGTTGGCAAATAGGGACCCATCTTCGGCCAAACTCAGCGTGATGCCACCATCTTTATCGTGTAATCCATAGCTGTCTACGTTCCGTTCTGTGTAATCATATCTCACATACTCAATCCTTGGAGTAGGAAAACTTCGGAGAGAGATTTGATGTTGCGTTTCCAACCTGTAATCGTCTATGCGCTCTGCTATAATCCTTCTTGCTTCTATTCCTGGGCTGTTGGCCACGCATGTCAGCTCACCCGAGTTGGGTCCTGGCGTGATGATCGCATCAACAACATTTCCAAAGTCGAGAGTATTGCGTGTCCCGTTGTTATCGTCCCCCAAGTTTTGCATCACAAGGTAAGATTGTGCACGGTGTTGGGAGAGGATCGCCAGTGAAGTATTGCTTGCAAATACGAGCCCAACCGGTATCGAGTCTTTGAATGTCAATGTGGGGGCTGTGTCCATATGCCAGAAAAGAGTTGGCCCTTTACAGGCCAAACTATGCACAGGCCAGCTATACACGGATATGCCATTGTGATGCAGGACAGCGACGAGGAGAAGTTTCCGATTGGGATCCTCGCTGGCAAATGCAACATCAATGACGTTAGCATCTAATTCAAGCTCATGCAAGGCCATTGGTGGAGGTATGTTTGCATATCTCATCGCCGTTAGCTTTACTTTCTCTGTATTTCATCAGCCGAGAATCTCATATTGAGTAGAGGAGCACACATACTGCCATCAATAACGCCTACAGCGCCATAATCGTCGGGTGGAGTAGTGGGACTCCTTGCCACGACAAATGCATATGCCATTCTCTGGACACCGCCTAGAACAGTCTTTTGTTACCACAAGAAGTCAGCTTTTAGGGATTTCAGCCTACTTTGTGAAGATAATGCAAAGTGGAAGGGCTTTTCTGGGTGCCACCTTATCGTGAGGCCCACCCTCTGATTTTTAGACGAGGGAAAGATTTCTTGCTTCAAGTAGTAATGATAGTTGTTCATTGTCCATAGCTGGACTCGGTCTTTGAAGCACACAGCCAGCACAGATGAGTCTACATTCCAGTTTAAAGATATGTCAGAGGCCCAGTCTACCATGTCTTCCTTGCTAAGTCGGAGGTCGAATTGACCATGGCGCAAGCCAATTCGTTCAAAGAAAATCACTCTGACACCATTCCAACCATGTTGAATCCCCGCAAGGAGATTGCCAGCTGGTCGCCAGCTCAAAGCACCTACGAGGCCATCAGTAGGCTCACTGACACTGTCGAGATCGCCCTCTCTGGAATAGACTCTAATCACTCGACGTGATCCGGCCTCTATGCTGTTCACAGCGAGGAAAGAACCGTCTCCGCGCCAGCTGATGGTAGTATTCTTAGTGTCAAAATTACTTAAAATCCCTTCATCAACCGTCTCGGGCATGGTAGGATCTCGAAGTGCGTGTGCCTTCTTTCCCTTAAATTGCGTCTCCTTCTTACCCCATCCCACTGAGACGTGATTGGAGGCTTTGAGATCATCTGACGATAGTGTAATGTCTGTGACAGGCTCAAAATCTCGGCTCATGAACAGTAGCGTGGATGCGTTGGTAGTGAAAGCCAACAATGCGTCGTCAGGAGACCATGCAGCAGCAGAGATGCCGGCATCAACGGAGCCGACGATCTCTATCTTCTCCTGATCATGCTGAGGCTCTTCTCGAACTACAACGAGATCTCCACCTGCCAGTACAACGGCAATAGTGGAGTCATCGGCGAAGTAATGGAGGTTCACAATCTCATCATTTTCGAGGTTTGGCGATGGACATGGTGCATCCCAAGCCGCGATAGATTGCTGGTCCTCTCCGTACTTCATCCATCGTTTTATTTCCAGTAAGACATTATCTTTGGTAGGCCCACAGCCACAAACCACACTGTCAGTGGTGACATCCCACGCGATGGCAATTGGTTTCAGCGAGGTTTGACTCAGTTGAGCTGAGAATGATCGTTCCCCACTTTGTAGGTCATCATTAGTGATCACTGATCGATGGATGTTGCGAAGATTACGCATCGTACCCTAAGGTCATTTGCCTAGATTTTTGTGAAGTTTTGAGTTTTGTACAATCTGGGAAGGAAATGAGAATGAAACATTGGAAGAATCGAAGCTACTTGATTTCGGAGGCGTGTTACGGAGTGTCCCCTTGGTCTGATGTTTCCATCAAATAGATGAACATGGAGGGTATCTCGGCCTAGCACACAAAATTTATATGTTGGACATTCGCCTCGAATTGCCGTTCTAAGAACACTATAGAAACCCAACACTATCCCACAGACATTGCTCAATAACGTGACTTGATATGATTTCACAGCCACTCCTTGCGATAAAACTCCATCATGCCTTGGGTAATTGGATCCGAAGAATCTGTTCATAGCAAAGCTCTATGGCTACTCATTTCTATAGTCTGGAAGGACTTTCGATTCAGGGATTCTGCTTGTGCGCAGCCTTCACTTCATTAGGACATTGCACCTGTGATCGTAATAGAGGTAGAGACGACCTGACAAGAAGTCGTCTGGCCAGTATGCTGTTTCAAACACCTGTTACGGATAACAGACAATGCTCACGAGTAGCCTCTGTTTCCGAGCCGAAAAGGACAACATTCTGCGGGGCGTCGTTACTCCAACGCACCTTTCGTCAACCGTGCAGGGTGTTTGTGTGCACTAGCAATGGAAAAAAAATTTCTCTCAGAGCTTTGCTACGCATTCATTTAAAATTGTTCCAATATGAAAACATTTAATAGTGCTCTCGTTCCCAGAGATATTTCAATGCTCAATCCTGTCTACATTCGTACTCTCGAGGCTCCTTGCTCACTGTCGTTTGGTCCCTTATCTCTCAAGACTCTGTCTTTACCGCTATTTGAAACACATTCTCTTGAAAGCATTGTTGGTACGAGAAATTCCTCTACTGACTCGCAACAATCTCGCGATTCATACGACGCTTATCCTAAGTTGAGCCTGTATCAGCACGACTTGGTGTAAGTAAATCATTGGCAGCAGTTTTTGGAAGGAAATGTTATGCAGACAACAGCAGACCGGCTGCTGATCCTGCTTGCCCTGGGTCTTCTCACCCACAATATTTCGGCCAAAGTCGATTCTTACCCACAACAATCAGTCTTCAAAGACTCCATCGATTATAGCCTTACAGCTTCCGGAAAGCGTATTGACGTCGTGGCATAAACGACTACGACTACGCCCATTTCTCTATGGACTCGACAGTGACCATAGCGATAACAAAGCTGAACAATCAAACCCTGAAGACATCCCAGGCATCGCTAGTGAAACTAAGCTATTCCGTTACAAAGAGTAGCAATACCATGAAATATGACATGACGAGACCGGAATACCTCATCATTAAGGTTGATGATATAAAGAAATCGCTAGTCATACTAGCAGACCCGTTGGAATCTAAGCCTCCTGGTCCTACTGATCACGGAGTATATAACATCCTCAACGCACCTTATAAGGCGGACCCGAAGGGCGAATCATACTCCCATAAGCAGATACAAGCTGCCATTGACGACGCATCTTCGCACGGCGGTTATGTCGTCTATATCCCCGCTGGCATCTATAAATGTGGAAGCATTGTTCTCAAAGATAACGTGGAACTCTACCTCGCCGGTGGCTCTGTCCTGCGATATACTGGCGACCCAACTATGTACGAAAAGTGGTCGGAGAAGAATGGTCGCTGTGTGACTTACTTCATCCATACAGTCCAAGATGGCTAAGTCTTCAATCATAGGCCGCGGAACCATATGGGGAGTTGGTAAGAATACGCTGGACGCAAACTCACAGAACTGTTTCACAACCCTGGTCGAGCCCCTGAACACTGCCGGTTTTCTCTTCGATGGCCCCATCATCAAAGAGGGGTCCTATTGGCATTTCAATGTCATGCACTCCCGCAATGTACAGATCAAGAATGTGAAAGTGCTCGGACGCTTCGACATGGGCGAGAATGACGGAATTGACGTTGGGAAATCGCAAATTGTAAATGTGACTCACGCTTTCGCTGCAGTGTGGGACGACTCATTCTCCACCAAATCATGCAACCCGTCGGCCTTCCCAGGCGGCGATCCACAGAATGCAATCCATGGCTTGCCACAACCTTGCAAAGATGTTATCTTCGAATGTGTCTTCGGCTGGACAGGCCTTTATAGCCTCAAGATCGGACAGGGCTTTGAGGCTGACCAAAGCAACAATGTCTTCAGAAACGCAATTGTCTACGATTGCTCAACTGGTATCGGCATTGATCACAGATACGGTACTGCCGCTCTCTCGGGCGCAAGTTCCCAGGACGTCGAGATTGAGCGCGTTAGCGTGACAGTGGATAACCGGCGGACATGGATGGCGTTCAATATCGAGGAGTCGGGCCAAAGAGGAGTTGGGCCTGCAGGAGATGTTACCGTGAAGAATGTTACAATCTACGATATGGGGACGACGCCCGCGGAAATTGGTGGCCTTCGAAGACGGTGCAACTTTATTAGCGTTGGGCTCGATGTATTGCACAATCAGGCGTTCTTTGACTCTCTTCGGTTGTCCTTGAACTAGCGTGTACATACATGGATTCGTGAATATGGAGCAGAATACGGAGCAGATGGACAAAATGTGCACTATTTTCCAAGAACAATATAGATAATTCACACCCCGTCAATCTTCCTTGTAAGCAGACCTTGATCACGCAAGAAGCGATCGCCACAGGACAACAGAAATTCCTTTCTAGATGTAGAGAAAATTCGAGCGAAGGTGAGGCAATGCATATGAGAGAAGCCAAGCCTGGAAGTGGTCTGGCTGATCAGCTTGCCTTCCTCGCACATCGAGGATCTTTAATTGAGTATAGCCTGAGGCTCAGAAAAAGGTTCTATTCCCAATCGGTCCGACTGCTCTTCTCACAGTCTTTGTACACAAGTCACACACGCCGTTCCACGTATACCACCACTGCGATCCGAAACCCCAACGGCAACGGCAACGGCAACCGGCCTCCACCAGCCTCCCAAACCCCCAATTCTTCCATTCCACCTATCTATTCTTCTTCGTCTGCCAAACTGCCCAGAAGTCAGTAAGGGAACACCCCTCTGTGCCTCAGGAGCAACATACCAGCAAGACCAAATGGTATGCTAAAGGCGAAAGCTACATCCTATCAGCCTTTGCATCACCATCTCAAGCATCTGCAATCATACCCATAGTGCCCCAGTACCTGAAGAAGAAGTATTTCGTCCTGGGGTTAAACGGGATGTTGCTCAAGGGTCCCTCGGGGTAATGGTAGGGACTGGCGAGACGGGCGGTGGATGTTTGGAATTGGCGGGTTAAAAGGAGGGAGGGGGTTTTGGTCGCGCGGAGAGCGTGGCGGGATAGCATCTGGTACATTAGTAGATACCAGGGAGCGGTAGGGTGATGAGTGTGTACCTTTGCGATTGGTTATGTAGACTCCTTGATGGCTGTGGTAATGATGAGGTGAAAAAGATGATGGGGGGGCACTGAGGTGATGGCAGGATGATTATACGGGAAGACAACATTTGATTGGCTCCCAATACTAGCGTCATTCTCTCCGACTGCGGCTCTGAGAAATCTGCAATTATAGAAATTCCACATTCGAACCCTCCACCCAATCGACCTTTTCACACTTCCACCAAGCTACCCCATTGAACCCCCAATCTGAAAGAAAACTACTTAAAAGAAATACCGGCCACAATGGCCGCCCGCCGGGCCCTCACCCCCCTCACCGCCCGCCTCCTACCCACCCAAAAACCATCTCACGCACCCACAAAACACCTCCTCAGAACCCAACACACCACCAGCTCCACCTCCGCCCTCGCCTACAAAGCCCTCCACCGGCGGATCT
>JAABUQ010009279.1_pt1 | contig 13380 bp, 10 predicted proteins | sample 5560001 | NCBI WGS metagenome assembly JAABUQ01 (sample SAMN10711888, study PRJNA513371) | rock metagenome | isolation source: Antarctica rocks | place: Antarctica: Victoria Land, Finger Mt nord | collected 2015-12-18 | reverse complement strand
CGTAATTTCTGCTTATTATTCACGACAAGCCTAGGTGCCGACCCGAGGTAAGTCAAACGCCAACCCGCCCGTGGAACCCGCCCGGAAATGCTTACGAGGTCGGCCGCTTCATCTTGCAAACGGTCGGTTGCGCGAGGTCGTCGGCCTTCACCACAAGCTCAGTTTTCCAGCCGAGGCCGGTGCCTTCGGAGTCGTATTTGACGTCCTTGACGAACACGGACGCGTAGAGCGGCTCCATGAGTTGATGGTCGTCCGCCCGCATCCAGTAGTCGTTGCCCAGCATGTCCTTGGCGTGCAGGCCTTCAAGCGCCTCGGCGACCTTCAGCGCGTCGGTCGAGCCGGCCTTGTCGATCGCTTGCGCCAGCATCACGAACATCATGTATCCGTTGATGCCCACGAGGTCGAAGCTGTGATCCTTGCGAAAATCCTGGACGACTTCTCTCCCGCCGCGCTGTGCTGCTCGACCGGCACGTTGGGGTGGAACTCGACGGCCGTGTGCAGCCGGTTCTCTCCCAGCGGCCCGATCGCGGTGGGGCCACCGATGAGATGCGAAAGATAAGTATAGTACCCGATCTGCAGGCCGGCATCGGCGCCCGCCTTCATCATGAGATTGAGGTCCGGTCCCCAGTTGCCGGTGATCAGCGCCTGCGCGCCGGAGGCCTTCACCTTGGCGACGTAGGAGGAGAAATCCTTCACCTTGCCAAGCGGGACGAGCTCGTCGCCGACCACCTTGATGTCGGGTCGCAGCTTGGCCAGGAACTCGCGCGTGTTGCGCTGCATCGCCTGACCGAACAGGTAGTCCTGATTGATTAGGTAGACCGAGGTCAACGACTTCGGCAGCGCCCGCACCAAGGTCTCGGCGCGCTGGCCGGTGTTGGCGTCGAAGCGGAAGTGCCAGAAGTCGCATTGCTCATTGGTCAGCTCGTTCGCCAGCGCGCCGCAGTTGAGGTAAATCATCCGGTTGTCGGGGTTGCGGGCGTTGTGCTTGGCAACCCCGTCGAGCAGCGCCGCGCCCACGTTCGAGCCGGTGCACTGCATCACGAAATGAATGTTCCGGTCCGCCGCGTTCTTGAGCGCGATCAGCGCCTCGGCGGGCTGCAGCTTGCTGTCGAAAGTGACGAGCTCGAACTTGCGGCCCAGCGCGCCGCCCTGCGCGTTGATGCGATCGAGGATGAAATTGTAGGTCTTCAGCGCGGAATCACCGACTTGCGCGAAGGAACCCGAGAACGGGTCGATGTAGGCGATCTTGATGGGTTCCGCGGCGCGCGCCGACGCGCAGGCCAGGAACAGGGCTCCGGACGCGGCCAGCCCGAGCGCTCGCAGGGCGCGGCTTCTCATGGATCATCCCCCAACGACTTTGTGTTTGACCGGACGGTAGAGGCGGCCCGAATCGCGGTCAATCGTCCCAGCAGGCCCCCGCTTGCTTGGAGAGAGTCGCCTCGAAAGGTCGCATTCGTCGTTGTGATCCGGCTATCATCGCACCGGTCCCGCGCGGCCGATCATTGCTCGAAAGGGTTGTCTCATGACAGCATCCGGCGACAGCACCGGCCAGATGTCGCGCCGGGCCGTTTTGAAGGCCGCCTCGGCCGGGGCTGTTGCCCTTGCCGCCCCCAACATCGTCCTTGCCGAACAGCAGCGGGTGCTGCGGTTCATCCCGCACGCCGACCTCGCCTCGCTCGACCCGGCCTGGACCACCGCCGACATCACGCGGAATATGTCGCTCGCCTGCTACGACACGCTATACGGCCTCGACCGCGATTTTGCCCCACAGCCGCAGATGGCCCAGGGGCATCGTGCCGAGGACGACAACCGGCGTTGGGACGTGACACTTCGCGACGGGCTCAAGTTCCACGACGGCTCGCCGGTGCTGGCGCGCGATTGCGTGGCCACGATCAAGCGCTGGGGACAGCGCGACCCGTTCGGCGCCGCTTTGCTGGCGCGCGCCGACGAGATCAGCGCGCCGCAGGACAAGGTGATCCGCTTGCGCTTCGCCAAGCCTTTCGCGCTCGTCCCCGCGGCCCTTGCCCAGTACAGCTGCGCGATAATGCCGGAGCGGCTGGCGCGGACGCCGATCGGCACGCAGGTGAGCGAGGTGGTCGGCAGCGGCCCGTTCCGTTTCGTGGCCAACGAGCGCGTCCCCGGCTCGCGCATCGTGTTCGAGCGCAATGCCGATTACGTGCCCCGGCAGGGCGGGGAGGGCAGCTTCACCGCCGGCGCCAAGGTGGCGTATTTCGATCGCGCGGTCTGGACGTTCGTGCCCGACGCCGCGACCTCGGCGGCGGCCATCGGCAACGGCGAGTATGACTGGTGGGAGTTCCCGTCGCTGGATTTGGTGCCGTCGTTGCGCAAGAGCCCCGATCTGGTTCTGCGCGTGATAGACCGTACCGGCGAGATCGGCTGCTTGAGGTTCAACGAGCTGCATCCGCCGTTCGACAACCCGGCGATCCGCCGCGTGATCCTCCGTGCGGTGAAGCAGAGCGAGTTCATCGAGGCGGCGGCCGGCGGCTCGCCCGACGTCATCAAGACGGACATCGGCCTTGTCGTGCCCGGCACGCCGATGGCAAGCACCGGCGGACTGGATGTGACGCGCGGCGAGGCCGACATCGCCAAGCTCAAGCGTGACCTGGCGGCGGCGGGCTACAAGGGCGAGAAAGTGGTGCTGCTCGCCGCCACCACGATCCCGACGATCTGGGGCGCGGCGCAGGTCGCGCAGAACCTGCTCCAGCGGCTCGGCATGAATGTCGATTTCCAGGCGCTCGAATGGGGCACGGTGGTGCAGCGCCGGGCGAGCAAGGAGCCGGTGGAGAAGGGCGGCTGGAGCATCTTCTTCACCTTTCTCGGCGGCATGAGCAATATCACGCCTGCTGCCAATTTCGCCATCCGCGCCAGCGGCGGCGATGCCTGGTTCGGCTGGCCGACCGACCCCGACATGGAGGCACTGCGAACCGCCTGGTTCGACGCGCCGGACGTGCCCGGGCAGCAGAAGATCTGCGCCGATATGCAGACCCGGTTCTGGAGCAACCCGTCCTACGTGCCGCTCGGCATGTACGACCAGCCGGTCGTCTATCACTCCTATCTCAAGGGTATCCGCGACGGTTGGCCGCAGATGTACGGGGTTAAGCGCGTCTGAGCCGCCGAGCGCGGGCGCGCTTGCGTCAGCCCGCGCTCACCCCGAAATGGTCGGCGAGCTGCGCGCCGCTGAACGCCAGGGTGAAGCTCGCGGGGTCCAGCGGCAGCATCGTCGCTTCCCATGCCGCGTACGCGGACGCCAGGCGGTCATAGACCGCGCGATGCCGCTCCTTGAGGTTTGCTCGCTCCAACGGGTCGGCGGCAATGTCGAACAGGAAGCTGTTTCCGGCGATCTCCAGCAGCTTCCAGTCGCCGTCGCGCACGGCGCGCTGGGCGTGCGCCTTGAACCGCCAGAACAGGCGTCGCGGCACCGGCACCGCGCCGGGCGCCAGTAAGGCAAGCAGATCGATGCCATCCGGCGGGTAGCCGGGGTCGGGCGCCGCGCCGGCGGCGGCGAGCAGCGTCGGCAGCCAGTCCATCGTGGCCGTCACCTGCTCGCACACGCCGGGGCTGATGCGAAGCGGCCATCGGAGCAGTGCCGGGATGCGCAACCCGCCTTCCAGCAACTCGCTCTTCTTGCCGGTAAACGGCCAGGTGTCGGAGAACCGCTCGCCGCCATTGTCACTGGTGAACACGACGATCGTGTTCTCGGCGAGACCGTTTGCGTCCAGCGCGTCCAGCACGCGGCCGATCTGCATGTCCATCCGCGCGACGATCCGCGCGTAGGTCGCCAAGGTTCCGCCGTCGAAGTGATGCAGGGGTTTGCCGATCAGCCGCTGCGATTCCGCCTCGTCGTCGGGTCCCTCCCAGGGCCAGTGCGGCGCCGTGAAGTGAAGGCTGAGCAGGAACGGGCGCGGCTCGGCCGCGTGCCGGCCCACGGCGGCGACCGCGCGATCGCCGAGCAGGTTCGTTATGTAGCCTTGCCGGTGGACCAGTTCGTCCTGGTCCCACAGATCGTGCTTGTGGCCGCTGGAGGTGTGCCGGAAATAGTCGACGACGCCGGTCCGGCAGCCGAAGAAGCGCTCGTAGCCGCTTTTCAACGGACCGTATTTCGGCAGCAACCCAAGATGCCATTTGCCGACCAAGGTGGTGGCGTAGCCGGCCGCGCGCAGCAGTCCGGGCAAGGTGGGGTGATCCGGCGGCAGCCCGACGTCACGACCCGCGATCGGCTCCTCAAGCCCGACAGGAAGGCGGTATTGATACCGCCCCGTCATCAGCGCGCAACGCGTTGCCGAACACACCGCGGAGTTCGCATACGCCTGGGTAAGCCGGACGCCTTCGGCGGCGAGGCGGTCGATGCTCGGCGTGGCATAGTCGCGGCGGCCGTAGCAGGACGCATCGGCGAACCCGAAATCATCTGCCATGATGAACAGGATATTCGGGCGCGGATCGATCCGCGCGTTATCGGCCAACCCCGTCATGGCCGCTCCGGCCTCGCGTCGCTCCTTGGTTAGTGGAGTTCCGCCAGCCCGAACGCCTCGCCGAAGCGGCGGCTCGCCTCGAAACGATCGCCGTACTTGCGGTGCACCGCCGTGTGCTGGGCGGCGGCGAGCAGCAGGCGGTCACGGTCGGGCGACGTGCTCTTGCCGTAATCCTCCAGCATGCACTGCGCTATTTCCTGGTTGTGCGGGTCGTTGCCGATGCGCGTGGCGACCAGGGCGAGCCGTTGCACGAGCGGGGCGCGATCGGCGCCGCTGTCGAGATAGGCTTGCGTCCAGGCCAGCCCCTCCGGCCCGTTCAGCTCGCCGATCGAGGTCTCCACGCGCTCCAGCAGCTGTCGTGCCGACAGCTTGTCGGCGCCGCCGGGCGCCCGGATCGCGACGGGCTGCATGTCGCCGCTCTGCCGCTGGTGAGCGGCGTTGCGGTTGAGGAAGGAGGCCGCGACCCAGAGCAGCTTGAGCCGCTGGGGGTGCTCGAAAGTGTCGTAGAACCAGCCAAGCGTGTTGCAGTACTCGTAGCAATGCTGCGGCATCGAGAAATTGGTGTCGGTCTGCGTGCCGATCACCACCTGCGCCGCCGCCACCTGCAGCACATCGACGATGCGGCGCGGGCTCTTGCCGGCCAGCAGCAGCTTGGCAATGTGCTCCACATAGGCCGGTTCGGGGTGTTCGAGGACCACCTCGATGAGCTCGTTGGCTTCCGCCGGGGTGAGCGGCGCGGTGTTCAGCAGCAGTGCGCGCTCGCGCTCGGTGGTGCCGCCGTAGGGAATGGCGTGCAGGCTCTCGCCCTCGATGAAGATCGTCAGGGCGTTGCAGGCCATCTCGTACGTCGAGTACCAGCGCGGACCTACAGCGATATCGAGCGCGCCGGCGTAGACCACGTTGTGCGCATTGTCCCAGCCGACATAGTTGCCGAGCTCGACCGTTGCCCGGGCGCGATAGGATTTGTGCCCCGTCGTGTAGGACCGATTGAACAGCATGCGATCCTGCACATCGATCATGCCGGCGAACACCAGCTCGGCCAGCACCTCGCGCCGGTTCGGCACATCCTGCATCAGCCCAAGGAAGTGCCGATAGGCGGGGATGACCTCGCCGCGGTGCACCAGCTCGATCCAGGTGTCGAGCCGGTCGCGCAGCGGTCCGGTGCTGGGGGTGGGCTCCTGCTCCTGCCAGTAGATGGCCGGCGCCGGCGGGTTCTCGACCTTGCCCTTGAAGCCGCGCATGTAGTGGCCGGGAGCGCGGCCGATCTTCTGGTTCCAGATGTCGAGGCCGGTCGGGATATACCAGATCGTCTGCGCCATCGGCAGGTTGGCCAGCGCCGGCGGCAGCATCCGCGCCAGGTTGAGCGAGGCGCGCGCGCTTAGCAGGCAATGGTCATTGTTGACGAAATTGGGCACGCCCTGGTCCATGCGCTCATGGTAGGGGACGTGGGTATAGGGCGCGTGGATGCGCACCGCCTCGGCGACGATCTCCGGCATCGGCCGGCCGCCGCGCAGCAGGTCGTAGTAGGCGCGGCTCGCGCCAGCTTGGTCGCGCGCCAGGATGCGATCCTCGAGCCGGTCGTAAAGGCCCGCCGCTTCGCCTGGCCGCCGCTTGAGCGTCGCACTCATTCCCGCGTCCTCTCGTCAAACTTTTTATCTACAAGTATGGAAGCCTACTCTCGGGGAAGCGGCCCGGCAAACGCGGTTGCGGCGCGTCGGCATTGCCCGCAAGCTCGGATTACCAGGAGAAGCGGGCGAACCATGAAGATCAAGCGCATCGAGCACGTTGCCGTCGCGGTGAAGGACATGCGGGCGAGCATGGGGCTGCTCGAACAGGCGTTCGGGCTCAAGATGGAATACGAGGAGCAGATCGGCAGCGTCCGGCTGGCGATGTTCCCGGTCGGCGAGACGTATATCGAGCTGCTCGACGGTGTGACGCGCGATTCGGGCATCGGCCGGCAAATCCCGCCCGAAGGCGAGGGGCTGTTCCACATCTGCTTCGAGGTCGAGGACATCGACGGGGCGTTGGCCGAGCTACGTGGCAAGGGCATCAAGCTCATCGACGAGACCCCGCGGACCGGCCACGGCGGCAGCCGCATCGCGTTCATCGATCCGAGCGCCACCGGCAATCTGCTCGTGGAGCTGGCGGAGCTTCCCGCCGGCCACTGAGGCCGGTCGTGCGCCGCGATCTTGTTGCTTCGCGGCCGTCGACGAGCGCAAGGTTGTGCGGTTGAACGCGGCCGCAAGCGAACCGGGCCGCGGCAACCAGGGAGGATCATACAATGACGGTTGCAGCGATCCTGAAGCACAAGGGTCACGAGGTGCAGTCGGTCGATCCGACAGCGCGGATCGACGCCGTAGTTGCGCTGCTCTCCGAGCGACGGATCGGGGCGGTGCTGGTCCTGGATTCTGCGGATCAGCTGCTCGGCATCGTCAGCGAGCGGGACATCGTCAATTCGCTCGCGGCGAACGGGGCGCGGACGCTCGAGATGTCGGCCGGCCAGCTGATGACGCGCGCGCTGCACATCGTCACGCCGCAGACCACCGAGGTCGAGGCGATGACCATGATGACGGCGAGCCGGGTCCGACATCTGCCCGTCGTCGAACGCGGCGCGCTGATCGGCATGATCAGCATCGGCGACGTCGTGAAGGCACGCATCATGCAGCAGGACCACGAGGTGGACAGCCTACGGGCCTACGTCGCCGGCGCGACCTGACCAACCGGCCGCAAGAAAGCCCCATCGGCTCATTTTTGGCGCGACACCCGGGGTCGCGCGTGCCCGAATTTTGATGTAACGAGCGCGGCGCAACCGGGAACAAGCGCCACATGTGTCCTCCTTCCAGATCCCGAAAGCCCACCTCCCGCTGCCGAAGGCGCCCGGCTGGGTTGCCGAGTTCCGCGCCTTCATCGCGCGCGGCAACGTCATCGACCTGGCCGTCGGCATCATCATCGGCGCCGCCTTCACCGGAATCGTGAACAGTCTGGTCAAGGATTTGTTCAATCCCCTGCTCGGCATGGCGATCGGCGGGGTCGACTTCAGCAACTATTTCGTCCCGCTAAACGGCCAGCATTACGACTCGCTCGACGTCGCCCAGAGAGCCGGCGCGCCCACCGTGAACATCGGCGTGTTCGTCAATACCGTGATCAACTTCGCGATTGTTGCCTTCTGCGTGTTCTGGGTGGTGAAGGCGGTGTCTCGGGTGATACGCAAGGAGGTCGCGGAGACGCCGCCGCCCCGCAGCGAGGCGCTGCTCGAGGAAATACGAGACCTGTTGCGGCAGCGTGAGCCGGTATTGGCGCAGGCAGGCGCGGCTCCGACCGGCGCCGCTGCGGCGCTGCCGGATCGCGACCCGAAGAGATAGGCGAGTGTCGGGCCGGCGGCCGGAACAACTACCGGCTTTGCCGCAGCGATCAGTATTCCCCTGACAGCTCCTTGCGCCGTCGGTCCAATTCCTCGCTGTAGCGACGCAGCGCGTACTGTTCGGTGAGCAGCCCGATCACCTGTCGCGTATCCCGCCCGTCCACGACGGCGAGCGCATCGCTCTCGGAGGCCTCGAACGTCGCAACCGCTTCCTTGATCGTCATGTGCGGCAGCAGCATCGTGTCCTGGTTATGCAGGATCTCGCCCACCCGGGTGACATTCTCAAGCTCCGAGTGGGCCTCGGCCAGCAGGACGATGCCGGCATAGCGGCCGGCCTCGTCGACCGCGACCGCGCGCTGCGTGGCGCCCAACGGGAAGCCCCGGCGAAACGCGGCGATCGGCAGGTCGGCGCGGATGGTGCGCACCTCGCGCCGCATCATGCGTCCCACGGTGAGATTGCGCATCCAGCCGATATCCACGGCGCTGCGAATGCTCTCGCCGCGCAAATGGAACCGCCAGGTGGCGAAGGAGTAGCCGAACGTGCGCCGGACGGTGAGTGCCGAGACCACGCAGGCGGCGAGCACGGCGGCCGTCATCGGCAGGCTGCCGGTGGTCTCCAGAGCAAGGAACCCCATCGTCAGCGGGCCGCCCACGATGGCGACCGCCATGCCGCTCATGCCGACCAGCGCGCAGACCACGGCGGGGAGCGCGTGCGCGGCGGAGATGTGCGCCAATACCCCGGCGAACAGCTTGCCCAGCATCGCGCCGAGGAAAAGCGAGGCGAAGAACAGGCCGCCGCGGAAGCCCGAGCCGATCGAGACGGCGGATGCGATCGCCTTGAGGATCAGCAGCATCGCGATGTATTGCAACGGGTAAGGCGCATCGAACCCGTTCGCCAGCGCGGCATGGCCGGACGACAGGACTTGCGGCGAGATCAGCGCGAGCAGCCCGACCGCGACGCCGCCGATGCAGGGCCGCAGCCACCCCGGCACGCCGCTCCGACGGAACAGCGTTTCGGTCAGCGTGACGCCGCGCATGATGAGGATGCCGAACAGCGCGCACAGCGTCCCCAGCACGACGATCGGAAGATAGTCGAGGGGCTCGATGCTGCCGGGCACGACCATCTCGAAACCGCCCGGACTGCCATGCAGGGCCTGGACGACGCCGACGCTGACGATGGCGGAAACCACCACCGGGGCCAGGATGCCAAGCGAGTAGGTGCCGATCACCAACTCGAATGCGTAGAAGGAGCCGGTGAGGGGGGCGTTGAAGGCGCCTGCGATCGCGCCGGCGGCGCCGCAGCCGACCAGCACGCGCAGATCGTTGCGCCGCACCCGGAAGCTGCGGCCGAGCCGCGAGGCGAACGCCGAGCCGATCTGCGTATATCCCGCCTCCAGGCCGACAGAGGCGCCGAACCCGTTCGACATTACCGTCTGCAGGACCACCACCAGGCTGTCGTTCAGCGACATGCGTCCGCCGTAAAGCGCGTTGGCCTCGATCGGGTCGATCGCCCGTCGTGGCCAGTATCGTGCGATCAGCAGGCCGAACAGCCCGACCACCAGTCCGCCGAGCACCGGAACGGCGACGCTGCGCACTGGATCGAGGTAGGCCGAGCCACTCAGCCGCTGGCCAGGCGGCAAGTCGAACAGTACCTCGTGGATGGCGAACGTAGTGACGGTCATGAGCGTGACCATCAGCCCGGCGATGGCGCCGACCACCGCCGCCACCGCGACCAGCCAGATCTCGTCGGCCCGCACCAGGGCGCGCAAGGTCTGCGGGGCATGCAGGACGGCTTCGCCCAACGGACGACGGTGGCGAACGCGGTCCTTCGAGGCAACAGACGGCCGCGCCGTGCCGGCACGGGCGAGAGTCGAGTTGCCTGAAAGACGGACCATGAGCAGCGCCTGAGGAGACCAGCCGACGACGGAAGTCGCCATTCTAGCCTGGAAAAGCAAACGAGCCTGTGTGGAACGTGCGTCGCGTTCGATCAATCGCAACAGAACGCCCTCTAACTAAATTCGCGGTAAAGAACGCCCGGTGCCGCAGGCCTAGGTGCCGGCCCGATCGGCCCGCGTCGCCTCCAGATCGTCCTCGACGAAGGCCCGTACGATGTCGATCAGCGGTTCGTGCGGGGCAAAACCGAGGGCGCGGGCCCGGACGGGCTCGAACGCGGCCGGCCAGCCGCCGACGATGGCGGCCACGGCGGGGTCGCTCGCGCGGGCGACCAAGTCCGCGGCTCCGGGACGCACGGTGTCGAGCGCCCGTAGCATCTCTGCCACGGTCACGCTGATCCCAGGCGGGTTGACGCCGCGATCGAGACCCATCGAGGCGGTCTCGACCACGGCGGCGTGCATCAGCCAGTCGACGGCGCGGCGCGGGCTGCAAACCCACAGGGCGAAATCGTCGGGCACCGGCAGTGCGGTCGGCAACCCGAGCAGCGGCTCGCGGATGATGGCCGAGACGAAGCCGCTGGCCGCCTGGTTCGGTCGTCCGGGCCGCACGATCACCGTCGGCAGCCGGATCGCGACCGCGTCGAGAAAGCCCCGTCGGCTGGCATCGGCCAGCAGCAGTTCGGCCGCCGCCTTCTGCGCGCCGTAGCTGTTGCCGGGCAGCTGGCGGGCATCGTCCGCCAGACGCGCGCCCTGGCCGCCGCTGAAGCTCGCGACGCTGCTGGTGAACACCACGCGGGGCGGCCGGGCCAGGCGACGACATGCGTCGATCACCGCATCGATGCCGCGCAGGTTCACCCGCCGGCCGAGATCGTAGTCCGCCTCCGCTTGCGCGCTGACCACCGCGGCGAGCTGGAACACGATTTCGGTTTGCGGCGGTATCGCGTTGGCGGGGAGGGCTGCCACGTCGCCGGCGACCGCCGTGGTGGGGAAGGACGCGTTGTCCGGCGCTGTCGGCTCGATCACGTCGAACAGGGTGAGGCCGCGGATCGCCCGTCCGCCGAGCTGGCCTTCGCGCGCGAGGCGCGCCGCCAGCCTGCGGCCGAGGAAACCGCCGCCGCCCAGGATGGATATGTGCATGTCCGCGCCGCCCCCGCTCCAGGCAGCACTAGACAAGGTTGCCGGTGGGCGCAACGCGGTCCACCGTCCCCACAATGCTCGGACCGATGCCGTTCGGCTTGTTCCTCAATCCGCGCGCCGGCCGGCCCGGGGAGGAGGTGCTACCCGAGGAAGGCGCCGGGTAATGCACGAAATGGTTGAGGTGCAACGACGTTCCAGCCTAGGCTTCCGCCAAGCAAGCGGATATGGCAGCGTAAGAACAGTTGGATGGCTGCACGTTCTACGAATCCGGTTTGATGACGGAGCAGGCCGATGCGCAATAGGAAGCGAGTGGTCGCGGCAGTAGCCGTGGTGTGCGCCGCTTACATGGCCTGGCCATACCTGACGTTGTTCCGTCTGGCGGAGGCGCTCCAGCACGGGGACGCCGCGACGCTCGAGGCGATGGTCGACTGGGATGGCGTTCGCGAAGGGATCAAGGAGGATATCTGCGACACGGTGTTCGATGAGCCCGGGGCCAACGTCACCCGCGCCGACTCGCACCTGCCTCCATTCGGTTATTCCTTCGTGCGTGGCATCGCGGCGAACGCGGTCGACGAGCAGGTGAGTGCGGAAGCGCTGGTCTCCGCTTCCCGCGCCGCGCGTCGCGTCAAGCCGGCGGGCAGTCCAGAGTCGGAGGCCAGCCCGTCGCTCGCCTGGGCATTCTTCGACAGCGCCAAAGCCTTCTCGGTGCTGCTCCGCATGCCGGGCGCGGCGAAGCGTCAACTGGTCAGATTGCAGCTCGAACTTCAGGGCGGCGGCTGGAAAGTAACCCGGGTTTGGCTGCCCTCGACGATGCTCGCGCAGGCGAACGCGCGAACGTAGCGGCCCCTCAAGGGATCGGCGCGGCTTTCCCTCGCCCATCACCGCTGGCTAACCAGGCATCCGGTATGAGAGACCGTCTCTGCCGAAGGTGTCGCATGATCCGGCTTCGTCTCCTCTCCCCACGCCGCTGGAGCATCGCGATCCGGCTTGCGACGGCCGGCAGTCTCATCATCGCCGCCGTCGTCGTCCTCGCGGTGTGGCTCGTGCTGCGGCAGGTCGAGGGCGCGATGTTCGAGCGCGCGCAGGATAACCTCGAGAGCAGCCTCAAGCTGGAACGAGAGCTGCTGCGCGGCAAGACGGGCGGCACGCCGCTGCAAATCGACCACGAGCGTATCACTGCTGCCAACGGTTACGTCGTCGACGGCGACATGACGGTGGTGGACACGGTGACCGCGATCATGGGCGGCACCGCGACCCTGTTCCGCGGCGACCTGCGCGTCAGCACCAACGTCATCAAGCCGGACGGCACGCGCGCGATCGGCACCCGCCTTGCCGCGGGTCCGGTGCATGACGCGGTTTTCAAGGAGGGTCGGACGTATCGGGGCGAGGCCGACATCCTGGGCACACCGTATTTCACCGCCTACGAACCAATCAGGGACGCGGCGGGCCACGTCACCGGTGTGTTCTACGTGGGCGTGAAGAAGGCCGACTACCTCGCTTTGGTCAGCCGTCTGCAACGCGCGGCGGGGCTCGGCGGGGTCGTGCTGGCCGTGCTGGGCGGAGGCGCCCTGTTTCTCGCCGTAACGCGCACGCTGCGGCCGCTCGATGTGTTGCGCGGCACAATGGCCGAACTTGCAGGCGGCCATCTCGATGTCCGCGTCCCGGCGCTTGAGCGTGTTGATGAGATCGGTCGCATGGCGCAGGCGGTCGATATGTTCAAGACGCAGGCGGTGGGAGCGCGCGTGCTTGCCGCCGAACGGGACGCCGAGCAGGCCGCGCGGGCAGCGCGGGCCGAACTGCTGGGGTCGCGGATCGGCGCGTTCGAGACGCAGGCGGGCGCGCTTGTCGACCATGTCGCTGACGCCGCGGTGCGCCTGCATGCGACGGCGGAGGGCATGACCAGCGTTGCCGGGCAGGCCAGCCGCCAGGCGAGCGACGTTGCGGAAGCCGCCGATCAGGCATCGAGCGCGGTCAGTACTGTGGCCGCGGCGGCCGAGCAGCTGTCCGCCTCCATCGCCGAGATCGGCAGCAGCATCGCGCGCTCGACCCAGCGCACGACGGAAGCGACCGAAGCGACGCGGCGGATCGATGCGGTGATCGGACGGCTGGCAGCCGGGGCCGAGCAGGTCGGCACGGTCATCGAGCTCATCAGCAGCATAGCCGGGAAGACGAACCTGCTGGCGCTGAATGCCACGATAGAGGCCGCGCGGGCGGGCGAAGCGGGGAAGGGCTTTGCCGTGGTGGCGTCGGAGGTGAAGAGCCTGGCGCACCAGACGGCGCGGGCGACGCAAGAGATCGGCGCCCATATCGGCCAGATGCAGGCGGCAACCCGCGAGACGGTCGGCGCGATCGCCGGGATCGCCGCCATCATCGCCGACGTGAGCGAGATCGCGGGCGCGATCGCCGTCGCGGTCGACGAGCAGCGGGCGGCAACCGCCGAGATTGCCGGCAGCGCAACCCATGCCGCCTTGGGCACCCGGAACGTCACCGCCACGATAGC
>JAABUQ010009277.1_pt1 | contig 13381 bp, 15 predicted proteins | sample 5560001 | NCBI WGS metagenome assembly JAABUQ01 (sample SAMN10711888, study PRJNA513371) | rock metagenome | isolation source: Antarctica rocks | place: Antarctica: Victoria Land, Finger Mt nord | collected 2015-12-18 | reverse complement strand
CTGTCCCCGGACTCGGAACGGGAGTGGGACACATCGGGGCGAATACGTGCGCGCGGCAAGTACGGGCGGCGCTCGACGACGTGCTGTTTGGCACATACATCATGCCGCGATCGTGGGCCGAGGCGAGCGAGCGTCACCAACTGCTGTATATAGACCGCCCGCGCCGCTTACAGTACTGAGGCGCCCCTTGACTAATGTTTTCTCCAAGGGGTTCGTTTGAAGCGGCGGGAGCCTGCGACTGCGGTCGCATGGCAAACCACGCCGACTGCGGTCGGGTGAGCGTATCGCCGCGTGCATCGCTTCAAACAAACTCTCCTGATTCTGCACTAAACCATGAACTGAGTGCCGCTAGGAGCATGATCGTGCGGGGCGCGGCAGTTATTTCCGCGTGGGTCCCAACTGTTACATTCGGAGAAATAGGCAGGGCATCGTACCTTCATGTTGTACCATCATGAGAGGGAGATGGGATAATGATGCATGAACTAAACGGCGAATACGTCCTGCACTGCGATGCGGATGGCCCGCTCATTGACAGCGACCAGCGCGCCGTCAATCTCATCGACGACATCACGGAACACCTTGCCGCAAGCGACGCTCTACGCGACTGGGTCCGGGAGTCCAACTGGGGCAGCGAGCTCTGCTTCTTACCAAGCTTTGAAGATATCGCCGCGCGACTCAGCAAATCCACCCCATTCTCTCCTGGCAGTACCCCGAGATGAGTCGACGGCGGAGCGGCAGAAACGCGCGCGAGGGGTCGAGCGCGCCGCGCGTCATCGTGCAGGTCATCGTCGTTACCTGGACCAAGCGAGCGCGCGGCGGCTCGCTCGCCACCCGACGGAATGCCGTGCCCGAGCGTCTTGCATTACCCGAAGATGTCGCCCAGCGGCAGGGTGACTATGCCCTGTTCTCGCAGACAGTGACCTTCGACGAGTCGAACGATTTCGCCGCCCCCATCGCGGAAACCGTCCGCACGTTCGATGACATCCCCGTTCCTTTGGGAAAGGATGTCTATCTCTCGCTTCACGATGATATCCTCTCCGTCGCGTTTCGCGACCCGGCCCCGTATGTGCCACGATTCCCGCCGGACGCGTTCAGGGACTATCACGGTCCGGACAGGAAAGCTCCCGTGCAACCGGCGCCGATGACCGCGCCGGGCACGCTTATGGCCTACAGAGGTATGGGAGCGCCCGCGCGGCCGGTACCGGCGACGCCTCTGGCGCTCCGCCTCGGCGAATGGGGGCAATTCCGCTACCTCGGACGGCACAGCGCGACGTGGGATGGGCCGCACGTCTACAAGAAATATGTCTACAACGTCGGGTGGCTGTGGGACGTATCTACGCGCGTTTTCGTGGACACGGAGCCCCATCGCCGATACGCCAGCATGCCCGATGTCTGGTAGCGTATCGTGCGTTTCTTGCGACTACGACGCGCCTCCGTCCTGTAGTTGCAAAGCGGGCGTTCTGAAGTAACAGGCGGGAGACACGGCGCACCTCACGGCGCGGACGCGGAAGACCGCGACCTTACCCGTCGTTGGGTGGTCCGCCGTCGGCGGTATCAACGGGCCGATGAGCGGCAGGCCGCGCAGGCGCAAGATATCGGAGCGCGGCCCGTACACGACGAACACGCTGACGCCGTATCTGGACGACGTCTGCGCGATAGCGCCGCTGCCGCCCCAGCCCGGGAAGGCGCCGAAGTCTCTCAGGGCGCCCCTGATGTACAGCGTATCCCCGACGCGCAGCCGCGACCTCAGGTGGAGCGCCGCGAATTGCGCCGGCGTGTAGATCGGCTCCGCCGCCATCGGACGTCCGGCCACCGCCGCCGCGATACCCGCGGCCAGCGCGACGGCCACCACGACCACGACCGCAGCGCGCGCTATCCACCTCATGCCCCGACAATACAACCTGGATGCGCACCCGTCAATTCGTCCGCGCGTCCCCTTAAAGCTCGTGAATTATGCGTCGCAGACACGCCGGTCATCCACTGGGCAGCGCGGCGAGCCGGCACTCGCGCCGACCGATAAGTCACGCGCACTGCGCGTCCTCTGCTGTTGCTTAGAGAGCAGGTACAGGACTCGTAAGCGACAAGGGCGGCGCTGTGGCGCGAGGGCGCGTAGTTTTCTAGTGGCCGAGCCGGTAGACGTGCCAGCCGTCCACGTTGTCGCAGAGAATTTGGCTGGTCGTCTTGTCGCCCTGGAAGGTGTAGAGCGGGTGGTGGTTGAAGGCGAGTTGGCGCGCCCCGTCGGGCCGCATCACCACGCTGAACGCGCCCGTCGCGCCGGAAACGTGCATAGTCGCCCGCGTCCCGGCCACGACCAGCAGGGGCGGCCATGCCGTGGCGCATTGGCCGGCGCACTTCACCGCGCCCATCTTTTACAAACAAATCGAGATCGCCCCGCGAGTGGTGACGACGGAGGGCACGCCATTAGTGTGTTGACGCGCTATAATAATTCTACTATAATCGTGGCGCAAAGGGGAAGGCAGGTAGTGAAGGATATCGAGTGGGTGGGACGGTCGCGGGAGGCGTTACGGGAATTTCCACAAGACGTGCGGCGCACGATAGGTTCGCTTTGCGCGAGGCGCAGCGTGGCGGCAAGCACGAGCGCGCGAAACCGCTCAAGGGGTTTGGTGGAGCGGGCGTGCTGGAGATTGTGGACGACTTCGACGGCGACACCCATCGCACGATGTACACCGTCCGGTTTCTAGATACTGTGTATGTGCTGCACGCGTTCCAAAAGAAGTCGACGCACGGGATCGAGACTCCGCAGCGCGAGATGGACACGGTGCGGCGTAATCTGGCGCGGGCAGAGCAGGTCGAGGCCGAGCGCGCGATGGCGCGGAAGGAGCAGGAGTAATGGATGGGCGACTGGACGATATTCCGATAGAGGCTGGCAGCGGCAACGTGTTTGCCGATCTTGGGTTTGATCAGCCCGAAGAGGAACTAGCCAAGGCGGATCTGGTCATCCGCATCAAGGGCATCATCGAGGAGCGGGGACTGACGCAATCCGACGCCGCGCGCGTGCTCGGCCTGCACCAGCCGGAGGTGTCCGCCCTCCTTAACGGGCGGACGGGGGCCTTTTCCCTCGCACGCATTCTAAAGCTGCTCACGGCGCTCGACAACAACGTGTCTATCGTCGTTGAGCCGACGAGAAACGGACGCGGACGGTTGAACGTCGTGGCGCGGTGATATCCATGCCCATGATGCCGTCCTTACGTCTTATGCGCGTCGCGAGCGGCGCGGAGCCGGCCGATCTCGTGTTGCGGAACGCGCGCGTGGTCAATGTCCTCTCGGGTGAGATCTACCTGAGCGATGTGGCCATTGCCGACGGCCGTGTCGCCGTGCTCGGCGCGGGCTACGAGGCGCGCGAAGAACGCGACCTCGGCGGGCGCTACCTCGCGCCGGGCCTGATCGACGGGCACATGCACCTGGAGAGCACGATGATGACGCTCGGTCAGTTCGCGCGCGCCGTGGTCCCGCACGGCACCACGACGGCGCTGCTCGACCCGCACGAGTTCGCCAACGTGCTGGGCCTGGCCGGCATCCGCTACGTGCTCGACGCGGCGCGCGACGTGCCGCTCAACGCCTATGTGATGCTGTCCTCCTGCGTGCCGGCCTCGCCTCTGGAAAGCCCGCGACAGCCGTTGCGCGCCGACGACCTGCTGCCGTTGCTCGACCATACAGGGGTGCGCGGTCTGGCCGAGATGATGGACGTGCCCGGCGTGCTGCGCGCCGACCCCGATGTAATGGCCAAGATCGAGGCGACGCGCCGGCGCGGGCTAGCCGTGGACGGACACGCGCCCTTCGTACACGGCCGCGCGCTCAACACTTACGTCGCGGCGGGCATACAGTCCGACCACGAGAGCACCACGGTGGAAGAGGCGCGCGAGAAGCTGCGCCTGGGCCTGTGGCTGATGGTGCGCGACGGATCGACCACGCGCAACCTCGACACTTTGCTGCCGCTGCTCGTGGAACTGCGCCCGCCGCGCGCCCTCTTCGTGACCGACGACCGCGACCCCGTCGACCTCACCACGCGCGGCCATGTCGACGCCATGGTACGCCGCGCGCTGGACTTTGGGCTGGACCCGATCGACACGCTGCGCCTGGCCTCCTACAACGCCGCGCACTACTTCGGCCTACGCGACCTCGGGGCCATCGCGCCCGGCTACAGGGCCGACCTGCTGGTGTTGAGCGACCTGCGCGCCTTCACGATCGACGCGGTCTACAAAGACGGCCGGCTCGTCGCCGAGCACGGACGCGCCCTGTTCGACGCGGCGTCACCGGAGCCTGGGACGTCCGGCGGCCTGGACGGCATGACCGGCACGATCCATAACGCGCCTGTCACCTTGGACGACCTGAGGCTACCGGGCCACAGCGGGCCGGCGCTGGTGGTCGGCGTGGAGGTCGGGCAGGCCACGACGCGGCGGCTGGTCGAGGAGGTCACGGCCCGCGACGGCTATATCGTGGCCGACCCTCGGCGCGACCTGCTCAAGCTGGCCGTGGTGGAGCGCCACAACCACACTGGCCGCGTGGGTCTGGGGCTGGTCAAGGGCTTCGGGCTGCGCCGCGGGGCCATCGCCTCGTCGGTGGCCCACGATGCCCACAACCTCGTCGTGGCCGGCGCGAACGACGAAGACATCCTCGCCGCCATCGCGGCGCTACGGGAGATCGGCGGCGGCTTCGCGGTGGTGGCCGATGGCGCGGTACTGGCGACGGTGGCGCTGCCCATCGCCGGGCTGGTCTCACCGCTGCCGGTCGAGGAGTTAGCGGCGCGGCTCGATGAGATCGACCGCGCGGCCGCCGCGCTCGGCTGCACGCTGGAGCACCCCTTCATGAGCCTGAGCTTCCTCTCGCTCTCCGTGATCCCCGAGCTCAAGCTGACCGATCAGGGGCTGGTCGACGTGACGGCGGCGCGGCTGGTACCACTGCAATAGTCGGGAGTCGGGAGTCGGGAGTCGGGAGTCGGGAGTCGATAGCGGTACGCTGAGGGCGGGTTACTCAGGGAGCAAATACTGCTGTGCAACATGCTTGCCATCTCTACACACCAAATGTCTACAATACGGACTCTCGACCCCCGACTCTCGACTGCTATGCGGTGTCCCGCCGTGCTTGCAGTACGCTCTTGCGGATGCTGTCGAGCACCACGCTCATGATGGCGTCGCCGTTGTTGAGCGCGCCTGAGACGCGGGCGTGGCCGTGCAGCACGGTGGAGTGGTCGCGCCCGAGCTCGATGCCCACCTGCGTGGCGGTGAGGCCGGCGTCCTCGCGCAGCAGGTACATGGCGACTTGGCGCGCCTGGGCGACCGTCATCTCGCGGCTCTTGCCGAGCAGCACGTTTGAGGGGATGCCGTAGTAGTCACAGACGGCGGCGAGGATGGCCTCGACCCCGACGCGACCGCGTGGCTGCCGGGCGGCGCGGTTGAGCTCGGCCGCCACCCCCGTCGCCAGCGCCCCCGTGGCCACGGTCCCGCGCGCCAGCGCCTCATCGGACAGGCGCGCCAGCGCCCCCTCCAGGTCGCGCACGGAGCCGCGGATGCGGTTCGCCAGCACGGCGAGCGCCTCGTCGGTGATCCCTCCCACGGCCTCCCGCTCCGCGATGTCCTCGTGCCCGGATTCCACCGCGCCGCGCGGCCCCGGCGCCGCGGGTACGGCGTGCATACCGCGTGTGTCTCGTGTGTCCGTGAGCCAGCCCAGGTCGGCCGCTTTACGCCGCAGGATCTCCGCGCGGGTCGCTTCGTCGGGCGCGCCGATGGTGGCGATCAGGCTGGCGCCGAGGCGCGAACGCAGCCGCTCGGGGAGCCCGCGCATCGTGCCGGGCCCCTGCTCATCAACGATGACCATCTGGCGATTGGCCTCGCGCAGCGCGTCGAAGGTATGCACGAGCTCCTCGGCGGCGGCCTCGCGGCCGGCCATGAGGGCGATACCGTCGATGAGGAGGGCGCCGGCGCGGCGATAGCGCCGCCTGAAGGGCAGCATGTGCCCCCGCCGCAGGTGCGTCACGAAGTCCTGCGAGAACGCGTCCGCGCTAACCAGGATGACCTCGGCGCCGTCGAGGCGGGGCCGCAGATAGGCGGCGATGGCGCTCAGCAGGTGCGTCTTGCCAAGCCCAGCCGCGCCACTGATGTAGAGCGGGTTGTACATCGTGCCGGGGGTGCGCGCGACGGTCAGGGCGGCGTTGTAGGCCAGGGCGTTCTGGGGACCGGTGACGAACGTGCGGAACGTTTGCGGCAGAGACTCGGGCGACTGGGCCGACGGCAGGGAGTGGTGAAGCATGCGTCCTCCTCGTATACAAGATGGTCGCTATACTAACACCCTAGGCCAGGGGTCAGCAACGGGCCTGGAGGGGCTTATCCACACGAGACCGCGGGATGTTATGAGACCGTGTGGACGACTATCCACACTTTTTATCCCCGCCCTATCCCCTATTATCCGCGCCCTATCCACCATCCCCCCCTACTTGTCCACGACTTTCACGCGCCGTTCATCCACAGGATGTTGCTAGATTTCTTCCTTGGCGCCGTGTTGGCGCAGCAGATCCGCGATCTCCGCGTGGCCGCTGTCGAGCGCCACGCGCAGCGGCGTCCTACCCTCGTAGTCGGGCGTGTCGACGCCGGCCCCGTGGTCCAGCAGCCACACGACCATGGCGGTGTGCCCAGGCTTGACCACGCCGTGCAGGGCCGCGCCGGCCCCGTCGCCGTCGCCGTGGGCCACGAGGAGGTCGGCTATCTCCGTGCGGCCGCCGAGGGCGGCATGGAAGAGCGCCGGGATGCCGTGCGCGCCGGTCGCGCGGGCCAGCGCGGGGTCTTCGTCGAGGAAGGCGGCGACCTGTGCGGTCTGGCCGAGCATCGCCGCGGCGCGGATAGTCGGCGGCGCGTCGGCGTCCAGGAGATACGCGGCGATCTCACGCCGGCCCATGTGCGAGGCCGCCTCCAGCGCCGACTCGTCGAACTTCCGCCAGCGCGCGTCGCGCAGCGCGGGCTCGCGCGCGTGCAGCCGTTTGACGGTGTCCAGGTCGCCGTGCGCCGCCAGGACAAACGCCTCGACCTCCTCCTGCGACGGTCCCTGCTCCCCTGCCATAGTACCTCTCCCCTCCAAAACGACGTGGACGTATGTACGACAGCATACGTCATCGTAACGGGCGGTATCGTAGCACAGGCGTTCTAGCAAAAGCAAATGGTTATCCACTCTGTATACTTCGAGTACGAGTGGTGTGATGCGTACAACCCGGGCCAGTGGATGCGCACGCACGGCAACGAGCACTGGGAGTTCGACGACGACGGGCTGATGCGCCGGCGCGACATGAGCGCCAACGACTATCCTATTGAGGAAATAGTCGTCCACATAGACCAAGGGATACTCCTCTGCCACGCATCGGTGAAACCGGCTAATTTCGTCATCAGTGAGCAGCATGTACCGGTCGCGCGCCACGCGCTTAGAAGCCGGCCGTGACAGCCAATAGGCGGGCTTACGCCTATTGGTCGCGTCGGGGAAACGGGAGCGCATGTTAATGGCTGGAAAGTGCTGGCCGAAGTGGCGCTGGCCGTTTGTGCGATACTGAGCGTACGCGCTGTCGGTAGCTATAGGGCGAACAGAACTAAGCGCGTGGTGGAGGGAATTATGCAGACGCAGCAAGCCGCGCATGTGGAGCTCACGCGGTTTAAACGTGACGTGGAGTATTACGAAGCGCACCACGGCACATTACTGGAGCAACACCCCGAGGAGTGGGTTGCCATCTACAACGAGTCCGTTGCCGGCGCAGCCCCGCGCATCGAGGATCTTTTGAGCGCGCTAGCGCGGCAAGGTGTACCGGCGGAACAAGCTCTCGTCCGGCATGTCACGCGGCACGAGGATACACTCATCCTGCCATTATGATCCGCGGCTATCTCGCGACCGCGCAGCGCCGGCCGTTTGTGCAAGCGATCATGGAGTTCCCAAGCTTGGGCAACAGGCAACTGACAGTCGAGATGCTGATTGATACGGGAGCGGATCGTACGGTTCTGGCGCCAATAGACGTGCTACGGCTCGGGGTCGATCCCTCCACGTTGCCGGCTGGCACATCCAGTACTGGTGTCGGCGGACAAACAGCGACGCGTAATATCGATGCTATGCTGGCCCTGGAAACATTTTCCATGGCCTTGCCGATCACAGTCCTCGTCCCTTCAAGTACACCGCTACCGATCCCTTCCCTTCTAGGCCGCGATGTACTGGCGCAACTGGCCCTATTCTTTGATCGGCGCACGCAGCGTGTCTTGTTGTTGGAGCCTCATGAGGTGGATCAGCTCCACTTCCCGTGAAGCCACGCCCATATGTGGGCTATAGAGGCGCCGGCCTACTCCTTCAAGGCCGCCACGAGTTCGGCCAGAGCGATCGTGGGCTCCCAGCCGTGCCCGTGGTCCTCGACGGTCCACCAGGCCGAGAGCACGGCCTGGGCCAGACCCCAGCCGCGCACCCGCGCGCGGTCAAGTCCCAACTCCGCGGCGAACTGGTCGATGCGCCGCGCCGTGACGCGGGCCGCCTCGGGGTTCGGCAGAGGCTCGGGGAGCCGGTTGCGCAGGTACGCGCCGATCTCGTAGGCCGGCTCGCCGGCGAGCCCCTTGGGGTCGATGGCCAGCCACCCGCGCGACCCGGCGTCCAGGATGTTGTAGTGGTGCAGGTCGCCGTGCAGCACGACCGGCGCGGCCGCCGACGCGTTGAGTTCAGCGAAGAGATGTTCCGCCTCCTCGACCAGGGCGGGAGGGAAGGGGCCTGTCCCGCCGTCGTAGCGCCGCCGCAGCCGCGCGAAGCCCTCGCCCCAGTCCGCCACCGATGGAAATGGATGCTCTGGCGAGACGGGGCGCCACAAGGCGCGCATGACGCCCGCGGCGATGGCGGTGGCCTCCGCGTCGTCCTCCACGGCGCTGAGCATCGCGCCGGGCTCCAGGCGCTCCAGCAGCATCACCTCGCGCTCGTGGTCGGCCGCGCGCAGGCGCGCCGCGCCACGGCCGTCGTAGACGCGCAGCGCCGCCGACTGCACGCGGAACTCGCCCGACGGCGGGCAGGCCTTCACGACCGCTTGCGCGCCATCGGCACGGGTCGCCGGCGCCGCGTAGTTGTACGACAGGCCCGCGAACGGTGGGCCGAGCGTGAGGTCCCACTGCTCCGCGCAGGCGTCCAGGATCGTGGGCAGGCGGTCGAGCCAATCACGGCCGGCCGCGCCGTTCGTTTCCGTGATAGTGCGGACGAAATGGTCTGGTATAGCGAAACTTATCACTCGTAGGCGCGGAAGGCGGCGACGGCGTTCTGGCCGCCGAAGCCGAAGCCGTTGGCTATGGCGGCGCGCACCAGCCGCTCGCGCGCGATGTGCGGCACGTAGTCCAGGTCGCACTCGGGGTCGGGCGTGTCCAGGTTGATCGTCGGCGGGACTACACCGCGGCTGATCGCCAGCGCGCAGGCCAGGGCCGACATCGCGCCGGCCGCGCCGAGCAGGTGCCCGATCATCGACTTATTGGACGAGATGGCCAGCCGGTAGGCGTGGTCGCCGAAGGCGCGCTTGATCGCGTTGGTCTCCGACACGTCGTTGAGCGGCGTCGAGGTGCCGTGGGCCGCCACATATTCCACCTCCTCACGGGCCATCCCGGCGTCCCTGAGCGCGCGCGTCATGGCCAGCACAGCGCCCTCGCCGGTCGGCAGCGGCGCCGTGATGTGGTAGGCGTCGCCGGTGAGAGCGCCGCCGGCCAACTCGCAGAGGATGCGCGCGTCGCGCGCCCGCGCGTGCTCCTCGCTCTCGATCACGAGCGCGGCCGCGCCCTCGCCGAACACGAAGCCGTCGCGGTTCTTGTCGAAGGGGCGCGAGGCGCGCGCGGGCTCCTCGTTATGTCGGGAGAGCGCGCGCATGTTGTCCAGCCCGGCGAAGGCCAGCTTCATCATGCACGACTCGGCCCCGCCCGCGATCACCACGTCGGCGTCGCCGTGCTGGACCAAACGCAGCGCCTCGACCATGGCCATGACGCCGGCGGCGCAGGCCGCGACCGAACTGATGACGGGGCCGCGGATGCCGAGTTGGATCGACGGCTGGGCCGCGACCATGTTCGGCGCCATCAGGGGCACGAAGAAGGGCGTGACGCGGTCGGGTCCCTTCTCCAGCAGCGTGTGCTCCGAGGTCACCACCTCGGGCATGCCGCCCGCTCCCGTGTTCATGACAATGCCGATCGAGGCAGCGTTCTCGGGCGTGATCTCCAGCCCCGCGTCCTCGACGGCCATGCGGCTGACGGCCACGGCGAACTGCGTCGAGCGCTCCATGCGCCGCGCCTCTTTGAACGACATGTGATCTTTGGGATCGAAGCCTTTGACCTCGCCGGCGATGTGTACGTGCAGGTCGGAGGAATCGAACGACGTAATGGGGCCAATGCCCGACACGCCGGCGGTCAGGTTACCCCAGAACTCCTCGACGCTGAGGCCGATGGGGCCGACCACGCCGAGGCCGGTGACGACAGCTTTTCTCATCTAGCCTCTACTTTTAAGCCTCTATGTGAGGGGGACATGAACGCGCGCCTCGCCCGTAATAAGGGGCTCGGCCAGCGCGTTCTCGACGGTGACAGCACATACGGCGTATTGTACACCATCACCCCTATCACCCTCGCCGTCGGGATCGAAGGAGCCCCTGCCCTCGACGCGCTCGATTGTCCCACGCGCCGTCACGGGCAGGCCGGACGGAGCGGGGTTGCGGAAGCGCGCCTTGAGCGAGCCGGTGTTGATCCAGCGTAGCCCAAAGGCGCGTGTGAGCAGGGTGGAGGCATAGGAGAGGACGAGCATGCCGTGGGCGATCGTGCCGCCGAACTGTGACCGCGCGGCGAAGGCGGGGTCGATGTGGATCGGGTTGTGGTCGCCGCTGGCCAGGGCGTACTGATCGATGACCTCCTGGGTCGGGGTGCGTTCCAGCGACCCCAACTCCGCCCCTGCCACGATCTGGGCGGGCCTCAGCGGCGGATACGGGGCGGGCGCCACCGTCGCGGCGCTCGGTCCCCACTCCCGCGTGACAGCCGGCCCGGACGTCTCCATGCCCTGTCCCGGCGCGCCCTCGGCGGGCACGAGCAGCATCATGCGCCCCGAGATGGCCTCCTCGCCAATATCGTCGACGACCGCGAGCTCGACGGACAGCACGGCCATACCGCGCCGCTTCGAGCTCGCGCCTACACGAGCTTGCGCGGTGAGCCGCTCGCCGACCCTGACGGGGCGCCGGAAGGTCAACTCTTGCCCAGTGTGCAGCGAGCCCGGTTCCAGGGCCAGGCTCTCGGCCATGCCCCGCAGCGAGAGCGCCGCCACGGCCAGCGGCGGGACAAAATAAAGCGCGCTGTCGCGCCAATACACGTCGTTGTCATCGCCGGTCGCCGCGAGGTACCGCGCGACCGTCTCCGCGTCGAGGGCCAGCGGGGTCGGCGGGAACTCGTAGCCGGTAGTCAGATCCGAAAAGCGCATCACAGTCTCCAGGGCCTGCGACCGCGGTCGCATGGCAGCGAAGGGCGCCGCGGCGCCGGGATGGTTGTCGTAGGGGCGTATGGCATACGCCCCTACGAATGCCTACACCCGACTGCGGTCGGTCGCAGTTTGCCATGCGGCCGCAGTCGCAGGCTACACTCGCCTTATTCTACCGCACGTTCCGTCGACGCCGCGAGCCTCGTGCGCGGGTTGTAGAATAGCCACGAGCCGGCGAAGCGCTGGCGCCACACGCCGCGGCCGTCGATGTACTCCTCGCTCGTGGGCGGGCCGTAGCGGGCGAGGCCGCCGGTGGCGAGGTAGCGGGCGAGCAAAGCGCCGCGCACGGTGTGACCGCCGCGGGCGTAGTAGCGGCCGCCGTCGGGTGTCGGGAGCCACAGGCCGGGTCCGTCCCAGCCCAGGTACTCGGGGGCGTAGAAGACGGGCACGAGGGTCGGGCTATACCAGTGGCTGAAGTCGCCGAAGCCCCAGTTGAGCAGGTCGCGCACGTCGGTGACGAGGTTGTCGCCGCCGAGCAACACCAGCAAAAGCGTACGCTTGCCGCGCGTTACCCACTCCACGGCGCAACGGCCCGCCGCGCCGGTCGAGCCCGGCTTCAGGCCGATCACGCCGGGGTACCACCACAGCGGCTGGTTGATGTTGTAGAAGCTGTGCGCGTCGTTGTGCGCTGTCGCCGGGATGGTGTAGTAGCGCGTGGCCACGACCTGGCGGAAGGCGGGCAGCCTCATGGCGGCCAGGGCCAGGAGCGCCATGTCGTGCGCCGAGGCGTAGTGCCCGGCCGTGTCGAGGCCGTGTGGCGTGGCGAAGTGTGTGTGCGTCATGCCCAGCAAGGCCGCCTCACGGTTCATCATAGCCACGAAAGCCGGCGTCGAGCCGCCCACATGCTCGGCGATGGCGATGGCGGCGTCGTTGCCTGAGGGCAGCATCAGGCCATAGAGCAGGTCGCGCAGCGTCAGGTGTTCGCCCTGCCGCAGATACATCGTGCTCTCTCCAATCGTCGCGGCGGCGTAGCTGGCCGTCACCATATCGTCGAGATGGCCGTATGTGATGGCGAGCAACGCGGTCATGATCTTGGTCGTGCTGGCCATGGGCAGGTTGGTCTCGGCGTTCTTGGCGTAGAGAACCCGCCCGGCCGTCACGTCGTAGAGGTAGGCGGCGCGGGCCAGCGCCGGCGGGGCCGGGAGCGTGTACGGCGTCACCGGCGTCACCGGCGGGAGGACAACCGGCCCGTGCCGCACGACGTAACCGGCTCGGGCTACGTGCGCCGGCGACGCGCGCTTCACGCCGGTCGCCACATGACGCCCCGGGGCATACCCGGCGCGGGACGCCCGCGCCTGTAGGGCTACCCCTCGCATAGACCCCACGGCGACGACTGCCCCATGACTCGCATGTCCCACGGTCCGCGCATTGCCTCTGAACCGTGGATTCCCGGGCCGCGGCGCCCACACGGCGTGCCGGCGGGAGGCGTCCCTTCCCGCGAATAGAGCCCGACTTTTCGCCGGCGTCGCTGGCGCTGGAGGCGCCGGCCGACGCCCGGAGGGGCCGGACGTGCGGACGCTGGCGCGTTCATGCCCACCAGGTGCGAGGGAGACCGACCATAAGTAACGCGGGCGCGCACCGGCGCGCCCCCGCGACTCCAGAGTGGAGGCGCCGACCCGCGTTTCTACGCGCGAGGCGCGGGGATCGGAGGACGCGCGCTGTCGCACGACGCGAGACGCCGGCCGCACCGTCTGGCCGTACGTTTCGCTCCCCCGCGCGCCGCCGCCTTCAGCGGGCAGGACCGGCGCGGTCGAAGACGCGTCAGGTGGCGCCGCGAGCGCGAAGGCCTTCGCGCGATGGCCCGCCGCGACGTTGTGGCCGATGAACAGGCCGGTCGCTCCGATAAGAGGCAGGCCGGGGAGGACAAACAGGACCA
>JAABUQ010009276.1_pt1 | contig 13381 bp, 9 predicted proteins | sample 5560001 | NCBI WGS metagenome assembly JAABUQ01 (sample SAMN10711888, study PRJNA513371) | rock metagenome | isolation source: Antarctica rocks | place: Antarctica: Victoria Land, Finger Mt nord | collected 2015-12-18 | reverse complement strand
CTGTGCCCCCGCCGGTCCCGACGCGAAGGCTCGCAGCATTCCCAACCACGACCCTCCACCTCGCGAATGACGGAAGATGTTACAAGGCCACCTCTTCCAATGCAAAATCGATGCGTAAGCCCTGGGGCGGTCCCCACGTCCATCTCCAGGTGCCGCCCATCCGACCATAGGGGGAGTCGGGGCTCCGGGCGGAGGCCGCCCGGAGCCCGATCCCCGCGGCGAGGTGTCGCGACCGCCGAGCGATCGCGCGGCCCGGCAAGTGACGAGGCGCAACGACCGGCGGGCACACGGCCCCCGTATGGAACTCAACTCCGGGAGACGCACCGATGTCGCGAATCTGGAACAGGATCTTCCGCCGACCTGCGGGCCCATCGCGCCCGGCCCGCCGGAGGGCCCACCGCCCCTTCGTCGAGCGGCTGGAGCAGCACTGCCTCCTCTCCACCTTCACCGTGACGACCACCGAGGATGCCGGCCGCGGGTCGCTGCGTCAGGCGATCCTCGACGCCAACGCCGAGCCGGGCCCGGACGTCGTCGATTTCGCCATCGCAGGCGAGTGGGATGACCTCACACCGGCCGCCTGGGGCGTCCAGACGATCCGCCTCCGATCCGCCCTTCCGGACGTCACCGACCCGCTGACGATCGACGGCTTCAGCCAGCCGAGGCGCGAGCTGGACTTCCGCTATGACCCGCGGCCGATGATCGAGCTCGACGGGTCGGCCGCCGCGCCCGCGCCGGGTCAGGGGGTGGCCCACGGGCTGCGGATCACTTCCACGGCGAGCGGCAGCGTGGCCGAGGGCCTGATCATCAACCGCTTCACGGGCAGCGGCATCGTACTCGACGGCGGCTCGAATAACGTCGTGCGGGGCTGCTACATCGGCACCGATGTGTCGGGCTCCACCGGGCTCGGCAACGGCGGTTCGGGGATTCGCGTCCAGAGCTCCCCCTATAACTCGATCGGCGGCGCGAACCCGGGAGACCGCAACGTCATCTCGGCCAACGGCGACGTCGGCGTCCGGCTCACCGACGGCATCTCCTCGGTGAACCGGATCGTCAACAACGACATCGGCCTCGACGCCACCGGCACGCGTGCCCTGGGCAATCGCCTCGGAGGTGTGGTCATCGCGTTCGGCCAGCGTAACGCGGTCGATGGCAACCTGATCTCGGCCAACGGGCACGCCCTCCAGGATTCGTCCAATCCCAGCCGCTCCAGCGGCGTCTTCATCCTCGGTGCCACCGCCTCGGAGAACTTGATCACCGGCAACCTCATCGGCACCGACGCGACCGGCACGCACGCCCTGGGTAACGACCTCGACGGCGTTCAGGTGCAGGACGCCCCCCGCAATACGATCGTCGGCAACGTCGTCTCGGGCAACGGCAACCACGGCATCGGCCTCTACGGCGATCAGGCCCGGGGCAACGTGGTGAAGGCCAACCGGGCCGGCACCAACGCCGCCGGCACGGCGGCCCTGCCGAACTATTACGACGGCGTGGCCGTCGTCGCGCCGTACAACACGATCGTCGGCAACCTCCTCTCGGGCAACACCCGGGCCGGCCTTTACTTCTTCAGCGCCCTCGCCTCAAACAACGTTGCCCGGGGCAACCTCATCGGCACCGACGCGGACGGCACGGCCGCCCTGGGGAATGGCTTCGCAGGCGTCGTCATCTCCGGGAGCGCGGCGTTTAACGTGATCGGCGGCTCGTCGCCCGGGGACGGCAACACGGTCTCGGGCAACAATGGCTTCGGCATCCTGATCACCGATTATTCCGCTTCGAACTGGGTGGCGGGCAACCGCATCGGCATCGGCGTGGACGACAGGGCGCTGGGCAACGCGCTGGCGGGCGTCTCCATCCGGAACTGGTCGAACAACAACTTGATCGGCGGCTACTCCTCCGAGGCCGGCAACACGATCGCCTACAACCGCGGCCCCGGCGTCGAGATCCTCTCGGGCGTCGACGACATTGTCGTGGGCAACGTCCTCTACGCGAACGGTGGTTGACGGGTCCTGCGGACTTGACCGGACCGCTGCCGGATCCCGATCTGGACTGCGGGGACGGGACCCGGTCGCTCTCCGCACGACGACCGTACTGACGAGCGAGCCTGGAGGTATCTGAGTCAACACATCGGCACTCATTTGGCCGGGATTGTCGGGCCGGTCTGGATAAACGACAGTCGTGTTGCGAGCTTCGGTCCGACACGACGGAGAGTTCTCGAACTCCGCCAGAGTCGTTCGAGCATCGTACCCTGGATGAGTCTTACCAATGATGCCCTCGTGAGACCCGCCGAGAGGCCGCAGCGGAGCGACCCTCAAGCCCCGTTTTCGGACGATCGTCGCGGCCACCCCAGCTCGCGCCCGGATGGGCCGCCGGTCGGGGGGTCTCAACGAGTGCGTGACCCGTCCCCGACCTCGCACGAGCCCGCCCGCCGCGCCCCGGACCCGAGCGCGCGACCGAGTTTCCAGCCCGGCGTCGCCCGCCGGCTCGGTCGCCTCAATCGGGTCGCCCAGCGGAGGCGGATCGGCCGACCGCCGCCCTCTCCTCCGCCCCGAGGCCGCGAGCCTCGGGGGCAGCGGCGCCTCGCCCCGCGCCGATCGGCGGCGGGGCGCCCGCGCGGGCGCGAGCGGCGTCAGCGACAGCCGGAGCCGCGTCAGTGCGGCCCGGGTCACCTCCCCATCGGCCGCCGACGCCGGCCCCGCGGCGGCGATCGCCAGGTCGAGGATCGCCGGCCCGCCGTGGAAGCCGAGGAGCCTCCAGAACGCCCCCAGGTCCTCGACGCCGGCGCCTCGGTGGGCGGCCTGGCCGACCGCCGCGTGGGCGACGTAGCCGCGGTTCCCGAGCCGGTCCGAGACGTTGAAGAACAGCGCCTCGCACCGGGTGATGGCCTCCACCGTCGTCCCCACCCTGCTGGCGATGGTCCCGGGCGGCTCGCCGGCCAGGAGCCGGGCCTCGACGATCCACCGCCGCGCCGGCGGTCCCGTGGACAACGCGTGCGTCGCCGCGACCCCGGGCACCCGGGCGTTCAGGCGGCGGCGGTCGGCGTCGCCGCGGCAGCGGCGCAGCCCCGCAAGGAACCGTTTCGCCTCGCGCGTCGGCCCGTCGTCGCGCCGCCGCGACCCGCGGAGGCCGAGTCCCAGCAGCAGACCGGCCCGCTCCCAGCGCCAGCCGACCGGCCGGGTCGGGCAGTCGGCGTGGAGCCGCGCCAGGCTGGTCCGCGGCCCGGCCGTCCCGGCCCACGCGGCGGCCCCGGGCTCGCCCGGAGAGCCTCGCCCTGGCGGTCGCGTTCGTCCCCCCAATTCAATGCCTCCCGGTCGGTGATCAACGGGTGTCGTGAACGGTGCCCGGGCGCCAGCGGCGCCGGCGACCCGGACAGACCGGCGGCGGGGTGGGTCAGGGTTCGATGCGGCGCGTGATCTCGAACCCGTCGCCGAGACAATCCCGGCAGCGGTCGGGCCCGCCGCCGCCCCCCGAGCCCTCGCACGCGTCGCAGACCCTCCAGCGGCCGGGATGGTCCAGCCGGGCCACGTGGGCGAGGAGTTGGGGTCGGTGGGCACGGAACATACGGACCGACAGGGTCGCGTCGAAGTCGGGGTCCTCTTGGCAGGCCTGGTCGAGCAGCGCCCGGAGGCTGCGCCAGGCCAGGGCCTCGCGCGCGAAGGCGGCCGGGTCCCGGAGACGGGCCCACGCCGGCAAGGCCTCCAGCCACTCGCGGTCTCCTCGCGGCTCCGCGGCACCGGCCTGAGCGGCGTTGGTCCGCGCGACGTCGACCGGCCCGGCGTCGGCGTCGACCCCGTCACCCCCGGACCGGTCGGCCCCCCGGGCCTCGGCCCGCTCGGGACGACGGACCTGCCGGGCCCGGTCCTTGACCGCCGCCGGGCCCCGCGCCACGACCGCGGCCTGCTCGCGGGCGTCCAACTCGGCGACGTGGGCGGCCGCCGAGACCGAGACCGCGTCCCGGTCCACCGCCCCGATCAGCCCGGGCACGCCTCGCTTGAGGACCTGCTTGGCCTTCTGGACCGAAGACCGGCCCACCCTCAGCCGGGCCGCCGCCTCGGGCTCGGAAACTGCTTCCTTTGAGGCAGTTTTCGCCGGCCGGCCTTCCGCGAGGTTGGCGATCCGGGCCGCCACCATCGCCCGCTGGCTCTCGCCGAGGTGCCGGCGGTGGAGATTCTTGCTGACGACGAAGTCCACCAGCGACCCTTCGCCGTCCCACTCGGCGAAACGGGGCTCGACGCCCAGCGCGCGGCAGGCCCGGTCGCGGTGGACGCCGTCGACGACCTTCCCCGCGAAGGTGGTGATCGGGTCCCGCAGCCCGTTCTTCGCGACGTCCGCCTTGAGCGCCTCGAACTCCTCGGGCGTCATCGGCGGGAAGAGCCCGGCGACCTCGTGGGCCTCCGGTTCGGCCCCCCGCGACCGGACCTTCGCGACCGTGGCGCCCGTCCCCTCGTCGGACGTTTCGGCGTCGTCCGAGGTCGGGACCACTTCGGGCTCCCGCGCCGCGGGCCCGGCCGGCGCGGCCTCCCGTCGCGTCGCGTCGGCGTTGGCCGCGTCGACCGACCCGGACCGGTGCCCGTCCTCCATCGCCCTGGTCAGGGCCGCGACGGTCGCGGCGGCCCTTCGCCTGTCCTCGTCACCGACGACGTGGTAGCCGGGCTCACCCACGACCCAAACCCCGACCTTTCCCGCGTTCCCCGGCTCCGCCAGGATCTCGGCTTCGGCCTCGGCGGTCGCCGTCTCGTACGCGGCCTCGGCCACGTTGATCAAGGGCTCGATCCGGGCCGTGACCCCGACGGCCGCGTCCGCCTCGGCCCTGGCGGCGTTCGCCAGGGCCAGGGCCGCGGCCGAGGCGCCGGGCTTGCCGGCCGCCGCCCCCCGACGCCTCGCCGCCTCCGCGAGCCGTGACGCCTCGCGTCGCGCGCTTGACAAAGCGAACCTGACGTCGCTCAGCACGAGCTGGGCGTCGTGGACCTTCTGCTCCGCCGGCCTCAGGGGGCCCGGCACGAACCCGGCCGTTGCCTTGATCGTCTTGAACCCGGACTTCTTGGTCCGGGGCCCGGCGTCGGCCGCGGTGGTCGGATGCGGGGTCTTGTTCGCCGCATCGGTCGGCGCGGCCGACGCGGACCCGGCCGGTCCCGTCGGGGTCACCACGGGGCCGGCAGCGGCCCCGGCCTTGAGCTTACCGGCCGGCGCCTTCGCCCCGGCGGTGGCGGCACCGTTGCCGGCCGCGGCCGGGACTGTGCCGTTTCCGTCGCCGACGGTCGGCGAGACTCGGGCCTTGACGGCCGCTCGCGGTCTGGCGTGTTTCATGTCGAATTCACCCGAGGTCGGGACACGTCCGGGGTCTGTAAAGAAGTCACGTCGGCGGTTGCCGGCCAGTCCGGGCCGGGCTGTGATGACCTGATGGGGGCCCCGGGTCCGACCGATCGGCCCCGGGGCCCCGCCCCTTTCGGAGCCCCTCCGCCCCGTCCCGGGAGCCGCGGGGCCGGACTCACCCCGAAAAGGGACCGAATCGCCATGACCGCGCTCCACGCGTCGGCACCCGGGTCGAGGGCCGCCCCGCCGGCGGGGTCCGGCGCTCGGCGGCCCGGCACCGGTAGTGTCCTGAGTTGCAAGTTCGTTTCATTATGCCGGGCCTGTTTGATTCGTCCGAGCCCCTGTTTTCTAGCCAATTCGTCATGAGGGATTATTGAACGAACTTGCAACTCAGGACAGTAGGGGTACACGTCAGAAGATTCCCGAACCCCGCGGGCGCTGGGGACATTCCCCGAGGTGAGTGTCCCGGTCTGTCCTGTTCGGGGCTTCCGCGGGGGCGACTGCGGCAGGCCTGGCGGTCACCCGGCTGTCACGCCGGGACGGCTGCGGTGTGACCCGGCGGTGGATTTCTGCGCGACCGAGACGCTGCCGGTAGATGACACCGTGGCCCGGCACGAGCCGACCCAGCCGGCGCGCGAAGTCGTGCACGTCGGGCGGCGGGAGGCTGCGGTAGAGGTGGGCCGGGCAGCGGTAGACTCCGGCGCCGATCCTGAGGGGCGGGGCCTTGCGGCAGTCCCGGGCCCCGAACTCGGGGACGGGGCAGTCGAAGGCGGCCGACGCGCCCAGGGCGGCAGACCAGCTGCACTCCCGCCTGACCGGGTCGTGCGTCCACCACACCTCGACCGCCCCGGCGTGGGGCGTGAGGAAGTCGACGTTCCACTTCTTGTTCGTCTTGACCCGCGTCCGGTGACGGCCGGTCCGGGCCCGCACACCGCCGGGGCCGAACATGCTGCCGACGTAGCAGTAAAACCCGGCCGGGAAGCGGAACGTGCCCAGCGCGCCGACGCCGACGTCCTCGGCGTCGGCGTCGGCGTCGAGCCGGAAGGTGACGATGTAGGTGCCGTCCCAGTCGGCGGGGCCTTCGGGCTGGTCGACCACCGCCACCGCCCGAGGCTCCCCCGCGGCCTCTGCGGCGGCCCGCCCGCGTCCCACCGGCGGGCCCGGGGTGACCGGGTACGTGGTCGTACGGACGTGCCCGCGGGTGATCCTGGACAACCGCGCCGCGGTCGCGTCGAGGCGTCGGAGACCGGCCAGGATGGACGCCCGCTCTTTGGCCGTCGGGGGGGACTCGCGGAGCAGGCGCGGGGCGTCCCGGAGGTTCTTCTCCATGACGCCCCGGGCGGCGGAGACGAGCGCGTATGCGTTGCCGGGGTCGCAGGGGGCCCGGTCCGACGGCCGGCGCTCGCGGGGCCGGGCCGGGCGTTGGACCGGGGCGGTCGCGGCGCGGGTGCCGCTCCCTTTCAACACGGTTTGCAGGGCCGCGCTGGCGTCCCGGATCGACGCGTTGCGGCTGCTAATCGCGTGCAGTTTCGCGACCGACGGCCAGCCGTCGGCCGGCGTCGCCGACAGCCCGTCGGCCACCCAGCCGATCAGCCCGCCGAACCGTTCCACCCGGCTGAGGAGCTCGTCGTAGCCGAGCGTGTCGAACGGCGGCTCGACACCGGGGAGCGGCTTGGCGAACAGGGGCCGGCCGCGGGCGACCTGGTCGACCTCGTACCGCTGCCGGTCGGGGTGCGTGCGGGCGAGCCGCGCGACCTGCCGCGGCGTCAGGCGACGGTCACCGCCGAGGATCAGATCCTCGGCGGCGGGGCCGGTGTTGCCGACGACGAGGTCCACGACCGTCTTAAAGGCGACGGCCGACCGGACCGTCCCGACGTCCGGGCCGAGGTCGGCGGCGGCCCGCCGGAGGGTGGCCCGGGGGCCCACGCCGCGTTCGGAGTGTCGGGCGACCACCTCGGCGTACCGGCGCCCCTGGCCGTAGAGGGCGGCGTTCGCGTTCAGCGGCTTCTTCACGGTGGTCGCCTTTCAACCGGGTGTGATTGGTCAGGGGTACGATCCCCGGGCTGTAACGGGGCCGGGGGCTCGGGAGCGGGCGTGGGTTACGGAGGGGGCCGGGAGGCCGGCCCCTTTCGATCGGTCGTGTGAGGAGCCGGGTGCCCTGGGCGGACCCAGGGCACCCGGCCTCGGGCGTCGATCGCATGATCAGACGCCCAGTCCAACAAGGGCTGGCGGAGCCGCCGCGCACTCCTCATCGAGAGGGACTCCCGACCCAGACTCCCGATTGCCTCCTTATCCCGAACCCGCTGCCCGGATTTGGGAGACGGCCGCATGGGTCCGGGCCGTGGCCGCCGAGTTCGTCTCCCCTTTCGACAAGGGCGACTCCGCAGACCCGGTCATTGCCGTGGGCATCGCATTGGATTGCCCCCGGCGGGTTGGATGCGGCGCCACGGCCGGCGGCCAGTGCCTCGCGTCCGAGCCCTGCGACGTCCCCGCGATCGCGGCCCGGGTCATGGCTCTTGAAAGTAGGATGAGCCCGCGTCGAGCAGGCCCCGGAGAGACTTGAGTTCGTCCGACCTCGCCTTGATCGCCCGCTTCAGGTTTTCGAGGGCCGCGATGATCTTCCGTGTGGCGGCGGCGGCACGCTTCAGGCCCTCGATCTCCGCGTCGGTCTCGGGGCCGAGCCTGACGTCGGCGTTCTGGCGAAAGGCCTCCTCCCGCCGTCGAATCAGTTCCTCGAACAGCCTGGCCGCGACCTCCAGGAACTCCCCGAGGATCTCGTCCAGGCGTCCTTCCGGGCCGGGGTCGGGTGCCCCGTTGGGCCGGGCTTTCGCCTTGCTTGCGGAAGCTCCATGAGGGTCGGATGCTCGCCCTGGCGACAGGTCGCCCTGGTTCTTCTTGGCCATCTGGATCTGGTCCTCTGGTTGAACTTGCTGGCTGGTCGCTCCCGCTGCCGGCGTCGGCCGGTCGGAATCGGGTTACCCTCGTCGGGGGCTCAAGCTGAACTCCGAGATCCGCTCTGGTCAGCGGTAGGGGTGTCTGGCGGCTCCCGCCCGAGTTCCTGCCCCTGGACCCGCTCGTCTCGACGGAGGGCCAGGACCGCCCGCGTGAAATGGCGGGCCCGGGCCCGATCGCCCGAACGGGCGACCGCCCCGCCCGCCTCGCCGTAGCTGATCGGCGGCGTCAGGCCCAGCGCGACGGCTGCCCCGTCGGGAACGGTGAGCATGGCCGCGTCCGAACCCAGCGACTCGGTCGCCTCGGCGAAGACGTCCGCGATGAGCGAAAGTTGAAGAGCCGTGAACGTGGCCGGCCCCCTTATCTCCTCATTAAGACAAGAAACATTAATACTAGTAGGGGAGGTGCAGGCGAGCTTGCACCTCGGAGGGGCGGGCTTGTCTGCACCTCGCCCGATCTCGCGACCCGCGACGGGATTGGCAAGCTCGTCTGCACCTCCCGGCGATGCCACGGGGAAGTTCACGCGAAGGCATCCGTAGCGGCCGACGCGGCTCAGGAGATTCCTGGCGATCAACTCGGCCACGGCACCTTTGACCGTCCGCGAGGCCAAGTCGGTCATCCGGCACAGGTCGTCGATTCTCAGCTTCGCATCGCGGCCGCCGTAGCGGGCCGAGGTGAACGAGACGGCCAGGAAGACCTGCCAGAGCGAGGGCGGCCTAAGGTCGAGCTTGCAGAGGATTGAGACCGTCGACCAGTCGAGCCAAGCCCCCGGCTTGCCTCCCGATCGGACGGTCGTCAATCTTGCTTTTCGCCTCGTCGTCTTACCACCCTCAAGTGGAGACATGAATCCCCTCCTTTACGATTTCTCGCAGGCGATTCCACAGGGGTAGCCCGTCCTCGTCCTCGAATCGGCCTCCCTCATGGACGGTGAAATCCCAGCGCAACGCGAAGCCGGGGAGGACGTGCTCGACCGCAAATCGGCCGGCATGGTCCACGGCCGCACGGAGGTCCGCGAGTTGTTGCCGGCGGCAGGAGAGCAGGAAGCCTCGTGGACCGGGGCCAGGATGCGGACCGCCTGCCGGTCCAGGTAGGTGACCATCAGCCGCATGATGTCGCCGCCCGTCGCCTGCATCGGGAAATTCATCCAGGTTCGTTCGTTGCTGAAAGGAGGCACTCGACTCCGCCATCCGCAGGGCGTGACGATCCAACCCCGGTCGAAGGAACCCTGGACGATCCGCTCGGACCAGGCCCAGAACCGGGGGAACAAGGCCCGGTGGTCTTCCAGGAGGGCTTCGGCCTCCCGTTGGGCGGTGCCGAGACGGGCCGCGATGCCGAAGGCCGTCTGGCCGTAGAGGACGCCCAAGTTGACGGTCTTGTATTGCTTGCGGATTCCCCGATGCGTCTCCTCGGATGCGTCGGGAGGTACGGCGCCCGCCCGGACCGCGAACGCCATGTGGCAGTCCGACGACTCGTAGATGGCCCGCATGGCGGGGTCGCCGGAGAGGGCGGCCGCGATGCCGATCTCCTGGGCGACGAAATCGACGTAGACCAGGACGTGATCGGGTGACTCGGGTGTGATCAGGAACCGCAGCCATTTCAGGCCGCTGAAGACGAAATTCTTCGGCTGGTTCCGGCCGGTGACGGACCGGAACGCCGAGGTGTTGTAATAATGGCGACGGGTGACCGGGTCGACGACCAGGGAACGCTGGCCGAATTTGGCGAGGGTCTTCCTCACCTGGCGGATCAGGACGATGAAGGGATGCCGGCCCTCCATCGCCTTGAAGGTCTCCTCGTCGATCGGATAATAGGGCTTGCCGGTCGCGGGGCTGACCTGGACGGGCCAGTCGATCCCGACGCGCCGGCACCAGGCCAGGAACTGGCCTTTGCGGAACGACTCGCCCTCGAAGACTGGCCAAGTCCTGTTGACGTCGCCGATCAACGCGGCGCGGATCGCGGGCTGCCTCCGCCGGATCAACTCCAGGCCGCCGACGTCGCACGGGATGCCCCTGAGTTCCATGCGGGCCACGGCCTTGAGGTACTCCACCCAGTGGGCCATCAGGTCCGGCCCGACCCGCCTGTCCACCCGAGCGTACAGGGCGCCGCAGCCGTCGCAGTCCGAGAAGCAATAGTCGATGATCTCGGCCCGATCGGCGGCGTCGTCGGGGTCGAACCGCAGTTCGAGGATCTTCTGCTGCAACTGTTTCTTCTCGGCCGGCGCCAGCCCGGGGAGCCCGAGCCGGTGCAGGGCTAAGGAGAGTCCGGCTTCCAGATTGTTCGGCCTGTTCGTCAGGTGGCGCCAGGCGACGAACGTGTCGAACCAGTTCATCGGGATCGGGATGCCCAGACGGATCAGATATTTCATCTCGGCCACGGCGTTGTGGGCCACGAAGAGGTCGTCGGCGTGGTCGCGGAAGAACAACCCGAGCCGGGGGTCCCTGCCCCAGAAGGGGAGCCTGCGCCCCGAGCGCAGTCCCACCAGGCAGAGGACCACCGGCTCCCAGGCCGATTCGTGATCCAGTTGGCCGGAGTGGAACCCCCACTCCGTATCGACGCACCAGATCTCCCCGTCGGTCTGGTTAGGCATCAATCCAATTCCGAGCCTTCGACCAGGTCGAGGTAGAGGGGGTGGTCCGGCGACGTGATGAACCGCGCGGCCCCGATCGCCTCACCCAACAACTGCTCGGTCGTTTTGGCGGGCCAGGCCACGCGGGCCGGCAACGGCTTGTACTTCACGCGATACCGCGAGTTGGCCTTGTCCGAGACCACCCGGATGGCGTTCCCGGCGAAGAAGTCGGCCGACTGTCCGAAGAGCGAGACCAGGGACTCGTACCAGGAGTTCTCCAGGGTCACGTTGACGATCCAGAGCGCGTGCGCCTTGGTCGTGAACGAGTAGTAGACGAAGACGCGGACGTCTTTGAGTTCCTCGCGGATCGGGCCCCGGAGGCCTTGGGCGACGTAATAGTGCTCGACCTCGATGCCGTCGGCCTTGGGCTTATGAAGTAGCATCCGCGTGGGCAACTCCGAGTTCGGGTTGAGGGCGACCCACTCCCGGCGATTTGGCTTGCGGATCTTCTGGGCGAGCATCCCGGCCAGGTCGAGTTCGCTGCCCTCGTCGATGTCGGCGCCGATGTCCTCGCGGGGGACGACCAGCTTGCCGCCGGCAGCGACGCGGATTGGCCCCTCGGGCTCAACGCGCTCGATGATCGGTGTGATCGGCCCGGAATTGCCGGGGTCGCCTCGATCGGCCCTAGACCCGAGGAGCGGGGGATGCGTCCCGAGGTGAGACCCGATGCGGTTGTTGGAAGACGTGTCGTTCATGGTAATCACCTCTGGATTCCGGTCTGTTTGCATGGGGTAGGTGACCAAACGGTCGAGCCCGCGACCGTCGAGGTCGTTATCGGGCCGTGACGATGACGTCGGGGATGCCTGCGAGGCTCGGCCGTCGACCTCGCCGTTGACGACGTCCAGGAGGCCGCCAGGCGGCGTGAAGTCCCGAGGTCGATCTCGGGGTCGGTCGCCGCCGCTGACGCCTCCAGGGGCACGCCAGGGCCATCGTCGGAGAAGTTGGCCACCCGCTTGAGTCTCGTCGTCTTCGGCGCGGGCGTGTTGACGACTTCGGGCCCAATCGCAGGGGTGTGGACCGGCCGGGTCTTCTTGGCCGACTTGGCCTGCTTCGGTTCCGGCGACTTCCGAGTCGACGAGGCGGACCCGACCTCGGACTTCGACGCCGCGGGCTTGACCGGAACGGCCTTGGACTTCGACGTCGCGGACTTGGCCGCCTTGATCGACTTGGCTCCGGGCTTGTCCCGCTCGGCCTTGGGCAAGGCTTTGGCGACGGCGACGGGCTTCGTCTTCGCCGGCTTGTTCGCCGTCGTGGAGATCGCGGCCGGCGCGGACTCGGCCCATCCGAACTTGACCTTCTCGGCGAGGGACGGGGCCCGAGCCGCACTCTTCTCGGCCGGGGCCTTCGCTACAGGGCTGCTCTTTCGCTTCGCGACCTCGCCGGAGTGACGATCGGTGTCGACCCTCGGCGACTCCTGGGACTTCAGGGTATCGTTCCCTTCGCTAACCTTCATCGCAGGCCTCTTGTTCATAGCGGGAATCCTGGGCTCTTCTTGCGGGCGGGTTGAGCTTCACTCGGGGGATCGTGGGCGTAGCGTGTAGACGCGCGAGGGGCCTCCCACCTCGCCATATGGACTAGGGAAAGCAAAATTCACGGCGGCTTATCGACTTCGCCGGGATGCCCTTGAAGCACGCTGGGGCCGGGTCGGGGAGCCTTCGTACTGCTTGGGTGCCACGCTGCCGGGCGGTGATGGCTCCGAATGTTCGGCACGAGACCATCCGCTGAGGACGTCGAAGAAACCGACGAGGTTTCCCCGGATCTCGCGCACGTCCTCGTCGGTCAGCCGCCGTTCGGCTCGCGGCTCGAAGACCCGGCGGGTCAAGTCCCGCAGCCGGCCTCGACCCTCATTTTTCGCCTCGCCCATCCCGACCGCCGGTGGAAAAAACGACCCCCACGAGGCGGCCCGGCAAGGTGCCTCGTGGGGGTCAGGGATCGCCCTCGCGGGCGATGTCTGGATGTTCGGTTCGGCTGCCGGGCCTCGCTGGTGACTGGCGAACGATCACAGAGGCCGGGGGGGTAGAAACAAAAGGAGGCGCAGGGGAGGGCAGAGAATGCGGCTAACTCACGACGGAAACTGCTGCTTAGACAGAGCTTGTGTCGCGAAAGAGGACGTCGCGCGGAGAGGCGAAATCAAGACAGGCGACGATCGTGATTTTTCATCGGAGGCAGCGGCAAGGACGTGCGTGGGGGCGACGATCAGTCGTCATCGTCTTCCTTCTTTCGTGACGCCCCTTCTCCTGATTCGTCCCGAAGTTTGAATTTGGGTTTGTACATCCTGAGCTTTTTGTAGGGCCCGAACGGCTTCTCATCGGTCTGCATGATCGTTTGCAAACGTTTGTTGATCGCACTGATTGCTGCTGACAGGTTATTTCTAAGAGTCTGTCCCATAAGGGGAACTTTGGGGGGCCGAACGTCGTAGAAGGCGTATGAGAATGCACCATTACCCCAGCGATGTCACCGACGAGCAATGGGCCCTGATCGAGCCCCACATCCCCGTCT
>JAABUQ010009275.1_pt1 | contig 13382 bp, 17 predicted proteins | sample 5560001 | NCBI WGS metagenome assembly JAABUQ01 (sample SAMN10711888, study PRJNA513371) | rock metagenome | isolation source: Antarctica rocks | place: Antarctica: Victoria Land, Finger Mt nord | collected 2015-12-18 | reverse complement strand
CCGCCCTTCGCAGTCGTCGCCGTCACGTTCACGTACGCCGGCGTCACGGCTTGTGCTGCAAACATGCCGACGCACAGGATGACGACGCCCGCAATGATCGCCCACAGCGACGTGACGGCGGTCAGCGCGAGCCCCAGCAGCGCGATCGCGAAGCCGGCGATGACGATGGTCTGCCGCGCGAACCGTTGCGAGAGTCGACCCGCGATCGGTGCCGTGAAAATACCGGCGACGTATGCCGTGTAAAATAACGCAATCGTTCCCGTCGAAAGCGAAAACGGTGGCGCGCTCAGCAGATACGGCAGATACGTGAAGACGCCGATGAATCCGAAAAAAAGCGTCGCGCCCGCAAGAAATCCGCCGAGAAGACGCGCGTTGCCGATGTGCCGCCACATCGCACCGTACGCCTCCGCGAAGGCGCGACCCACGTCGCGTCCACGCGGTCGTGGTCGGCGGCGCAGCGCAAGGGCGAGGCCCAGCGCCGCGAGCGACGTTACGACGCCATACACGACGCGCGCCACGACCAGGCATCGGCGATGAGGCCACTGCCGACGCGGCCGACGAATCCGCCCGTTACCGTCGCGCCGATGTAAATCCCGATGAGGCTGCCGAGATCGCGCTTGCCACCGAGATCGCCGAGATACGCGACGGCAACGGCGGAGACCGCGGGTACGAGCAGACCCTGCACGAAGCGCAGCGCGACGAGCGTGCGAAAATCCGGCGCGAACGCGCACGCGAACGTCGCGAGCGCGAGCAGCGCGCAGCCGACCGTCATCACGGGTTTTCGTCCGAGAAAGTCGCCGAGCGGACCGTACGCACTCGACGCGAGCGCCATCGCGAAGACGACGGCCGACACCGTTGCGCCCGCCGCGGCCGGGGAGACGCCGTAGGCGCGTCCGAGCGACGGTAAGAGCGGCTGCGTGAGGTAGATATCGGCAAAACATGCGACGGCGGCGAACGAGATCGCGGCGACGGCGCGGCGTTCGGCCGCGCGCGGTGCCGAACGGGCGGCGAGGGTCATCGCAGCTGCCTACGCGGCCGTGAATCCGCCGTCGATGACGAACTCGGAACCGGTGACGAATTGCGACTCGTCCGATGCGAGATACACGAGCATGTCCGCAACTTCGCGCGCTTTGCCCATCCGTCCGAGCGGGACGCTCGCCGCGAGCGCGGCGCTCGTCGCTGCGGCATCGCGCGACGCGTTGACCACGAGATCCACCATCGGCGTTTCGATGAACGTCGGATGCACGGAATTGCACCGGATCGCGTACTGCTTGTGCGCGCAGTGCAGCGCGACCGACTTGGTGAGTAAGCGCACGGCGCCTTTGGCTGCGTTGTAGGCGATCGTGTTGCGGCCGCCGATGATGCCTGCGATCGACGAGATGTTGACGATCGACCCGCCGCCGGTCGCTTTCATCGCGCGCACGGCCGCGCGACATCCGAAGAACGTGCCATCGACGTTGACCGCCATCGTGCGATGCCACTCGGCATCCTCGATCGTCTCGATATCGCGAAACGACGCGATGCCCGCGTTATTGATCAGCACGTCGAGGCGTCCGAAACGCGCGACGATATCGGCAACGGTCGCACGCCACGCGGCGTCATCGGTCACGTCGAGCGGCATCGCGTGCAAGCGTTCGTGGCCCGCGGCGACGCGTGCGGCGCCCGCCGCGTCGAGATCCGCGACGATGACCGTCGCGCCTTCCGCCGCGAAGCAACGCGCGGTCTCGCTGCCGATGCCGCCGGCTCCGCCGGTAACGAGGACGATTTTATCGAGAAGTCGGTCGTGTGCCACGCGCCCGCGTTCAACGCGTCGCGCGCGAGATCAGTTTCCCGAGCGTAAGTAGCGCAGTTGCGCTTTGGCCGAGAGTTGCGCGACGTGCTCGCGGTCGCGATCGTCCCAATAGGCGCGCAGGGATTCGAAAAGCGCGCGCGCGCGCACGGGGTCGCCGTCGTAGAACTCACGAATCGCGGCAGCCCGCGTGCCGCGAACGAGCAGCGCTTCGCGATAACGGCGGCGGAACGCATCGAGGTCGCCCACGAGGAACGTCGCAGCGAAGTTCGCGACCACGCCCGCGAGGCGCGCGAGTTCCGACACCACGAGTACGCGGTCGCGCATGCCCTCGACATAAACGGGCGGAAGGTTCGGCTCGAAGGCGAGCACGTCGGCGAGTCGGTAGCGTTCGTCCGTCGCGCCATCGACGAGGTCGATCTCGATCGCCGCGTCGCGCAAGCAATCGAAGGCGACGATCACGACGCGATCGTCTCGCTTGAACCACGCCATCGACGGGATCTCGGTGGATTGCACGAGCGCGAACCCGTGCTCGGCCACGAGATAGGCGAAATGCGCTTCGATGAACGGCAGAACGTTCGCGGCGGGGAGTGACTCCATAGGTGTTTTGTCGGAAAGCGCGACCCAAAAATGAAGGTTTTTGCTCGGAAAGGCCACCCGCGCAGAGGCGGCGTACGAGGGGAGTCGATGCCTGCAAGACCGATCATGATTGCCGTCGGAGGCGACTCCGGCACCGGAAAACGGACGCTCTGCCGCGGGCTCGAGGCGATCTTCGGCGCCGATCGCGTCGCGACGGTCGTGCTCGACGACTATCACTCCCTCGATCGCTCGCAGCGCAAACTCGTAGGCTACACCGCCGCCGACCCGCGTGCGAGCAACTTCGCCGCGATGGAAGAGGATCTGTGGGCGCTACGCGAGGGCCGCGGTATCGAAAAGCCGGTCTACGATCACAGCGACGGGACGTTCAAAGGCACCGAACCCGCGCAACCGCACGATATCATCATCGTCCAGGGGCTCTTCCCCCTCTTCACGCGAGCGCTGCGCAGCCTCTTCGACGTGTCGGTCTGGATGGATCCGGAAGACGAACTCAAACCCGCCTGGAAGATGCGCCGCGATACGCAACGCCGCGGCTATACCGAAGCTGACGCGCGCGAAGAGATCGAGCGTCGCGCACCCGACGTCGCCCGCTTCGTGCAATCGCAGGCGAAGTTTGCGGACCTCACCGTGACGTTCTACCGTGGCCCCGTGGCGCACGTCGGTGGCGATGAGACCAAACTCTCGGCCCGCATTCGCAAGGGCGGCCGTTTCCGCGCGCTCGACTACGCGGAGTTCGAGAGCGCCTCGACCTCGATTCGCGCCGAGCAGACGGCGAGCGGCCACTATCCAGAGACCGTGATCGAACTCGACGGGACGATCGAAACCGGCGTCGCCGAGGCGCTCGAATCGAAACTCTGGGGCTATATCGATCGCGACGCCCGCGAACGGCCCGCAGCACTCGGCGAATTTACGAACGCGAACGGCGCGCCACAAACCTCGTACGCGCTCGCGCTCGCCCAGCTCCTGATCGCACGCCGCGTCGTGCTCATCGAAAACGAACGCATGCAGATGGCACCGTAACGCCGATGTCCGAGCCTACCGACAATACGGCACCGGCCGTCACGAGCGCGACGGCGAACGACACATCGAAGCGCCTCGATTTAGACGAGGCGTATCGCAATTCGCACGTCGGGGAGGTACTCGAGAAGCTCGACCGCGAGCTCGTCGGCCTTTCTCCCGTCAAGACGCGCATTCGCGAAATCGCACACTTACTGCTCATCGACAAATTGCGCAAGTCCGTGGGCCTCGCGGCGGAGCCGCCGCCGCTGCACATGTCGTTCACGGGCCGGCCGGGCACGGGAAAAACGACGGTCGCGGTTCGTATGGCGGAAATCTTGCATCGACTCGGTTACGTGCGTAAGGGCCAACTCGTGGTCGCGACGCGCGACGATTTGGTCGGTCAATACATCGGCCACACGGCGCCCAAGACGAAAGAAGTCCTCAAGCGCGCGATGGGCGGCGTGCTGCTCATCGACGAAGCGTACTACCTCTACAAGCCCGAGAACGAGCGCGACTACGGCAGCGAAGCGATCGAGATCCTCTTGCAGGTCATGGAAAATCAGCGCGACGATCTCGTCGTGATCTTCGCCGGTTACAAAGACCGTATGGATACGTTCTTCAGTAGTAACCCGGGTTTGAGTTCGCGCGTCGCCAACCACATCGATTTCCCCGACTACTCACCCGATGAGTTGCAGTCGATCGCGCACCTCATGCTCGAGAAACTCAATTACGAGTTGACGGCCGCGGCCGAGACCGCATTCCGTGAGTATGTGAAACTGCGCATGGAGCAGCCGCAATTCGCAAACGCGCGCAGCATTCGCAACGCGATCGACCGCGCGCGCCTGCGTCAGGCGACGCGTCTGTTCGAACTCGGCGGCACCGTCGATGCGGCGGACCTCAAGCGCATCGACGAGAGCGACATTCGCAAGAGCCGTATTTTCGGCGCAGGCGCGCAAAGCAACTGAACCTCGCATCGGGCGTCTTTATCGGTGGAGCCGCGTTTTTAGCCGGCGCCATCAACGCAGCCGCGGGCGGCGGAAGTTTCATTTCTTTTCCCGCCGTGCTCGCAACCGGCGTGCCGCCGATCTCGGCCAACGCGACGAACAACGTCGCGATGTGGCTCGCGGGACTATCGTCCACGGGATCGTTTCGGAACGAGATCGATATCCCGCGCCCGGCGCTCACGAAGATGCTCGTCGCGAGCGTGCTCGGCAGCATCGTCGGGGCGATCCTGTTGCTACGCACGTCGAACGCGTCGTTCTCGCAGCTCATTCCGATTTTGCTCTTTGTCGCAACGACGCTGTTCATTCTGGGTCCGCGGCTCACCAAAGCGACGCAGCACATGACCGCGGCACTCACGGTCGAGTCGCCGCTCGGCATCGCGCTGCAATTCGCGATCGCGATCTACGGCGGATTTTTCGGCGCCGCGATGGGCATCTTGATGCTCGCGTTGCTGGGGATTCTCGGCATGCACGATCTGCGGCGCGCGAACGCGTTCAAGGTGCTGCTCTCGACGGTGATCAACGGCGTGGCCGTCGTTCCGTTCGTGATCGCGCGCGCGATCACGTGGGATGCCGCGATCGCGATGAGCGTGGGCGCGATCGCCGGCGGTTTCCTCGGCGCGAGCCTCGTCAAGCGACTGCCGTCCGCCGTCGTACGCAATTTCGTGATCTTCGTCGCGGTAACGATGACCGCGTACTTCACGTGGAAGACGTATCTCGCGCATGCATAGTGGAGCGCGATTCTCGATCTCGTAACGCCGACCGGCGTCAGTAAACCGTTCAACCGCGGGGCGGATCGCCCCAACCAGAGCGCACGTACGTTCCGTCGATCACGATCGCCGGAACCGTCGGGTTGCCGCCCGCATATGCGAACATTACTTCACGCGCTTTGGCATCGTTTTGCGCGTCGTGCTCCACGAACGGGACGCCGCGCATCGTATAATATTCGCGTGCTTCGCGGCAGTACGGACACGTCGGCGACGTGTAGAGTTCGAGCTTCGCTCCCGGCGCGATCTCCATGTACGAGATCACGCGCGGGCGCCAGCCGTTTCGGGCGAGATACCGTTCGGTCGAGCTACCGCGTTCGGACGGCCAGGCATCTCGGATTCGGGCACCGCGTACAATTGTGGCATAGTATCGCCTTCGAGAAAATGCGGCAATTCTGAAAGCGAGAATTGCATTCCCGTATAAAACGGCCCGAAGCCCGCGTACTTCGCGCTCGCTTCATCGAAGCGCATTTCGTAGATGAGGCGTTTGAACGTCAGCGGTTCGTCCGCGTAGAGATCGACGCCCCATTCCCAGTCGTCGAAGCCGATCGAGCCCGAGATTACCTGATTGACGAGTCCATGGAACGAGCGGCCGATCTTCCCGTGGTCGGCCATCATCGCGGCGCGATCGTCGTAAGGCGTCATGTACCAATTCACCGCTTCGCCACGCTTCTTATCCATCGGATAAAAGCAGACATAGCGGCGCGGCGGAATTTTCGCCCACAACCGTCCGGCGTTGCGCGGCGATTTCGCCTGCTCGTCGATCGCCGCATCGAAGGCAGCGATCCAATCCGGCGAGTGCGGCTTGAGGCCGCGGTCGCGCAGATCGGCGTGAATCTTGCCCGTCGCTTCGTAGAGGCCGAGTTCGAGAATCGAGACGTACGATGTCGTCGGCTCGAGATAATCGCGCAGCGCGAGTTTGTCGAAGGCCGTCTGCGCGGCGCCGAGATCGTCGAAGCTCTTCGCATAGTGCGTGACCATCAGGTCGGCTTTATGTCCGAGCAATTGCGCGAGCCCGACGTCGCCATCCGGCGACTCCGCGAGCGGCGCGAGCGCGGCACCCGCCTCGTGTGAGATTTCCGCGCGCCGCGCGGTCGGCAGACCGTCGAAGGTACGGCGGTCGAAGCGGAACATGCGGTGGAGAATGTTCCAGCTGTCGAGCGATTCGGGAACGGCGGGATGGCGCATGATCGACTCTTCGACGCCCGCGCCACGAACCTACCTCTCCGCCTGCTTCCCCCGCGCGATACAATACCCGCATGGAGCAGCAGCAGCGGCTCACCGCGTCCGATTTCCTCACGTGGCTTGCGAAGCAGAGCGGCGACGAAACCTATGAGTTGGTCGACGCCAAGGTCGTGCGTATGGAGACGGGGACGAACATCCACGGCGAGATCATCGAGCGACTCTCCGAACTCCTCGCACCAATCGTCCGCGCAAAGGGTTGCCGCAAGTATTCAGGCTCCCTCGGCGTCTTCTGCACGAACGGCGACGTCCTGGTGCCAGACCTCGTCGTGACGTGCGACGAACGCGATCGCCCCGAGCCCGGGAAGCGCGGCCTCCGTTATCCGAAACTCGTCATCGAGGTACTCTCGCCGTCGAACGATGCCGCGACGTTGCGCCGCAAAGAAGATGCGTATTGCGGCACGCCGAGCCTCGAAGAGTACGTGATGATCGATTCGTCGCGGCGCTGGGCCCAAATCTGGCGCCGCAACGTCGATGGCGATTTCGTGCGCCACCCGGCCTTTGCATCGCTCGAGCTCGAGACGATCGAAACGGTCGTCTCGCTCGACAACCTCTACGCCGACCTTCTCTCGCAAACGCTGTGACCATCGATTGTCAAACGGACAGCGATCGTCACGATGCTCCTTCACGAGCGTCGCTTGAAGCATCCGCGCGAGCGACTTCGGACGCGTTCGATTGCAGCCAGTCGGCCGACGATGAGATTGCCTGTTTCGAACGATGGGAACGCGATCGTCGCGCCTTCGCAACGTGGCGAGCGGGGGTCGAACTCCGCTTTCGGCTGGATACGGCCGACCCTCAACGCATCGAAGACGCGAGGCGACTTGCCGAGCTTCGGCCGATTGCCGACGAGGGAGACATTGCGACGAAACGGCGGCTACTCGAGAGCAAGTTTCGCCGCGAACTCGTGGACGCGTTGGGCGAGCATATCTTCACAGTATGGACGCAAGCCATCGCAGGCGATGGAGACGCGACTTCGGTCGACCTCGCCCAAGAAACGGAGCTTGTCAACCGCTACAGCACGGTCTTCGCTTCCGCCCGAATCGAATTCGACGGTTCAGAACGTTCGCTCGTGTCACTGTCCGCCTTCGCGGAATCTCACGATCGCACGCAACGCGAACGCGCGATGCGCGCTTCGTGGGCGCTTCTCGAGGCAAACGCCTCCGAAGTCGACGGCATCTTCGGGCAACTCGTCGAGACTCGCGCACGTATCGCGAACAGCCAGGGCGCGTCATCCTTCGCCGATGTCGCGTTTCGCCGACTCGGGCGCAGCGACTTCGGCGAAGATGACATCATCGACTTCCGCGCTGAGATCGAACGCGAGATTGTGCCACTTGTCGAAGAGATGCGAGCGGGACAGGCACGCGCGATCGGGGTCGATGAGCTCATGCCCTGGGACGAACAAGTCTTCGACTCGTCGCCCTCACCGACGCCGCCGCTATCGGCCCTTGACCTTGCCGACGTGATGCACCGCGCCTTCGCCGATCTCGGCCCCGCATTCGGCGACTTCGCACGATTCATGATCGCACGCGGTCGGCTCGATCTGTCGGCCGGACCGAATAAAACGGGCGGCGCGTTCTGCACATTTTTCCCGACGACTGGACTTCCGTTCGTTTTCGTGCATACGACCGGCACGAGCCGCGACGTCGGGTCACTCGTGCACGAAATGGGGCATGCCTTCCAAGATTACTCCGCTCGCGACAAGCGTGTAAGCGAACTTATCATTCCGACCGCCGAGTCGGGCGAAATTCACGCGATGTCGATGGAATATCTCTTGTTTCCCCACTACGATCGCTTCTTTGGAAATGACGCGAAGCGTTTCTGTTCGCGACATCTTCGTACGATGGTAGGCATGCTGCCCTACGTCGCGGCAATCGACGAATTTCAAAGCCTCGTGTATCGAGAGCCTCACGTCGATGCAAACGCTCGAGCGAAGCTGTGGTCACAGGTCGAACGAAGATATATGCCATGGCGCCACCGCGGGGCGTATGCGAGCATTGACTCTAGCGGCGCCTGGCATCGCCAACGGCACGTGTTCGCATTCCGTTCTACTACATCGATTACGCGCTCGCGATGTGCTGCGCGTTGCAGATCTGGGCCGAATCGACGCGCGATCGTCACGATACGCTCGATCGATTCGTTGCATTCTGTAAGCGTGGAGGCGAATTGCCGTTTCGCAAAGCGCTCGCTGCCGCGGGGCTTCGATCGCCTTTCGAGCGTGGCGCACTCGCCGAGGTTGCAAGTCTCGTGAGAACGTATCTCGCAAGCCAAGACGAAGCGGTTTCTTGACGCGCCTGATCGAGGTTGACGACAACGATTTCGCTTGGATGATCGACGCGCGTCCATCGACCCGCAACGGCCTCTCGTTGCCGCCCGACGGGGTTGAGTCGGCGAACATTCTGCAGTACCTTCGCGCGATGGTGCAACGCCTACACGCGTCCGACTGCCGTTCGGCGTGGATGATCGTCGCTGAAGAAACAGTCGTGGGTCTCTGCAGCTTCAAAGCGCCGCCCGATGCGGCGGGCGCGGTCGAGATCGGATACGGGCTCAACGCGCATTTTCGTCGCCGCGGTCACGCGACGCGGGCGATCGCGCAACTCGTCCGAGCCGCCTGCGACGACCAGAACGTGAAACTCCTCAAGGCAGAGATCGCCGTCGACAATATTGCTTCGCGCCGAGTGGTCGAGGCCAACGGCTTCGTCCGCCGAGGCACGCGCCTCGATGCGGAAGACGGAGAACTCGTGCTGTGGGAGCGATCGGTAGACGGCTAAGCTTCGAGGGACGTCAGCGAAGTGAAGCTAAGAATGGGAAACGAGAGAGGAATGTCATGGTCGCTAAGGTGCCAGCTCCTACGACACCCGATGATGTCGAGCGTCTTTCGATCGCAAATCCCGGTTGGCAAATCGAGCGTGAAGCCGACGGGACGATTTCGATGAGCCCGACATTTTCCGACGGCGGCCGCCGCAATTTACGACTGGCCCTTTTGATCGGAAATTGGAACCAGCGTACGAACGCCGGCGAGGCGTTCGATTCATCGACCGGGTTTACGATGCCCGACGGCGCGATTCTCTCGCCCGACTTGTCCTGGATTCGCCGCGATCGCTGGGAAGCGCTCACGATAAATCAACGAGAAAAATACGCAGCGATCGTTCCCGACGTGTGCATCGAACTCGTCTCTTCGACCGATCGAATCGAAGCCACAATCGCAAAAGCGCGACGCTATCGCGTTTACGGCGCATCGTACGTCGTCGTCCTCGATCCTATGACGCGCACGACTTGGACCGATGGCACGCCGCCCGACGCATTTCCAAGCGACTTCTCGACCGTCATCGACTAACGCCCGCGCGATACGGGCAGCCTAATGCCCGAGATGCCAGCCATGCATCGAGCAGGCATACGTACCGAGGCCTTCTCGTCTTCGGAATTGCGCGCTCGGCGGCTTTCTTGGTCGCGAACGCCGCTTTCGGCGCGCCGTTTTTCTTGTAGCACGTTCGCGCCCCGCCGCTCTTGCGCATCGATCAACCTTGCGATCCGCGCCGCTCTTCCGCCGCGACTTCCGCTGCGAGCGCGTCCGGCCGTTCGCGATACTTGGCCCATACCTGCGGCATCTGCGTGATGTCGGCGAGGACGCGCGCGTAGGCGGCATTGACGGGCGTCGCGACGCCGAGTCGACCGCCGGCTTCGGCGACCGCGCCGCTGAGCACGTCGATTTCCGTGCGGCCTTTTTCCGCGCGTAAGTCGAGCAGTAACGACGGCGGCTTGCGGCCGCGCGCGCCCGCGATGCGCCCTGACAGCAACGCCTTCGCGAGCGGCATCGGCAGGCGCACGACGCCGCCGAGTGCGCGCACCGGATAACGTGGCAGATCGACGGAGCGCAGACCCATCGCGGCCATCACGGCTCGCGTTTCGCGGATCGCGCGAATCTCGAGCGCGAACATGCCCTCGAGCTTCACGAGCCGCTCGGGCAACACGTTGAGGATCGCACACGAAGCGTTGGCGATGATATTGAGCGCGAGCTTCGACCACTTGAGCGCCCGGTAATCGTTCACGACGCGGACCGGCACGGGCGTTCGTTCGAGCGCGGCGACGAGCCAATTGTGCGAGATCGCGCCGACGGGCGCCAGGGCGATGCCACCGCGATTGGCCGCTTCGATCGTGCCGTCGGCCTTGCGCTCGACGGGCACGGTCAGCGCGCACGACACGATGCGATCGGCGCCGAATGCGGCGGCGAGCAGTTCCTCATTGCCGACACCGTTTTGCGGCGTGAGAACGGTCGCACTCGTCGCTGCGCCGAAGGCACGTCGCAACGTCTCGATCGCGCTGGGCGTGTCGAAAGCTTTCACCGCGACGATCGCGAGATCGATGTCGGGGAGCGGCACGACATCTGCGAACTCGCGCGGCGCGTAGACGACCTCCGCACCCGCGGCACGCAGTAATTCGCCGAGGTACGTCCCAACCGCGCCCGCGCCGACCACGTAGACGCGCACTAGCGGCCCGTGCTGCCGAAGCCGCCCGCCGCGCGTAACGTCGTCGCGTGCTCGTCCTCGAGCGTGAAGATCGCGCGCGACACCGGCGCGAGGATCATCTGCGCGATCCGCTCGCCACGCCGCACCACAAATGGCTCAGCACCGAGGTTCGCGAGAATGACGCCGACGGGACCGCGGTAATCTTCATCGATCGTCCCAGGCGAATTGAGCAGCGTTACGCCGTACTTCAGCGCGAGCCCACTGCGCGGGCGGATCTGCACTTCGTAGCCCGGGGGGATCGCGAGCGAGAAACCGGTCGGGACGAGCGCGCGCGCTCCGGGCGCGAGCACGAGGTCTTCCGCGACCGCTGCGCAGACGTCGGCGCCGGCGGCACCCCCGGTCATATACGCGGGAAGCGGCAGGCCCTCGCCTTCGGGTAAACGTCGAATCCCGACGCGGACATCGTCACTTGGCAAGCTCGGCCAGCTCCGCTTGGAACTTCCCGATATCGTCGAACGAGCGGTAGACGCTGGCGAAGCGGATGTAGGCGACCTTGTCGAGGCGCTTGAGCGCCTCCATGAGCTTCTCACCGACCATCGTGGCCGGCACTTCGTTCTCGCCGCGCGAGAAGAGCTCGCGCTCGACGCCCGAGACGACCTCGTCCATCTGCGCTTCGGAGACGGGGCGCTTCTCGCACGACCGACGCAAGCCCGTGAGGACCTTATCGCGGTTGTACTGCTCGCGGCGCCCGTCTTTTTTTACGACGAAGAGCCGCGGGGCTTCCATGCGTTCGTACGTGGTGAAGCGGTGCTTGCAATCCAAGCACTCACGACGCCGACGAACAACGCTCTCGTCGTCGCGTGAGTCGACGACGCGGGTTTCGCTCTTCCGACAGCTTGGACAGATCAGTTCGGGTCGAGCCCCCAAAAGAAGCGACCCCACTAGATATGGGGCCCATCTTCAGTATAAGCCACAAGGGCTCGCGTGACAAACGAATCGCGCCGGATGCAGCTCCGGCGCGCGATCAGCCGAGCTTAGGCGGCGCCGATCTTGAACATCTTCGTGCCGCACTCGGGGCACTTGCCCTCGGTCGCGGGGCGGCCGTTTTTCATCGTGATCTGCTGGTGGTCTTTCATCTCGCGCTTCGTCTTGCACTTGACGCAGTACGCCTGGGGAGCTGCCATGAGGGGTTTCCTTCCGAATCGTGCGCGCGCCCGAACGGAATGTCGGGGGTCGCAGTGTCCGGCGGTCTGTTCTCACGCGGCGAGGGCTTTCCTCGTGAAATTCGTGCGTGATTCCCTCGTGGCGCCGCACGACGGCCCGGGTGGATTTCCTTCGCATCGGCCCCTTGCCGACGTCGCTTCCCGGCGTGATTGACGAGCGATGGCCTTCGAACGTCCCCGCTTCGTGTTTCGCGACGACATTTTCCGTCGGCGCCCGCCGCGTACCGCGGCCGTCCGTTTTGCGGGGCTCTGGGTCGCAGGTTCGCTCGATGGCCTCGAACGGCCGACGGTCGCCGTCGTGGGGCCGCGCGCGCCATCGGCGGGGGGCCTGACACGCGCGCGCGAGGTCGCCGAAGGGCTCTCGCGGGCGGGTGTGTGCGTCATCTCGGGCCTCGCGCTCGGCATCGACGGCATGGCGCATACCGGGGCGCTCGCGGGCCCGACACCGACCGTCGGCATCCTCGGTGGCGGCCATCGGTGCTTCTTTCCCAAACGCAATCGGGAGCTTGCGGAGACGATGATCGCGCGCGGCGGCGCCGTGCTCTCGCCCTACGCACCCGACGAACCCGCACGACCGCCACAATTCATCCAGCGCAACGGCGTCGTTGCCGCGCTCGCCGATGCCGTGGTCGTCGTCGAAGCCGCGCTACGCAGCGGTGCGCTCAACACGGCGAGTTGGGCCGCGAGCCTCGGCATCGACGTGCTCGCCTTTCCCGGCGACGTCGATCGCACCGTCGCCGCCGGCTGCAACGCTCTCATCCGCGACGGCGCGACGCTCGTGCGCGACCATGATGACGTGCTCGAAGCGCTTGGGCTCGCACGTGCGCCCGAAGCGCGAGCGCAAACCAGTGCGGTAGCGCGCGAAGCGCCGACCGAGCCGCTTGCCATTCGCGTCCTCGACATCGTCGCGCGCGAGCCGCACGACGCCGACGCGCTCGTGGCATTCACGGGCGCAAACATCGGCGACGTGCTCGCCACGCTGACGCGCCTAGAGATCGACGGCCGTATCGAGCGCCACGACATGTTGCGGTACGCGGCCGTTCGACGACGAAGCCCGCCCGCGTGAGACTTCGCGTCGTCGCCGTCGGCAAAGTCCGTGAACCGTACGTCGCCGCCGCGGTCGACGATTTCGCACGGCGCCTCACACGGTACGACTCCTTTTCGCTCGTCGAAGTCGCCGCGTCGCTTGGCAGCGATCCCGAACGTGCGATGCGCGAGGAGGGCGAACGCATCGTGCGCGCACTCGAACCGGGCGAACCACTGTGGCTCCTCGAGCGCACCGGAGCGCAACTCGGCAGCAT